>Ga0074046_10005496_pt1 | contig 10119 bp, 4 predicted proteins | sample BogForMeECP23OM3_FD_94441 | JGI IMG/M metagenome (GOLD analysis project Ga0074046, IMG submission 94441) | Bog forest soil microbial communities from Calvert Island, British Columbia, Canada - Bog Forest MetaG ECP23OM3 | ecosystem: Environmental > Terrestrial > Soil > Wetlands ...
CAAAGATGCACATCCGTGTGGTGGGATCGGAATTCTTCACGGGCCAACTCGGAAAGAAGTAATTGCCCACTTGGATACCGGATTCAGCCGTCCCCTGGGAAACCTTGAAAAGCGCCATATCGCAGCCACCCTGGTTGATGTAGTGCTGCGCGGTCAGAACTTCGGCGGTAGGCGGAACAAAGCGGACAGGCAAGTCCTTGATGAGTTGGCTCCGGCCACCCCGCAAGAATCGACCCCAAGAATTGTTCGTTGCCGTGACGATAAGCGTTGCGGAACCTTCCTTCAGGTCGGGTATCTCTTTGCGCCCCACGTTCCCCTTGAATGTGGCACTGCTCTCGGTATGCCGCGACCAGAACCTCCACCACTTTGGCGCGCGAACGGCCCATCCGCTCCTCTCCACCGGAACTGGAAAGGTTCGGCCGCCCTGATGGACTTCCACCTCAACCGACTTGATGAGGTAGCGCAAGTCGCGAACCTTGAATTGGACGGGCGTATTCACGCCGATTCCCCTTATCTCCCGCTGCATATTAATGGAAGGCGCCTCACGGTTCGTAACCTTCAGTGCCAATCCAGTCATCGCCAGCAGCAGAACGAAGGTCAAGAACACAAACGCCTTTCCAACGCCCGCTTCGTGATTCCGAATTGATTTCCCCAACTCAAGCCCTCCTCGTTGACAGCTGTTTCCCGGCCGAGTGCCACGCTCCAGATAGGATTTAGAACAAGGCATTGGGCCTATCGTTCCGAGCGCAGCGAATGTCATTCTAAACCAAGTGAAGGGCTTGTGCGCGTGAAAGCGTGCTGAAGGCGTGCTTGGCTAGAAGCCCACTCGAAAGTACCATGTCAAAAACATGAAAACGGTCTTAAGATTGAAAGGGTTCCCAATGCCTTGGCGTGCCGCTCCGGGATCAAAGCTGCGCCTGGAAAACTGCGGGAGGCAGGTTAAGCCTTGCTGAGCAAGTGCAACGAGTATGTGAGGAACCACTCCTATGCGGCCGGCGCCCTGCTGGCGCTGGCGGCCGCCGTAGTGTTTTCGGGGGTGTTGTCCAACGGATTTGTTTACGACGATGGCAGGCAACTCCTGGAGAACCCCTTCGTCCGCAATACTCACCTTTGGTGGCGAATTTTCACCGGCTCCGTATGGTCGTTTCTTGGGGCAGCGGCGGAAACGAACTTCTACCGTCCTCTGCACATCTTTTCGTATTGGTTGATTTGGCGCATCGCAGGGCCTAACCCCGCCGCATACCATTTCTTCCAGTGGATTCTCTACATGGCCACGGGGCTCGTAGTGTTCCAGATTGGGCGCGAAATCCTCGAGAACGATTGCACAGCGTTTGCCGGTTCACTGCTCTGGCTCCTGCACCCTCTGCACGTGGAAGCCGTGGCGTGGATCGCATCCGTGCCGGACATGGGTTGCGGTTTTTTCTACCTGCTTGCTTTCTGGCTTTTCTTGCGCGCCGAGAAAGCAGGAACTTGGCGCTTGACCCGTCACGCTCTTGCTGCACTCGCGTATTTACCGGCGCTCTTCTTCAAGGAGGCTGCGTTCAGTTTTCCTCTGCTATTGATTGCCTACTGGTTTTTCTTTTCCGATGCTGTCGGCACCTGGCGCGGCAGGGCGGCTTGCTGGGCTATGTACGCTGGCGCAGCCGTAATCTACTCGGCGGCGCGCGTTGCAGCGCTTGGCCATTTCTCCCGGGCGCGGCATCTCTGGAAAATCCAGCCCAAGATCATTGCTGCCGCCATGGGATTGCTGGGTCAGCACGCAAAGCTCTTCTTCTGGCCTGTCCACCTTAACGTATTTCATGTCTTCGATCCCGGGCCCAGCCTGCGCTCGCCGTGGCCGTGGTTGACCCTACTCGCTCTGGTCGTGGCAGGCGCGCTACGGAAGCGCCAGAAGGTGTTGGGCTTTCTGGTTGTGTGGTGGGCGGTGACGTTGCTCCCCTGCCTGGATGTTCGCCAGCTCAGCTTTCCATTGCTGGCGGAGCGCTTCTCTTATCTGCCGTCGGTAGGCATTTGCCTTGCCTTGGCTTACCTGGGTCTGGGCCTGCTGCCGGAGCAACTGCCACGCGTCGGGCTGGCTCCGGTGGTCGTGCCTGTGCTTGGCCTTGTGATCTGCTTCTGGTGTTTTCAGGATGTTCGGGCGGTTCCGAACTGGCGCAACAACGAAAGCCTTTTCGGCCATTCCCTCAATGTCGCTCCCGACGCTGGTCTGGTCCGTATACACCACGGCCTCGATTTGCAATTCCGCGAGCGCGACCTCGAAGGAGCCAGGAAAGAGTTTGGGACAGCCCTTCGGCTGAACCAGGCTAGTTTTCATCCGCTGGATGACGTCGCCTACGATTCCTACATCGGCCTCGGCCAGATCGCCGATCTCGAGGGCCGCCACGATGAGGCGCTGGCTTACTTCCAAGAAGCGACGCGAGCTCTGCCGTATCACAGCTTTGCTTACGACATCCTTGGCACGGTCTATTTTCCTCGCGGTGATTACGCGAAAGCTGCAGAGTATTTTGCGCGTGCCGTCCAGGTGAATCCCCAGGACCTTAGCGGCCGTTTCTACCTCGGAACCTGCTGGATGAAGCTGGGCCAGTACCGGAAGGCGGCTGAGCAGTTTCATGCGGCGGGCGAGATTGATCCGACCTATACGCAGGCCTATGCTGCCGAAGCTCAGGCCCTAGATGGCGCCGGCGATGCGCGAGGGGCTGCCGAGGCCCGCAAATTGAAGCCCCCCGCCGAGTGAACGTGCACTCCGGCGACGTAGTATATTGATCGCTTGAAGACCATTCTTGCCTCAAGGATCATTTGCATCACGACGAACTGACCAAGGCGCTTCACTGAACGCCGACAGGCAGCATCGGCACTCGGAGGTTATGGGTCCGCCCGATGCTCAACGAGAGATGGCAGCGCTACGATGCGCGGCGGATCCCAGGGGCTGGTGAAAGACAGTCGAGCGCAGCTTCTCCTGAGGTGTGAGTTGTCTGGCCAGTTCAGCAGCACTGCGGCTAGCAGCCTCGAAGTTCTCTCTTGAGAAGTAATAGGCCATGACCGTGCCCACCCAGGTACCAATTAGTGGCAGTACTGTGGTGAGAACTTGCATGGATATCTGCTTTTCTCCAGAGTTTCGGACAATGATGACCCACGACAACGCGATTACTCCACAGACCGACACTGCCGTCAGGCCAACTGCGAGGAAGAATCTGGTGGATTTCCAGTCACTTTGGGGTTGGTCCTGGTTAGCCATTGTCGCCTCCTTCGGCCCGAAAACGCGTGCGCATACGCCTTAGCATTTCACTAGTTCACAAAGAGCCATTCGATCTCAATGTCGTTCAGGGGGTTCTTTCCAAGCTGCAAAGTTGGGAGCCATGTTTGACGTCGCTGTTTGTGTTTCGGGTCGGCTGCACCTTTTTGTACAAACTTCTCGAAATACGGTATAGCCTCCCTGGGGTAGCCGGTGAGGACCATTGCAACGCCCAGGCTGTCTCCAATACTCGAATTGCTCGGATCGAGCTGGACGGCTTTTTTGCAGGCAGGCATAACCTCGCGAGCATAGCCCCATAGGGCCCCGTACCAGCACAGTGCGTTCAACGACGATGCATCAAGGACTCGCGCAGGATCAACCTTTTGTACTTCGGCGTACGCCGAGATCGCTTCCTTGACCTTGCCTTGCCAGACCAGGAGTTTTCCATCAGTCAAGCGGCTCTGGGAAGACAGAGATCTCGCCTCCTCGTCAGGGTCAAATTTCAAGCTAGGGTCTAAGGCCTGCGCACTGCGAAAGCTCTCGCGAGCCCCGGCCTCGTCTCCGTTCGAACCAAGATTCCGTCCCTTCGTAACCAACACACTGGCCCGTAGCTGTTTCGCTTCCCTCTCAGGGTCGAAGTCCAGGGCGTGGTTTTTCTTCTTCGCATCGCGAAGCTTCTCGGTGGCCGCGCTGAGGTTCCCGACTCTCGCCAAGCTCGCGCCTTCCGCGACCAGTTGCAGAGCCGGGGCCGACGTCTCGCCGCAGTTCTTGCTTGCACGCAAGTACTTTCTGCATTCCTGATCTGTAAACGGTCGGGTGATCGCCTTCGCTGCCAGCGCAGCCACGTCTTCGAGATTCATGGCATCGACGCGCAACACCCCATCCCAACTCGCGGTGCCCAAGCGCCTCCCATCCGGGCTCACCGCAACTCTGAGGACCGGGCTGCCTGCAAAGGTCAGAGCCAATTGCACAACACCTGAGGAAGTATCCCATAGTCTCACCGTGCCGTCCCAGCTCGAGGTCACCAAACGCTTTCCGTCTGGGGTGAAGGCGACTGACGTCACCGAATCGGTGTGGCCGCTGAAGGTCCGCAACTCACTACCGGATTCGGCGTCCCATAGTTTTGCCGTTTTATCCCGACTAGCGGTCGCCACGCGCTTCCCGTCAGGACTGAAGGAGACGCCAAGAACGGCATCGGTATGACTCCCTCCAAGCGTCAATAACTCCTTCCCTGAATCCGCGTCCCAAACCTTCACCGTTCTGTCCCAGCTTGCAGTAGCGAATCGCTTCCCGTTCGGACTGAAGACGATACCCGTCATTTTGCTGAAGGTGCTCGACACTTTATCGAAGTCGATACCCGGCACCTTGTGGTGGCCAGGGAGATCAAGTCGTACTCGGCCGGACGGCTCATCCCACAATCTTACCGTTCCGTCCTCCCCGCCGGCGGCGACGGTCTTTCCATCAGGGCTAAAGGCGATACACGTAGACGCCGTCTTTCCGGGCAGCGTACGCAGTATCTTTCCCGAGGTGGCATCCCACAGTTTCACGGTCTTATCGGAGCTGGCGGTGGCCGCAACTCGTCCGTCGTGGCCGAAGGCTACATCGTAGACCGTGTCGAAGTGCCCCACCAACATGTGCAACTCCACGCCAGAACCGTCCCATATTTTGGCGGTATTGTCATCACTGGCCGTGGCAATGCGCCTACCATCGGGACTGAAGGCAATTGCCATCAGAGGAGAGGGGCTGTGGACCGCGCTGAAGACTTCACCTCCGGAGGAGCTGATGTTCCACACCTTGGCTGTGCCGTCCAGGCCCGCCGTGGCGACGTGCTCTCCGTACCGGTCAAAGGCAACAGCACTGACACCGCCTGCGTGGCGAGAGAGGGTACGGAGCAATTGGCCGGACGAGGAATTCCAAATCTTCACAGTACCATCCAAACTCGCTGTGGCAACACGATTGCCGCCAGGTTGAAAAGCTACACCCATCACACCGGAAGTTTGACTGGAGAGAGTTACTAGTGCGGGACCACCAAAGGTGGCGTCCCACACTCTTGCCGTTCCGTCCTCCCCGCCAGCGGCGACGGTCTTTCCATCAGGGCGGAAGGCTATACACGTAAACTTTGTAGTTTCCGGCGTGGTTCCCGGCGTGGTTTCCGGCAGCGTGCGCAGGATTTTCCCCGAAGTGACATCCCACACCTTCGCTGTCTGGTCAGCGCTCGCCGTGGCGAGACGCTTTCCATCCGGGCTAAACGCGACTCCATAAACCATGTCAGAATGGCCGGAGAGCGTACGAAGCTCTTTCCCGCTGACCGCGTCCCACACCTTCACCGTTTTATCGGCGCTTGCTGTCGCGATTTGCTTCCCGTCAGGGCTGAAGGCGATTCCAAGGACCATATCGAGGTGGCCGGAGAGCGTGCGAAGTTCTTTTCCCGTGGTCGCATCCCACACCCTCGCAGTCTTGTCCAGGCTCGCGGTTGCCAATCGTTTGCCGTCTAAACTGAAAGCTACACCCCATATCCGGTCGCCGTGCCCGGACAGGGTCAAGAGCAGTTGACCGGAGGCGGCGTCCCATACTCGTCCCTTTCTGTCGTCACCGGCCGTGGCCAGACGGGCGCCGTCCGGACTATAGGCCACTGCCCTGATGGGCTTATCGGAAGACGGGATAGCCAAGGTGACACTAACCTGCAACGACCCTAGGGATTGGTGCAGGGAGTCCTCCGCCTCCAGGGTGCGTGATGTTCCAAGCGCCTGCAGCGACAGCAGTATGCCGAGCTCTGGGTCTACATTTAGAGTCCCAAGCGCGTTCGCCGCCAGTTCGCGAGATTCTGCCAACTTCCAGAAATGAATGGCATACCTCAACCCAACTACCGCCAACAGAAGAGCTACTGCCAGACCCGCTACCAAAATCTTCAGCCGCTTGGCGCCGCGGGCTTTCTCATCTGCTCGTTGCCTTTGCTCTTCGGCGAGCGCTTCAGCGTTACGGAGCGACTCTTGCACGGCCTCTGCCCGTTGCCTTTGCTCTTCGGCGAGGGCTTGAGCCTTCTGGAGCAACGCGCGCTCGGCTTCGTCGCGTTGCCGTTTCTCTTCCGCCACCTGCCTCTCGGCTTCGGCTCGTCGAGTCCGTTCTTCTTCGCGCTGCCGTTCCTTTTCCTGTTCTTCAGCCTGTCTCTGCTTCTCGCGAGCTTGCTGGAATGCCACCTTCCATGCGCTCAGAAACGGCGCGAACATGTCGTGGTAAAGTTCGAACCAAAGTGACCCGTCCGGGGCGCTGAACTGGCGCAGAATGCGCACCTGCGGCCGGCTAAGCTGTTCCAACGCCTCGCGAAGCGCCTCCCGCGGAGCGCCCATATGATCGGCCAGATTAGACAGCTCATAGGCCATCTTGGCGCCCTGCTTGGTCATGAGGAAACCGAGGGCGTCACAAACCAGATTCTGCTGGTCTGAATGAAGGGAATCAAGATTCTCCCGGCAGTAGAGTTCCAACTCCCGCGTGGCATCGCCCTTTTGGTAAGAAGCGGGGAAGGTGGGCTTGCCACCATCCTGCGCGGGGACAGTCCTTTTCCAAAGACGGTAGCAAGCGATCTGCAAATAAGGTGGCGAAACGTAATCCCGCAGGGAACGCGCAGCCGCAGTTGTGCCGGCCGCGTCTTGAGACAGGATGTTGCGACTCGGAGTCACCGACAGCAAATCGTCTACCAGTACGGACAAGCTCTCGGAGGGTTCGACGTCCACCGAGCGCACCGTTGCCGCGATGATGTCCCGGGCCTGTCGCTTAGTGGGGTTCTTCAGACGGTAGTAGTTATTGAAGAGGTCGGAGATTTTGTTGTCAAAAACACTGAGCTCTCCCAGGAACTCCTCTCGCATGGAGAAGAGTACCCGCACGTTCGGCGCGGGGGCGTTGATCAGCTCGGAAAGTTGGTCGATGAATACCGCGAAGTAGCTCGCGTCTTTGTGATACTGAAAGACCTCTTCGAACTGATCCAGAATCAGGATGCTGCCGGAGGGCTGCGCGCGTGGAAACAGATCAGGCCTGCTGTAGAATCTCAGGAGGGAGAACGCCACATCGTCCGCAGGCTGGGGCGGGCCCGGGTTCTCGCTTCCCCACCCACTCTCTTTCAGAGCCTTAGCCAGCGATGCGGCCACGGCGCGTAGGGGCTCATCCGCCGCCCATCGGCTGTGGCTGCATATGAAGTACCTGCTTTTGAGTTCGGGGACGAGCTTGGCATCGAGAAAGGACGTTTTCCCGACGCCGGAGCCGGCGAAGAGAAGGGTGGCCCGCCGGCTCACCAGCCGGTCTACCATGAGGATAATGTCACCGTCACGGCCAAATAGAATATCGTGGTTTTCGCTTTTGAAGGACGCCAGGGCCAGGAATGGGTTTGCGAGAACACTCATGACGGTGAGTTCCCACCTTACTTCCGGTACGGTCCTAATTTCAATTGACGTGCCAGCCTACGGATTTGCCACGAGAACTGGTTTAAATCCGTCTGAAGCAAGCTGATGGTTTTCTGGCGGAAGAAGGCCGACTCGTATACGTTCAATTGTCGTACGATGGCGTAGTCCTGCACCCCGCGGGCGGGGGTGGGCTTTTTGTCCTGCTCTCCACCGCGATGCTCCACGAGCTTCTTGTATATACCGCGGACATTCCAGTCGCTAAAGCTGTAGCCGGCGAACAGAAAGCCCATTTCTTGCATCAGTGCCGTCACCGAGGCCGGTATCACACCGTCATTGTCTGAGAGGCGGCACAGGTAGTCAACATAGTCCTCGTCCGAGAGGATGATGCTATCCCTGTTCGGCCTGATCGGGAACAGGCAACCGTGGATCTTATAAACGATGGCCAACGGGCGGCTCTTCTCCAGCGTGAACTGCGCGGGGTATTTAGTCCCATTGTATTCGTTCTGAAACTCAGCGTATTCCTGATCGCTGAATTCCAGGTATTTCTTGACGCTGTCCGAGAAACGTGCATCAACGTGATGATCCGTGCGATCAACCGTCAAGACGCAATAAGGCACCTTGAACAGGTCAAGAGCAACCTCCATCAGGCAGTCATAGTTCGTAGTGATGACGAGATAGTCCTTGCGGGCACGCCTCTCAGGCCGGAGGTGCCAATGGGCGGCCCGGGCGACGAGGAAATTCGTAGCGGTCGGCCACTTCTTGTTCGCAAATAGACGATGCAGCTTCTCCCACAAATCCTTCCTCTGCTGTGGAAGTGTGTACTCGCAATAGCTCGAAACCGAAAGGAGCGGCGCCGTGGGCAGGGCAATGTCCGTAAGCAATGCGATCCAACGCAGCACTTGCGCCAAATCGGATGGACTCGCCGCCAACAGAGGACGTAGCCTCTGGACGGGGCGCTCGAAGGTGGCGTAGCTGGAGAGGTTGGCAAGCACCTCCGCAAGATCGCCAGCCGTCGGCGGGAAGCGGCTGTCCATTAAAGCACGCTCGGGGTCGGGCGCGACCACCGCCGATTGTTCCTCGGCCTGTATCTCGGAAGCCAGGCGCACCGCCAAATCCATGAACAGCCGCGCCTTGTTCCTCAGACCTAGCTGATCACTAATGGCGTCGATGGTGGCTTGTGATGGGAGCGCCGACGCGGGACGCGGGGACGGCGGCCGGGACGGCAAGGAAGCACCTGCCCCGAGAAAGGGCATCAGCTTTTGCTTAGGCTCCTCGGGGAACAATCCCTCCGCGAGGGCCCGATAAGGTATGACCGGACCTGGGGGAGTCCCTTCTTCGTAATAGATATCGGCCATGAGCGTCCCCTCACGCGGGCTGTCGTGCCCGCCGGAACGGATCGTGCTGCCCCCAACGCAAGCGTTGTGGCCAAGACTACACTGTTCGGAGTGCTGTCCCTGGGGGCAACAGTGACGAACAGCTGCACCCTCTTGGCCGCCTCCTCTGCCGTCTGGTTTATAATTGACTTACTGTAAAAGTCTGCATAAACTCTCATTCAACTGTCAAGATGTTTTTTTGGTCTTCTTCTACGGCATTGGAGAACCTTGACCCCGGACCTTGCAAGACGGAGGGCGTCTTGAACTCGCGCCGGTTGCGCCCCTGGTCGCCGCCATAGATCAGGAGTCAAGGGAAATCACTTAATCATGGAGGTACAAGCAAAGATGTCCCGAAGCACCAGGTATGCAGTCATCGCTTTGGCCTCAGCCACAACTCTCCTGACGGCCTTATGGAACCCGCCGCTCGCTGATCCCACCCCGGAAGAAAGCAAGCAGACGTTTCACTGGCCTGCGGGCAAGCGGGTGGCTGTTAGCCTCTCATTTGACGATGCGCGCCTCAGCCAGATCGACAGGGGCTTGGATGTGTTGAACCCCACCGGCGTCAAGGTTACTTTCTTCGTTGTTCCGGAAGGCGTGAAGCAGCGGTTGGAGGGTTGGAAGCGTGCTGTGGCCAGCGGTCATGAAATCGCCAGCCACAGCATGAATCATCCCTGCTCGGGTAATTTTCCCTGGTCCTTCGATAACGCGCTGGAGAATTACACTCTCGAGCAAATGTCTCAGCAGCTCGACGAAGCGAATGCGGAGATCCAGCGGCTACTCGGCGTGCGCATGGTGACTTTCGCTTACCCCTGCGGCCAGAAATTTGTGGGGAGGGGCCGCCAAACGAAAAGCTACGTGCCCCTCGTCGCGGAGAAATTCCTTGTGGGGCGCGGTTATTACGATGAGTATCTCAACGACCCTGCTTTCTGCGACTTGGCCCAGGCCGGCGGCACAGCATTCGATGATATGGATTATGTCCAGATGGTGAAGCTGATCGCTCAAGCCGCCAAGCAAGGCGCCTGGATCATCTTTGCGGGGCACGAAATCGGAGAAAAGGCCTTTCAGGTCACGGATGCCACGGCGCTGGCGGCGCTGTGCAGATACATGCAAGACCCCGCCA
>Ga0074046_10005500_pt1 | contig 10115 bp, 8 predicted proteins | sample BogForMeECP23OM3_FD_94441 | JGI IMG/M metagenome (GOLD analysis project Ga0074046, IMG submission 94441) | Bog forest soil microbial communities from Calvert Island, British Columbia, Canada - Bog Forest MetaG ECP23OM3 | ecosystem: Environmental > Terrestrial > Soil > Wetlands ...
GACAAGCGCGTACCCGGCGGCTGGGCGTTCTATGGCTTCGACGAGACCAAGCCCACCACGCCATTCCCGCACGAGATGGACTGCTACAGTTGCCACGAGCAGCATGGCGCAGTGGACACGACGTTCGTCCAGTTCTATCCCACGTTGATTAAGCTCGCCGAGCAGAAAAACACGCTAAGTGGGGCGTACAAAAAGGATGAGGGCAAGAAGTAGGAAGCAATTAGCAATAAGCTAAAGATGCTGCGGTCGAAGCAGCACCGAATAACGGGCGCGAACATGGGCACCCGGCTACCCGCCAGAAGTGTTTTCTCTTGACATCCCCTTCATAGAACACGCCGACCCCCATGGCAAATATTTATGCGCTGGCGCCCCTACAGGCGCATATAGTGTCAGGCTATTGGTTGTCAACAACTGAATTCTGGATAATAGCTAAATGAACAGATTGAATATCGGGGGCTCGGCGCGACGCCTAATTTCGCTCGAGGGCAAGTATTTCCCATGGCTGTTGCTTCCAGCCGGAGTGGTCGCCATTGCGCTCGCCGTTGTGCTCGTCTGGGCAGAAGAACGCTGGATGTGGGAAGAAGCCCAAGCCAGCCTCATAGCAATTCTTCTACTGCTGGGGATTGTGGTTTGGGGTTGGTGGAGATCAAACCGTAAGCCCCCTGCAGCTTTGTCAGTCGAGGCTGCCGTCTATGATGGGGCAATACGCAAACTGTTGGTGTGCGTCGCTATCGGGTTCACTGCTCTCATACTGGGTGCCACTCGGCGGATCTACTGGGAAGAAGGGGTCGTTGCTAAGGCGATCGGTTATTTAACCGTCGTCTCGGGTGCCTTTTTCGTATGCGGTATGCTGCTAGGTCTGCTCTTTGCATTTCGCCCAACCGGCGCTTCTCAGAGCTCGGACGACCAGTCGTCGAGCGCACGCCCCCACCCCTACACAAATCTCGAGGAGATTGCTGACTGGCTCACAAAGCTAATTCTTGGGGCTGGTCTTGTCAATTTGCGCCAGATGCAAGGTCCCCTCCGGCAGTTAGCGTATTTCATGGCTAAAGGGGTAGACCCTCTTCCATTTCGACCAGAGGCAAAGTTAGGCAGCCCCACCGTCGCATTGGCCGTGATGGGTTTTTTCTCCGCTAGTGGTGTTCTTTACGGATATCTCTGGAAGCGGTATGAAACCGCAGTGGTCTCAGACACGTCGTGGGCTGATACGTCGGCCCTAGCTTTGGTGACTCGCTGGTTGAACGCGCCCAACACGCCGGATGATCAGACTCGCGCTGACATGATGAACGCCATCAAGAGCGCTTCCCTCGCCGCGAAGAAGCGAATCTTCCTCCAGGCAGAGCAATATCGCAAGCCGTCCACCCAAGATGTGAATGATCGTTCGCTTCCCGTCTTCCAGGCGCTGGTGGAAGCCGACCTACAAGAGATCTTTCACCGGAACAGAGGCCAGTATGCGCTTGCTCTGATGGGGAAGACCCAGGACCCTAAGAATCCTGACGATGATTGGAAACGCGCGCTCGATCTATTGAACAATGCTACCCGGATTCGCGACGGATCAGGCGATCAGGGATGGCGGGAGTACGAGCTTGCTCGTGCCGTCTGCCAGATCCATCTTGATCCCAATTTCAAAACAAAGCAGCCATCGAATGCAGCGCTGAAGAAATCCATTCTCGACGACTTGAACAAAGCTACGCAAGTTGCAGTAGCGGTGTCAAAGGCGATCGACAGCGATGATGTAATCGATGCTTGGAAGAAACTTAATCCGTAATAATAGTGGGCTGAAAACGTCGGATATGAGGATGGGTTACGGATTTCTCTTCAGCTACTCTTCACCATCCGAAAAAACCTCTGCGCCGGGCCACGTCCCGACGGATCTCCTCTCGCAATTCATCCACCGATTCGAGCTTGCGCTCCCCGCGCGACCGCCCGAGGATAGTCAGCTTCTTCAAGCCACTCGCTGCCGGATTTGGTGAGGACGAAGGAGTGGAACCCGAGGCGATGCCCCGCGCTACGGCTTTAGCGACGCCAGGTACGCCGCGATTGACACCATATCGTCAAGGGTCAACCTGGCGACCGGTGCCCGCATCTGTTGCATGCTGGCTCCTGCCCGTGAGCCGTGTTGCATGTCATAGAGCTGCCGAACGATGTAGCTGGGCGAACGGCCTGCGATCGACGGCGCATTTTGTCTTCCCCTGAGATCGGCGCCGTGGCAAATGGCACAGGGCACCGTTCTGCCGGCACCTCCTGTGGTCACGAGAACCTTGCCTTTACTGACGCTCCCCATCGGCACGTAGGCAATAAAGCCTGAGTTGTCGTCGCGCAACTCGGTGCGCTCCAGGTTCTCTGCCGTCTCGATGATGCGCTCGCCGATCGGCTCGTTCGCAACGGGTTTGTCCACGACCAGCATCCACCCGGTGACATGCGTCTTGGGAACCGTCGCGGTCTCCACCACGCGGATCCACGGCTTCGGCTTCAGCGAAGAGAAATATTCTGCCGCCAGCCGCACTTCCTGCTCGTCTGCGTGCTGTGCTACGCCAATCATGTACATAACTGGCTGGAGCCTCGGCTCTGAGCTCTTGCGCCGGCCACTTTTGAATGCGGCCATCTGCCGGAAGATGTACTCCACCGGCAAGCCTGCCAGGCTGGCGTTCTCGGGGCGTCCCTCACCGTTCGGCAGATGACAGTAACCGCACGCGATCACGTCGGGCTTGCGGCCATGCAACACGACCTCCGGCATGGGAGGATGCCCGTCGGGATGCCAGTCGGGCACGACGAAGAAGTCGGACACTTGCGCCAGCGTGAACGCTGCCGTGCTCCCGGGCACGTGCTGCGGAGTCGCGCCGTCAGGCTTGGCCTTGGTATCCGGCGGCGCGGGTGGGTCGACCGCAAAAGCCCAATATGGGGGCTGTTGCGAGGCCGGCGCTTGCTTCCGGTCGCTGGGTTGTTGGGCAAGGGCCACAACTGCGAATGCGCAAAGGGCTGCCATCGAGCACCTGCGAAGGTTCAATCTCTTCCCCTGGTTCGCACAGTTTGTTGACGCCGAGTGCGACATCAGCTTGTCTCGAAATCGTGTGAGCGCATTGTAAAGGTTCCGTAGCCTATCGCCACCATCGCGCTTGGTATACGCGACAAGGCCGACGCTGGCGATTTACCACGAACTAACGTAATATCCCCACCCATGCGCAAATCGAAGTGTTTCCTGCCGCTGGTCCTGCTGTGGCTTATGCTGGCCACCGCTGCGTTCGCCCAGCAGTACGACCTCGTCATCGAAAGCGGCCGTGCGATGGATCCCGAGACCGGGCTCGACGCACCCCGCAATATCGGCATCAGCAATGGAAAGATCGCTCGCATCTCTGCCGAGCCGTTAGTAGGCAAGCGTGTGCTCAGCGCCAAGGGAATGGTTGTCGCTCCAGGCTTCATTGACCTTCACCAACACGGACAGGACCTCGCCAGCGGTCGCGTGAAGGCCTTCGACGGCGTCACCACGGCGCTCGAGCTGGAAATTGGCGTTCCCGATGTTGCCGCATTCCTCAAAACGAAGGATGGTCACTCTCTGATCAACTACGGCACCGCGGCAAGCCACGCCGCGGCGCGGGCGCTGGTGTTCGGAGCGCCACTTCCAGCGGAAGACCTCAGCCCTCACGCCGGCATTCCGGAGATCCTGCCCAAGAGCGGGCCCGCGACCAATCAGCCCGCCACGCCGGAGCAGATCGAGCGCATTGAGCAGCGCCTGCGCGCGGAACTTGACGCCGGAGGCCTGGCAATTGGAATGGGCATTCAGTACACGCCCGGAGCGACACGTCTGGAAGTAATCGACATGTTCCGTCTCGCCGCCGCGCGCAGCGTGCCGGTTTACACCCACGTGCGCAGTTTTGGCTCCGTCGAACCCGGGTCCGACATCGAGTCGATCAGCGAGGTAATCGGGGCGGCGGCCATTACGGGAGCATCGCTGCATATTGTGCACATCAACAGCACTTGCCTGCGCAACGCAATCGAGTGCCTCTCGCTGGTCGAAGGAGCGCGCGCCCGCGGCCTGGATGTCACCACCGAGGCCTATCCTTATATTGCCGGTATGACGACCATCAATTCCGCGCTGTTCAATCCTGGATGGAGAGAGAAGCTCGGCATCGAGTACGGTGCGCTGCAATTGCCCGATACTGGCGAACGACTGACGAAAGAGCGCTTCGAGGAACTGCACAGTTCAACGAAGCCGCAAGGTGTGCTGATGTTTGCCAACACGCAGGAGGTGGTGGACAAAGTCATTCCCAACCCGCTAGTGATGATCGCCAGCGATGGCGCCGAAGGTCATCCCCGTAACGCCGGAACCTACTCGCGCGTGCTGGCAGAGTACGTCCGCGAAAAAGAGACCATCACGCTGATGGACGGCCTCCGCAAGATGACCCTGATGCCGGCTCAGGTTCTCGAGAAGTCCACGCCCGCCGCCCGCGCCAAGGCACGGTTGCAAGAAGGCGCCGACGCCGATATTGTCGTATTCGATCCGCAGACCATCGCCGACCGCGCGACTTACCAGGCGCCGATGGTAACCAGCACCGGAATGCAGTTTGTAATTGTCGGCGGAACAGTGCTGATCGATCAGGGGAAGATGGTGCCTGACACCTTTCCTGGGAAAGCTTTGGTTGGTCCGGGAAAACCGTAGCAGGAACTAATCCTCGGGTGCAAGGCTCGCCACTCAAGGTACCTGTGCTTAAGTGGCTTTCTTTTTCCGCTTCCGGGGGCTTCAACCCAACCAACCTAGCTCTTGCTAATTGCTTATTGCTAACTTCTAAGGCCACGTGGACTGTGACGTATCCCAATTCTGAAACATTGGACAATATCGTCGCGTCAGACAGGCAGTGCAACGACCGGGGCGGATGAAGAAACGCGGAAAGAGGTAGGTTTCAAGCCAGCCTTCAGCCAGCACAATCTTGAACCTGCTTCCTCCACAAAGACGACAATGGACTGAAAACAGGCTCATCTCGAAACCGCGGCTTTCTACCGACTCAACCGTGCGTCGACTCTAGCTGGTGGTTAGAGCAGAATCAAGAGGTTCCGTTGCCCGCTTCCCCGACAGCTTCATTTCAGCGTGAGTGAGCTGGCAGCCGCACACGCTGCATTCCCAAACCACCGCCGCACCGCCCGCCCCCTTCGCGGCGCTGGGATTCCACTTCTTCGACATTTCACTCTTGCACTGAGGACAAGTCATGAACGACATATTCCCGCAACGGCAGACGCTGTAAGGAGAAGAGAACTTCAGATAGGCTGACTTAGCTCAGGGAATCTGAAAGAGGAGAGGAACTACTCACTCTGGCCTTACTCTATTCTCATGCTGTTGGCAAGTCAAACCCGCTCGCGACCGGTGCCGGGTGCCCCTTCTACCGCAGCTCGGGCGGGGCATTTCTTGTCAGCTACTCTTCACCATCTTGAAAAACCTTTGAGCTGTTTGCACGTCCCGCCCGATCTGTTCTTTCAGGGCATCCACTGACTCGAACTTGCGCTCCTCACGCAGCCGCTTGAGGAAGATCAACTCCACCTCCGTCTGTGCCAGCAATTCGATTTCGTGGAAGTTGAGCAAGTGGCTCTCGATGGCAAACGAGTCGGGCCCAAACGTCGGCCGCACGCCGACATTGGTCACCGCGTCGAAGCACTCGCCGTTGATGCGCACCCACGTGATGTAAACACCATTGGCCGGAACCAGTTCGTCGTAACGCGCCAAGTTCAAGGTGGGCACGGTGTAGCGCGTACCATAGCCGCGCCCGCGTCCCGGATTCGACAATATGTTGAACGGCCGTCCCAGCAACGCGCGCGCCCGGTCCACGCGCCCGGCCGAGATCAGCTTGCGGATTTCGCTGCTCGACACGTGGTGCCCGCGCAGCAGTTGCTCGGAATAGGTGTGGACGCCGAAGCCCATCTCGCGCCCGAACGCAGCGAGCGTCTCGACGTTGCCCTGCGCCTTGTGGCCGAAGTGAAAGTTGTAGCCCTCGTGTACCTCGCGCGCGTGCAGAGCGTCCACCAGCACCTGGCGGGCGAAGTCGTGCGCCGACATCAGCGACAGCTCGCGCGTGAAGGGCAGCACCAGCACGGCGTCCACACCCGTCTTCGCCAGCAGTTGCAGCTTGACTTCGAGCGGCGTGAGCAGCTTGTGCGCGCCGTCAGGCCGCAGAATGCGCAGCGGATGCGGGTCGAAGGTCACCGCCACCGCCTTGCCGCCGATGGCATGCGCGCGCTCAGCCATATGCCGTACCACCGCCCGGTGCGCCACGTGAACGCCGTCGAAGTTGCCCACGCTCACCACGGTCGGGGCCAGTTGCGCGGGCACCTCGTCAAGCTTGCGGAATACTTGCATGGTCGGTCGGCACCCTAGAGTTCGAATTCGAGCTTGAGCCCGTCGTAGGAGAGGCGCACGTTATCCGGCAGCGTGGCGTTGGTCGCCTCGTGCGGAAGATCGTGCGACATGTGGGTGAAGAACGTGCGCTTCGGCTTCAGTCGCTCGACGATCTGCAGCGAGTTCTCCACCGTCGAGTGTGTGGGATGCGGATGATGGCGCAACGCGTCGAGGATCAGGATGTCGAGGCCTTGCAGTTGCGCCATCGTTTCGTCGGGAACCGAGCTGAAATCCGTCAGGTACGCGGCCGAGCCGAACCGATAGGCCTCGATGGGATAGTCGCCGTGGTTCACCACCAGCGGAATGAACTTCGCCCCGAACAACTCTATGGGCCCATCGACGTTGCGAATTTCTACCTGCGCCAGCCCGCCGTACTTGTAGTCGCCGTCGAAGATGTAGCGAAAGACGTGCCGCAGCACGCGCGCCGTTTTCTCGGTGGCATAGAGCGGAATCTTCCCTCCGCCGGTGACGCGCGGAAAGCTCAACGGCCGCACGTCATCGAGCCCGAGGATGTGATCGGCATGGCCGTGCGTGTACAGCACTGCATCAATACGGCGAATGTGCTCGCGTATGGCCTGTTCGCGAAAGTCGGGCGAGGTGTCGATCAGCACCGTGTGGCCGTCCCACTGCACCATGATCGAAGGCCGCAAGCGGCGGTCATGCGGATCGCTCGAGGTGCATACCGCGCAGGTACAGCCCACGGTGGGCACGCCCATCGAGGTACCGCTGCCCAGCACGGTGAGAGTGGCCTTCATCAGTTCACTGGCGGGACGCCGTCCTTGGGCGGGTTGGCGAGCAGATTGGTCACTTCGAGGTACGCCATTCGCAGCTCGTACAGAATGTTTCGCAGCGTGCCTTCTTCCGCCGCCGTGAGGTTGCCTTTGGTTTTGTCGTTCAGCAGGCCTAGGATGTCGATGGTCTGGCGCGCGCCAATGAGATCGAGCATCGGCTTCTCGCCTTGCGGCGCGGCAAGACCAAGCTGCATCAGCGTTGTCATGTATAGCGAAGCGACGAACTTCTCGAACGTCATCTCGAGGTCTTGCGCCTGGTCGCTTCTTCCCTGTTTGTCCAATTCCTTGCGGATGCGATAGTCCATTTTCTTCGTGGACGCAGCGTAGGCATCGGCGCTGGCCTTCTGCTCGGCCGCGCTTGGTGCGTCGTGTGCATCCGTCAGCTCGATTTTCGGTTCCTGCGGCTCGGCGGGTTTCTGCTGGACGGCGCGCTCCTGGTTGGCTCGCTCCTTGGTCTGGCTGGCTTCGCGTTCGCGCTCGGCGGCACGCTCCTCGGCCTCCACCACGTCCTGGCGCAACTCGCCGTCGCTGCTGAACAGGCGGCGGTCGTTCACTACAAACTCGGACTTCTTGCTTTCTTTGTCTGCCATAGCTCCCCTGATTACAACTGGAACGGAATAGACTGCACCGTGGCCTTCTCCTCGCCGACTTGCACGGCTGTGCCCGGCGTTTCAAACTCACGGCGAAGATAGCCCAGAGCCAGCGTGCGCTCACCGCTCGGAAACGGAATGCGCGCCGCACTGGTGATTTCGCCGATGTTCCTGTCACCGTCTTTGATCTTTGTGCCCGATTGCGGCGGTTCGCCCTCGATCAGAAATCCCGTAAACGTCCGGTGCAGGATGGCGCGCGCGCGAATGCGTTCGACGATTTCCTGACCAATGTAGCAGCCCTTGGTGAAGTTGAGCGCGTGCTTCTGCTCGGTTTCCTGCGGCAAGTCGCGCTGGCTCAGATCGAGTCCGTAGCGCGGAACTCCGCGCGCGATGCGGTACCACTCCAGCGCCTCGCTGCCCACCGGTTTCGCGCCTGCAGCGGTCAGCCCGTCCCACACTGTGTCAGCCTGTTCGGCTGCGAACCAGATCTCGTAGCTGTCCATGTTTGGGTGCGTACTGCGCGCGACCGAGATGCCGACATTGCGCCAAACCAGATCGACGACTTGCCCTCGCTCAAGTTGCGCAGCCTCGATTCCGGCCACTTGCAAAGTCTGCGCAGCGCTTGGCCCCGCGAGTCCCACCGCCGACAGCTTGTCACTGATGTCTGCCACCTCGACGTCGTCCATGATGATATAGCGGTCGAACATCTCCGTAATCGCCTGCGCCTGCGCGCGATCGCTGGTAACCAGCAGGTAGTCACCGCGGTTGTAGCTAACCAGGTCGGCGACGATGCGTCCCTGCGCTGTCAGCAGAAAACTGTAAACGCCATGGCCGACGGCGAGATCGCGCACGTTGTTGGTCACCATGCCGTTCAGCCAGCGTACGCGGTCTTCGCCGGTCAGCACCAGCTTGGATTGCCAACTCATGTCGTACAGGCCGCTGCCCTCGAGCAGCGCGCGAAACTCGGCCGCCGGATTGCCGAACGACGTTGGCGTGTCAGCTCCGCGGTACGTAGCAAGGGCCGCGCCAGCCGACGTCAGCTTGTCTTGTAAGGTGGTCACACTCATACAGAACCTTTGATTATAAAGGAGGATTACAGGGCGCAAAGAGCGGCGAGGCGGCAGCTATCAACTCCTGGCCGTTGGCTCTTGGCTCCGAGATCCGGTCAGCGTGTAGCGAGCGGTGACTCCGCTTGTTGGTTGAAAGCTAAGAGCTACATGCTTAGAGCTAACCACTCAATGCTAGTATTTCCCGGTGACCAGCAAGAGGCGAATCGCCGTCGTCCCCGGAGACGGCATCGGCCAGGAAGTCATTCGCGAGGCGCTCGAAGTGTTGCGTGCCACCGGCGCGCCGATCGAGTTCAACCACTTTGACTGGGGTGCTGACCGCTACCTCATCGACGGGACGACCATTCCGCCCGACGGCTTCACCATGCTGGCGCGCGACTTCGATGCCATCTTCGTCGGCGCGCTGGGCGATCCGCGCGTCCCATCGAACATTCACGCCAAGGAAATCCTGCTGGGCATGCGCTTCCAGATGGACCTGTACGCAAATGTCCGCCCGGTGCGCCTGCTCGACGCCTCACTGTGCCCGTTGAAGAACGCCACGCCCGCCGACGTCAATTTCACCGTGATTCGCGAGAACACCGAGGGCGTGTACTCGGGCATCGGCGGCAACTTCAAGTTCGACACGCCTGACGAGGTCGCCACTCAGGAAGACATCAACACGCGCAAGGGCGTGGAGCGCATCATCCGCTACGCCTTCGAGTACGCCCGCGCCAACGGCCGCAAGAAAGTACTCATGGCCGACAAGTCGAACGTGATGACCTACGCCGGAGGCTTGTGGCAGCGCGTGTTCAAAGAGGTTGCGCAAGAGTTTCCCGGTATCGCAACGCAGCATATGTACGTGGACGCCCTCTGCCTGCAAATGGTGCGCGAGCCGCAATCGCTCGACGTCATCGTGACCAACAACATGTTCGGCGATATCATCACCGACCTCGCCGCCGCACTGCAGGGAGGACTCGGTATGGCGGCCAGCGGCAATATCCATCCCGGACGCACCTCGATGTTCGAGCCGGTGCACGGCTCGGCACCGCCCATCGCGGGCAAGGACCTCGCCAATCCCATGGGCGCGATTCTCACCGGCGCGATGATGCTGGCGCACTTGGCACTCAATGCTGAAGCGCAGAAGATCGAAGCGGCAGTACTGGATGCTGTCCGCGAGAAGAAGATGACGCTCGATGTTGGCGGCACTCTGGGCACGCGCGAGTGCGCGCACTGGATTGCGGAGCGGATGAGCGGCCGGTCTTAGCTCGCAGTCATGTCTCTGGCCGCGACTCGAAAAAGTATTCGC
>Ga0074046_10005501_pt1 | contig 10114 bp, 11 predicted proteins | sample BogForMeECP23OM3_FD_94441 | JGI IMG/M metagenome (GOLD analysis project Ga0074046, IMG submission 94441) | Bog forest soil microbial communities from Calvert Island, British Columbia, Canada - Bog Forest MetaG ECP23OM3 | ecosystem: Environmental > Terrestrial > Soil > Wetlands ...
GTATGATGACGACAATGAAATCGCGGAGTTGCGAAAGGCGCTTGCCCTGGACCCTAACTTCGCAGAGGCACACTTCAATCTTGGAGTTGCTCTCGCAGAGAAGAATAAGTTTGACGAGGCGGCCGTAGAGTTCAGACGTGCCGCGCGGCTGGCCCCGCGCGACCACATGGCTCACCACTGCCTGGCCCTTGCTCTCGAGAAGAAAGGTAATGTTCCTGGCGCTCTAAATGAGTCCAAGGTGGCCCTTAGGCTTGACCCGAAGAACGAGGCTTACAAACAGAATTATGAGCATCTGTTGGGAACACGCGCCCCTAATCGAGTTGCCCGTCACACGTCCGTGGGCTCGCATCCGGCCCTCTCCGCCAAGAAGGTTCAGGTTCCCGCTCACGCGCGGCGCAAGGCTGCGCGGTCGCCATCCCGGCATCCAAGTCGCAGTCGGCAGTCGGCAGTAAGCAGAAGGCGGTCGGCAGCAAGCAGAAGGCGGCCGGCAGTAAGCAGAAGGCAGAAGGCGAAAAGAGATGCTCTTCGTTCGGGCTCCTGACTCCTGAAACCCGCTCTTCTGGCCCCTGACACCTGAAACCAGACGCCTGAAACCTGCTCTTCCGACTCCTGCATCCGGACTCCTGGGACCTGCCCTTCCGTCGCCAGCCCCTGGCACCTGATACCCGGCACCTGAAACCTGACACCTGCTCTTCCGACACCTGACACCCGATGCCTGAAACCAGCTCTTCCGACTCCTGACTCCTGAAACCCGCTCTTCTGGCCCCTGACACCTGACACCTGACACCTGCTCTTCCGACACCTGGCACCTGACACCTGCTCTTCCGACACCTGACACCTGACACCTGCTCTTCTGAATCCTGAATCCTGTTCTTTCAGGCGAACTCATAGAGAGGCACGTTGCGGCTGGGCGGGGGAGTGGCTTTGAGCAAGGCTTCGATGCGGCGCACCGTTTCGGGCGTGAGCAGGACATCGCCGCAAACGTTGCAGACCTCTGCGGGAACGTGGTCGATCACCACTACCTCACCCCGGTATTTGACGGTGTGGACGACCGTCCGGGGCTCGTAGACGCCGGGGCATCCCGCAATGGTGCATTTCATGGCTGGCTTCTCCTCTCCCGAGGCGTCAACCACTTCGGCGCCCGGGGTTCATAGGCCGTGATCAAGATTAGCAGCGGCTGGCCGGTTGTGCAAACGACGTGCAGCGGACGGCCCTCATCCGTGGACCCGTTAACCAGGCAGCAAGCCCCGCGCCGGTGTTCAGGATAATGCTCCAAGATTTCTCCATGCCGGATCGTGTGCACGACTTCATCCAGGGTGATCTCTTCTTCGACCATCTCCTGTACAGGCATGGTAGTAACCGGCACCAAAAAACCCAGCCAATTCACTATTCACAATTTACCATTCACTATTCTCCAGCTGAATCCTGAATCCTGACCCCTGCTCTTTCAATCCCGAATCCTGAGTGGAGTAGGCGGTCGGGAGTAAGCAGAAGGCAGAAAGCAGATGCCCTTCATTCTGACTCCTGACTCCTGAATCCTGACTCCTGGAACCTGCCTTAACGTCTAACCCTTGCACTCTTGGCGAGCTCTAGCTAGGATGAACTTCGTGATCTACCTCGACCACAACGCCACCACGCCCATAACCCTACATATACAAAGCATTTACGAGGAGAGAGAACAGATTCCGGAGGCAACTTGTAAGGAATACTTACAAGTTCGACAGGAGGGTGAGCGGCGGGTCCAGCGCCCTCTGAAGCACTACAACCTCGATATCATTCTGGCGGTTCCGGTTTAACTGACCACTGACAACTGACGGCTGACAACTGCTTTTCCGATGTGGGCGAACAACGAAACGGGTGTGTTTTTCCCCGTCGAGCAGATTGCCGAAGCCTGACTCTCACGCGGGGCCGCTGTCGTAGCCGACGGAGACGCCTTGCTGGGCCAGTTCTTCATCCGGGGGCGTCCTCGGGGCGGGTTGGCCGCGGGGGTAGTAGTGCTCCATGATCGAACGGAGCGGCTGTCTTAGCTTTGAAATCTTTTCCGGCCGCTCTCGTGGGACGGAATTCAGGTCTTGTAGGGTTGTGAGCAACTCTTCTCTTTCGTCACTGGTCAGCCGGCGGAACTCACGCCTCCAATCGGCCGCGCGGTCGTTCGCATAATGGTCACGATAGATGATGTAGCGGTCCGGCATGGAAAGGATTTCAAGAAAATCCTCGAAGGTCTCGCCGAACGCATGGCGGACAAAGTCGGGGTTGGGGCTGACAAGACCGCGTGTGGCGAGAAGAACGCACTGAATTCCGCGCAGGTAGCGCCACTTCCAACCCTTGGCGACGTGACGGCGGCTCACGTCGTCCATCGGAATGAACCGCATCGGAAAGCCTGTGATACGGACGCCCAGTTCGGTGTTCAGGTTGGCATTGGCCCAGAGTCTGTGGTACAGATCGCGGGGCGTATCGGCGAAGTTGAATAGCATGTAGTTGGTGAACTCGTCGAACCCCCCCGTGACCAAAAGGCGGATTGCCTTCTCATACGCCTGACGAATCCCAATGAAGTCGAAGGCCAGTCGGATGGGGGACACACAGATCGTCTTAAGCAGCTTGGCGAGTTCTGGCTTCGAGCTGATCAGCCGGGCGTCCAAGCCCTGATTGAAATCCACGGTTCTTCGGCGGCCCTTGCGCTTCGCGCCCGCCTCGAATCCGAGGTCGCGAATGTCCTTAAAAATCAGGTCAATTCCCTCGATTCCCAAGATGTTGTTATCCATTACGACCAAATGCTGTTTTTCTCCGTGAAATTTGATGGCGCTGGACACCTGCTCTCGGAGCGGGTGCATCGCACCGAACTCCTTTTCAAGTCGCGGAACAGCGCAAAATTGACAAGTGCGAATACAGCCTTTTGTGGTGCGAACAAAATACGCATCGCGAGGATAATACTCGTGATCCACACGCTTGAGAATGCTGTAATCGGGGACAAGGTTGGCGATTGCTGGCGTGCCCGGGCCTAAACGTCCCGCTCTATCAAGCGGGCCTTCGATAACCGTGCAACCGGATCCTCGTTGCCGGATATAGCTCGGTAGGAGGGTGACGGCGACGCCGCCGACAATGATGTTCTCGGGCCTTTTGACACTGTCGCGGTAGAAATCAATCGCGTCTGCGGTGCGTGGCAGTTCCCACGTGAACAACGAGGCGACGTAAATCCGTTCCCAGCGACGAGCACGTGCCCATTTATTCTCACCGCGAACGAAAGCAACACGGTCACCGCGACGCCTATGATACGTGGAGAGCCGCATCAGGCCGAGCGGTGGAAATTTCGACCGGTAGTCGGGCTCTACAAGGAGGATGTTCATCAATGGCTCACCCTGGTGTGAGACGGCCCTTCATGCTACCGCCGGTGCCTGTGCCGAATCCTCTCATTCACATCTACCAATGGAACTGAGAATGAGTTTCGCTGCCGGGTCTCGATTATGCGATCCATCGCCGTGATGATTTGGTGAAAGGATTGGGAAAGTGGCGGATGAGCATATTCGAATGAAAAAACAAAGCTGAGTATGACGGTCTTTCGAGATCCGAATGGGCGATACACGGCTTTGCCAATACAGGAAGCGTCGAAGCACTTTTCTCCACCAATTCTGATTACTGCACACGGAACGACGTCGGCCAAGACGGCAGGGTACTCGCGAGAGAGGTTCCGAGTCAGAATGAATAGGGGTGCCGTCCGACCGAGCCTAGTGGCTAGGTCAAACGCCGCCTTTTGAACGAAGGTCCTCCCTAACTCGCTGTCTACGTCACCTGCCGCAGCGACGGCCAGAAATAAGAGAAACTTTGACGCGCATTCTCGCTGTATCGCGACAACGTTTTCGAGCGTCTCAAACTTTGTGGGCGTCCAGCGTGTATCCTGCAAGTTAAACGCACCTTCCGTGTAGTCCAAATTGATCACGTGAAAAGGGAAACGAGGCCGCTCGTCCTTCGCCTTTACGAGGGTAAAGGCCTCACCTTCCTTCACTGCGAGAGTAGGCCCGTATTTAGTTCTTAGTGACCCTGCCGCCGACGATGATCTCTCCCATACATGGACCCTGTCGAGTCTGATCAGGTTGCGCTTCAGGCAAAACAGCTCGATGTCGTGCCCCTCGGGCCCTGCGAACGTCAGGTATTTGAGATCACCGGTTGTTTGCGCCTTAAAAGCTCGCAACTGGGGAAGCCAAAGCCGCTCTCGGACCCATCTCTTTTCTGGCGAGTTAAAAGGCTGTCGAACCATTGGACCTGCGGCTTATCTTTGTCTTCTCGCCTCAAGCAAATCACCGGCTATTTTGAATATCTCGTCCAGCATCCGGTCGACCTCTCCCGCCGACCGCTCTTTACCTATTCCGATCGCGATCAGGAATGCCTCCGCTATTTCTTTTTCCCCTGGCTTGAGCTTCCTGAATATCGGATGAGCCTTGTTTATCAACACCTTTCCAAGGCGAGCATCAATCGTAAAAGGAGGCTTGTTCCCGAGTTCCTCGACCTCTAATCCGATGGGCTTCTTTCTGTAAACGTTCGTCAGGTACTGGGAGACCTTTACCTCCATCTTGTCTCGGAAGGTCTCCGCCTTCTTTTCCTGCTCCAATCCAGCTCGCTTGCGGGACCGGGTGGTCGCACCCCCGAAGGCCTTGTGGAGTCTTTCGTGAATGAGCTCTCTGAATTTTCGAAAATTCTTGTCAGTTTCCCGGAAGCGGTCGCGATCAATCAGAATAGCCTGCTCTAGCCCGCGATATACAAAGATCTCGCCCGTAGTCATAGCAAGCCTAGGGCCCATGCCCTTCTGATAGTTCATCCAATTAAGGTCATATCTGCCGATTGCGACGTTGTTGACCCGCACTAGCCCGCCCTGTATATCCGTAGGCATGACTGCGGTCGCTTGACTAAAGACATAGCCCGCAAACTCCAAATCATCGTCGGAGTGCGCGACCTCATATATTTCGTAATCTAGGCCTCGCTTGTATTTGCGGCTGTGTTTGATGTCAGCCGAGGGTAAGAGCACCGGCTTGAACAGCTTGTCTCCATTTACGTACACGCTAAAGTGTGCAGACGCTAGCTCAGCCTTGATTTTGTTCAGAGGCTTAATGTCCTGTTCCTTGAAGGGTCCATCTTTCGGATATTCAATTGGTGTCAAGATCGATAGGTCCCATTTGAGTTGTTCAGGGCCGCTCAAGTCTTCAACGTTGTGGATGTACTGATTTAACGTAACTCCTTTACGACTGAGGAATTCACGCATGTCCGGAGTTAGATTTCTCAGGGTAATAAACGTATAGTGAGAATTCCGGTCCTCGTTGCTCCATCTATTCAACTCATACAGATAATGAGTTTCTAGGTCCTCCTCGTGTCTTGCTACTTCAAGCATACGTGGAATGTCGAGGACCGCTTCGGTTCTTTGGTCGCTTCCCTCCTTGGTTGTTAGTACCCGCACCTCTCTGCAAATAGGAATGACTGAAAGGGCACCGATACCCTTGTGGCCGATGAGCCTCCTGCCCCCTTTTGTATGGTGCCCAGCCGAACTGGTTCCACCTATCCGGAGAAAACGCTCGCGGATATCGTCTTCAGACATCCCAACGCCATCGTCGAGGATTGTGATCTCACTCAGGTCGTCTGCGATCTTTATCTGAACCTGACCAGCAAGAGCATCCCAGGCGTTGCTGAGCAGTTCTTTCAGGGCGCGCGTATAGCTGACGTACGTGCCGCGGCTCAGTTCGTCCAAAATGCGAAGTGCGGGCGTGCGGGGCTTCTCAATTGTCGTTATGGGTTGCGTTCCGGGATCCGCTCTCATGGTCGAATTCCTTGATAGCTGCTAGTTTGCTATTTGGCGGCGAGCCAGCAGGAGCCACAGTACTACACTCTCGCCCCCTTTTTCCAGTGAATAAGTCGCTCGTGATCCCAGGAGCAAGCGCAATTGCGGGACCTTTGGACCAAGGATGTCCGCCGCTGAGCACGAGCCTGTTAGCAAGATTAGGCCGCCCTAAATGTCGTCTTTCGGTGCCAAGCAAGGTGGATCGGATCGGGCCAAAGATCTCTATCTTCCGGTAGATGGAGTCGTTTGCCGTGATAGCTTGCGAGTAGATTATCCTCGTTCGGTGCTGCTTCTGCAAAATGTCCAATTGCAACGATAATTCGGTAGTCGTCCGCAATCGCCCACAGCCCTTGATCGAATGTCCAATGGGCGTTCTTGGACAACGCGATTCCATTTCGCGGGTCGTTGTTTCGGCTGTCTCGGAACTCATGAATATGGGCGGCGTCAACTATGCTGCCGGCAGTGATGGTGGTGAGGCGGTAAGCGCTTAATGCGCAGGTGAAATTATACGCACTGACGACTCTTATTCTAAACCGAGCCTCGCGCCCCGCCAGTTGGGCTTCCTCGGGCGATTTGTAGGCGGCGTTTTGCTCGATTTCCTGACGACTGGGAAGGGGCAGCCCGATCACCGCATATAAGGCTATTTGTTCTGATCGGCGGAAGTACTTCGCAATAAGGAGATGTCGTGCTTTCTCGCGAGCCGCCGGGTCTTCCAGGAACGTGACCAAGTCGCTGGGGAGCGTTGCATATCTCGTCGTCCTTCTGTCGGGGGACGGAGCGCCTTGCTCGTCAAGCACGCTCCAAATACCGTCTCCAGCGAGATGATGGAAAGGCAAACGAACGTCGGGCCGCTGAGGCCGTCTTCCGGCAACGATGCTCCAATATGTATAAAAGCGAAATGCCAGCTCTGGCGTCAGGGCCAGAGTGTCGTCGGAGAGCCTTGCCTGCTCCACCAAGTCACACAGCACAAGCATTAAAAGTGGTTTGTGAGGTGCAGGATCGCCTCGGGCGCGATCAACCCGTAATTTCGAGAATTTGGTAAGCCAGTAATCCGGTCTGGTCATGGGCGGTAGGCCCGAACGATGTTCGGGCGGTTGTAGGGCCGAACGGCGTTCGGCCAAGGGCGAACGCCGTTCGCCCCTACAACCCCGAATACCATTCGGCCAAGGGCGAACGCCGTTCGCCCCTACAACCCCGAATACCATTCGGCCAAGGGCGAACGCCGTTCGCCCCTACAACCCCGAATGCCATTCGACCAAGGGCGAACGCCGTTCGCCCCTACAACCCCGAATGCCATTCGACCAAGGGCGAACGCCGTTCGCCCCTACAACCCCGAATGCCATTCGGCCAAGGGCGAACGCCGTTCGCCCCTACAACCCCGAATGCCATTCGGCCAAGGGCGAACGCCGTTCGCCCTTACAACCCCGAATGCCATTCGACCAAGGGCGAACGCCGTTCGCCCTTACAACCCCGAATGCCATTCGACCAAGGGCGAACGCCGTTCGCCCTTACAACCCCGAATGCCATTCGACCAAGGGCGAACGCCGTTCGCCCCTACAACCCCGAATGCCATTCGGCCCTACGTTTCTTCGGGGCTCCAGGGCCATTCCTCTTCGGACTCTGGTCCCGCCTCAGGATTCTCTCGATCCAATTTCCAGCGCGCAGGGTTCGAGAGAATGTATTCGCGAATCTTAAACAACTCATCCTCGTCGCGAATGATGTGTTCGAAATAATCCTCTTGCCACACGGCAGCGCGCGGTTGATTCCAAAGCTTTCGAATCCGACTGGTAACCGCCGATTTGAACCCTGCCGCCCAAGAGGCTAACGAATGGGGGCGCATGGGTGGGATGGGCCGCCGTTCTTGTAGGGCCGAACGGCGTTCGGCCAAGGGGCGATCTCGGATCGCCCCTACAGGTGTTCGATGGTTGTTGTAGGGCCGAACGGCATTCGGCCAAGGCCGAGCGCCGCTCGGCCCTACAATTACGCCGTCCGCGTCCATGGGTTCTGGGGCATCAGCAGGCCGAACGCCGTTCGGCCCTACAAAAGCGCCGCCGACAATTGGTTGCGTGTAGCCGCTATTCATCAAAATGTGCTCGCCCTTTGGCCCCAAAATCCAAAGAATTCCGTGAAGATGGTTGGGCATGACGACGAATGTATCCAATTCAAATTTCTGCCGGATTTGGGCGGATTCGAGCCACTGTTCCCGTGCAATCTTGCCGCAATCATTTTCATCCATACGGTCTTCGACCACATGGCCGAAGATGCACCTTTTGTTGAACGTGCAAAGCGTGACAAAATATGCCCCCGGCAAGGCATAGTCATAATGGCGCAATCGGATGGAACGGCGATGGTGGATTTTCGCGTCGTATTTCATCGGAGGGGCCGAAGCGCGTTTGGCGTTTGTAGGGGTCGCCGCGGCGACCGTTCGAGCACTTGTAGGGCCGAGCGGCGCTCAGCCAAGGGCGAATGCCGTTCACCCCTACGGGTGTTTAATCAATGGGTGGCCGAGCACCGCCCGGCCAAGGGCGAACGCCGTTCGCCCGTACGGGTGTTTAACCAATGGGCGGCCGAGCGCCGCTCGGCCCTACGCGCGCACCGTGTGGTTCTCCAAATCATCCTTGAGGATGTTGAGCAGGTCGTCGGGAAGGCCGTGGGCGCGGTGGCTTTCGCTGTATTCCTTCACTTTGGCGACCATGCGGCGCAGGGTCTCGGCATCGATGCCTTTTTCGCGGGCGCGCTGAAGCCCACCAGCCAGGGGCGTTCGTCTTCCAGATAGAGCTGGCGGAGAGAACCCTTAATGGCCTGAAAAATAGTCGCTGCCATCGGGGCGAGTATCCCCCACAAGGCGCTTGATTGCAAGAATGGTGCTCAAAGAATCAATATACTACACTGGGTATCACCGGATGGCTACCATAATCCTAAACGGCGTCTCTCGCCCGGCAGTTTTTCGGCGGGAAAGGCCCAGAGCGAGATTCTTCGCTCCGCTGCGCTCAGAATGACAGCATGGCAGGCGAGTGCACGGGTGTCACGCTGCTGAATAGCAGGCACCCGGGGGGAGGAATAATGGAGAATTGAAAGCCGGGGGATGAAGAGAGCGAAATCGGGGGTAGAATGGCTGGAGACCGGGAGATCAAAATGGGTCAGAGATCGTTCGGGCTGCGGCGGATGAAGCTCATCTGATGCGGAGGAGAATTGCATGAACCGTCTGTGGACTTTGTTATGCTTGTTGGCATTCATGGCGCTACCGGCGTCGGCGCAGTACGACACTTACGGCGGCTGGACCAAGATCAAAGGACAGAAAACCGGGTTCTTTCACGCGGAACGCATCGGGGGACGGTGGTGGCTGGTGACACCCGAAGGCAACGTGTTTTTCTCCAAGGGTGTTTGCAACATCAACGCCAATCCCGAGAGCAAGTCTTCGCCTTCGCCTCCAGCGGACGCGAGCAAGTGGGCCGCCGAGACGGCGCGGCTGCTCAAGGGCTGGAACTTCAACACGGCGGGAGCCTGGTCCGTGGAGCTTATGTTCTCCCAAGGGCTGGTCTATTCGCCCGTATTGGATATCGCGGCCGGAGAAACCGAACAGCTCTGGCTCAAGGGTGGCGTCCCGGACTATTTCAGTCCTGAATTCCGCCAAGCTGCGGATCGCGCCGCCGCCCGGGGGTGTCAACCGCGGGCCAACGACCAGTGGCTGCTGGGCTACTTCACCGACAACGAGTTGCGGTGGGGAGCGGACTGGCGCTCCAAGGAAAGTCTGCTCCAAACCTACCTGAAAATGCCGCCCACCGCGCCCGGATATCAGAAGGCCATCGAGTTCTTGAAGGCTCGGGGCCACACTGCTCAGAACCTGGACGAGGAGGATCAGTCCAGCTTCCTTGAGATCACGGCCGGGGAGTACGCGCGCATTGCCCGTGAAGCCATCCGCCGCTACGACCCGAATCACCTCATCATGGGCTGTCGCTTTGCCGGATACGCCCCCGAGGCCGTGCTGCGCGGCATGGGACCGTATTTCGACGTCATCTCCTACAACAACTACTCGCCCGATGCGCCTGTAGAGAAGCTGCGGCAGATCTTCGATCTGACCGGCAAGCCGACGATGATCACCGAATTCAGTTTCAAGGCCATGGACAGCGGGCTTCCCAACACCAGGGGCGCGGCCAGACCGGTGGCCACGCAGAGGGAGCGGGCCGAGGGGTTCGCCCGGTATGTCGAAGCCCTGGCGGCGCTTCCCTCCTGCGTGGGCTTCCACTGGTTCGAATATCGCGACGAGCCGGCAGAGGGGCGGTTCGACGGCGA
>Ga0074046_10005504_pt1 | contig 10110 bp, 11 predicted proteins | sample BogForMeECP23OM3_FD_94441 | JGI IMG/M metagenome (GOLD analysis project Ga0074046, IMG submission 94441) | Bog forest soil microbial communities from Calvert Island, British Columbia, Canada - Bog Forest MetaG ECP23OM3 | ecosystem: Environmental > Terrestrial > Soil > Wetlands ...
CAGGTGTGCTGAAATCACCGCAATGACCCCTGCCGCCAAGGCCCAATGCTTCGCCCGTGGCCTAGAGGGCGGGGCAGTCGCTCGCCCGCTCCAACGGGCCAGGCTGCCGACGAGCACGCCGGCCAAGATTGGGGCGACAATGGTGACCAGGGCGAACAAATGAAAATACACGGCCAGCACACTGGCCATGACGAATCCCACGACATCGAGCAGGCGCCCGGTCTGCCGCCAGCGCGCGGCCTCAACCAGGGCCACGAACCCAAAAAACGCCACCGCGCTGTAAGGCCGGCAAATGCGGCTGTAAAAAATGAGCAACGGTGAAATGGCCAGGAGCAAAGCAAACCAGGCGGACCGGCGCGGCCCCAGCAGGTCTTTCACAAGGAGCGGGCCTGCGACCACACATGCTATGCCGCAAATCAACGAAGGCAGCCGCAGCAGTGTTTCCGACCAGCCAAAAGTCGCGCCCAGGGCCCAGGTGTAGAAGTTCAGTGGAATGCACGTCGCCCCGGGAATCGAAAAATGCGTCAATAACCAACCGGGGGCCTTGCCGATCACATAATACAACCCGTGCCACTCGTCGTCGGCAAAGATTTGATCCGGCAGCAGATAAAGCCGCAAGAAGCCGCCGATCAAAAGCGCCAGCGCGAGAGCGAGACCGAAATTCAGGTCGCGCGCGCCCGGCGAGGGATTCTTCATGGGGGAGCCTCCTGGGGAGCCAGGTCGGAAAACAGGGGAGCCGCGGTGGCTCGGCAGGAGGCCCCCACTTTTGAGAATGACCCATTGGGCCAATGAACCAGAGAGTTAAAAGCAGGGCGAGGGTGAGCGGATTGCGCGGAGCGTTTGCAGTGCGGCGAACTCGCCTCTGGCGCGCGTCCCTTATGTTGTTCTATGACCTTGCTGTCGCTTTCGAACGATCCAGTGCTGGCGAAAGCAGGAGCTAGCTCCCGCACTCCAAACGCTAGCGCGGAATCTATCTTCATCTGGCGGCTTCGGCTTCTCGGAGTGGAGGTTAGCACCGTCGCAGTTTGAGCGAATTAAGGAAACTTGGCAAGCGGGCGGGGAACCTCGGCTGGAAAATCCAGGCGTGACTTCCGGCGGCGTTTATGGAAAATTGCCCGGACATATGAAATTACTTACAACGATTTGTGCAGCGAGTTTGGCGCTGGGGCTGGTTACAGCTAAAGCGCAGGACGCGAAGGGCGGCGACAAAAAGGAAGTGGCGGTCCTGAAAACCAGCATGGGGGAAATGGTCGTCGAGTTTTGGCCGGACGTGGCGCCCAAGACCGTCGAAAACTTTAAGACCTTGGCGAAGAAAGGCTTTTATGACGGCACTGCTTTCCATCGGATCATTAAGGGTTTTATGATTCAGGGCGGCGATCCCAACACCAGGGATCTCTCGAAGCAAGACCAGTACGGCCAGGGTGGCCCCGGCTATCAGGTCAAAGCGGAATTCAACAACCGCAAACACGAGATAGGCGTGATCTCGATGGCCCGCTCCTCAGACCCGGATTCGGCGGGTAGCCAATTCTTTATCTGTGATGCCCCGGCGGACAATCCCGGAATGAAGTATCTGAACGGGAAGTACACTGCTTTCGGAAAATTGATCAAGGGTGAGGATGTGCTTGAGAAAATTGCCGACACCCCCGTCGGTCCAGGCATGGGAGGTGAAAACAGCCGCCCCAAGGCTCGAATCACCCTGGAAAGTGTCAAAATCGTTCCTGCCGACTCCATCAAGTAGTGGGGGAGTTTGGGGACAGAGGGCGGACGAAATGAGATAGATTAACCAAGGAAAGGATTCACATGAAGGAAGTGGCGGTAATTAAAACGACGGAGGGCGAGATGGTGGTCGAGTTTTGGCCGGAGGTCGCTCCGAAAACGGTGGAGAACTTCATCACTCTGGCCAAGCAAGGATTCTACGACGGAACCTGCTTTCACCGCGTCATCAAAGGCTTCATGATTCAAGGCGGCGACCCGCTGACCAAGAACCAAAACGAAGAAGCCAGTTGGGGTACCGGAGGCCCCGAGCACCGCGTCAAGGCCGAGTTCAACGACCGGCATCACGATCGCGGCGTCCTCTCAATGGCCCGCTCCTCAGACCCGGATTCGGCCGGCAGCCAGTTTTTCATTTGCCACGGCAAGCCGCACTTTTTGGACCGCCAATACACGGCGTTTGGAAAGTTGATCAAAGGCGATGAGGTTCTCGAGAAAATCGCGACCACGCCTACCCGCAAACCGGACCGGCCCCTGAAACGGATGGGGGTCGAGAGCATTCGGATCGTCGCGGCCGACGCGGTGGCGTGAGCGGGCCGCTCGACGAACTATCGGTGGCCCTGCGAGCCTTGGGGTGTCCTGCGGAAAAGTCGGCTGAAATGGCTTCGCAGCTCGACAAGCGGGCCCGGCAATTGGCCGCTCTTAAAAGCCAGTCTTACGAAGAGGCCTTGCAGTTTTTGCTGGGTCTCATGGCCCAAGGCTGGGCCGCCCAGGAGAGAATAGGCGGAGGATTGAACCGTGGCGTGCGCCCTTCGCCGCCAAAAGACTCATGACAATCCGGCCTTGGGAAAAACTCGGCTCGCGACCCGTGGGCGACTTCCGAATCTTCACGATTCGCGCGGACCGCCGGCGCTCGCCGCGCACACTCCAGCCGCATGAATTTTTCGTCATCGATTGCGTCAATTGGGTGAATGTGATCGCGCTAACGCCCGATGAACAGGTGGTGATGGTCGAGCAGTATCGGCACGGCTCAGAGACCGTGGAGTTGGAAATTCCCGGCGGCATGATGGACGCCCACGATGGGTCGCCAGAAGCAGCTGCCCAACGCGAACTCCGCGAGGAAACGGGCTACACCGGGGAAAAGGCGCGCATCATCGGCCAGGTTTTTCCCAATCCTGCCATCATGAGCAACGTTTGCTTCACGGTGCTGATAGAGAATTGCCAATGCGTGCACCCCGTGGAATTCGATCATGGCGAGGACCTTGCCACGCGTCTGGTGCCCGCCGCCGAATTGCCCGGCTTGGTCGCCTCCGGCGCGATCCGCCATTCACTGGTGGCTGTGGCCATATATCATTTTGACCTCTTAAAACGGTTGCCCCATTGACAAGTAATCGTATCGGGTCGAGTGTAAAGTAAGAAAGAAGAATGCCTATGGATTCACTTGAAAGAGAACACAACGAGCAGTCCGAAATCCGCGCAAAACTGGATACCGCCATCGAAAAGGCGAAAGCCGTTTGCGAGCAGTTGCAGGAAAAGACCGTCTTGGCCGCGAAAGCGACTGACCGAACGGTCCGGGAGCACCCGTACGAGGCCATCGGCGTGGCCTTCGGCGTGGGCCTCTTAATTGGCGTGCTGGTAGGGCGGCGCCGGGGTGATTGATAGCCGGGGAAACCTCCCCCACCCCAAGGCCGACCAGGACCGCCAGCCTTCGCGTAGCCGGCCCATCAGGCCAAGTATTGTAGGAGACGACATAAGGAGTCTCTGATCGTGATGGCTGTTGTGTGTCGCAATGGAACCGGCGACTGAAGTTTACGGGCCAGGGCGCTCCTCAATCTTTTCGCTCTGTTACAAATTAATCCCCCAGCCCAGCGGCCCGATCGCTGAGCCATCTGCCCGAGGGCTGCGCTGCCGCGCAGCCCTGATCTTTTCTTGCTAAAGCGCCCTGGAATCTTCCAGCCGCTACGCAGGAAAGTTAGCCTTCGGACAAATTGGCCACGGCAGAGAGCTCGCTCACTCTTTCTAATTTGAAGCTCTGCCCTGCGGGGTTCGGCGCTACCGTCCAGATACACCTGCCCAACGTCCAACTTGCTCTGGAAGTTGGGCCAACAACCGCAGCCCGGTCTCTATGAGCGCGAAATAGACATTTCACCCCGTTCCGGCTCGCTGAGATGCAAGCGACATTCGAGCGAGCATCTGGAATCCACAAGGGTGGTCTAGAGGTTCGGACGAAACATCAAGGGAAAGGGATGGAGGCATGAAGGTTCTTTTTTGTAGCTGGGGCCGTGGCGGTGAATACACTTTACACCTGGCAATATTCATTAACACTTTGGCCCTCATGAGCGCGCACTTTTCTGCGCAGGGGGGCCAGGAATTCACTTCGGCTGGCACAGTCAATGTTACCATGCACCACAACCACCTCTCGCGCGACGGCCTGTATATTGATCCCTCCTTCACCCGGGCCGCCGCGGCCGGGTTAATACGCGACCTGGCTTTCAACGGTGCGGTCGTGGGCGCTGTTTATGCCCAACCGCTTTACCTCGACTCCGGCCCCAATGGAGCCGCCGCGATCATTGTCGTTACCGAATCCAATAACATCTATGCGCTGAACCCGACCAACGGGGGGATCATTTGGAAAACCAATGCGGGACTGGCGGTGCCTGAGTCCAAACTCCCGTGCGGTGACATCAATCCGGTCGGCATCGTCGGCACCCCCGTGGTGGATCTGCCAACGCGCTCGCTGCTTTTCGATTCCCTCACGACCCGAAACGGAACGATTCGACATTTCATTTATTCCTTGAGCGTGGATACCGGCACAGTCAATAGCGGCTGGCCTGTGGAAGTCGATGCGGTCGCCAGTTACCAGGGCATGGCCTTCGCCTCGGATGCGCAAGGCCAGCGCGGAGCCTTGACGGTGGTAAATGGCATACTCTACGTTCCCTATGGAGGCTATTACGGGGACTGCGGGACTTATCACGGTTGGCTGATCGGCGTGCCGCTGGACGACCCCACCAACGTGCTGGCCTGGGCCACCTCCGCCAACGGTGGCGGTTGCTGGGGTGTCGGCGGCGTCGCCAGCGACGGCACCGACGTGTATATCGCCACCGGCAACACCATGGGGGCCAGCGAGTGGAGCGGCGGTGAAGCCGTTATCCGCTTCCAACCCGGACCGATCTTCAGTCAGCAAACCAGCGATTATTGGGCGCCCAGTAACTGGCAGTCGCTCGATTCGAATGACCTCGATTTGGGCGGCTCCGGTCCGGTGCTCGTGAACGCTCCCGGGGCAACTCCGTCTAGCCTGGTGATGGCGCTCGGAAAGGACGGCAACGCTTATTTGCTCAATCGCGCCAACCTGGGCGGCGTCGGCGCCCCGCTGGTCGAGGATGATAGTATTTCGTCGGCATCGATCGTCCAGGCCGCCGCCACCTACCAGACGACGCAGGGAACCTATGTCGTCTGCAATATTGACGGCGACAATCTCTCCGCCTTGCTCATCGGCGCTTCCAGTCCGCCAACCATCTCCACCTTATGGACAGCATCGGTGGATGGACGGGGTTCGCCGTTCGTCACTTCGACCGATGGCACCAACGACGTGATCGTCTGGGGCGTGGGCTGCGAGGGCAGCCAGCGCCTTTATGGTTTTGATGGCGATACTGGCGAGGTCATTTTCTCCGGCGGCGGCGCCAACGAGTTAATGGCCAATACGCGCCGGTTCAACACCGGTATCGTCGCCCACGGCCACATCTATTTCGCCGCCGATAATCAGGTTTATGCCTTCATCGTGCCGGCGCAGCCAATTGTTTTGGGGCCGCCTGCTCTCTCGCCGGACAACGTGTTTCAATTCAGCTTCACCAACATCCCCGGGATGTCCTTTACCGCCTTCGCTACCACCAACGTATCCCTGCCCTTTGCCGATTGGTTCCAGGTCGGCGTGGTGCAGGAAGTTTCGCCCGGCCAGTATCAATTTACCGACTCCCAGGCCACCACCAACCCGGCGCTCTTCTACCAAGTGCGCTCGCCTTAGCCGGCAAGCGGCTCTGCAAACTTTTCGCCCTGTTACAACCTAATCCACCAGCCCAAAGGCCAGAACTGAAATTGATTTTGTCTTTGAGGCCAAACTACCTATGCTGCGGCCATGGAAAATGCCGCCGATTGGCGTTTGCCCTGGCCAGGCACTGTCGCAGTCCTGATTGCGTGTTTGCTGCTCCTGTGCTCCTGCGCGACTACGCTTGGTGCACCCTCCATGTTTCTCTCTGGTAAATTGCCTGCCGACGTGAAGATGAACAAAGATCCGGGCCGCGAGAGCCTTATATTTGTGACGCTCCGCCTCGAGAACGGCCAGGAGTTGCCGTTTGTATTGGACACCGGGGCCTCAGGCACTTGTTTTGATTTCTCCTTAGCGCCAAAATTGGGAAAATGTCTCAGCACCAACACGTCCTGGCATTTCGGCGTCAAAGGTGCGGCGGGCGTCTATGCGGCGCCCAGGCTTTATTTGGCACATACCCTCTTGCAAATGACCGGCACCAACGTCGTTACCCTTGATCTTAAGCAACTCATGCCTACTGTGGGTCACCCCGTCTCAGGTATTCTTGGTATAGACATCCTCGAGCATTATTGCATCCAATTCGATTTTGCGGCCCATCGAATGCGCTTTTTCGATGACGAACACACGGACAAGAGCGGCTGGGGCAAACCCTTTTACCTGACTGGCCTTGATGATGGATGCCCTTTTGTCAGCGAGAATCTTGCCGGCGGCAAGGCTCTTGGTTCGCTCATTGATACCGGCTGCGATACCGATGGATGGCTGACCCCGACCTTGTTTCAGCAATGGACCAACCACGTATCACCACCGGGCGACAGTCAGACCCATTCCCCCTCTGGTTGTCTGGATGGAGACACTTACACCGACTTTGATTTGCAAAGGATTGATGAGAAGGTGCTGTTAAGCCCGGATCCAAATGTCCAGCGCAATATTATCGGTCTTCGCTTCAAGCCCTCAACTCACCGGGACCAGCGAGACGCGCTCGCCTCGGTCGTTGCGAGTCACCCCTTGGGCCCGGGGATCAAGCGTGAGATGGCCATCCACCAGGAACGCGTAGCGATGATGCCCGTGCTTGAGTTCCATGGTCTTGAACCAGGCTTTGTCGGGCATTTGCTTCATCGGGTGCGCCGAGGGGTCCCAATTATTGAAATCGCCCACCAGACTCACCGCTTTGGCCTGGGGAGCGACGCAGATGAAATTGATGGCGCGCAATGGCTTGCCGTAAGGAAGGGCTCCCATAATTGTCAACGCAGCTTGCCGAGGAGATTCTCGAGGATGGTCGAAGCCGTGCGGCGCGCCTGTTCAGACTGGGTTTCCAGCAGGCGGTACCGCTCCAGCCAGTCCGTATCGCTCCGATGCCGCTCGCGCCACAGTGACTTGAGGACGCGCTCGGTGCGTTCGACTTGCTGCAGCGCGGAAGTCAGCGATTCGCCGCCTTGGGGCAAGTCGGAAATCTGGCCAACAAAGAACCGGCTGATGCGTTTGCGCTGGGTCACTGCCTGCAGCAGCATCACCATGGTCTGTTCATACCCATACCAGCGCCGCTCCAGCACCTCGCGCAGAAATGAGTGGCACACGGCAAAAAACTCGGAGCGCGGCCGCTCGGTAAAACGCCGAATTTCCTGCCCCTCGGCCGGAAACCACGTATAAAGCAGCGCAAAGGTCCCGTAAGTATCGATGAGCTGCTTCGAATCATTGTGGTCGGCTTCGATTTCTCCAATGCAAAGGTCCTGCCCGAGTTCGAGCACGATCTCCGGCAGATCATGGAGGCGCCTCAAAACTTCCTGGCCCATAGCCGTGCCGTAATTGAAATCTCCGGGAATAAGCCAATACACATCCTGGGGCCCTCCCTGTTCGAACGCCCGCCCCAAACCCGAATACCACATCTGGCAGGTATCAACACACCACGCGTCCACCAGGTCTGAATGTTTGGCAACTGTTCGATTGCGAAAATCCCTGAACGCGGAATTGCCCTGCATGGACCAATAGGTTTTGCGGTCCATCACCGTGACCGGGCGAGCGTATCGGCTCCGCTGAGCATCGAGCTTCGCTACCAATTGGTAAAGTCCGGCCAAATCCGAATAATCTTCCGGCTGCCGAATTGGGTAAATGATGATGGGGTGAATGCGGCACCGCGGAGCTTTAGTGGGTTTCTTGCCAGCGGTCGCGGCCGAGGCGGGCGGGCTGACAACGGGCTGCTTTTTCATGATCCGCCACAGGCTATCGGAACCAACTGCAAATGTCGAAGCTTTGTTCAAGAGCTTTGATAATTGTCCTTTCCAGCGATCTTCTGATAGTGTGCCGCCATGAGCGCCTTCCCTGTCAGCCCGGAAAAGGAGCAGCAACTGAATCAGCGCATGGCCGCTTTAGGTGTGCGCGCTTCCGATCTGGAGGAAACCTTCATCAAATCCGGCGGTCACGGCGGTCAAAATGTGAACAAGGTTGCGACTTGCGTCATGCTGATCCATCGTCCCACGGGCGTGCAGGTCAAATGCCAGGCCACGCGGCAGCAGGGCCTCAACCGCTTCATCGCCCGGCGGCTGTTGCTCGACAAAATCGAGGAGTTGCAGACCGGTTGCGTGGCGACCGAACGCGCCCGGATCGAGAAAATCCGCCGCCAAAAGCGCAAGCGCAGCCGTCGTGCCAAAGCCAGAATGCTAGCCGACAAGTCCCATCAATCGGACAAAAAGGCCGGACGACGCGGTGGGGCCGACTCCTGGGGCTGAAAGCAGCCCATCGCTGGTTAGTCGCTCGTGGCAACTTCCCGGTTGCAGGTTTAGGAGCCGACCAACGTGCGGCCTTTAATCCCCCATCGTTACCGTCCACATCCCCTTGGGGGCGTTGGTCGTTCCGGTGCCGACCGTCTGCTCGATTCGCAGCGCTTGGACGTGGCCATCGTGAAACAAGTAATTGAAGCGCTTGGTATGCAAACCGTAATCGCTATAGCCATAGTTGTGGGAATCGGAGGCCGTCGGATCGATTTGATAAAGGTCGGCGCTGTTTTGGCCACTGAAAGTCGGCGCGATGCTGATTGATGGCCAGACATTACCGACAACGTTCTGCCAGTTGGGTTCTTCGACCAGCAAAATCGTCCCGCTTGGGTCTTGAACCACGGCTGTCTTATAGCCCCTGGCATTCCAATCCGGCACGCCGTTGATGCCGTTGTCCTCCCAATAAATTCCCACCCCATTCTGAATCGGGGGCAAAGGGTAGGTTTGATTCTCAGTGGAAACCTGGTACTGCGAGCTCCATCCCGGCCCGACGCTATTCATCGCATACGTGCGGCGTTGAGTGTAGGCGGCCCAGCTCGGCACGATCGGAATCCGGTCCGCCGGACATTTTTCCACTCCGGGACATTCCGGTATTGGAGTGAGTCCAGTCGTTAAGTCAGTATCGGGAACTTTATTGGCAATATAGGTGTGGATCCAACTATCCCAGGCCAATTGATTGTTCTCGGGAGTTCCATACGCCGCGGGCGGGAACATATCCACATTGTCGCCATTGAAAAGGGTGAAACCTGCCCCAATCTGCTTCAATTGGGAGGCGCACTGGATGCGCATGCCTTTCTCCTTGGCGCTGCTTAGGGCCGGCAAAAGCATGGCCGCCAAAATGGCAATGATGGCAATGACGACCAGCAGTTCGATCAGGGTGAATGCGCGTCTAGCGACCATGGGACTCAGCGTTTTACTAATACAATGGCGCCATTCTCGATGGCGTATTTCTGTCCCTCAGGCGGTGGTGGCGCCTGCACATGGGCTTTGTCGGCGAATTCCTGGAAATCCTTTGGCGAACTCCTGCTGACCAGGACATATCGGCGCAATTCCTTGGAAAGTTGGCTGAGGACGGCCCCAGCATCACCGCTTTCTGGCACGGCAATCATGGTCGGCTCCGCGGACAGCGGCCCGACGCCCGCCTTTGTGGCCGTGTTCATATCGGAAGCGGCGTTGGAAGCCGACGCTGGCGCCGGGGTTTGCTTCTTGCAACCCGCCGCTAGAAGCACCGCCAGCACTCCCGTGCTCAAAATGATCCTCGGGACCATACGCCAAGTCTATTGGCTAATAATTTAGCCCGTTCGAACTCGAAGGCACGTCATCAAAACATACGACAAAGATGCAAACACTCGGCGCGTTCCTAGGACTGCGGCGGCATGCATGCGCGCTGAAGCCGGGCGGAGGCGGGTCGTCACGTTCCCCTCGGGGAGACATGTCTCCCCGGTCAAAAGCCATCAATCCGGATAAACGAACTCCACGGGCGCGTGAACCTCCGGGTGCAGGCTCTGCTTGACGGGGCAGGTTTTGGCCGCCGCCTCCAACCTGGCGCGGTCCGCCGGTGACAAAGCTTTGCCCGCCGGAAAAACCATG
>Ga0074046_10005506_pt1 | contig 10109 bp, 5 predicted proteins | sample BogForMeECP23OM3_FD_94441 | JGI IMG/M metagenome (GOLD analysis project Ga0074046, IMG submission 94441) | Bog forest soil microbial communities from Calvert Island, British Columbia, Canada - Bog Forest MetaG ECP23OM3 | ecosystem: Environmental > Terrestrial > Soil > Wetlands ...
GGCTGTGGACGGACAGGATATCACCCGGCCAGACCGCGGGCAGCATGCTGGCGCCGGTGGCTCGCAGGCGCAGTCTCCCCGAGGAGCGGAGCACCTCCGCCGCCAACTCACATCCCAACGTTTCCCGGGCTTTGGTACCGCAAATTGCGACCGCTTTGCTCATGATACCTTACGTTCAAAGTGGCACTGTGACTCCGTGGCCTGCGTTTTGCCACAGGTTAGCGCCCTGGTTTCAAAGACCTGCTCGTAGCGCACCGCCGGTTTCCGGTAGGGCTTTCGCGCCGCCTGCCGCGCCTCTGGGGGACTGGTGTTCCCATCCGCGCCTACGCGCTCCCTCATGGTGATAACCTCCAATGCTCGATACCGCTTGGCCTCTGAACGTTGCCTTATGGCGCGCTCTGCGACGCCTGAACCGCGCAGCCGGCGGTGCCGCCGGAAGTTTGGCAGGTCTCGCTGCTCAGCGTCGAGAAATAGATGTTCGTGGCCCCTGACGTGCCGGTATTGTCGATCACCATCCCGCTGGTGCCGGCGGCGTAGGAGTTGCCAACGATTCCCAATGGCCCTTGGTTGGTGAAGGTCAAGGCACCACTTATGGTCTGGGTGCCAAAAGTTGTTGGGGTCCAACTCGGCACACTGGCGCCCGAGGTGCCCCCTCCTCCTGCAGTTACTCGCTCCAGATTGTTGTGGCTATCGACAATCACGGCATTCGCGGCATAAGTAGTGCTGGTCGCAAACAGAGTGAACTTGAACGGTCCTTGACTCGTCCATGTCACGCCGCCGTCCGTTGTTTGCGTTCCGGCTGGAGTTGAGGATGCCCAGGTAAGCGCGCTGTTTGCGGACGTGCCCGCCGCAGTCACAACTTCAATGTTGAAATGGCTATCAACGACCATTTGGCCTAACGCGTAGCTAGTATTCGCCAGCCGGCTGGTGACAGGGACGACCATGACACAGCCAGTACTGACGGTGGTGCAGTTGATTGGAGAAGTGCCGCTAGTCGCGCCGCTAGTCGTGCCGATGTTGTTCACGCTGGCGTAAATCCAGTCGTAGGGCACGGCGCCGGAAGTATTGTAGACTTCGTTGAGCGGGGAACACGGGGTGGCGACGCTGGAGAGCGCCGGCCCCGCATTAGCTGTGGAGCTCATCGTTCCGGACGAGATAGGTATCTGGTAAAGAGTCGGCACCCCATTGGTGTTTCCGCACACGTAAAGATTTCCGGTACCAGTCGTGTAAAAGGCGTTATCAAAAGCGCCGGAGAAGAGCAATTGGGTATCGTGGACAGGGTAAGTCCCGGAGCCGGCGCCGACATACGCCAGAACCGACGGCACGGCACCACTCGCGAAGTTCTCCGGAAGTTGAAACACGCCATTGTCGTTATCGTTGCCGGAGGTGTGGTTGTTGTAACTCGCAGCCTCAGCAAACACGTACACCTTCCCCGCGGTGGGATCCACAATCGGTCCCTCGGAGATGTCGTACCCGGATCCCCCTATTGTCTCGGACACTACCGTCGTACCGTCGGTCGCTTTCACGCTGACCAGGTTGCTGTTATACTGATTCACAAATACAAGCCCGGTATTGGTATCGTACACCGGGTTGGAGGCATGTCTGGTCCCATTCGTCCCCGGCAGGAGGCCGGCCGGGAACGCGCTGCTTACTGTCTCCGACGGAGGATTGCCTCGGAAGACCCCGTTGAACTGGTGGAGGTAACCGCTGGAGTCGCCGACGTAGAGTTTGTCGCCAATGAAATCGTAGAAGGGAGACGAAAGGTTGTCGCTGTAACCCTCCCTATCGCCCTCGGCAGTGGTAGTCGGTGGACTGAACTGTAGGGTCGTCATGCAGGGCGCGGTGCAACTCCGGTAACTGGCGGGGGATACGAAGCTAGAATTGAAATCATAAACGGTTTCACTATTAGTACTACTGTCAGTCGCTGCCGGGGCTTGCGAGAGGATGACCTGAGTAGCGGTATTAAAGGTGGTGATGTACGTGCCGGCTGCTATGTATGTGCCATCGGAGATTTGTGTCCCCACATCGCCACTAGCGAACTGACCGCCCGTACAGTTTAACGTTGTGCTGCTGGAACTCGGACTGCACCCCGTAACCGTTTTGGCTGTCGGGGTTAGATTTACGGGGGAGCTAGCAGTGGCTGTGGAGCTTGAGGCCCATTTCAGGAGGACCAAGCTTGCGAAAGCATTCGTGCCGAGGGTTGTTTCCCATGGAGCAATGGTTATGGTTCCACCCGACCCTGCTGACGGGGGTGGCGTGATGTAGATTGTGTCGCCGTTGCCGCCGGTGCAGGTGTTATAGTTTGTGCTGCTGGCGGTGCCTACGCAGTCGATCTTTGCGCCGGCTGGTATGCTTGTCCCGGTGATCGGTGCGTACAGGTCGGCGCCTGTTCCGGTGACCCCTGAGTTGAAATAAGTGAAGGTTGTGCCCGAGCAGGTTATCTGCCCGTTGCCGGCGGTCCAAGTGCACCCGGTAATCGTTTGGGTGGGTGTGACAATGAACGCCACTTGAGTACCGTCCAGCGACAGCGTCGGGGATGTTATAATTGTGCCGCCATTCACGTTGTAGGCCCAATAGGTCGATGGGCTACTCGAGCAGCCGGAATAGAGGTTGTCATAGGCAATGATGCTGGCTTGGCCTGTACCTCCAGCCACACCCGTGTTGTACACGACGAAGTCGCTGCAGTTTGCCGTGGCCGTCGGGAAAAAATAAAACTTGGCGGGATAGTTATCGACGCCCGCCGTGGCCAAGGTGCTGTTCATGGACTCGCTCCAGTCGGTCTTCAGGGGCGTGGTCTTCAGGGGCGTGGGGCCTGGCTTGGGCGGTGGCAGAGGCGGACGGATCGGTCCTATGGGCGGCTGGTGGAGTATGCCGCCGATTGCAAGAGCTTCAGGGCCGCCGGCCGCTGACGGAAAACCGTTCACGGCCACGGACCCCCCCCGGTACAGCTCGGGGTACCGCCTCATTTGCTGCATGATGAAACGCGGGTCGTAGCGGATGGCAAGCCACCTGGCGTACGCCTTGGGGTCCTTCGCCACTTCCTCGTATGTGCCGGGGTTCGAAAAAACGACGTGGTGGGTGCTCCAGTCTTCCACAATCCCGATGGGACGTTGCGAGGCAGGTTGAACCTTCAAGGCAGGTTCCCCGCTCATCACCAGAGTGAGACCCACGATCGCGACGTAAGCCGCGCCAATGATTGCCAACTTGGAAAGAGTACGGTGCATAGTTTTTTCCTCCCCTCGAGTGTTGCTGGTGCCTCGAGCGGACTAGTTATGGATGCCGCGGCTCCGGCCGACGGCCCGAGACCACGTCAATTGCGTATCCCAACGGGCTCGCGCCGAGCGCCCCGGCCCAGTCCGGCACGGCGCTCGCAGCGGCAGCATGAGAACTTAACAGAAGCCGCTGAGGGCATTTCCCGGCGTCCAATGGATTGGAGACACGAGCCCACACCAATAAACATAGTCGCCGCATCTCTGAGGGCCTGTCAAGTGCTGAAAAATGTATTAACTTGATAAGGAAACTAAGCTATTTTGTCCCGGCGGGCCGGCGTTCAGGTCTGAGCCGTCAGCTATCAGCTCTCAGCTAGGAGGGGTAAGGGGCGCGCCCCCTCGTTGGCCCAGGGGCCGACCGGAAAGCCCGCCTCTGGTTGTTGTCACCATTTCTGCGCGCGGCTCAGTGAAATCCCACTTGCGTGTACTTCACGGCTGACTTGGCGCCCGCCAGGGTGCCCAGGTAGAGATTCGCCGTGGGATTGTTACCTTGGTTAGTCCACACCGCCGAGCCGTCAGTGGTGGTGCAGTTAAGGGTAGTGCACCAGGTGGGTTGGGTGGCTCCCGACGTGCCCGCCGTGGTGCACAGCTCAATGTAGCCAACGCCGTTGACGCCAGTGATCAGGCTGCCCCTCGCGTAGAAATAGCTCGCCTGCCAAGCGGGATTGAAGACGTTGTCAATCACGATTCCGCTGGTCCCGGTAGCCTGCACGGCGGTGGTCTGGCCGAGACTACTCGCGCCTCCGTTGGTCCAAGTCACAGTGTTATCAGTGGTGGTCCCGCTCGATGTTGCGTTCCATGGTGTTGGCGCCGTACTATTCGTTGTACCCGGAGTGCCCACATCCAGCCCGCCTTCGAGGCAACTGCCGCTGTTCGACATTTCTGCGTAATTGCCGGGGTTCGTGTACCAGCAGTAAAGTCCGTTGGGGGCGGCGCCCAAGCTCCTGGCCCGCAGAAGGACCGAGTTACCGGTGTACCCTGTCGCCATGATGTAGGGGTTGGCATCGCCGTTGTAAGACGTGCTGATGTCGAAGCAGGTTGCAGTGGAATCGACGTAGCCGCACTGTGAGGCGTTAAAGTTGATCGATGCCTCCACGTTTTGCATTGTATGCTCTAGGGTGTCGCCGACCAAGGTCTGGTTGCAAGTGTAAAAAATGTAGAGGGCGCCGCTCGAGTTGGTCGCTTCACCCCCGTTACAGTAGAAATAGTCGTAACCCAATGCATACTCGAACCCAAAATAGTCGAAAATCAGTCCGTCGGTGGAGGTCGCGAAAATGTACGGGGTGGCGTTGTTCTGGGTCGTGTAGCCACCCACGTTGAAGCCCCAACCACTGTAGTCCGCGCTGGCGTTGCCGCCGGTATAGTACCAAGACCAAAACCAGTCATACGGCTGCGCGCCAAAGATGATGGCGCCCGTGGCATAGGCCCCGGGACCCCCAGTTACCTGCTGGATGTTGCCGTTGATGTCGACAGTCTGCGAGTTGAGGGCGTAGTGGCTCCAGTTAGGCAGCCAGGGTCCAATCGTGGGGGGCGTTCCAATGTTGAAGCTTATGATACAACCGCCGGACGTGGCGCCACCGCAGGAACTGCCAGGCACGGTCACGAAAAGCCAGTCCGTGCTGCTATAGGTGTTGTAGATTTCGGTGAGCGGCGAAGCATCCTCCGCGACACTCGCCAGGATCACCGGAGTGGCCGGGCTGGATGAAGTGGCCTCGGTGGCTGAGGTGACTACGCCGCTTGAATTAAAACCCAGGTACCAGAGGGCCGGAACGCCGTAAGTGGCGTCGTTCCCCACCCAGTACATGTGCCCGCTACTGACACTGGTGAAATAGGCGTTGTCAAACGCACCGCTATGCGCGTTATTGACGTCGCCGATCCCCAGACACTCGTGAACGGGCGATGAGAGTGTCGTGGTGGTTTGGACGACACCGCCCCCGGAGTTGGAGCAGGAATAAGTACTGGCAAGCTCGCCCGCTGCGGCAAACACATATCCTGTGCTGCCATCCACGATGGGCGAATCCACAATGCCCCCGTAGGTGCCGCCAGCGCCGACGGCGACGGAGGTTACGGCCCCGCTCGAAGCCACCACGCGATAGAGAGTTCCGTTACTGGAGCCGATGTAAATGTTCTGTGACATGGGATCGTAGAGCGGGCTAGTCAGGATGGTCGAGGCGGCAATTGTTACCGGCCAGGGCGAAGTTGTTACTTCCGTCGGTGTCCCGAAGAATAGTCCCGTGAACTTGTGCAGGAGGCCACCATCATCCCCCACGTAGGCGTTGTCGGTGCTGTAGTCGTAATAGACGGATGAACGCGTAACGCTGACGCCGCTAGTGCACGCGCTGGTAGCGCAAATCGTCTTCGGGATGTCGGCCGCGTTGTTCCCGGCGCCCGGAACGGCCGGAGAGCTCGCAGCAGTGCCCCTGCTGCCGCCGCTCGCAGACCCGATAGTGGTCACGTGAAGCTTCGATCCGCTGGCTATGCTCTCCACGTAAGCCATCTTGGTGCCATCCAAGGAAAGGACCGGGGAAGTTTGGACCGTGCCTGTGCCGATGTAGTAAGCAAATTCGACGGTTGGGCCGTTCCCGTTGTTGCAAGCGGGAGTGGCGCTGTACAGATTGTTGATGCCCACGATGTTCGCCTGGCTGCCGCTGACTCCGGGCGCGTCTACAGGGAAAACGGCGAAGTCACTGGTGCAATTCGGAGCTCCGGCGTAACTAAAGGTGTACTTGGCGGGGAATTGGGCAGCGGCCACGCCAGCTCCGTTCAGACTCACGCTCCAGTCACGTTTCATTGCAGGCTTCTTATTGGCCGGCGGTGGCACCGCGGACGATTCCACAAGCACGGGAATCTCCGTCGTAACCGGACTGATCTCCGTCGTAACCGGCGCCGTGGCCACACTATTGCGCTTGAGTTGCTGTAGCCTCAGGCGAGGCTCATTCTGGAGCCGGAGCCATTTTTCGAGCGTGCCCTCCTCGAGCGCCTGCTCGAAGCCGGGAGGATGCGGGGTAGAAAAAATCAGGTGGTGGTGAGTCCAATCGTCAGGCGCCCCGACGGGTTGCGTTGAGGAGGTTTGCCCGTAAATCACAACCGAAGAGATCAACACCACGCAGAAAATGGCCACAGAGAGAGAAAGCTCGTAAAAGAAACTCTTCTTGACGCCCATGGTCTGCTCCTTTAAATCTCCCTTTTCGAGAGGAACTCCAGATATTCGTATTCGTTCTCCCGCCTTATTTCTAGCCTAGAAATCGGCACTAAGCGTAGCGCCGAGGGTTGAAGCACCTGGGGCGCTCGAGCGGACTAGCTATGGATGCCGTGGCCCCGGCCGACGGCCCGCGACCACGTCAATTGCGTATCCCGACAGGCTCGCGCCGGGCGCCCCGGCCCAGTCCTGCACGGCGCCCGCAGCGGCGGCATGAGAACCTAACGGAAGCCGCTGAGGGCATTTCCCGGCGCCCAATCGATTGAAGACACGAGCCCACACGAATAAGTATAGTCCCCGCAGTTCTCGGAGGCTGTCAAGTACTCAATAATCTATTAACTCGATAACGAAGCTAAGCTATCCTGCCGCCGGGGGTCGCAAACAGCTTTCAGCCGTCAGCTATCAGCCGTTAGCCTCCAGCCATCAGTTCCCAGTTACGACATCGATGTGTTCTTGCTGATTGTTGAAGGCCCAGGATGGTTGGAATTGCCGATCTTCCCGCCGCGGCCGGCCGATTGGCAGCGCAAGAAGTTCGAATACCACTCTTTCAATCGTCAATCGTCAATCGGCAATCGTCAATCACCTTCTGTCGTCGCTATCGCTGCCAGGACTGCAAACCATGCCGCATTGGCGGGGATGTGCAAGTTGAAATCCACGAAGCTGTGTACTAGCATACCGCAGCACCCGATAGCGGCGCCCAACCGAATCCAGCTAGCTTGAGATCGAAGGGCGCGACCCCAATCTCGAAAGGCCAGACGAAGAAAAAGCCCCAGAGCCAAAAGAATGAGCAGCGTGCCGACCAGTCCGGTCTCAGCTACGGCCTCCGCATAATCGTTATGCGCGTGATCGATCCACCAGTCAGAGGGAAAGCTCTGATAGCGGGGGTAAGCGGTCTCAAAATCTCCCAAGCCAACGCCCAGGATGGGATGGTCACGCCACATGCGCAGCGAATCGAGCGTCATGCTCTTACGCCAACCGGCCCAATCCGCCCAAGCACTGTCGATGTCGGCTATCGAGCCCAGCCTTTTCGCGGCCCAGTCCGGGGCGACATAGCCAAACAGCATTACGCCGGCCAAGAGGGTGATGGCGGCGGCCATCGCCGGGCGCCGTCTCCCCGTTGTCCGGGCGCCCATGCTGTGCAGGGCACCCGTCGCGATCAGGATCTCCGCTGACAGTGCCAGCAAGCCGGCACGCGAACTGGAAAGTAACAGCGAGGCGAGCGCGAGCGCAGCCGCAGGAACACTCCATGCCGAGGCCGCCAGCGAGAACCTTCTATGCCGCCCGGCGATGTAGAGGACCGCAACCGGGACGAGCATTTCCATGAGTCCGGCGAAGTGGTCGCGATTGACGTAGGGACCAAAGAGGCCAACACGGGTCTCGACGATGCCATAAATCTTGTGCGCCCCCGAAGCGAACTGCAAAATGGCAAACAGTCCCATGGAACCGGCAAAAACCAGAACCGTAAGGCCGAACGCGCGCAAAGTCCTGCTGCCAGCTCCGGCGAGAAGCTGCACGGCGAGGAAAAAAAACGCCAAATCCGCCACTAGCAGGACCAGAGCTTGGCGAGTCTGCGATCTATCGAGCGTGAGTCCGGCCGCATACTGAGCCACTCCCAGAAGAAAGAACAGCCCCAGGGGGATGTAGAGCGGCGACCAGACCAATTTCAGCGCTCCCTGCTGAACGCTTCCCAGGGCCCACAAGAAAAGCGCCAGGGCAGCTACAAGGCTCAGGGCCGCCCAGGCCCAGGGAAGTACAGCGCCAATGGCCAAGGGAGCGGCGAGCAAGGCAGCAACGAGCAGAATGCGAGTGATGTCCAAGGCGTAAGGTGTAAAGGGTAAAGGGTAAGGTGTAAAGTGTGAAGGGTTAGCCTCGCCTGTGGTTTGTTGCTGGCTTTGTGTCTTTATCATGCTCATTCTTGTTCGCTCGCCCTTTACCTTTATATCCTTTATCCTTCAGCCTTTACCCTTTAGCCTTTACCCTTTACCCTTTACCCTTTAGCCTTTACCCTTTACCCCTTACCCCTTACCCTTTAGCCTTTACCCTTACCCCTTTGCCCTTTGGCCCAACCGAGATCCAAATTTCACATTCCAAATTCCAGATTGCAAATTCCAGAACTTGGCACGGCTTGCTCGTCATTCGTCACTTGGCGCTCGTCACCGATTTCAGAGCACGGCTTGCTCGTCACTCGTCACTTGTCACTCGTCACTGATTTCATCGAGACCGCGTCGAACCAGCAAGTCCCGGAGATTTCCGTAGGGAAGGCCCGACTGCGAGGTCGCCAGAACGAAAGCCGCACGGTGCGGGTTTGCGGTCCGGTCGAAAAAGACAGACGCAGGGGATGCCAGAGCGTCGTTCCCACCGTGGTGTCGCTGATCGCATCCGGAAAGCCTCCTGGTTGAGTATCACTCACGCGCAAGCAGGGGCCGGTGGTGGAGGTGATGTCTGCTGTGCGGACGTAAGCCTGGAGCGTATACGCATGATGGGGAAGGACCGGCACGATTTGATAGACGGGCTCATACTCATCGTTGCGGCTGACCGTAAAGTCTACACGAAGGCAATGGGCGCCATGGTAAGCTCCAGGAGCGGAAAAATCGACCGCGAGATAAGTTTGAGGGCCGGCCCGCCAGTCGAACCCCGCGTTCAAAGGTGATTGTTCGAAATCGCCATTGAAAATCAAATTGTCTTTTTCATCCAACCTTTTGACAATTCCCAGGCGTTCAAGATCCTGCCAGACATTCACAGCCTCTTCGATTCTGCCCAGAGCGATCAGGCTTTCGAGGTAAGGCGCCGCGGATGAGAAGGGAAAAGGGCGAGACTCCGCTACCACCAGTTTCCAAATTCGATAGGCGGTGTCGTAATCCCCTTGGTCGCTCCAAAAATAGACGTAGCGAACTTCGAGCGGGACATCCCTACTACCAGCCAACACTTTTTGGAAGACAGCGTCGGGCTTCTGCACCGGTTCGAGAGAAGACCAAATGGCCACCGCATAAGAGGGGTCAAGTTCCAACAAGCGCCGCGATTCCGCTAGAGCCCTGTCGAGTTGATGGGTGCGCAGCGAGGATTGGGCAGCAAGCCAATGGTAAGTAGGCACCATGGGGCAAAGCTTCAGCAGGTGCTCCCCGGCCTCGTCGATACACTGCGTATCAGCCATGAATTCACAGGCTGATTCAAGGTCTCCCCAGTAGATTCGGCTAGCGGGGCTTAATTGGGTGGCTCGACGCAGGTGGCGGACGCTTTCGGCGGGATCGATGTCTTCATAAACCTGCCCGAGCCGGTTCTGAAGCCGAGGATCGTCTGCGTCCAATGCCAGGAGCCAGCGACCCACCCTAGGCGTCTGGAATGAGTAAATGATCCCCACCAGCGAAGTTTCGGCTGCCACGAACAGGCTTGCGCAGCCCACCGCGAGCAGGAAAAGCAGGGATCGAGAACGCTCCTGAAGGGAGATTTCTATTCGGGCAGCGCCTGGATGCAGGCGTTCTCCCAGACCGAGCAGCTTATTGAAGAACCTTCCGGGCATATTGCTCTGATTTTCGATTGCCGATTGCCCCGTCGCGACGGGCTGATGGATATTAGAAGGAGTTGGCCCACCACTTTTTCAATCGTCCTGACTCGTTTATCCTAGCATAGTCGCTGGCTTCACA
>Ga0074046_10005507_pt1 | contig 10109 bp, 10 predicted proteins | sample BogForMeECP23OM3_FD_94441 | JGI IMG/M metagenome (GOLD analysis project Ga0074046, IMG submission 94441) | Bog forest soil microbial communities from Calvert Island, British Columbia, Canada - Bog Forest MetaG ECP23OM3 | ecosystem: Environmental > Terrestrial > Soil > Wetlands ...
CTGCGCGTCTTTCACCCACTGATCTTCGAGCGCCGTATCCTTCGAACCGCCCTGCTCCCATCGGCTATGCGCGAGGCTGAACTTCACGTACGCAGCCCATTGCGCGTCGCCGCCGCCGCCCGATGCGATCTTGCTCAGCATCGCCTCGACCTGGTCGTAGCGCTTCTCCCGCAGATAGATGTCGATGGCGAACTTGTAGGCCTTGGGATATTTTCCGCTGGCGCCCGCCTCGGCATAGTACTTGGCCGCGTTGGCCTCATCCTTGCGCGAGAGCAGGACCGCGGCGAGCAACCATTTCTCGAACGGATCGCTCGAGTTGCCGAATTCCTCGACTACGTTGGTTGGAAACCTGGACGCCGCCGATACATCGACCGCCCATCCTTCCTTGTCGTTTTCCTTGGACTTCATCGCGTCGACGATCTGCTTGTGATAGGCGGCCTTCTTGGCGGGGTCGCTGGTGGCTCGTTCGGCGCTGAACAGGGTCTGCAACTGAAGCATGAACTGGCCGGACCCGGTTTGCGCGCCGCCACCAACCGGAAGCATCTTCGCGGCCTCGTCAGCCTTGCCCATCTTGGCGTAGGTCGTGGAGAGTCCCTCGCGCGACGCGGCGTATTGCTGCGTGCCGCTGCCGTCATCCATTATTTTCTTGAAGTCGGCGATCGCGTGGTCGTATTCGGCGTGATCGAACTTGCCCAACTCGCGTTCGCAGTAGGCGCGGCCGAGCGTATTTTCGCGTATCAGGTTGGGATCGGGCATCGCCAGCGTGCTGGCGGTGAAGCCGTCGATCGCCTCGTTGAGCAGTTTCTTCGATTGCTCGGCGTTGTCGTCGAACAGCGTGGTCGCAGCCGTGAACCGCAGCCAGGCAAGCGGATATGCGGCTTTCAATGCCAACTGTTCGGGTTGGTCGTAGTCGCATTGCCCGCCGTTGTCGATCTGCGCGATGCAATCGTCCTTTTTCTTCGAATAGACCGTGTTCATCCGATCGAGCATCGATTCGAGCTGGCGGTAGAGCGGTATCAGCGCGCCCTTGTCCACCTTGCCGCTCGACGTGAGCTTGGCGAAGGTTCCCTCGGCGTTGTCGAGGCGGGCGATCACCTGGTCGGCAGTCGAGGCGTTGGCCTCGGCGGAGGACATTTGGCCGGAGAGGCTCGCAAGCTCGCTCTCGAGCTGTCCGGAACTCTGCGCGCAGGCGAGGCCGGCGGTGAAGGCGAGCGTGAGAAATGCGGTTAGCATCACCATCAGGCGATGCGAAAAAATACGGTTCATTTTTCTCCCCAAAATACTGTTCCCCGGAAAATTGTCGCCTTAGATAAGAATAACGGCGCGATAACGTCAAGTGAGTCAGAATACTTGCGCAACCTCTGGGACGCTGGCAAGCGAACAAATTCGGGCGGTGCGGGCCGCGATCGATGGCGCGGCCTGCTGATTGCCGCGATCGATCAGGACGGCAGCCATCCCGATGGCCGCAGCCGGCGCGAAATCGAGATGCTCCGAGTCGCCGATATGCATCGCGCCGTGCGCCGCGGCGCCGGCGCGTGCCAGGGCGGTCTGGTACACCTCGCGCCGGGGCTTGGCATAGCCGGCTTCAGAGGAAATCGTGATCGAATCGAAGTAACGGGTCAGATCGAGGCCGTCGAGAATTCGATACAAGCGGTAGTCGAAGTTCGAGATCACGCCCAGTTTGAGTCCATCGTTCTTTAGACGTTGCAGCATCGGCGCCGCTTCACGATCCGCAATCCAATGATCGGGATCGGCGAAGTGGGCAAACAGCGCGTCGAAGTAAGCGTCGAAGTCGGAGAATGTGCCCATCGGTGCGAACGTTTCGCCCACGCGGCGACGCCACCATTCCCGCTCCAGGCGTCGCAGCTCGCCGGGCCCATGTCCGGGTCCGAAGGCCAGCGCGGGCGCCGCACCGAAGGCGCGGCGAAAACCGGCGGCGACGGCGTCCTCGGAGGCGTCGAGGCCGAATTGCCGCGCGAGGCGAGCGTAGGTGCGTCCGACGGGCTCGCGCGGTTCGAACAGCGTGCCGGCGGCGTCGAAGAATGCGGCAAGGATCATACGTGTTTTAATCGTACGCTCAGCGCGTAGCGATGGCGATCAGTCTGTCGGCGGTTTCGTCGTAGGGTGTCCCTTTCAACCGTCCGTACAATTCGACCTTGGCGAATCCCGCTTCGCGCAGTATGCTTTCCAACTCCGCGCCCGAGTAGAGGCGCAGCGTCAGCGTCGATTCACGCCGTTCGTCGCCGCGAATCCAGGTCCATTTGCTTTCGATTCGCTTCCAACCGTCGAGCAGGCGGCGCTCCTCGAGCACGATCGCATCGCCGCGCCTGCTCCAATCGCGCGCGCGAAATTTTGCGGCGAGGGTTTCCTTGCCGTTCACATCGAGCAGCAAGCGGCCGCCCGATTTGAGCGATGTGCACAGATTGCGCGCGACTTTAAGATCATCAGCAGGATCGTCGAAGTACCCGAACGCGGTGAAGAAGTTGATCGCGGCGTCGAAGGTGTCCGGCCGCACAAACTCACGCATGTCCGCTTCGACGAACGCGATGCTGAGTCGCTCGGTTGCGGCGATACTGCGAGCTTTGTCCAGGTAGGCACGCGTGCGGTCGACGCCGGTGACGTCGAATCCGCGCCGCGCGAATTCAAGCGAATGCCGTCCGGCTCCGCAGCAGAGATCGAGGATTTTCGCTCCGCTCTGGATCCCGAGCAGCCCGGTCATCCCATCGACTTCGACGCGAGCAAACTCGATTCGCTCGGGCGTGAACATGTAGCTCTGGAATGTTTCCCAGAACGCATCGTCATTGTACCAATCGCTCATTATCGTGCTGGCCCCTGCTATTGCAGGCCGTCCCAGACCTGGATCAGCACGCCGAATGCCGACTGCGGCGAGATGAAGTATTGGCGCTCGCCGCGCCAGTTGCGTCTTTCGTCCACCACCCGGACGCCGTCGCGTTTGAGCCGCTCGCAGGTGGCGTCGAAATCCTTGAGGTCGATCGAAATATGATGCATCCCCTCGCCGTAGCGCGCGATGAACTTGCCGACGAAGTCGTTCTGGACTTTGTGCGGCGGGCTCGCGATGAATTCGAGCTTGAAGCCGGCGACCTCGAGATGGCCAAGGGCGAAGTTGCCCGAGGAATTGCTGAGGTGAGGCTCGTGGGTAACTTTCGTGCCGGGAAAGTTGCGCATGAAAAAATCGTAGGCCGCGTTGATGTCCTTGACCGCGATCGAGACGTGATCGAAGTGGGCCAGCCCGTCGGGCGCCGGCTTGGGATGGGCCTGTTCCCAATTCGGGGTGTGCCAGAACTGGATCAGCGCGCCGAAGGCGGAGCGCGGCGAGATGAACGCGGTCGCAGCGCCTGAATCGTATTTTTGCTCGTCGACGACCCGCACGCCTGCGGCCTTGAGCCGGGCCACCATCGCATCCAGGTTGTCGGTCTCGATCGACAAATGATGCATCCCCTCGCCATGCTTGTCGATGAACTTGGTGACGAAGCCGGACTTGCCCGGGATGTCCTCGATCAGCTCGACCACGAATCCGCCAAGGTGGAAATCCTGCCAGTAGAACGACCCGCTGACCTGCTCGTCGATCATTTTCGCGGTGCGCAACTGGACTGGAAAATATTTCGCGAAGAATTCGTAGGCGCGGTCGATGGACTTCACCGCGATCGATACGTGATCGAACCTCATCCGAACATCGCCAGTCGCATCCATGCGCAAGCAATTCTCCCTTCGACAAAAATGTGCAAACAACGAAAGCCACGCGGTGCGGAGCAGCTGCGTTGTTTTATTCCGCCCCCGAACAATCTCCCGCCCTACTTAACGCGCGCGTCCGCGCCGGAAGCGCCACAGTAGCCGGATCGAGTTGCGCAGCACCAGCGGCCATGCGATGGCGATTTTTCCGGCGTACGTGCGCAGCGATTGATCGACGCGCGACAAGGCGGGCACGTCAAAGAAATTCGAGCCTCGCGTCAAGCCGCCCGTCGCGGGCCCGTACAACTACGTAGCCGCCGCCCTTGAACGGGCCTGCGTTGAAAATCCTGGTCGGACCGATTTGATCGGCGCCGGCAGATTCGTGAACGTGCCCCGAGATGCAAACTTCGGGCTTCACTTCCTCGATGAACTGGCGCGCCGCAGTGCTGCCGACCGGCTGGCCGCTCCGGATTCGATCGCATTTGGTGTCGAACGGAGGCGCATGACAAACCATCAGGAGCGGCCGCACGTCGCGCACGAAGTCATAACCGGCGCGCAGCGTCGCATAGATTTCGTCTTCGCTGAGCTCGGTCGGCGTGCCGAATGGCGTGACATTCGAGCCGCCGCATCCGAAGATCCCCACTCCTCCCTTGACGAGCCCCTTGCCATGCAGCGCGACGCCGGCGTGTTCGAGGAACGGGATCACCTCGCGCCGGTCGAGATTGCCCGACAGCGCGAGCACGGCGGGACATGCGCGGCGGACGTCGGCGAGGACCTTGCGCGCGTCGTCGGCGCCGCCGAAGTTGGTGAGATCGCCGGACAGGATTATCAAGTCGCAATCGCGCATCACCTCGCCCATCCGGTCCAGATTGCGGGTCGCCATGTGAACGTCGCCGAAGGAAATTATTTTCATCGGAGGAATACACTTAATTGTAGTGAAACCCACCGTGGGTTTCACGCTTCCTTGGGCAGGGGCCAGCCCCTGCACCCTAGTAATGAGAAAGATGCGGGCTTCGCCCTGTTAGAAGGGTGAAGGCGAAGAGGTGCGAGGCTGGCTCCGGCGGTTTCGCATTCCTTAGAGGCTACGATTAAATGAAAAGATGGCTTCGCGGGAGAAATTCGCGTTCGTGCTGTTCAGGCCGCAATCGGCCGGCAATATCGGCGCGGCGGCGCGAGCGCTCAAGAACATGGGCTTCGACGATCTTCGCCTGGTCGCACCCGGCACGTTGAAGAGTCGCGAGGCGGCCGCGATGGCGGTGCATGCCGATGACGTCCTGGCGCGCGCGACGGTCTATCCCGATCTGGCGGCTGCGCTGGCGGATTGCTCGGTCGCGGTCGGCACGACCAGCCGCCGCGGCGGCTATCGCAGCCGGGCGTATCCGCTGCGCGCGGCGGCGGCGGAACTCGACGCAATTGCCGGCTCGAACAAAATCGCGATCGTCTTCGGCCGCGAAGATCGCGGGCTGACCAATCGCGAGCTCAAGCTCTGTAATCGGTTGATCACAATCCCGACCGCACCCGAATATCCGTCGCTCAACCTGGCGCAGGCGGTGGTAGTCGTCGCGTACGAGCTGATGATGGCGGCGGAAATCGAAGCCGCCCGCGCGCCGCATTTCGTCGCCGCGGCGATCAGCGACCCGATGCTGGCGCGGATGGAGGAGGCGCTGGTCTCGATCGGTTTTATTCCCGACGACAACCCGGACCATATCATGTTCGCGATCCGCGAGATTCTCGGACGGAGCGGATTGACGGCGCGCGAGGTCGAGATTCTCAACGGCATGGCGCGCCAGATGCGATGGGTCGCCGAGGGTGGGCATCGGACGCTCGCGGAGAAGCGGCGCGCGGGCAAGAAATTAAGGTGACTCTCTCGTGGTTTCCACGCGCGGCCGCGATAAGCGATAATCGCGATAGCTCGCGCGCAGCGTGAAGCATCAATGGCCGAGATAATCGATTTTGCGGAGATCCAGGCGGCGCGGCGCAAAGCCCGCGTGCCAGCGCCCGAGCGCGAAAACCTGGAGCGCGCGGTGCAACTGATGCGCGAGAATCTGGCCGCCGTCGCCGCCGAGCTGGCCGACGCGCCGCGCGGCGAGCAGGGCGAACTGTTGACGCGGGTCGAACGGCTGGTGGCGCTGATTCGCTACGGAATGCGAATGCTCGGCGAGACGACCGACGCTGGACTGGACGGGCCGGCCTCGATTCGGTCGCGATAGGCAGCGGCCGGCGCACGATCCCAACCGATGGACGAAGGACTGACTCTGAGAATCACCGGCGTCGAGCCGGGCGACGAGATCGCGGGCGCCCGCAGGGTGACGATCGCGACGACGCGCGGCTCGATTGCGCTGGTGCTGCATTCGGCGCCGGAGAAGGGGCGCGCGGTGCTATGCGTCAGCGGCGCGATCGGCGGATTCGACGGTCCCTCGATGCTGTATCCGCGCCTCGGGCTGGAGATGCCCAGGCGCGGGCTCACGATTGCGCGGCTGGATTATCGTGCGCCCAGCGAGTTCGGCGAATGCCTGGTCGATGCGATGGCGGCGCTGACGTTCCTGGGCGGGATTGGCCACGAGCGCATCGCACTTATGGGGCATTCGTTTGGCGGCGCGGTCGCGATCAACGCGGGAACGCTCAGCCCAATCGTCACCACCGTGATCGCGCTGTCGAGTCAGCTCGCGGGCGCGCACGTGGCGGGCGAGCTGGCGCCCAAGCCGCTCCTGCTGATTCATGGCGGGGCGGACACGATTCTTTCGCACGAAAGTTCGCAGGCACTTTACGATCGCGCCGGCGAGCCCAAGACGCTCAAGATTTTACCCGGCGTCGGACACGGATTGGCGCACGGCGAAGTGTTCGAACTGGTTAGCGACTGGCTATTGCAAAAGACCTGAAACCTGAAGCGGCTGTTCACTCGAACAACAACTTCACTATACAATCGAAAAATGGCCAGCGGACAACGAATCGCGGTGGTGGGTGCAACGGGCGCGGTCGGTCAGACCACGCTCAAAATTCTCGAGCAGCGCAAGTTCCCGATTCGCGAGCTGCGCGCGTATGCGTCGGAGCGATCGGCGGGAAAGACCGTGACGTTCGCGGGCGAGTCGATAACGGTGGGGCGGCTCGACGCCGACTCGTTCAAGGGAATTGACATCGCGCTGTTCTCGGCGGGCTCGGCGCAGTCGCGCGAGTTCGCACCGATCGCGGTCAAGGCGGGCGCGATCGTCGTGGACAAGTCGAGCGCATTTCGAATGGACCCGGACGTTCCGCTGGTGGTGCCCGAGATCAACCCCGCCGCCGCGCGTCGTCACAAGGGCATCGTGGCGTGTCCAAATTGCACGACGATCGTCACCGTGATGCCGCTCAAGCCGATCCATGACCTGGGGCGTCTCAGGCGCGTCGTGGCAACGAGTTTCCAGGCGGTATCCGGCGCGGGCGTCAATGGCGTCGCGGAGCTGCGCGAGCAGACGATGGCGTGGTCGAAGGGCGAGGCAATCAAGGCGAAATTTTTTCAGCATCAGATTGCGTTCAACCTGATTCCGCATATCGACAAATTTGTCGAGGGCGGATACACGGGCGAGGAAATCAAGCTGGTCAACGAGATCAGGAAGATCCTCGAGCAGCCGGAATTGTTGATTTCGCCGACCACGGTGCGGGTGCCGGTGTTCACGGCGCATTCGATTTCCGTCAACGCGGAGACCGAGACGAAAGTCGCAGCGGCCGACGCGCGCGAGGCATTTGCGCGCTTCCCGGGGATTCGGCTGTTCGACGATCCCGCGCACAATCGCTACCCGATGCCGATCATCGTCGAGGGACAGGACGACTGCTTCGTCGGGCGAATCCGCGAAGACCTGAGCTGCCCGAACGCGCTGAACTTCTGGGTGGTGGGCGACCAGTTGCGCAAGGGCGCGGCGCTCAACGGCGTTCAGATCGCGGAACTGCTTGTCGGCGGCCGCTAGTTACTCCGCTACGAAAGTCACCAGGCCGGTCGGCAGCGGGTTGTTCACCGTGTGACCCGTTCGCGGCGCGCTCAGCAGCCCCTGAAGATCGACGATGGCCAGGTAGCTGAAGTCGGCATTCTCCAACACAGCGTATGCTTTATTGCTGTTGGGGCTGACATAAGCCGTCACCGTATGTGGATCGTAACCCTCCGACCAACCTTCCTCGGGGGCCGGGGGGCTGGGCACGGTGAACGCCACGTAGTCGACAAAGGCGGGCGTTCCGCTCCCCGAAGTGGCCGGCAGCTCGACGACGCCCTCCAGGCTGCCGCCATACTCACCGGTCACAATGGCAAGGTGCGTGCCGGGTGCGACAGCAATCCCGCAGGTGCCGGCGGCGAGGCTGTCAAACTCGGGAAAGTTCACAAGCTGGCTGCCTGTGTCGGTCCAAGTGCCGGGCGTTCCGGGCGTGAATACCGCCTGAGTCAGATCGGCGATGAAGAGATCGCCGGTAAATTCAATGGTGGACAGCGCGATGCCGGTGGTGCAGTCTTCGCCTGCTGAGTCGAACTCCCCGTCCTCAAGTTGATTGTTGAACAGCGCCGGCGTCGCGGTGGTGATGTTAACGAGCTGGTAATTCGATGCCTCATTTGGCGACAACACCAGGTGGCGGACGGGGTCGATCGAAATGTCTTCTGAAGTATCCCCTCCGGCAGGAATCGGTGTTTCGAAGGTGGGAGTGCCGCCAAGGTCGAGGAATTGGTAAGCACCTGTCGATGAGTCGTCGACTGCCAAGCCAATCGAGATCAATGCCTTGTTGGTTGACGAATCCACCACCACGCCGCAGTTTTCGCAGGTGCCGCCCGTGAAACCTTCGGTGGAGGTCGCGCCACTGGTCAACGTGCTGGTAAGGGTCGTGCCGTTAATGAGGTAAACGTCGGTGTTGTTGCCGACGCATACCGTCTCGCCGGTCGTGGAGTTTGAGGAGCAGGAGTTTGGGACGTTCCCGGTCGTAATTGAAGTCGGCGCACCACCGGTGCCAATGCCACTCTTGGTTTCAATCGGTACGACCTTAACACTGGGGGATCCAGCACCGCAGCCCCCGTCCTGCCAGCATCCCTGTGGAAGATAGGCAGTGGCGTTCTTGCCCTGGACCAGTATCCCTATGGAACTGGACGGCAAGCACGCATTGGGGGCAGGCGTAGGCGAAGAACTGGGTTGGGCGTGACCAGAACACCCGCCGCACGGATCGCATCCCGCCGCGCCGAGAGACAGCCCTGCGACCACCAGTAACAGTCCAATAGCCAGCCCCGCCCATCGAGAAGTCATAGTCGATCTCCTATGCATTTCATCCGCAAAATCCGCAGTCCGGCCGTGCGAATTTAGTTCCCCCAAAAGGCCCCTGCATGTTGCGGCAACATAGACAAATGCAAGGCGAGTAGCAAGTGAACTGGCAGGCGCCTGACCGATTGGTTCGTCGATTGACAACGCCCGCGCTCGCATATTACCGTCAGCCAACTGTTAGCGATTGCAGCTTTATCGTCGTCGCAGGATTTTTCACCAGCTCCCACAAGCACTGATGGCGTTGCGGCTCTCGACGGGCGGGAGAAGCACGACGAAGTGGCAACACAACGAATACTGATCGTCGGCTTGGGGGGACTCGGCGTTCCCGCATTGTGGGCACTGGCGCGCGCCGGCGCGCAGCGGCTGACGCTGATCGATCCCGACCCCGTCGAACTGTCGAATCTCGCTCGCCAGGTGATCTATCGAAGCCGGGATACCGGCACGCCGAAGGTTGAAGCGGCGGCGCGGTGGTTCGCCGAGCGGTTCCCCGAGGTCAACGTTGAACGGCATCCGATTGCGCTCGAAGCGTCCAACGCGGCGCCTCTGGTGGCAGTACACGACTTTGTAATCGACGCGACTGACAGCCCGGCCGCGAAATTTTTGATCAACGACACGTGTATCGCCGCGCGGACGCCGTTCGTCTATGGCGGTGTAGTCGGGATGACCGGGCAGGCGATGACGGTAATTCCGGGCGAGACGGCGTGCATCCGATGCGTGTTCGAGACTCCGCCTGATGACAACGAAACCCAGAGTTGTCGCGAGGCGGGGATCGTCGGTCCCGTCGCGGGCGCGATCGGCGAACTGCAGGCGGCGGAGGCGATGCGCGCCTTGCGTGCGCAAACGCTCTTGCTCTCAGGAAAAATTCTCACCTACGACGCGTCCGGCCCGGCCCGGGTGCGGATTGCGGCGGTTAGTCCGCGCCCCGGGTGCGGCTGCGGCGCGTGGAAGCCGCAAAGTAGCGACGCGCGCGGCCGGCGCCAGTCGCAATCGCCGGGCAAGTAACGGAATCGCGATGACCCTGACTGACGCGCAAATCGAACGCTACAGCCGCCAGATAATCGTGCCGCGCGTCGGCGGCCGCGGCCAGGAACGTTTGCTTGCCGCACGGATGCTGCTGGCGGGCGATGCGCGCGATATCGAAGCGCCGCTCGCCTA
>Ga0074046_10005508_pt1 | contig 10107 bp, 7 predicted proteins | sample BogForMeECP23OM3_FD_94441 | JGI IMG/M metagenome (GOLD analysis project Ga0074046, IMG submission 94441) | Bog forest soil microbial communities from Calvert Island, British Columbia, Canada - Bog Forest MetaG ECP23OM3 | ecosystem: Environmental > Terrestrial > Soil > Wetlands ...
AAAAGTGCAGGCTGCCATGGCACCGACCGCAACCGGGAAAAACGAACAGGCCATCCGGGATGCGGCCAGTGCCCTTGTCTCGCTCGGGTTTGCGGAGAATGCCTCATATGATGCGGTAAAGGCCGCAGCCAAATGCCTCGCCTCCTCACCCTCGATACAGGACCTCATCAAGGCGGCACTCCTGCGCCTCAGGGAGGGGGGGCAGCGGTGAGCGAACGGGTGATCTCCCCGGAACCTGTCAGCGACGACCCGGAGGACGTTACGTTACGGCCGGCAACGCTCGATGCATTCGTCGGGCAGGAACCGGCGAAGAATGCGCTGCGGATCGCGATCGCAGCCGCGCAGCAGCGGGGCGAGCCGATTGACCACATCCTGTTTGCCGGGCCGCCGGGCCTGGGGAAAACCACCCTTGCCCATATCATCGCACGCGAGATGGGCGCAGTGATAAGGACAACCACCGGCCCGGTTCTTGAGAAACCCGGGGACATGGCAGCTCTTGTAACCGCACTTAAGAAGGGCGATGTGCTCTTCATCGACGAGATCCATCGCATGAACCCGGTGGTCGAAGAGATCCTCTACCCTGCAATGGAGGATTTCTTTATCGATGTGATGATTGGGGAAGGCCCCAGCGCCCGCTCGATCAAGCTGACGCTCGAACACTTCACGCTGATCGGGGCGACGACCCGGCAGGGTCTCTTAAGTTCGCCATTCCGGGACCGGTTCGGGATCATCGTGCGCCTGAACCTGTATTCCACTGATGATCTCGTCGAGATCGTGACCCGGAGCGCGGCGATCCTGAAAATCCCGATCACCCCGGAAGGGGCGGCAGAGATTGCCGCCCGGAGCCGGGGCACGCCACGAATCGGTAACCGGCTCCTGCGGAGGGTGCGGGACTTTGCCGTGGTAAAAGGCGACGGGACGATCACCGCTGAGATTGCAAAGAACGGGCTTGAACTGCTCCAGATCGACGAACTCGGGCTGGACGATATCGACCGGCGCATCATTTCGGTTATTGCAGAGGATTTCGGTGGCGGCCCGGTCGGCGCGAAGACTATCGCGATCTCTGTAGGTGAAGAAGTCAGGACGATCGAAGAGGTCTATGAACCCTATCTCATCCAGATCGGGTTTGTAAAACGGACACCGCAGGGCCGGGAGACCACGCCCGCCGCACAACAGCACCTCAGACTGAACCATACCCAGAAGACCCTGTTCTAAAAAAAGGGGAAAGACTATCCATCGTTTTGTTCCGGGCCGGCCTGACAAAAAAGTCCGGGATTGGATTCTTGGAGTTTTCTAAAAAACCCGGATCCACAACGCTTAACCTTACAGCTCAGCTGTAATGTTCCAAACAATTACAACCAGAGTCCCGTCTGAGCGGTGATGAAAAAGTATCCGGGACTGCACATGAACTTTAAAAAAATTGCCGGATCGGTTCGCGGCTTTTTTTAATCTGTCCTTCGGATCGTTCATCCCGATTACCGGCACATGGGGCATGCGTGCGGGCCCCGGCCGGATCGCATAAGAAATCCTTTGAACCTTCACGGATAACAGATGACCGGGGCATCAGGATATGGACATCAACGGGCCAGCGGTCAGGAAGTACCTGAAAAAATTCATCGTCGGGCCGGAAAAGAAAATCCGGTTGAAAAATTTCGAAACGGGCTGGGTGCAGCACGAATCATTCAGGGACAAAACCGAAGGGGAGGTAAACGATCTCCTCAAAGCGGTCCTGGAAAAAGATCAAAAAGAACTCTTTGCAGCGCAGGAACTTCTTGCGGCATCCCACCAGTACGGCATCCTGATCGTGCTCCAGGGAATGGACACGGCAGGAAAAGACGGCACGATCCGGCACGTGATGTCCGGTGTGAACCCTCAAGGGTGCGATGTGCATTCGTTCAAGATCCCCGGTCCCGAGGATCACCTGCACGATTTCCTCTGGCGGTACGAGAAGGTGCTGCCCGAGCGCGGGATGATCGGCATCTTCAACCGTTCCTACTACGAGGACGTGCTCGTCGTACACGTGCATCCTGAACGCATGGAAGAACTCCCGGAAACGATCGGCCCGGACGCGGAAGGGTTCTGGGACGGCCGTTACAAGGATATCAACGCCTTTGAAAAGCACCTGGTGCGGAACGGTACAATAGTCCTGAAATTCTTCCTTCACATCTCAGAAGACGAGCAGAAACTAAGGCTGCTCGACCGGCTCAACCACAAGGAAAAATACTGGAAATTCTCGGTCTCGGATATCGCAGAGCGCCAGTACTGGAACGAGTACCTGGTCGCCTACGAGGAGATGCTCGCCGCCACTTCAACAAAATATGCTCCGTGGTTTATCGTGCCCGCCGATCACAAGTGGATGGCCCGCACTATTGTCGCCGAGGCTGTCACTTCGGCCATCGAGGGGCTGAACCTTTCGTATCCTACGTACTCTGACGAGCAGATCCGGCATCTGATGGACGCAAAGGAGACCCTGGAGAAGGAATAGCCGGACGTACGGTCTCCCCCGATCCATTCTCCGACGAAAGAGTTTCCGGGACGGAGCTGCGCCAGGAAACCTCCGGGGGAAATGGTGTCAACGCCCGACAAAATTCTTCATATACACCGGTATTTCTGGAAACCGGTCATTTAATACAGGAAAAAACCGTGCACTTTAGAAGCATTTCTTTCAATCGCGAAAACGGGAAGAAATGGTCATGCCAGGCTCAGGAATGAACAAAAAACGCGTCTGGAGACAAAAACAGAGAGGGCTCTGTACAGGGCAAAACCGGATCGTTTTTTCCCGGAAAAATGCGGGGGAAGGGCACTCCATAGAGTGCCGTGAGACACCGGGAGGCATCCGGTTGAAAGGATGCCTCTTCGTGTTGCCCCCGGTCCCTCTCCCTGACCTGCCTGCACCGGTCCTGGTATGAGTGCGTACATCAAAAAAAGGTTTCCCAGATCACATACCCGCGGAACAGGAAGTTATTCCGGGATGTGTCCCGACATCCATGTGCGTCAAAAATATCGGATCGTTTTTGCGCAAACACTTTCAGACCGGCGTTGCCTTTACGGACGATGGCACCAGCCGGTCGAGCAGGAAGGACGGGATCTTCTGCGATGCCGCCACGGTCATGTCGAAATTGTCCTTCGTGCCGGTCGAGCCCAGGTACTGCAACGTGATCTGGAAATCGGCGTTATAGAGGGAAATACCGAAGATCGAGATCGTCGCGTGTCGCGGGCTGATGATCCGCACCTGGCCAATGGCCAGCTGCTCGCGGTTGCCATCTGCTTCGGTAATGACCGAACCGTTGTATGCCATCACCGCGATCCGGCTGCTCCCGATCGTGACCGCATTCCCGTCCGGGAAGGAGACCGCGTAGTGCGTCTCAAACGGAAGCGACACACCGGAAGTACCGAAGGTAACGGTCATCGTGAAGGTCAGGACCGCGGCAACGGCGATCACGATCACGAGGCCGGCAATAACGCCCAGGATGATCTTCGTTCTGCTCTGTAAACCGCCATCTCTGCGGCCGGCCGGGTGGGGAGATCGGTCCGTCATACTATCATGTTCTCCGGGACGGGCGATAAACATGGAGGATAGATCGGCGGGACCCTGTTCCGGTCAGAAGCGCACACGTCCCTGAGTCCCGGATCGCTCCCCTTTGGCATACGGAAGCGAACGATTGAACCCGGCTCTTTCCCATAAAATCCATTATCCCTCCCTTCCTATTGTACTACGATTTTGATGCGTATACCCATACAATCAGTCACGCCCGATACCGGCCATGCAGAAGTCTGCGGATGGGTCCATGAGGAGAGAGACCTCGGGGGACTCGCATTCTTTTTGATTCGCGACCGGACCGGTATCATCCAGGTGACTATCCCGAAAAAGAAAGTATCGGATGCAGTTCTCGACGCTGCAAAGAAAGTCTCACGTGAATCCGTGGTCAGGGTCGCCGGCACGGTAAAAGCCGTAGAAAAAGCGCCGGGTGGCAGGGAGATCGTTCCGGACTCGTTTGAGATCATCAGCCTTGCCGAAACCCCGCTGCCCCTCGACGTCTCCGAGAAAGTCGGAGCAGAACTTGATACCCGGCTCGATGCCCGGTTCCTTGATGTGCGCCGGCCCCGGGTAGCCGCAGTCTTCCAGATCCGGAGCGCCGCGATGCACGCAGCCCACAATTTTTTCCACAAGGAAGGCTTCACCAGCATCACCACCCCAAAGATTGTCGCTGCCGCGACCGAGGGAGGAACAGAACTTTTTCCCATCGCGTACTTCGACAAAGAGGCGTTTTTGAACCAGAGCCCGCAGCTCTACAAGCAGATGATGATGGCGGGCGGCTTTGAGAAGGTCTGCGAGATTGGGCCGATCTTCCGGGCCGAGGAGCACAATACCACCAAGCACCTCAACGAGGCAACGAGCATCGACATCGAGGTCTCGTACGCAGATCATAACGAAGTCATGAATATTCTCGAGGACCTCATTGTCAAGATCTACGAGTACGTGAACCGGTCCTGCAGCGACCAGCTGGCAAACCTCGAATGCACCGACTTTACCGTGCCCAAAGCCCCGTTCACCAGGCTGCCCTACAGTGAGGCGATCGGGATCGCACAGAGATCGTGCAGTGAACCGATCAAGTATGGCGATGACATTTCCGCCGCCGCAGAACACGCAATCGGGGACGAGATGGGCAGCCATTACTTCATCACCGACTGGCCGACAGAGATCCGTCCCTACTATGCGATGCCCTATGAGGACGACCCGTCCATCTGCAAGGCGTTCGACCTCATGCACCCGAGGATGGAACTTTCGAGCGGTGCAGAGCGTATCCACCAGTACGACCTGCTCGTGCAGCAGATCAGGAAGAAGGGGCTTAACCCGGAAGGTTTTGAGTTCTACCTGCGCCCATTCCGGTACGGGATGCCGCCCCACGCGGGATGGGGCCTTGGCACTGAACGGCTGATTATGACCATGCTCGGGCTGTCAAACGTCCGTGAAGCAGTCCTCTTCCCGCGAGATATGCACCGGCTCGTTCCATGAAAGCGTATTTCATCAACAAGGTCTTAGCGACAACGGTGGTCGGGAGTTACCCGGTGGTCAAAGGCACCGGCCTCAAAACCATTTTTGATCCCTTCAAGGCCGCGGTGGAGACCGCGGTTGCCGACCAGGTCAATGCCGGCATCGATATCATCTCGGACGGGCAGGTCCGGGGCGACATGATCCAGGCATTTTCCGGTAAGTTGCCCGGGATCAAGGGACAGGATGTAGTAGGAAAGATCCAGCCGGCTTCAGGGGCAATCACGGCTGCAGACACAAAATACGCCCGCACAAAATCCCCCTACGTCAAAGGCATCATTACCGGCCCGTCCACGCTCGCCCACGGCCTCCACATCAGCACGCCGATGTACCGGAACAAGGAAGAGCTGGCGCTCGACCTTGCGGCGGCTCTTGCCGCCGAGGCCCGGTATCTTGAAGCGGCCGGCGCCACTCTCATCCAGATCGACGAGCCGATCTTCTCCACCGGCATTGCAGACCTTGCCGTGGGAAAACAGGCAGTGGAACTGATCACGGGCGCGGTAAAAATCCCGAGCTGCATGCATGTCTGTGGCGGGCTCGACAGCGTTATCGACGACATCCTGAAGATCAACGTGAACGTGCTCGACTTCGAATTCTCGAAGAACCCCGCGAACCTCGCCCTTTTTGGCTCCCGGGACCTTGCGGGCCGGATGATCGGCTACGGCTGCGTTGATTCCACGTCCGAAGCCGTGGAGACGGTTGCAGAGATCAAAAAGCGGATCGAGAGGGGCGTCGAGATCTTCGGGGCGAAATCCCTGCTCGTGGACCCCGACTGTGGCCTGCGGATGCGCACCCGGGAGTCGGCCTTCTGGAAACTCAAACACATGGCAGAGGCCGCAAAAGAAGTACGGCTCGCGCTGTAACTTGCAGTTAGCGGCTCAACATTCCCTGCCCGGAAAAAAATTCCCGGATATTTTTACATTTTGTCCGCGTTTCATGCTCATCTCCACAAGCTGCTGCACAGATTTTTTCAAACCTTCCGCTCCTGAGCCGGGCTTTTTTCCGGAATTCCCAGTCTCGCGATCCGATCTATTCTAAAAAAGGGGAAAAACCCACACGCCGCTGATCGATGTCCCGTACAAGAGGCGACGGATCGATTAGGGCATATGCCTTAATCGCCTCTGCTTTTCCCCAAGTAACACCCGGAAAATACGCCTGTAAAATGCTCCTTTTCGGTTCGCGTGGAAAATTCGTGTTTTAATTGCCCTGTTTGCCAAAATAGGCCCAAATTGAGCCCCATATAATGCCCATAAACGGCCCATAGAGGCCCATTACAGGCCACTTTTTCCGGGATCAACCAAAAGCCCATCCGGGCCTGAGATCGGGCCTTCAAACGCGAATACGCGAACTTTTTATTTCGTCCGATTGCCGAAATACGGCCAATATGGGCTTGTTTTGAAACGGAGCCCGATGCGGGCTCCGATTGGATCCCGAAAAGGTGAATCCGGGCTCAATACGGGCCCGGAATAGCATAGCTCAGATCAGGCCTGGAAGGGGGTCAGTATACCCCCTTTCTACGGCAGGGGCTGGAATTTTCCCGGAAGCGCCAAATTGCATCCCGATTTTTTTCAAAATCTTCAACTCACGATCCGATCTTTTTTGAAAAATCTCAGCCTGCAACCCGGACGTTTTTGGAAATCTTCCACAACAGGTTCGCTCTTTTTCCGGAATTCTCAGCTGCTGGGCCGGACTTTTCCGGAAACCAAGGCCCCCTCCTACTCAAGCACAGGGCCGGGGCGATCTCTTTCGAAATCGATCGGTCCGACTACTTTTTTTGCGGAGTGCAAGGTGGGGAGGGAGGGGGGTAATCGATTTTTTTAGAGGTCGGGGAGGTCGATCATGATAATGGGCCGAGGGGATCGTTTTCAGGAATAACCCATTGTTAACTGTAAATAATTGTAAAAATGTAAAATGCTCGAAGCTATCACAATTAGGTTGGTAAATGGTATATTGCTCTTAAAATTGTAGGAAGAAATACGAATAGCAGAAATACCGTTCCGTAAAGAAATCCTTCCAATAAATAATCTCTAGGATTTGACCAAAACAAGTAATTGAAAAAACTAGATGGATTAAATGGAGGCTGCAATCCTAATGAGACAAATCCTCCCATAAAAATACCTAGAAAAAGAAAGGCCAGTGAAAATAAGCCTATCTCTTGCCAATAAAAAAGATCGGGACTAATGTTGTAGTTCACGTAAAACATAATTAAATAAAGGCCAATAATAAAAAGCTCATAACACAACCATGAAAGTGTAAAAGCCCATGAAACTATCTTATCTTTATTGAAGTTTTTATTCTCTGTAAATATTAAAATAGACACGGGTAATGCAATATACATTAGAATCGCCGGGATTGGTAATTGGTCTTGAACGGCAAAATAAAGAATACCGAGAATGAAAAATATGTTGAACAAATAAAAAACTAATAAATGCCCAGAGTGTGATTTCCTCCTGTTTTTAGGATTGTCATACAGATATGCGACATAAAAAAGGTACATTAAAATGATAATGGCTGACGATATTCCCATAAGGAAAACTGCTTGATTAACCAAATCTGAGGTATTAAAATATTTTATTACTATACCCAAAATTGCAAAAGCGGGAACGTAGAAATACCAATACTGCGATAAAAACTCTGGAAATCTAAATGGTTCATGATTAATATTTTGAATAGATTGATTGCATCTCTCACAAAAATCTTCTTTGATGTAATTTTTATTTTTACATATTGGGCAGATTTTCATTGTTTGGTGTTTTAATCAGCTAATATTTTTATTCTTCTGTCATCACATGCTGAATAATAAGATAAATTACTGTGAGTTAGTCTATATGAGCCTAGAGGTGATGCATCTCACAAAGGTGTTTCCTCCATATGACCCTCAGGTGCATCCCCGCCAAGCCTCTCCCATGCTGTGATATTTACATAATATAAGGGTGCCTGATACAACAGGTTGGGTCATTTCGTTTCCGGCCGGATATAACCATCTCGATGTGGCAATCCCCCCCTTCTTTCAATTCTCCCGGTTGTTCCCCCTAGCGAGACGGGTGTGGCCGTGCCACCCGTCGAGCGCGAGGGGGCGGAGGGAGCGAGTGCTCGTTTTGTTGGGAGGGCTAATCCTCAGGATCAGATTGACTGCCACGAAAAAAGGAGTGAAAATGCTTTTGATGAGTATGCGGTTGATTGATTCATTTTCCAAAGGTAATGCGTGACAGTTGGTTACACGCTTTCATTGTCGGAGATCCGGCAAAAAGGGAGTTAGTAATCATATTCATTTACGACCCCACAATCAAGGCATGTAAAAGTCCCATGATTGCCCAACTCACGTTCTGCCAATTCGGCATCGCCAACATCTCCCCAGTCTTCTGGATTATCTTTATCAACTATAGTATTGGTGCTGCCACACTCAGGACATCTGAATCTTGCCCTACAGCCAATTTTTTCGCTCGTGTTTCTCACCTCCTGCGATCTTATCCTCGCTTAAGCTTAGGTCAGGAATAACCCCTTTATAAAAACAGCGGGCATTTTCATCCCTATATTCAATTTTGACCAATAGGATGGCTAAAAAGCATAAGCGCGCGGAAAACACTGTAAAATTAATAATTTTTAATGGAAATTTCTATCAGTAGGGTAATTCATTATTTTGAGCGTAAATTATACCAAATACATGCAATAATGATAAATCATGGGATTAAAATGTGAATTCTCTGGTAAAATTACAGATAATGAATACGCATTATTTTGTAAAGATTGTGGGAACCGATTTGTAATTACTGAAATTGATTTTTTGAAGAATATCTATAATCATTCGAAAAAGAACGATGAAATAATAGAGAGGCTATCCAAAATTCAAATTAAAATAGGATTAGTTACTGCTATCATAACTGCCTGCGCACTGATGTTTTCCATTGGCTCATTATTGATGGTATGGATCGGTTTACTACCCGATCAAAGATTGGTGGGACTTGCAATTATTCTGTTGATGGTATTTTTTGTTTATCTAATTATTAAAGGAAGCAAAATTTACATCGATTTGGATGAGATTGAAGAAATCATTATGAGCGATCGCTGAAATTGACCTCTCTTGTTGTGGGGGATGTATGAAATATGTAGATCCGAGAGCTGAAAACCCTACACCACTCTCGAAGTCGTCGAAGCCTCGATCCCGCGATCCGTAATAATAAACGGCAGAAGACGCTGGGGAGCGGCTGCATCCCGGATCTTGTGAACGGCAAGCGTCCGTTCGATCTCGCTCTGGTGTATCTCTGTTTTGAGTTCTACAACAAGATCTGCTGCCCGCATGATCCGTGTCATCTCGACGGGAGTATGTACGTTGGTATAGACGATAAACAGCAGGTTAGCACGGCGTTTACGCATTTCCTCGCGTGCGAGCTTCAAAAATTTCAGCGCACTGTCAATGCCGTACTTGATGATAATCGTGGAGAGGGAATCGATGACAATCCTGCCCCCGGCCATCTGGGAGAGGTACATTTCGGGGTGAAGGTCAGCTGCGTCCACCATATCCGTTTCTACCTCCCCGTCATTCATCAGGTACGTGCCTTCTTCGCCTTCCACCTTCCAGAACTGCATCGCCGCAAGGTCGACGCCAGCGAGCGGCGTCCCGTACACCATGATAACCGATCCTTCGGGAAATCCCCCGTCCAGGAGGAGGTTGAGGCCAACAATGCCGGTCGATCGCTTCTTTGGCCTGCCGGTGAAAGGAACGTCGGCAATCTGACTTTTTGTATCCACGTCGGGATGCTCCGGCTAATATTATCGGCCGTAAATTTAAAAAGTTTCCGTGGATTGTGCCATTTTGTCGCAGAATACTCACGTGATTCTGTATCGGGACCCGATTTATCCGAATTTTTCCCGCAGGGTGCGGCGCAGGAGTTTCCAGCCATGCACACGGGGCAGCTCATCTGCGAGCAGGAGTTTACGCGGAACCTTGTAGCCGGCAAGATGCATACGGCAGAACGAATCAAATTCCGCTTCCGAAAGTGTGGATCCGGCTTTCAAAACGATCGCGGCTGCCGGCACCTCGCCTTTGCGCTCGT
>Ga0074046_10005509_pt1 | contig 10107 bp, 8 predicted proteins | sample BogForMeECP23OM3_FD_94441 | JGI IMG/M metagenome (GOLD analysis project Ga0074046, IMG submission 94441) | Bog forest soil microbial communities from Calvert Island, British Columbia, Canada - Bog Forest MetaG ECP23OM3 | ecosystem: Environmental > Terrestrial > Soil > Wetlands ...
CGCGCGTCGATGTCCTTGAAATGGATGTAGTCGAGCCGGTCGGCATCGTCTTCCAGCGTGCGGACCGGCTCCATCCCGGCGTAAAGCGTATGCCCCGTGTCGATGCAGAACCCGGCGGTTTCCTGCGGGACGTCCTCAGCGATCCGTCGAACTTCATCGGCGAATTCGATGTAGCCTCCCGCGTGGGGATGAATCACGGCGCGCACGCCGAATTTTGTCCTCGCGAGATCGGCTATCGCCTTGATGTTGGCGACCATGCCGGACCAGTCCGCATCCGAAAGCCGAGGGGCCGCGGCCGAGTGCCCCGCCGCGTAGTCGCGCTCGTCGTGGCCCCAGTCCATGACGGTGAGATAGGGCGTGGGGAATCGTTGGCCTTCGAAGGGCGCGACGGGCGGCAGGCGGCTGATCAGCGCGCAGATTTCGTCCGTCTGCTTGAGCAGGTTCTCCCTGTTCGACGGCGACACGAGGTCGTCGAAGATGGTTCCAGCGACGATGCTGAGACCGCGCTCTTCGAGCGCGCCGGCCACGCGGCCGAGATCGAGCGGAACATAGCCGTAGGGACCGAGCTCGAGGCCCTGGTAGCCCGCGGCCGCCGCCTCGTCGAAGACGCGCTCCCACGACGGCAGGTTGGGATTGCCGACGTCGTCGACCCCCCAGCAACAGGGAGCGGTGGCGATCGAAATGCCCACGGGCTTCTTCCTCCTTCGCGTCAGCGCCGCGGGAATGATCGCCACGCCGCGACTGCCTCTATCGGCGAAGTTCGTAAGCGAGATCGAAACGTCTCGACAGCGGCGTTTTGAGGGTTTTCAATCAGAACGCGCTAGAGCGCCGTCGTCATTGCGAGCGAAGCGAAGCTATTCAGCGGCCACGGCCCCTGCCCTACGATCTCCTGGATTGCTTCGTCGCTTCGCTCCTCGCAATGACGGCTAGAGCCGGACCGCCAAGCAATGTCTCGAAAACCGATCATTGCGGACGTTGCACGGCTCGCGAGCGTCTCGACCGCGACCGTCGACCGGGTGCTCAACGACCGGGGCGGCGTCAAACCGGAAAAGGAGATCAAGGTTCTATCGGCGGCGCGACGGCTGAAGCTCGACCGGATCCTGACCCGCCGGTATTCGCGAGTGCTCCGGATCGCCGTTCTGATCCAGTCCTCAGCCAATCCGTTTCACGCGGCGCTGCGGGACGCTTGCGCTGCCGCCAGCCGCGCCTACGCCGATCTCAACCTGCAGTTCCTCATCCACCACATCGACCCCGGCGACGCGTCGGAGATCGCCGCCGCGATCAGGAGACTGGGTCCCCGCCACAATGGGCTGATTCTGACCAGCCCCGACGACAGGCGGATCGCGGCGGCCATCGGCGAGGTTGCGCAAAAAATCCCCGTGATCACGCTGGCGACGGACCTGCCCGGGAGCGGACGTTGGGCTTACGTCGGCCCCGACGACCGCCGGGCCGGACGCGTTGCCGGCGACCTGATGGGCAGGTTCCTCGGCCGCGAGGGCGGCGACATCGTCATGATCGCCGGCCTGCTCAGCCTTGTCGGCCAGAAGGAGCGCGACGCCGGGTTCCGGCAGGTGCTCGGCGAACGCTATCCGGCCTGCCGGATCTCGGCCGTTTTCGAGACACGGGATAGCGCCGAGCGCGCCGGCCTTGCGATCCTCGAGGCGCTCAACGAGAATCCGGCGGTTCGAGGCGTCTATCATATGACCGCGGGGGCGCCCGAAGCGATTGCCGCGCTCCGTTCGCAGGGACGCAGCAAAGACGTCGTCGTCATCGCCCACGAACTGACCGAGGATCGCCGCGCCCTTCTGAAGGAGCGGGCGATCGACGCCGTCATCGATCAGAATCCCGAATTCGAAGTGCGCACGGCGACAGAATTGATGGCCCGATTCCTCGGGCGGATGGAAGGCGTCGCGTCCACCATCATCACCGCCGTCCAGGTCTACACCTCCGAGAACGTTTGAGCCTTGCCGCTCCTGCCTCAAAGCGACTGCGTCACGGCGACGGCTTGGGCTTCATGGACTTCGAGGCCTTCGCTCATCGAAACGGAAAGGGCAGCTTCGGCTGCCCTTTCTGATCTCGCCAAACTTGCGCGAGCGCGGGTCAGGCGAATGGGGAGCCGAACTCCGCCGCCGCACCAAGCTCCACTTCGATTTCGAGCAGGCGATTGTATTTCGCGATGCGCTCGCTGCGGCTGGCGGAGCCGGTCTTGATCTGGCCGCCTCCCATCGCGACCGTAAAATCGGCGAGGAACGAATCCTCGGTCTCGCCTGAGCGGTGCGAGACGACATAATTCCAGCCGGCCTTGCGGCAAAGCGCGATCGCCTGGATCGTCTCGGTGACGGTTCCGATCTGGTTGAGCTTGATCAGAACGGCATTCGCCGTCTTTTCCTTGACGCCGCGAGCGATGAAGGACGGATTGGTGACGAAAATGTCGTCGCCGACGATCTGGATGCGAGAACCCTGCGCCGCCGTCTGTCGCGCGAAACCCGCCCAATCGTTCTCGTCCAGGCCGTCCTCGATCGACACGATCGGGAACGCGTCGATCCACTTCTGGTAAAGGGCGATCATCTCGTCGCTGGACTTGCGTCCGCCCTTCGACTTGGCGAGGTCATAGGCGCCGCCGGCGTAGAAGGAGCTCGCCGCCGGATCGAGGGCGATCGTGACGTCCTTTCCGGGCTTGTAGCCCGCCGCCTCGATCGCCTTCACGATGAGTTCGCAGGCCTCCTCGTTGCTGCCGAGATTGGGCGCGAAGCCGCCCTCGTCGCCGACGGACGTCGCGTAGCCCTTGCCCTTGAGCAGCTTGGCGAGCGCATGGAACGTCTCGGCGCCGTAGCGCAAGGCCTCGGCGAAGGTCGGCGCGCCGACCGGCATCACCATGAACTCCTGGAAGTCGACCGAGTTCTCGGCATGCTTGCCGCCGTTGACGATATTCATCATCGGCACGGGCAGCCGCGTCGCGCCGACGCCGCCGAGATAGGCGTAGAGCGGCAGCTTCGCCGACTGCGCCGCCGCGCGGGCGACCGCCATCGACACGCCGAGAATCGCGTTCGCGCCGAGCGCGCTCTTGTTCGGCGTGCCGTCGAGCGAAATCATCAGCGCGTCAATTTCGGCCTGCCGCTCCGGCTCGCGGCCGATCACCGCCGGCGCGATCTTTTCCACGACGTTGGCCACCGCCTTGCGCGCGCCCTTGCCGCCGTAGCGCGTCTTGTCGCCGTCGCGCAACTCGACCGCCTCGTGCTCCCCGGTCGACGCGCCGGAAGGAACCGACGACGTGGCGAGCGTGCCGTCGTCGAGGCCGACGCGCACCCGCACCGTCGGATTGCCTCGCGAATCGAGAATTTCGATTGCCTGAACTGTCGTGATCCTGGTCATTAGAGGCTCCTTGAATTTACCTGCGCGGTGTAGCCGGAACCGGGGCGCGGGTCATTGCGCAAGATCAATCCTGTCCCAACGACGCCCGATTGTCTTCCGGCAAAATTCCCGCTTGGGCGGACGCTTCATTGCGCGCGTCTCCGTCGGTCGAGAAAACGTCCCTGTACACGTCCTCGCCGAAACTTGTCCCGAGCGGCTCCCCTCTATCAGCTTGAACGTTCGGCGGCCATCGTCCAGCCGGTCCGCCCGCAAGAAAAGCGCCGAGTCCAAGCGCCTCTCGAATAGCCCATGCGTGAAGGCGAACTGGTGGCTCACGAACACGATCTTGTGCGATCGCTCCAGCAGAGCGGACACGATTTGCCGCGCGATCTCCGACCCCTCCCGCTCGTTGGCGGCGGCGTTGAACAGGATCAACGCGTGGGGCGTTAGGATGTTGACGACGTCGTTCATGCGGCTGAGTTCCTCGTCGAACTTGCCGCTCTTCATCGTCGCGTCTTCTTCGCGCTTGAAATGCGTGAACACCCCGTCGACGACGTTCAGTTGAAGGCTCGCGGCAGGCGCGAACATGCCCGATTGCGTCATCAGCTGCGCGAGCCCGAGGCTCCTGAGGAAGGTCGTCTTGCCGCCCTGATTGGCGCCCGTGACAATGATCAGTCGTTTATTCGCCGCGGCCCGCGCCAACGGCGTCGGCTTGCCCAAAATATTTTGCTCGGTGAGGGAGGCGATCTGGGGAATGTCGGCCTGAATGCTTACGTCCGCATCGCTGTCGGCGCGGTGGTTGCCGCGGACGCGGCTGCCAAACAGATAATTCATCACTGAGGGCGCTGACGCGAGCGAGGTAGATCAAGTCGGGAGTTGGAGTAAAGCGCTATGGCACCTACGTTTTGGCGTTCAGCTGCGCAATATTTCGCTGGTGGCATTGGTCTAGTTTTGGTGACCTTTGTTTGCGTCCGGTTTGGTCAGGATATCCATGTAGCGGCCTTTGGATATCTGATGCTCATCATGGCGCTGGCCCTGACAAGCGAATTCATTGGATCGGTTGTTCTTTGCATAGTCGCTGCTGGGTGTCTGACCTACTTCTACGCTCCGTCCCTGCTGAGTTTCCGGCTGGACGAGCTCGAGGGCGCCGCAACGATAGCCGCTTTTTTGGCGATTTCGTTTTTTGTCAATGGCCTCATCATCCAGCGCAAGTGGACCGAGGCGAAATTGCTCAAGGCGCAGGCAGAGCTCGCGCATGTTACGCGCGTGACAACCTTGGGCGAGCTGAGCGCCTCGATCGCTCACGAAGTGAACCAGCCGCTCGCCGCTGTCGTCACCAACGCCGAGGCCTGTGTACGCTGGCTCGACCGCGGAACTCCCGATCTGGTCGAAGCGCGCGGCGCCGCGGAGCGCATCATCAAGGATGGCAAACGGGCGAGCGAGGTGATCCAGCGCATCCGTGCGCTCTCGAAAAAGGCCGATCCGGTGAAGGCGCGCCTCGACGTCAATAACGTCATTAACGAGACGATCATCCTGGTGCAGCGTGAGGTGTTCACTCACCGGGTGTCGCTGCGGACGGAACTCGCGCCCGGTCTGCCCGTGGTCCGCGGCGATCGGATACAGCTGCAGCAAGTGCTCATCAATCTGGTGATCAATGGCGTTGAAGCGATGCAACCGGTCACGGATCGGCGGCGCGAACTGGTGATCCGATCGCGCCAGCACGAAGCACATCAAGTACTGGTGACGGTGAAGGACTGTGGTGTCGGGTTCTCCACGGAGAACGCGCACAAACTGTTCAACGCCTTTTTCACCACCAAATCCAGCGGCACGGGCATGGGACTCTCGATCTGCCGTTCGATCATCGAAGCGCACGGAGGACGACTATCGGCTTCCGGCAATGTTGGGCCGGGCGCCACGTTTCAGTTCACCCTGCCCGCGTGGAGACAAGATTCGTCTGATATGCCATCACTGCCCGGGTGACGTGGCCGCCGGCGTTGCCGCGCGCCAAATTTCTGAAGCCAGAAGACGAAGGTTTTGGGACACGGCCACGCCCGGCCTTATGTGGCCCCACTCACCTTCGACCCAGTCGCGTAGGGACCACTCCGATCGCTGTATTCCGCCCAGGCCTGTCGCAGAATTTGCACCGATGAGGTGAGGAACATACCGGCCATGAGGGCAGCGACCGCGAGGTCAGGCCAGGCGGTTGACGTGCCCCACACACCAAGAGCGGCCGGCATCACGACGACATTGCCGATCGCGTCGTTACGGGAGCACAGCCAAACGGACCGCACGTTGGCGTCGCCGTCCTTGTAGCGCATCAGCAGCAGGACGCTCGAAAGGTTCGCGGCCAAGGCCATTACCCCGATGCCCCCCATCAGCTCGGCGCTCGGCAGGCCAAGAATAAGCACGTGATAGAGGGTCGAGCCAAGAACCCACAACGCCATCAGGCTCAGCGACAGGCCCTTAAACAGCGCGGCAGTCGCCCGCGTGCGAATCGACGCGCCGATCACGGCGAGGCTCAATCCATAGGTGACTGTATCGCCCAGAAAAGGCTTGCGATCCCGCGAGTTGCCCCGCCGCCATCTCGGTCAGGAACATTGTGCCATTGATGGCGATAACGGCCCACAGCACGCGTCTGTAGCGGGGGTCCATCCCGTCGAAGACCGGCACGCCGCCATGACAGCCGCAGGTTTCATCCGCACAACTTTCGGCGGGGCTCGTCGCGACCACCTTCCGCTCCGGCAAAATCAGGGGCGGCGGGCTGCAACTGGCTTGGACGTCTGAACAGCAGTCGTCGGACATGGCTTGTCGCTTAACCAAAGAGGTTTCAGGCCGCCCATGCTGGATGAGCTTTGTATCCACGTCGATCAAACACTGTGGACCTCGATTGTAAGATGCGACAACGAGCGGAAGCGCGCCAGCTTGCTCCGGTAATAATCCGGCCCGCGCGCTTCGCGTGTGCAGACGGACATACTCGCTCCGAGGTGGCCTGGTCCGAGCCGCCAAAGGTGGAGGTCGGAGAGTGCGTCACCCTCCCCCTCAATCGTCTGCCGAAGGTTATCCGCCATGCGCCCGTCCGGGTTCACGTCGAGCAGGATCGCGCCGGTGTCGCGGATAAGCCGAGCGCCCAACTGGCGATCACGAAGGCTCCGACGATACCCGCGAGCGGGTCCATCCAAAGCCACCCGAACGCGCGCGCGAGAATCAGACCAATGATGACCAGCACCGACACGGCAGCGTCGGCGATGACGTGAACGACAGCGGCGCGCATGTTGTTGTCGCGAGCCGCTGCGCTGTGCGCAAGCTCATGCCCTTCAAAAACGACGGGATAGGTCTGCCCATTGATTTTGACATTGGCGTTGAAAGCGTGCGGCTCCGGAATTTCCTCGACGGATTCCAGAAAGCCGCCCTTATCGACGAACGCGAAAACCTGTCGCGCCCCGTCCGGTCGGACGGTTTCAACCGAGACCGCTGACGCCGCAAGCACAGGCGCGGATTCGAAGAATACGTCCAAGATCACGTCGCCGTTCTTGGTCGCGATGCGCTTCGACTTGTCGTGGTCGTGTTGGAGGGCGATCACGCAATACTGAAGGGGATCCCGGCGAGCTGGACAAAGTTCCTCGGTTACCAGAGGGCCTTTCCCAAGAAGGACGCGCGGGTGCTGGCCACCATCGGCGGCGCGGATCCGCTCATCGTCGTCTGGCAGGTGGGCAAAAAACGGTCGACGGACTTCACGAGCGACCTGGCGCCGCACTGGGGGACCCACTTCGTCAAGTGGAGTCACTACGGCAGCTTCTGGAATCAGTCCATCCAGTGGCTAGCTTCCGAGAAGTGTTACGCCGCGAGGGCGCGCGCTCATCGTGAGGAGGCCGCTCCAAGCAGAGCTACGGACTTCCGCATATCCGGCGTGCCGGCCACCTGGATCTTGCGGACAAAGCCTTCGTCGAAAGTGACGAACACACAGCCCTGCGCCCGCGCCAGCGCAAGATACGTACAGTCATAGGCTGGATGGTTCAGTTGGATGGCGAGCATCGCGGCTGCTTCCGAAGAGGACTTGGACGCGCGTCGTCCGACATTGCCAACTTTTCATCCCGGCGCTGGCCCCGCCGCCCTTCTAATGCCCGCATCCGTCTGCTAGTGGCGCCTCTCCGGTTTCCCGCCGCCCAGGTTTTCGACCATGCGCATGTTGAGCCTCGCCGTTTTCGCCGCCCTCGCCCTCGTCATCGGGGCCTATGAGGAAGACGGCATGACGCTCCTTATCGGCGGCGCGTCCGCGCTGGCCGCGGTCGCCTCCATGCCGGAGTGGAAACTCTCGACTTTCTTGACGATCCTTTGCGAACTCTTCGCCTTCGAGACGGTCCTGTTCGGCGTCCTGGACCTCGTCGCCCTGCTCGGATACTGGCCGCACGGCTACGAGGAATACGAGCTGCCGCGCTACCTGCCGCTCGCGACGGCGCTGTTCATTCTCGTCATCTTCGGCGTCTCGCACTTCCGCCTGGTGCGCAAGATGATGACGATCGCCGACCCGTTCTTCGCCGCGCGGACGCCGATCTCGATCCGCCCGCTGCCGCTTCGGCCGATCATCGTCCGGCAAGACCTCTATGCGCGCGTCAATGTCTTCTTTCTCATCCTCATCAATCAATTTCAGGTCGCGCTTGCCCTGCGTTTCAACTTCTTCCAGAGGGATTTCGGCAACGCGATCCAGGTCGCGGACGAAGCGCATCGCGTCGCGTTCTGGTATCAGCTGATGTTCATCTTCGTGCCGCTCGCGATGATCGCCATTACCGCCGGCATCTTCGAGTTCTTTGTCGCTTCCAATTTCGTGCTGCAATGGCGACGATGGATGACGGCGTCGTTCACCTCGCGCTGGCTCCTCGGGTCGATGCACTACAAGCTGGCGCTCAACGCCAGCAACTTCGACAACGGCGACCGGTCGCGCGACCTCGGCGGCTACACCAGCGACAACCCGGATCAGCGTATCTCGCAGGACATTGGCGGATTCATCAACGGCAGCGGGACCGGCATCAATTCGGGCAACGTCGGCATCTACAACTACACGATCCAGGCGATCTCCTCGGCCACCAACCTCGTGTCGTTCTCGATCATCCTCTGGGGAATTTCGCGGGCCATGGACGCCCCGATCTTCGGCATCGTGATCCCAGGCTTTCTGTTCTGGGTCGCCGTCCTCTATGCCTGCGTCGCCACGGTCGTCATTCAACTCATCGGGCGAAATCTTTCGAGGCTCTATTTCCGCCAGCAGGCGGTCGAGGCGAACTTCCGTTTCGACCTGGCGCGCATCCGCGAATACAGCGAACAGATCGCGTTGCTCAAGGGCGAGGAGCGGGAGATCGATCGCGCGGGGAACGTGTTCGGCGACGTCGTCCGCACCATCCGGCGCATCATCCATGTGCGCACGTTTCTTATCGCCTTCAGCCAGTTCTACACCCAGATCTCCGTCATCATCCCCTATGTGGTCGTGGCGCCGTTCTACTACCTGAAGATCGTCGACTTCGGCATTTTCAATCAGTCGGCGGACGCGTTCGGCAACGTCAACAGCTCGATGAACTTCTTCGTTAACAACTACATCGGCCTGGCCGATTTCCGGTCCACAGTCGCGCGTCTCACGTCGTTTGAAGAAGCCTTCGCGAGGGCGATGGATGAAGAAAAGCGGGAGCCGCGCCTCAAGACCGCCGCCGCGAGCGGCCCGGTTCTGTCGCTGCCCGACATCGACATCGCGCTGCCGGACGGACGCAAGCTCGCGCATGTCGGCGATCTCGCGCTGATCCCGCAGGAGTCGACGCTGGTCGTCGGCCCCTCCGGCGTGGGCAAGTCGACGCTCTTCCGCGCAATCGCCGGCCTGTGGCCGTTCGGGTCAGGCGAAATCGAGCAGCCCGCTTACGCGAAGCTCATGTTGCTGCCGCAGCGGCCCTACATTCCGATCGGGCCGTTGCGCGACGCCCTCGCCTACCCGGCGTCGGCCTCGACCTTCGCCGACCGCGAGCTTGCCGACGCGCTGAAGAAGGTCGGCCTTCCGGGTCTCGTCGGGCGGCTGGACGACAGCGACAACTGGCAGATGCGGCTTTCCGGCGGCGAGCAGCAGCGCCTTGCCGTCGCGAGAGCGCTGCTCGCGGCGCCGGACTGGCTGTTCCTCGACGAATCGACCGCTTCACTCGACGAGAAGAGCGAGGCCGATCTTTATCGCGCGATCGCCGAGACGCTGCCGCAGACGACGCTTGTCTCGATCGGACATCAATCGACGCTGAACGCCTTCCACAAGCGCCGCGTGGTTTTCGAGCCGCACGAAGGCGCGCCGGCGACGGTCGTGAGCGACGCAGAGATCGTTCCGCTCTCGGGATGACGCGCCGATGTCGCTGCAGCATGCTGGCGGCCGTCAGATGGCGGGTCTCCTCCCCCGAACCCGAATAGGGGTTCTTGCCCCGATTATGCCTGCATTCTCCCTATTTCGATCCTGTAAGGCTCCTGTTACGCACCTGTTCCGTTGCGCATTCCTCCTGTTTTTTCCGCGCCTTGCTTCCGTTTGCATTGCGGGCGTTACGCTGACCCGACCGTCTTTGGCTCGTTCTTGACGCCGTCTCGGCAGCAGCGGCGCCGCAAACGCAAGCGAGCATTTGCCGCAATCCGGCAGCGTCCGAGGGTGCCGACAAAATCTTGACTTTTCAGAAGTTGACGCGTAGAGGCGGGAGGTGCCTCCCGTCCAATGTCGGTTGCGGCGCTTTTTAAGGCTAGCGTCCCGCA
>Ga0074046_10005510_pt1 | contig 10107 bp, 8 predicted proteins | sample BogForMeECP23OM3_FD_94441 | JGI IMG/M metagenome (GOLD analysis project Ga0074046, IMG submission 94441) | Bog forest soil microbial communities from Calvert Island, British Columbia, Canada - Bog Forest MetaG ECP23OM3 | ecosystem: Environmental > Terrestrial > Soil > Wetlands ...
TGTCCGCCGAGCACGGCTTTGGCCAATTCGCCGGGACTGAGCGCTTCCCCGTCGAGATGGGTGACTGGCGGCTCGCGGCCGAGCCGCCCCTTGAGCTGCCCGTCCAGCGCCCTGAGCTTGTCGACGGGAGTCCGGTAGCGGGCGAGCCTGCGTTTGATCGAAGCGTAGATCGGGCCCGAGTCGACGATGTGATGGAAATCGCCTCGTGCGATGAGGCCGTCCTGCCGGATCAGGGCGAGCGCCTCGACCGCGAGCCCGCTGTCTTCGAGCGGGCTCCGTTCGCCGCAGATTAGGCGCGCGAAGCGGTCCGCGATCGAGTCCCGCTGCAGCGCGCCGCGCGACAGCGAAATCTTCGAGCCCGGATGACGATAGAGGTAGTTCGTCTCGAGCATGCTGAGGGTCGCGTAGACCCAGCAGAGATCCGAATCGCCTTGGTCGAGCGGCGGCGTGATCGGCAGCACGTAGCTTTCCGCCGGCTGAGACCCTCCCCGCTCGGCGTGGCCTTCGACGGCCAAGCTTGCAAACGATTCGCTCTCGAAGCCAAACAGAATCAGGCAAAAACTGAACAGGATTCGAAAAAGTCTACTTGGTTTGCGTCGCGGCAGGGCTGGGCGGGAAACCATGAGGCTCTCTTTCGACCGAGATGAGCCCTTCAACGCGACCTGTCGGACGCCGGTTCCAGAACCTTGCCACGGACTGGCGGCGCCTCCCCTGGCGCATTGCCGCCCGCTTCATGCTAGAGAGGCGCCGTTCGAGGAGCCGCCATGATTTCCGGGTTGATCGCCCTTTCCTTCGCCGCCGCATTCGCCGGGGCCGCGGTCTATGTGAACTGGGTCGAGCAGCCGGCGCGGCTCGCGCTCGACGATCAGGCGTTGCTCAGCGAGTGGACCCCGAGCGACCGGCGCGGGGTCGCGCTGCTCGCGGCCTTCGCGCTCGTGGCGGCGGTCGCCGGCTTCGTCGCCTTTTTCGAGTCCGACGACGTGCGCTGGGTGTTCGGCGCCCTCATCATTATTTCGAGCTGGCCCTACGCGTTCTTCGTCATGGCGCCGCTCAACAACCAGATCCTGTCGTTGCGCGGCCATGACGTCGCGGCGGCGAAGGCGCTGGTGCGGCAGTGGGGCTTGATCGAATCGGGCTTCGCCGCGATCGGGGTCCTCGCGGTCGCCATGTTCCTGTGGACGCTTTGACCGGCAAAACCTTCCCCTCCACCGCCGCAGGCGCGGTCAGCGACGTCGCCGACGCGCTGAGCTTCTTCACCCGTCTGCCCCTTCCGGCGCCGCCGCCCAACGGGCCGCTCGACTTCAACCGCATCGCCTGGGCCGCGCCCGCCGCGGGCGCGGTCGTCGGCGCGGTCGGCGCGGTGGTTCTCGCGCTGACGCAGGTCCTCGGGCTGCCGGCGCTCGTCAGCGCCGCCCTCGCGACGGCGTCGCTCGTCGCGGCGACGGGCGGGCTGCACGAGGACGGCCTCGCCGACGTCGCCGACGCGTTCGGCGGCGGACAGACACTCGAGCGAAAGCTCGACATCATGCGCGACAGCAGGATCGGCGCCTATGGAGCGATCGCGCTGACGCTGGCGCTGATCCTGCGCGTCGGCGCGCTCGCAAGCATGCTTTCCCATGGCTTCTGGAGCGCGGCGGGAGCGCTGATCGTTGTCGCCGCCGTGTCGCGCGCAGCCGCGCTCATGCCGCTCGCGCTCCTCAATCCGGCGCGAGCCGAGGGCGTCGGCGCGGCGGCCGGGCGGCTCGAGCCCGCTTCGTTCGCCGCGGCATGCGCGGCCGCGCTCATTCTCGCGGTGGCAATCGGTCTTCTTACGGTCGACGGGGGTCGAGCGATCGACGCCGCCCTCGCGAGCGCGATCGGCGCCGCCGGGATGACCGCCCTGGCGTCCCGGCAGATCGGCGGGCAAACCGGCGATGTCGCCGGCGCGGCGCAGCAATGGGCGGAGATCGCCGGCTGGTGCGGTCTTCTCATGGGGCGGTTCCCAGCCTAAATGACGGCAATGTCCGCCACGCTCCCAGCGACCCCGTGCGTCAGGATCTGCGTCGTCGATCCGGTCTCGGCGCTGTGCATGGGCTGCGGCTGCACAATCGCCGAAGTCGCCGCTTGGCCGACCATGAGCGAGGCCGACCGCGTCGCCGTCATGGGCGGTCTCGAGGCGCGGCTGCGCGAGGCTCGCTCGCGCGCCGGACGCGGCCGGCGAACCGGCATGCAGCGATGATGCGCCTTTTTGCCCCGCTCGCAATTGTCGCCGCAATGGCGGCCGTCCTCGTGCTGACGCCCGCCGCGACCCGAATTTTCGGGCTCGATCATCGGGAACTGGCCGCTGCGGCGACGCTTTTGGCGATGCTGGTCTACCTTCTCAGCGCCGCGCGGCCTTCCGACGTCGCGCGGGTGGCGAGTTCGGTCGCCGTCTGGGCGGCGCTGTTGGTCGCGCTGACCGGCGTCTACGCCTATCGTTTCGAAGCGGCGGACTTCTTCGACCGGGTGACCGCCGAACTGCTGCCGTCCGAACCCCAGGTCGGACAGGGCGGCGAAGTGACGATCAACCGGCGGTTCAGCGGCGAATTCGCCGTCGCGGCGAGGGTCGACGGCGCGCGGGCGACGTTCCTTTTCGACACCGGCGCGTCCATGGTCGTCCTGACGGCGACCGACGCCCGCAAGGCGGGGATCGACACCCGCGGGCTCGCCTTCGACGTCCCGGTCGCGACCGCCAACGGGCCGGCTCTCGCGGCCGAGATCCGGCTCGATCAGGTCGCGGTCGGGCCGATCGTCATGCGCAACGTCCCCGCGCTCGTCGCCCGGCCCGGGGCGCTCGAAGAGAGCCTGCTCGGCATGAGCTTTCTCGAGCGTCTGAAGAGCTATACCGTCGAGCGCGGGCGGCTCATCCTGACGGCGCGGTAAGGCGAAGAGACTGCGCCCTCGATCACGGGCAGAAATTGTGTTTCTCGCGATTGCGGCGTCGAGACGTCGCCGTCGTGGCGCCCGGTCCAAGCGAAAGCGGCGCCAACCCCGAATCCATGCCAACTCTCAGCAAGAGGCGCCCATTGCGGTTTTGAGCCTTTTCAATGTCTTGCGCGGCGCCAAAGCCTAAATTCACCGCAACCGCCGAGAGGACAAGCGCCTCCCGCTTCGCTTCGGATACGACTAAGTCATATCCGCCAACTTCCGAAAAGTCAATGTGTTGTCCGCCTACGCTCGCCGGCGCCGCTGCAGCCGATCCGGGCCAGAGTCAGCGTCAGGTACGTTCGTAGACGGTCGCGTCGACGGTGCAGCCGCAATGCAGGCGGAGCCAAAGAACGAAGAACAGGGAGGAATGCGAGACGAAACAGGAGCGTATCAGGAGCGGAACAGGGAGGGTCAATCATCGCGTTGGGCTAGTGAAACAATCCGCCTTTCCACGCCGGGCAAACGATGCGGGCCCGATCTCGTCGCAACTCGCTTTAGCCGACGGCCTCTTCGCGCGCTTCGCTCCTCGCGACCCGCGCGACCGCGGCGCGGAGAACGTCGAGCCCGGCGCCGGAGCGAACGGCGTCGGTCGCGAGCGCCCGGCGGTAGAAACGCGCGCCCGGCCGGCCGGCGAACAGGCCGAGGAGGTGGCGCGTGTAGTCGTGCAGACGCTCGCCCCGCGCGAGGCCTGCGGCGATCACCGGCATGAAGGCGTTGAGCGCCTCGAATGCGTCTTCGAACGGCGCCGCCTCGCCGAACATCGCCGGATCGATCCGCAGCAGGATCTCGGGGTTCTGGTAGGCGGCTCGGCCCATCATGACGCCGTCGATATGCGCAAGATGCGCCTCCGCCTCCTCGAGGTCGGAGACGCCGCCATTGATGACGATCGGCCAGCCGGGATGCGCGCCCTTAAGCTCGTAGACCAACGAATAGTCGAGCGGCGGGATCGTGCGGTTGTCCTTGGGGCTCAACCCCTCGAGCCAGGCCTTCCGGGCATGGACAACGAGGGCGGCCGCCCCGGCCGCCTTCACTGCGGCGGCGAAGGCGAACAGGCTTTCGCGCGGGTCCTGGTCATCGACGCCGATCCGGCATTTGACCGTGACCGGGACATCGACCGCGCCGGCCATTGCGCCGACGCATTCGGCGACCAGCGTCGGCTCGCGCATGAGACAGGCGCCGAAGCGTCCGCTCTGCACCCGATCGGACGGGCAGCCGCAGTTGAGATTGATTTCGTCGTAGCCGAAGCCAGCGCCGACGCCCGCGGCTTCCGCGAGTCGAGCCGGGTCCGAGCCGCCGAGTTGCAGCGCCACCGGGTGCTCCGCGGCATCGAAGCCGATCAGCCGCTCGCGCGGCCCGAACACGACCGCATCCGCCGTCACCATTTCGGTGTAGAGACGCGCATGCCGGGTCATGAGCCGGTGGAAGGCCCGGCATCGGCGGTCGGTCCAATCCAGCATAGGGGCCACGGCAAACCTGAGCTCTTGATTTGGAAGCATTTTTCCTGCGGTCTCAGCTCGTTGGCGTCGTGTCGTGTGCACATGTTTCTACGCTCTGATGCGACCCCTTTCACGGCAGTACGACGGCTCACTTCACCGCAGCGCACACGCTTTGGCGACCTTCGCAAAGCTCAATTCGGGATCCTGGCGAGTCGAGGCGCCACGAAAAGGAAAGTATGTCAACGAGACGGTTCTTCGGCGCAAGGGCGCGAGGAATGGGCGCTTGAAGTCGAGCGGCGCATAGATCGCGGTGAGCCGTCAGCGGTGCGACGCCCCCAGACGGTCAGTCCTTTGGCGATCTCGATCGCGTCCACCGAGAGGACCTCCAGGAAGTCGGCAGGCGCATTGGACTGTCCAGGGAGGCGAGCCTCACTTCTCTTCAGCGGAAGCTGGGGCGACCGCGTTTGGCCGGAGCTCAGCCGTGAGCGCGCTCGGGCGGGCGCCGCCCCCGTCACTCTGGCGATTGACCTCGGATTCATCAAAACGATCCTTTCCCATGCAGCAGCTGATGGAGGCTTTGAATGCGCCCGTTGCCCGAACTTGGTGTCGGCCAGTAATGAAGGCCGATCGTCGGAAATGATCTTTCGTTTGAGGAAGGACATTTCGAGAGATCCTCCGCCCGCTCGCAGGGCGCATCGGCGGACATCGCGTTCACAGCCTCGATTGCTCCTGCGAAGGCAGAGGCTTCACCGGCGCGCCCGGAGCGATCTTCTGCAAGTTGCCGACGATGATCCGATCCCCTCCGCCGAGGCCCTTGACGACGCTGACCAGGTCTCCATCCGTTGGTCCCAAGGTGACAACGCGCATCTCGGCCTTGTCTCCGGGCCCGACGACGAAGACATGCTTGCCCATCTGGCTCGAGCCGAGCGCCGCCTGCGGCGCCATGAGTGCGTCCGGCTCATCCTTGATGTGCAGCCGCACGCGGACATATTCGCCGGGCAGCAAAGCGAAATCGGCGTTGTCGATGGTGACGCGCGCGGCGATCGTGCCTGTCGTCTTGTCGACCACGTTGTCGAGAAAGATCAATTCGCCCTTGCGAAGCGGGTCGGGCCTGTCCGCCAAGGAAATCTCCGCCTCGATCTTGCCGGCGGCGCGCGTTTCCACGATCTCGGCCAGTTCGGACTCGCTCGGGCTGAACGAGACGTAGACCGGGTCAAGTTCGACGAGCGTGTTCAAGGGCCCGGTCGCTGGGCCGACCAATGCGCCTTTCGCCGCCTGGTTCCGCCCGAGCCTTCCGGCGAAGGGGGCGCGGATTTCCGAATATCCGAGATTGAGCTTCGCCACCTCGATTGCGGCGCGGTCGAGCGCCACCGCCGCCTCGGCCTGACGCATTGCGCTCGCCCGCTGGTCGTAGACGTCCTTGGTCACGAAACCGCTTTTGACGAGCTCTTCGCCGCGCCCGAAATTGGCCTGCGCATAATCGAGCGACGCCGCGTCTCGTTGCGCCTGGGCGTTGGCCTGGTCGAGCGCGGCCTGGAGGTCCCGAGGATCAATCCTGTAGAGGAGATCTCCGCTCTTGACGTCCGCGCCGTCCGCGGCGGGCTGCGACTCGATATAACCCGGCACCCGCGCCTGCAAGGCGATGCTGCGGATCGATTCGAAGCGGCCGGGATAGTCGAGGTAGATCGGCAGCGTCTTCTTTACGACGGGAACAACCGGGACAGGCATCGCCATCATGACGGCGGCCGGCGCCAAAGCCTTGGCTCCGCCAGGGCGAACGCCCGCAATATGGACTCCGGCGATCGCCACCACACCAAGCGCGGCAAGCGACGCAAGGGCGAACTTCAAGGTGCGCGTGAGAATCTCCTGCAAATCATTCGGCAGCTTCCGCGTGAGGCTCGAAACCCGGCTCGGCGTCTCGCTCCGGCGCCGGAGCGCTCCGGCGCTCGCGCGCCCGTTCGATCAAGGCGTAGAAGACAGGCACGAAGATCAGCGTCAGGGCCGTCGCCGCGACCATGCCGCCGAAGACGGTCGTGCCCAGCGATTGGCGGCTCGCCGCTCCGGCGCCGGTCGCGAACATGAGCGGCAGGATGCCGAAGATGAATGCAAAGGCGGTCATGAGGATCGGCCGCAGCCGAAGCCGACCGGCCTCCATGGCCGCTTCGACGACGGAGAGGCCCTCCTCGCGACGTCGCTTCGCGAATTCCACAATCAGGATCGCGTTCTTGGCGGCAAGGCCGATCAGCATCACGAACCCGATCTGCGAATAGACGTCGACCTGCATCTGGCGGACCCAGAGGGCGCCCAGCGCGCCGACCAGCGCCAGAGGCGCCGACGAGAGCACCATGAACGGCATCGACCAGCTCTCGTATTGCGCGGCGAGAATCATGAAAACGAAGAAGATCGCCAGCGCGAGGACGACCGTAGCGATCGAGCCGGCGCTGAGCTCCTGGAAGGTGACGCCGGTCCACTCATAGCCGAAATCGCGTGGCAGGGTTGCCGCGGCGGCGCGCTCCATCGCCGCGACCGCTTGGCTCGAACTGTAGCCGGGAGCGGCGGCGCCGTTGATGAGCGCGGAGCCGTAGTAATTGTAGTGCGGCACGGTCTCCGGGCCCACAATGGGCGATAGTCGGCCCAACGCGTTGCGCGGCGCCATGCCGCCCGACGCATTGCGGACGTAGAGCTTGCTCAGGTCGGAAGCCGCCGCGCGAGCGTCCTTGTCGGCCTGCAGGGTCACGCGGAACGTGTGGCCGAACAGGTTGAAGTCGTTCACGTAGAGCGAGCCCAGATAGATTTGCAGCGTGTTGAATACGTCGGGCAGGCTCAAACCCAACAGCTTCGCTTTTGTCCGGTCGAGATCGTAATAGAGCTGCGGCGTCGAAGCCGAGAAGGACCTGAACAAAGATTGCGGATTGAGTTCCGGTTGTTTGCGAGCGGCGGCGAGGAGCGCCTGAGTCGCGTCGTTGAGCGCGACGCTGCCCTGACCCGCGAGGTCTTCAACCTCGAATTCGAAGCCGCCGGTCGTGCCGAGCCCATTGACCGATGGCGGATCGAAGCTGAGCGCGAAAGCCTCGGGAATGGCGAGAAGCTTCGGTCGCACCGAAGCAACCAGGTTCGACGCGCTCTCTTCAGGCCCGCGCTCGCTCCAGGGCTTCAGAATTGCGAATTCGACGGCCGAGTTGGATTGCGCAGCATTGGTCAGGAAGTTGAGGCCGCTGATGAAGCCGGCGATCTCGACGCCGGGCGTCGCCTGAAGCACATCGCGTACCTTCTTGGCGACGGCATCCGTGCGCTCGAGCGAGGCGCCATCCGGCAGTTGGACGATGACGAAGAAATACCCTTGATCCTCGACCGGAAGAAAGGTCGTTGAAATGGTTCGCGACAGCGCGTAGGCGCCGCCAAGGAGAATCAGGAAAACGCTGACCAGCGCCCAGCCAAATCGGATGAATTGCCTGACCGCGCGGGCGTAGGCGTGAGCAAGCCAATCAAAGCCGGCATTGAACCAGCGAAAGAGAAAGAAAGACCCTTTCGGACCGTGGCGCAGCATCGCCGCGCTGAGAGCCGGACTCAGGGTCAGCGAGTTGAAGGCGGAAATGCCGACTGAGATCGCGACCGTCAGCGCAAATTGATTGTACAGGCGGCCGGCGACACCGGGGATGAAGGCCACCGGCACGAAGACCGCCATCAGCACCGCCGTGGTCGCGATGATCGGCCCGGTCACCTCCGACATCGCCTTCTTGGCCGCCGCGAGCGGCGGCAGCCCGGCCTCGAGCTGGCGCTCGACATTCTCCACGACGACGATCGCGTCGTCGACGACGAGGCCGATCGCCAGGACCATGCCGAGCAGGCTCAGCATGTTGAGCGAGAAGCCGAGCGCCTCCATCACCGCGAGAGTCGCCACCAGAGATACCGGTATGGCGATCATCGGGATGACCGTCGTGCGCCAGCTTTGTAAAAAGACGAAGACGACGAACACCACCAGCAGGAGGGCCTCGGCGAGCGTGACGACGACGTCATGCATCGCCGCGGACACGAAACGCGTCGTGTCGTAGTGCATCGCGTGAGCGATTCCATGCGGGAAGCGCTTCGACAGCTCCTCCATCCGATCCTTGACCCGCCGCTGGAGGTCGAGCGCGTTGGAGCCTGGCATCTGGAAGATCGCGAGGACGACCGTCGGGTCTGGTCCGAAATAGGCCGACGACGAATATTGACGAATATTGCAGCGCGCCGAGCTCCACGCGGGCAATGTCGCGCAGTCGCACCACCGCGCCGCTCGATGAATCGGCGCGGACGATGATGTTCGAGAATTGGGCCGGATCGGTGCGCCGCCCCGCGGCGTTGACCTGCAGCTCGAACGGCGTGCCGTGCGGCGCGGGTGATTGCCCGATTTTGCCGGCGGCAACCTGAACGTTTTGCTCGGCGATGGCGTTCTGAACGTCGACCGCCGTGACACCCAGATTGGCGAGTCTGTCCGGGTCGAGCCAGACGCGCATCGAATAGCGCCGCTCGCCGAACAACTGGACGTCGCCGACGCCTGGAAGACGTTTCAACTGATCGACGATCTGCAAGTAGGCGTAGTTCGACAGCGTCACCGAGTCGACCGAACGATCGGGCGACGTCAGATTGACGATAAGCACGAAGTTCGGGTTCTGCTTCTTGATCGTCACGCCGCCCTGATTGACGATCGCCGGCAACGACGAAGCCGCCTGTGACACCCGGTTCTGCACGTCGACGGCCGCGATGTTGAGCGGGTAGCCGACGTTGAAGGTGACAGTGATCGTCGAGGATCCGTCATTCGAGCTCGCCGAAGACATGTAGGTCATGCCTTCGACGCCGTTGATTTGTTCCTCGAGAGGAGTCGTGACGGTGTCGGCGACGACCTGCGCGCTGGCGCCCGGATAGTTGGCGGTGACCACCACCTGCGGCGGCGTGATCTCCGGGAATTGCGAGACCGGCAGCAGGAAAAAGCAGATCGCCCCGGCGAGCACCAGGATCGCGGCGATCGCCGAAGCGAAGATCGGACCTTGAATGAAGAAGCCGACCATCAGCGCGGCTTCACCCGCAAGCCGCTAGCCGCAAAGTGCGGTCCCGCAATCGCCGCGGTGGACGCGCCGTGATTGCCGATTGCTGATCGGCGGACGCGCTGCGCAGGACGCCGTGCGACTGTCGCCTGCCAACCGGACGAAACCGCCGCCGACGAGCTGTGAAGCGTGACTCGCGGCGATTCGACGCGCGGCTCGGTTCAACAGGGCTTTGAGCGCCTCGGGCTCGACATGGTCGGCTCGCATCACTGTTTGTATCAGCGAATCCGCCAGAAGGTCGTCGAGAGTAGGAGCGTGGCATAGCGACATGGCGCTTCCTGTGGGTTTGGCGACCAAACATCGGGCGAGGCGCCGGGCCGGCGCCTACATTGACATCCGGCGGAAGCCGTATTACCGATCGGTAATGACTACCGATACCGATCGGTATCGCATATGGATACCGATCGGTAACAATCGAGTCAAGATCCATGGCGAAGGAAAAATCAAAACACGGACAAGAGGTCCTCGAGGCAGAGCTTTGCATGCCGACGAGGCCCCGCGAGCGCATCGCCGCGTGCGCTCATGACCTGTTTCACCGCCATGGCATCCGCGGGGTTGGCGTCGAAGCCATCGCCGAAGCGGCGGGCACGAACAAAATGACGCTTTATCGCCATTTCGGTTCGAAGGACGACCTCATCCTCGAA
>Ga0074046_10005511_pt1 | contig 10105 bp, 7 predicted proteins | sample BogForMeECP23OM3_FD_94441 | JGI IMG/M metagenome (GOLD analysis project Ga0074046, IMG submission 94441) | Bog forest soil microbial communities from Calvert Island, British Columbia, Canada - Bog Forest MetaG ECP23OM3 | ecosystem: Environmental > Terrestrial > Soil > Wetlands ...
ATTTTGCGTCCTTGGGGGATAAACTGAGGTCTGATCGGATAGGTTCTACATGGTTCGCGGCATAACCCATTGAATTTAATGCACAATAAGCTTAATGGTGGGTTTGTCTCTGAAAGTCCTGTTTGAGAATGTTCGTGGCATCATCGAAACCGAAGGTGGCCTGTTCTGCGATACCATAATTCAAGATCTAAATGAAGCAGGCTACACATGCTCTTGTTGCGTACTTTGCGCCTCAGGCTTCGGAGTGCCGCAGGTGCGCTCCCGCTTTTTTTTAATCGCATCGCGTCATGGGATAGCCGTGAATATACCCGAACCGATTAGCCGCCCCCCCGTAAGTGTTCGCGAAGCTATCGCCGACCTGCCCAGTTTGCCTAATGGAGCAGGTGAAGATTATCGCCTCTACCCGCGTAAGGCCCAGAGCGATTTTGCTCGGTCGATGCGCAATGGTAATTCCGGTTGCAATGGGCATCTGGTCACCAAAAATGCTACGCACATCATCGAGCGCTACAAGCATATTCCTCAGGGTGGTAATTGGGAAAATATTCCTTGTGCTTTGATGGCGAACTACTCTGACCGGACACGCTGCCATACAGGAATCTATAGGCGTCTGCGCGAGAACCAACCTTCAGTAGTCCTTGGAAATTATCGCAAGAACATGCTCATTCATCCATGGGAAAACCGTGGTCTCTCTGTGCGCGAAGCCGCGCGCCTTCAGTCCTTTCCAGATTGGTACGAGTTTCAAGGGTCTATTGGATTTCAGCAGCAGCAAGTCGGAAATGCTGTGCCCCCGCTATTGGCCAAGGCTGTTTTTTTTGCACTCTTGAATCAAGAGGGTCGCCAATAATGGAAGAAAAAGGGTTTCGCCTGAAAAAAGGCGAGAGCTTGGAAGTCTGGCTGAAGAAGTTTAGCCCAGCACACTTTCCATCCTACTCGCCAGATAGAGGTGAAAAACCGTATCCTGATAGATATGACGAGCTAAAATGCGCTCTCCTGCCGATACACAACAGTGTCGAAAAAGGGGCAATGGCAGCCGATGCGTTAAAATGGATGGAAATGACAAAGCTGGCCATAGCCAAGATTGAAGACCCATTTGAACGGCAAGATCGTCTAGACCAGCTTCTTGAATCTGACCCTATCGTTTATTTAAATAACCATGGCAGTGGACATGTTGATAAAGTAATTGAGAAGGTCTCTGAGATGCTTCAGCTCTTTGACCGTGGCCATTTGAAGCCATATGAGGGATTTTATCTGTTGTGCGCCATTCAGGTACACGACGTCGGCAATGTTTTTGGCCGCGATGAACACGAAAAAGGCTGCGGAAAGATATTGGATGAGAAGGCAAAGACTTTCATTAAAGATAGCCTTGAAAGAAAAGCAATTGAGAGATTGGCATCGGTTCATGGAGGGCTGATCAGCGGAGAACGAGACACAATTGGTTTGCTGCCAGAGAGTAGAATGCTTTACAAGAGAAAGGTACGGAAGAAGCTGTTAGCTGCTTTGCTTCGTTTCGGGGATGAGCTAGCCGATGACACATCACGTGCAGATCAAGACGGGCTCGATTTAGGCACAATACCGGAGGGCAGCCTCATTTACCACCGCTATTCTAAAGCATTGCATACAGTCAAAGTCTACAGAGACGATGAAGATAACAGAATCACGCTTTATTTGTCATACGAATTTGATTCTGATTTGGCTAGCCAGCAGTTTAAGAAGAATGGCGGATATAGGTACTTGCTTGATGAAATATACGATAGAACGCTGAAGATGGAACGCGAGCGTCGTTATTGCATGCGCTTTCTTAGGCCATGTTTTTCACTGGATAGCATTCGAGTTGAGATTTTTATTCATCACGCCAGCGACCCATTCACAAGAGATAAAATACAGTACACCCTCGAAGAACAAGGCTATCCTTCATCTCCTGCTACAGGAAGAATAAAGGATTTTGGGGAGATCCGCTTTGGAGAAGAGCAAATTGAATATTTGAAAAGTAAATGGGGGCTACAATGACCAGCGAATTACTCAGCAACCCCTTTCAAATTACGTCGCCGGAAGACTTAACTGCAAGAGAAACTGTATCGCTCTTTGTTGATGTTTTCACTGATTTCCACAAGATCATCGATCCAGGGCATGTCTTCTTGAAGGGGCCGCGTGGGACCGGCAAAAGTATGATGTTTCGCTATCTGCAGCCCGATTGTCAATGTCTAGTAAAAGAATGCGCTGTTGATGGCTTGCCTTTCCTTGGTATATATGTTCCGCTGAAGAATACCAATTTTGCCCTGGCTGAGCTAAGAAGGCTTGAGCATCGGCATGCGAGTGATATATTAAATGAGCATATTCTGGTAACTCATTTCTGCGTCAAAATATTTGAAATTTTAGCGCGACCCCAGCTCTATCGTCATCCTGATATGGTCGGCCCTATAGTGAGAGAGTTTTACAATGATACCTTCCTTCCTACTCTTCTTAAGGAAACATCCTATGATGACAACTACAAACTCAATCCTGACGCTTCAGTTATTGATGTATTTGACAAAATAAAGTGCATATCTATCATGCTATATGATCAGGCTCTGACCTATGCTAAAAAACTTGCGTTTCGCCAAGATTTAATCCCCTATGACGGGCCTCTATATGATTATATAGGTTTTTTAATTCCACTTTTAAGCGACTTATCACGTCTTCCAAGTTTTCCAAAGGGGCCAATTTACCTTTTGATTGATGATGCACACTGGCTCACCGAGACGCAAGCAAGGGTGCTAAATTCATGGGTTGCTACACGAACCAGCCGGAAAGTAAGTCTAAAGATTTCAACGCAATATAATTATAAGACATATTATACTTCAACGGGAGCAACGATTGATACCCCTCACGACTACGCCGAGATCGATATAGCCACTATTTACACAGGGAGCAAGAAATCAAGATATAGGGACCGAATTGCCGAAATCGTGAAGAAACGTCTTGAATTGTTTGGCTTAAAAGACATCACCGCAGAACAGTTTTTCCCGGAAGATGTTGAGCAGGAGAATAAGATCCGTGGCATAGAGGAACAGTACAAGGCTAAATACGACATTGGAAAAGGGAAAGGACATTATCGAACTGACGACGCTCTTAGATATGCCCGTCCGGATTTCATCAAAAGTCTAGCTGGCCAGAGGAAGTCCAGCCGTACATATAGTTATGCCGGTTTTCATCAATTGGTCCATCTTTCCTCCGGGGTTGTGCGACATTTCATTCACCCCGCTCATCTCATGTACGCTGAAGCCAAATCCCAATCCGGTGGTAAAGATGTACGGTTTGTCCCCGCATCAATCCAAAATGAAGTAGTGCGTGAAGAAGCGATTAACTTCTTGTTTTCCGATCTGGATAAGGTTGGAATGGAGGGCCACGAAACTGCTCCTCCGCGGGAGGACATTAAGAAACTATCGAACTTAATTCAAGGACTGGGAAGCATATTTCGACAGATTCTCTTATCGGAAAGGTCTGAACGGAAGGTGATTTCGATAGCGTTTTCAGACAAGCTATCAGATAGAGTCATGCGGATTTTTTATCTAGGTGTACAACTTGGATATTTCCAAGAATCTACCATTGGCCGTAAAGATAGCAAAAGTGGAGGACGAACACGTCTGTATGTGCTAAACCGTCGCCTCGCTCCAATATGGAATCTTGATCCCACTGGTTTTGCAGGGTACCTATTTGTTACCAACTCAATAATTGAGGAAGCAATGCACCAGCCAGCGCGGCTACTGCGCAGACTCGGCAAAGATGGCATTCCAGAAGGCTCAAGACTAATCCAGCTTGAAATATTCTAAAGGAGTTTTCATGTCCATTACAAAGGTTGAGTTGTCAAATATTAGAACTGCTCTTTCAGAAACGTACGGCCTTTTTATTTGCTCAAGCAGTTTTGAAGACCGTTGTGTGTCGATACCAGCCAGTATTGATACTGATAAGATTTCCAGAGCATTAATTCTCTCAAACGTGGACTACTTGGATTGGGTTAGACCGAATCAGCAAAAACTTGTTAACGCACTTGGTGAGAAGGGATATGTTATTAAGGTGCGTTCGTCAGATCCTATCTACACTGCTGATAACATTAACCAGTGTCTTAAGCAAGCGCGCGATGAAGGGCATACGGATTCCATCCTCATCGACGTAACAGCCTTTACGCATGAAGCTCTTTTAATTCTTATCCGCCTGTTGAGAATAAGCTTTTCCACTTCAAGAATAACTGGAGCTTACGCGAATGCATCTGAATACAGTGTAGGTGATGATATTAGACACAAATGGTTGAGCAGAGGCATCGGAGAAGTGCGCTCAGTTCTAGGATACCCTGGAAACATTGTTCTGTCTCGGAAAACTCATTTGATGCTGATAGTCGGGTACGAACATGAACGAGCTGCTGGACTTATCGATTCTATTGAACCAAATTCGATTGCACTAGGTTACGGCAGATCTGGAAGTGCTACTACTGAGAAGAATAAGGATGCTAATGAACACTATATGAATCTTGTTAAGCAAATGGCGACTTCCTTCTCTGAAATTAGCCTATTTGAAATTCCATGTGATGACCCACAAGGCACACGTGACAAGCTTCGAGAACAGATAAACAAAGCTGGAGATGTCAATATATTGATTGCCCCAATGAACAACAAACTGTCTACGATCGGGGCGGCATGGGCGGCATTTGAAAATAGGGATGTCCAGATTTGCTACGCCCGCGCGTTAAGTTACAATTATGGTGGATATTCTATGCCTGGGTCACATTGTTACCTTCTTGACATGCAGTGGAAAGAAGATCCACCTAGAAGTTCCGAGCAAGACCGTGACCGCACAAGGCGAGTTTGTTGAAGCAGCGAATGATTAAAGGGCTGGACATGAGCCAAGACGCTCGAAGAGTGCTCATAGATTAGCGGGAGAGAATATGGTCCATTTTTGAGATAAATTGACCGTCTGCCACTTCGCATTCCCAAACTGTCAATACCTTCCAACCAGCCTCTTCCAGGAAATCGATATGTTTCTTGTCTCTGGAGACAGTTGCTTCAAATTTGCGGACCCACGCATTGGCGTTTGACACCGGCACGGTTGCCTTTTTGCACCCCTCGTGCCTATGCCAAAAACATCCATTTACAAATATTGCGGTCTTATACTTTGGGAGGGCAATATCGGGATTGCCACTCAGCTTTTTCGAGTGAAGGCAAAACCGGAACCCCTGTCGATGAAGCCATTTTCGAACTATAATTTCCGGCTTAGTATTCTTGGACCGGATCAGCGACATAATCTCACTGCGCTTCTCTCTGGAGAAGGTATCTGCCATGGTGATTTTTCTCTTAAATGGCGACTCGCGCTTTTGATCCAACCAATCAGCAAACACTTTTATTTTAGCAGCAATGCTTTGAATTGTCCCTTATTTTCGGCATTGGTCCGATCTCTTTCGTGTTGCGCACATCCCTTTCGGAGTAAATAGCATCAAACCGCATGCGGATTTTTGGACGAAAGTCGTTCAACGGCCATTTACTCAACCGCACCTTGTTCCGCTTTGAACCAAAATTACCTCCATTCGAAACGTCCTCGTTTAGGCCAATTTGTACCCTGTTCTGGGGCCAATTTTCTTTTTCATGCCCAGCGACATGCATTCCAGGGTATAATATGAAGGCGGCCTCATGATTCATGCTGCGCAGGATTTCCCAAGATGAAATCCATTTCACAAGAGTATACCGATTCAAACGCCCAATCCTGAGGCTCCTTATAATTGGGCGCAAGGCCTTTTGGTGACAAGATCATTCTTCTTTTGAATGGGGGCACTTGCAGAATGATAAGAGGATTTCAGATTTTTTTTCTCGAAAGTTTGCGGAAGTTTAAGTTCGGAGTAGACCCCTATGATTTTATGGGGTACCTCCAACACTATTTCCCGTATAAGTTTGACCCTGCTGATCCTCTTGAGGGGTTTGACGCGCACTTTATTAGTTTGCAGACCCAAAAACTCGTTGATGGCAATGGCAAGAAGATCTGGATAACTGCAAAGGGTAGCACAGTAGTCAATGACTTCAATAAGAAATTCGGTTCATACGATATTGTAGGTTTTTATGAGCAGTGTCTCGCCAATTACAATCCAACAGCTGATATTTCTCTCATTCACGACAGCCAAACTCAGAAAACTCTGGAGGAGATATTCCAGAATTGTTCGTATCCAGTAATTCTGGATTACGGATGCGGGAAAATGAGATTGCTAAATGCCTTATTCCACGATTACCTCGACACAGAATGGTATTACATCGGAGTTGACACCGAAGTTCCGAGCGCTCTTCACCCCCTTGAATACATGAAGCTTAGGAGCTTGAAAAGAGATGAACAATGGGAGATTTGTACCATAGATGAATCGAGACGTTTCAAAGGGTGCGCAGACATAGTTGTATTGATGAATGTAGTACATGAATTGTCAATTATCGACATGGCTTCAGCTTTTGAAGACACTCGACAGATCTTAAGCGATAACGGGTCTTTAATAATAGTTGACACAGTGTTGATTCGCAAAGGTGAACCTGATTTCGTTCCTCTTTTTCCTTGGGAGGTTAAGAAGATTTTCACTGGATGCACCGATCAGAGCTATATATCTAAATCGGGTGTTCCTATAGCATTTCATACAATGCAAAAAGATGATATCCCTCATTTTCATGACTTACCGAGCACATTATACAGGCTAGCCGTCAGTAAGCGTTCCCTGCTCTTGAAAGTGAAGAATGATTTGCGTAATGGGAAGGACATTAAATTGCTTAAACAACTAGGGATCGGAGTAAACAAAATATTTGATTATGGATACATTAATGAAATTATTGCCAATGTTAATATGAGAATAGAAGAATATGACTCCTACCGGATTACAGACAATGTCGATCAGCTTGGTTTCGATATTCTTAGCTGGTATCTTGACGCTTTCCGCACGGCCAGCAGATTACCGAGTCCGGCCCAAATATACAGTAAATTATCACTTAAATACAATTATGTCGCAATAATGTACGTTTTGCATATTTTAACTAGTATTCCATCCATCTTTTTCGAACATGGGTACAATGAATCAATGGCTGCCACGGAGTTGTATGATATTATTGTTGATGATATAGGGATTGATAGAATCATAGAGGACGGATTTAAAGCGGTAATATCTGAAGCGACTGTTCTGCATGATGAGCGGTATAGGTAATCTCCATAGGCATTCGTTTATTTTCATTTTGGCACATAATACTTGATCAGGACTCGAATAAGATTAATCTTCACATATCTCTCCTGTATGTTAACTCAGCCCTTCTGGGGATATGCTTCTCGTGTATTAAGCCTGGTTCAGCTAGTTTCCGTCCGGAAAGGGTCCTTTTCCGCCCTGGCGGTGTCAATCTTCGGGTTTACTTGTGCGGCGTACTCATGTACGCCTCCGCGCAACCCCTCGATTTTCTTGCCAGGACGAAAAATGCCTCCTTTCCGATTCGGAAACTGCTCATGTTTCATCCGGAGATTCCCGATGAACACCAGCTAGATTGAAGTCTTTTCAGAAGCGGCAGGAGCGCGCGGAATTCCTTTGTGCCCGCGCGGTTGAGCAATTCAAAAATCATCATCTCCGTGGAACTGATCACGGCGCCCGCCCTGTCGAGGCGATGCATGCCGGTTTGCTTATCAGAGGCGCTCCTCGATGTCACTGCGTCATGGGCGATATGAACGCGGTATCCAAGACGCAATGCTCCAACTCCGGTGTGGAAAATGCACACATGCCCTTCCAAGCCCGCCACTAGCAGTGTCTTGCGGCCTGTTTCAAGAATTGTCCGCGCGATCCCTTCGTTTTCGAAACAGTTGAATTCCAACTTGTCCAACACTTTGGGCCCTGAAATCTTATCGCTCAGTTCCGGCAGGAACCCGCCTAACTTAGCAGAATTGTGGACGGGGCACAGAACGGGAATTCCAAAAAGCTCGGCGGCCTCGATGAGTGCGCCGGCATTCAACACCGTGCGGTCCCGGTCCACGCAAAGATCCAGCATTGACTTCTGAATATCCACCAGCAACAGAATGCAGTCCCCGCGATTCAAAAACTCCTGATAACAGTTCATGTGCTCGGGTCTCCGATTTGAATGTCTATGCAATGTAGAAAAGACCTCGTATGAGAGACTGTATACAACACTAAGCAGAAGAATATCATTTCTATTGCGCACCCCTTGGCGATGTATCCCGCGTAGCGCGGAAGGCGCCCCGCTCATTCTCGACGCTCCGCGAGACGGGGCTGTCTCAGCGGGGCGCCTTCTACCCGGCTTGGAATCGCTCACTCGGATGTGCTGACGTTTGCTGCCGGGGTCCAATCTAACGAAACTTTGAAAATGGCGGCCAAAAAAGTAAAAATACTATTTCCATTATATAATAAAAAATCCACATTGTTGCGGGAAAAGGCGTTACTGATTGTTAATTTGGATTATGCCATCTGGCTCGAGCCTTTCGAAGATCTGTCCGTTTCCGGCAGAGCCGGAAATGTCGCCTTGATGTAAGCGCATGAAAGGTATGGTGGCATTCTGGGATGTGGCAGGAGCAGGTTGTCACATGCTTCGGTGCCACCGTCTGCTTTGCGATTGTATATATTTTGAAACAGCGCAGCCTATTTCGTATGATTTATGCGCGGTATCTCCGTTTGCCTTCATTTAATATCTGAAATCTCTGTTCAATTAGTGATACATTCTGTGAGATAAAATAGAACATCAGTATACAACGCTAAGAAACGTATCATTTATCCATCATAAACTGGTGTGAGTGGATTGTAACATAGACTATTAAAGAAAGCAGCATATGGATTAATTAAGATATAGAGTTCGGTCAGATTTGATTTGGCAGAAATTGTGAGTTTTTATAGGCATTGGTAGTTTACATGTATCGATTGCTTAATGACGACTGTAGTTATTACCGAATATATACGCAAGACGTGTAGGAAGTTGTGATTCCAATCCAATGTGTGAATGTCATTGTCAATTCCCATGCCATGTGCAGTATGGTTTTATAGGCAAAAAATAATGCCGAATTGTCTTCTCTGATCTAAAATCGCTCTTAGTTGCAATTTATTTTTTGGATTTTGCTGTTACGCATATGGGATAGCATTGCGAGCAGTCTCATTGTCCGTCCTGTGGCCCGTGCTAAGGGGCAAACTAATTTTGCTTGACATCTAAAATAGGCCAGATGCATAATTCTCAGGAATGCGTGTGAGCGATTTGAGCCATGCTCTTGCGCCCCTTCTATGTGTTGGGCGCATGGGCACTGATGCTCTCAACAAACAGAAGTGCCATAAGTGATGCACCATAGCGATTTAGACCCCATTTTCAGGAGGATCCGGATTCGCGATGGGCTTTAGATCGATGATTTTATCTGTGGAAACGGAAAATACCGGCGGGTGAGAATTTCACAATTGGAAGGCTTCGATGTCGTGCTACTAGTCTGGGCGCCTGTCAATATCGCGATAAACAGGGAGGAAAAATGGAACAGCCACTGGTTTTAGAAGATCGATCAGGATCGACGCGTATCCTAACGCTCAATCGGCCCGAAGTCATGAATTCCTTCAATTTCGCCATGCTCCGGGAACTCAGAGAAAAGGTGGAGCTCCTTCAATGGGATCCCGAAGCGCGGGTAATCGTCATAACGGGAGCCGGCGAAAAAGCCTTCTGTGCAGGAGCCGACCTCAAAGAGAGGGCGACGCTGCCTTTTGATCAGGTGAGGCAATTCATCTTTACGATTCGCAATTTGTTTACCTTCATTGAATTCATGAACAAGCCGGTGATTGCTGCGGTAAACGGGATTGCTCTGGGGGGCGGCACTGAGCTGGCGCTTGCCTGCGACATACGTATTGCTTCCGAAAGTGCAACTATGGGACTTACGGAGACGCGGCTGGCTATAATCCCGGGGGCTGGCGGAACTCAGCGTCTGCCGAGGATTGTGGGACGGGGTAAGGCCAAAGAGCTGATCTTCACCGGCAGGCGAGTGGATTCAAAGGAAGCCCTTGCCATCGGTTTAGTGAACAAGGTCGCTCCTGCCGGGAGATTGATCGATGAGTGTCTTGAAATGGCTGCCATGATATGTGAAGCCGGCCCAATTG
>Ga0074046_10005513_pt1 | contig 10104 bp, 9 predicted proteins | sample BogForMeECP23OM3_FD_94441 | JGI IMG/M metagenome (GOLD analysis project Ga0074046, IMG submission 94441) | Bog forest soil microbial communities from Calvert Island, British Columbia, Canada - Bog Forest MetaG ECP23OM3 | ecosystem: Environmental > Terrestrial > Soil > Wetlands ...
GCAGAGAGGCTCGATCCCCGATCCGGCGTCGGCCCAAGCATTGCCGGGAGAGTAAGCTGATCTCGATCTCCGCCTGGTTCAACCAACTCCCGTGCTTCGGGGTATAGTGCGCGGTGAACCGATTCCACAGCCAATCGCCGGCCTCTGCCCCAAAACGTTCGACGACCGCCTTGCGGGTGTGCGAACTCAAATTATCCATCACCAGATGGATGGTATCGGCCTCGGGGTAACGCGCCGCCACATCCAGCAGGTAATCGGCAAACTCGGGCGACGAGCGGTCGTTGGTCACCTTGGTAAAATGCCGTCCCGCCTTCGGTTGGACACCGCAGAACACATTGGCCGTTCCGCAACGCCGATATTCACCATCCCGACGGGCCACCCGTCCCGGCTGCATCGCTACCGGAGGTCGAACTTCCTGATGTAGCACCACCGGTTTTTCGTCGATACACACCACCGGTTCCCGTACCGAGAGCGGCTTTTCATACACGGCCAGCACATCCTCCATGCGCGCAATATATTCCTCATCGAGTTCGCCCACGCACCACATTTTTTTCCCGCCACGGTTTCAGGTCGTGGCTTGCGAGCAGGATCCGGACCGTCTCTCGTCCCACTCCCGGCACCAGCTTGCGCTTCACCGCCTCCTCCGCCAACAAGCGCACCGTCCACCGCGCCCGGCCCTCCGGCGGCGGGCTGCATACCAGAGCCACGATGCGCTGCCGCTGTTGGGCATCCAACCGCGCTTCCTTCCCCGGCCGCGCCCGCTCATACAAGGCCCCCTCCAGACCGCCTTGCTGATAGCGTTGGCTGGTCAGCCAAACCGTCTTCGGGGTCAAGCCCACGTTGCGGGCTACCTTGCGAATCGCTTGCCCATCCGCCAGTTGTCGCAGCACCAAGGCTCGCAGCACGGTCCGTACCGGCTGCAGACCGCCGCTCAACAAGTCATCCAATTGCTGCTGCTCCGGCTTGGACAACCGCAGCTGAACTTTCCTGCCGTTTCCCATACCCCAGCAATACGCCCGGACCTGTCCGCTGACAAGTATCTATCTGTATTACTATCCATGTGGTCACGGTACTAGTTTCTGAGGGTTGGCTTCGCTTCCACAACACGTTGCGTCCGATTTCCTGTTCCGACTTGCGGTCAGGAAAGTTCACCGCTTTGCGGTTGCAATTTGCAACCGCAAACAAGAGACATGGTGGCCGACGCTTGCTTTCACTCATCTTTAACGAACCTGTTTCGATCATGGCGGTAATTGTGCCTGGTTCGGTACAGGCATTAGCAACTTGAGTATCCCAACTTCTTAAAGTCCGGATTCGTCACATTCGGAATGTTCATTCGTCATAGTCTCCATCGGCTACGGCCGTTACGATGGCAAAATGAAAGCTCATTCACCAAAACCCGGACAAACGCGGCAACCGCTGGCAAGCCGTCGAAGAGCAGCCGTGGTTCCCATCGAATCTCGAATCACGATTCTGCGCCATCAGAAGGTCATCCTCGATACCGCTTTGGCCGAGCTCTACGGAGTTCCGGTCAAGCGTCTCAACCAGCAGGTGAACCGCAACCGGGAGCGGTTTCCTTCCGATTTCATGTTCCAGCTCACATCCCGGGAGTTCGCCGCTTTGCGGTTGCAATTTGCAACCGCAAACAAAAACCGCGGAGGCCGACGCTCGCTTCCATACGCCTTCGACGAACACGGCGCGATCATGGCCGCGACCGTACTCAACTCGGAAAAGGCAGTAAGAATGAGTGTTTTCGTGGTGCGCGCCTTTGTCCGCCTGCGTCAGGTGCTGGCCGCAAACAGAGAATTCGCCGAGAAGATTAAGGAATTGGAGAAGCACCTGGAGACGCACGACGGCACGATCCAGGAAATTATCGACGCCATCGGAAAGCTGGTGAACCCTCCACCCAATCGCCGAAGAAAGATTGGATTCGCGCTCCCGCAGGCCCGGACGGGGTAGTCGGCATCTGAACTTCCCCGCGACCGTCCATGGTCTCCTTCCGATTTGTCATTCCAGCTCGCACCCCGGGAGTTCGCCGCTTTGCGGTTGCAATTTGCAACCTCAAACAAGGCGCGTGGTGGCCGACGTTCCCGCTCTACTTCATGCGATTGCGGTATAGGCTTCCATCCACCTGCCGAACCATGGCCTCGATGTCGAGCGGGACCTGCAAGAATGCGGCTACTTCCTCGGCGACGGCCTTCGGTTCGCGCAGCACGCGATGATAATGCACGCGTGAGACCTGCACGTTCGCCTTGCCCGCAAGCCACTTGTTCACTTCGATCAGGTGGCGCGGAAAGGCTTCTTTGATCGCGGGTGTGTCAGCGTTCGACTTCGAGGCGCCGCGGCGGCGCAGCATTTCTTCCTGCGACTTCAGCACCTCGGGTAGCGGTCGCTGCATAAAGACAACGCGGTACTCGTGGTCCGAGGGCAGCGACAGAATCAGTTGCGAGATGACTTTCACAACCTTGCCCTCGGCCTCCGCAATCAGACTGGGATCTTTCGGAAGCTGCTTGATCCGCTCCCACTCCAGGTAGCCTTTGGGATTGTCGGTGTCGGCTTTGCGCTCGCCGTCGGAGAGAACCGGGAGCCCGCCCGCATTCAGCATTTGCATCATCAGCGATGTACCCGACCGCGGCAGTCCCGAAACAATGGTGATCATCAGTGCCTTTCAAGAGACGGAAAAATAGCGAAGGCGATTCCCTGCTCCGCCGCTTTAGAATTCCGTACTTGAAATGATAGTGGGTACTTGGTCGTTGGGGAAAGACGAATGCCCAGCCCGGCGCCATTGCGCTCCGGCGAGCGTTCTGATAACGTGCCTGTCGTCTTGCAAAGGAGGCTCCCATGGCTTTCTGTCCAACCTGTGGAACGCAGATCGGGGATGGAGCGACCTGTCCAAAGTGTGCTGGCGGTGCTGTCCAAAGCGCGGTTGCGGTCGTACCGGCAGCCGGACTCACCGATAACCTGGCCGGTGCGCTCGCCTACGTGACCATCATTCCGGCCATTCTGTTTCTGGTGCTGGAACCGTTCAGCAAAAAGCGCTTCGTCCGCTTCCATGCTTTTCAATGCATTTTCTTTGCAATCGCCTGGACGGTGCTCTGGATCGTCCTGGCAGTCATCGGCCACATCCCATTGCTCGGCTGGGCAACAATCGTTGTTTGGCCGCTGGTCAGTCTAGCCGGGTTTGTAATCTGGCTGATCCTGGTGTTCAAGGCCTATCAGGGACAGATGTTCAAGCTGCCCGTGATCGGCAACATGGCTGAGAAGCAAGCGGGCTCGTAAAGACCAGGTCTCAGGTGTCAGCAAGGCCGCGCCAAGCTTTTCCTCGGACTTGGCACCTGAAACCTGTCACTTGGCTGGTGGACGTAGCCCACTACGCCAGATCTCGGTAGTGGGTCAGCCCCAAACTGACCCACTGCCTAGATCTCTGGTAATTATCCCTTGACATCACGTAGAACAAATGGCATACTGCTCTTGCCATGAAACAGAGACAGAACATTCCGCAGCACTTGCGCTACACGATCAACGATTTCAATCGTCAGTTCCCGGACGACGCTGCCTGCCTTGAGCACCTGAAAGAGCAGCGCTTCCCCGGTGGCGTCATCCACTGCGAAAAGTGCGAAGTGGAGAGAAAGCACTACCGCATCAATGGGCGTCCGGTGTATTCGTGCGATCATTGCGGAACTCAGATTTCCCCGATGGCCGGGACGATCTTTGAGCACAGCAGCACGTCGCTGCGACTCTGGTACTACGCCATGTATCTGATGGCTTCGACTCGTTGCGGCATCTCGGCAAAGCAGATTCAGCGCGAACTCGGAGTGACCTACAAAACCGCTTGGCGCATGTTCCGCCAAATTCGCTCGTTGCTGTCCGAAGGCGACATGCAACTGAAGGGAGACGGCGTGGAAATGGACGAAACCTATATGGGCGGACGGCGCAAGTACGGGACGGGCAGACCGATGGGTGGCGACAAGAAATTGACTCCCGTTGTGGGCATAGTAGAGCGCAAGGGCCGCGTCCGAGCTATCGCTGCTCCCAACGTCAAGGGCTCAACGCTGCTTGGATACGTGCGCGATTACATCCTGCCGAAAAGCATGATTTTCACTGATGAATTGAATGCTTACGACGGGATCAAACACATGCCGGAAAAAGGCTATAAGCATCGCCGCATCAAGCACAGCGCCAGAGTCTACGTCCGCGGAAATGTTCACACGAACACGATTGAAGGCTTCTGGTCGCTAGTGAAGCGTGGGATTGGTGGCGTGTACCATCAGGTCAGCCAGAAATATTTGCAGAGCTACTTGGATGAGTATTCGTTCAGGTACAACCGAAGGGATCAAGGCAATTTGATCTTCAACGCGTTTTTGAAGCGCGTTTCCGAACTGGCTGCGCTGCCCGCCGTAAGAGATCGTGGAATGACGCCCGTGATACAGGAGCCATTTTAGCCGCGACCTCTGCGGACGGCTTCAAATCTCGACTCGAAACGGGTCGTTCGCTTCTACCTTGGCCGGATGAGCGTATGCCCGCCATGACTCCATCAGTTTAGCACGATGGGGAAATGCCGGGAGTGTGTCAGATCGTCAACTCGGAAAAGAGTCGCACGTCATCTCTGACCGTGTTCAAGAGATGCGTGAGCGCTGGGATAACCGCCTCACCTTTCCACCGACCGACCTGGGCGAACGCTATGTACGGGGAGAACTGCAACTCTGCCTTCGGTGCTGCCACGGCATCCATCCATTCCCGCTTTTCGTCAAAGCCGCTAATGACGAACGTAGTAAACCTGTTCGGGAGGGTGGCTCTCAGGTTCCAAAGACTGACGATCAAGATCAGCGTGTGGTGTTTGTCTTCGCGGTCAAACTCATTGAGGATGAAAAGTGGATCGTCCATCGGATTCGCAGCGTTGTAGGGCTGGAGCCGTTCGATGAGATCACGCGCAGCGGAAGAATCGATCCCCTTTATCTTTCGACGGTAACTGGAGATTTCGTCTTTGGTAGCGAGTTTCTCAGTACAGACCGGGAAGGTGATCGCTCTTTCATTGCTTCTCCTGTATGTCTCGCTGGAAAGCATCCAGATCAGGTGATCGAACACCGACCGCAGATGGTGAGTAATCTCGCCTGCCATGACTCCAAAACGAGGCGGGATTACCTGATGGGAGTCGATCAGCTCCTTCGTCACCTTCTGCCAGTCGTCACCGCCTCGACTTGTGCGGCATTCCTTGAGAAAGGCTGCGATCTTGACATTCAGATCGCGGATACTCTCGTCGGCCCGATCTAGCTTGTCGTTTACGCCCGCCAGCTGTTCGGGCGAAAGAAGCGTCGCTGCCATGATCCCTAATCATCGCAACCACGCTACGTGATGTCAAGGGATAATTACCAGATCTCTTCTAATTCGCCGTTTGTTCGCCTGATATGCTAAACTGCTTCCCGTTCATGAGGAGCGAACGACGATGCGCAAAGCGAACCACCACCTGGCGATCAACCACCTGAAGAAATCCGACCCCGTGATGGCCGCGATCATCGACCGCATAGGCCCGTGCCGGATGCAGTTTGGCGAGCCCACATTTCATTCCCTGACCGAGGCGATCCTCTATCAGCAGTTGAACGGCAAAGCGGCGGTGACCATCTTTAATCGCTTTACCGCCCTCGCCGGCGATCCACTAACACCGAAGGGAATCCTCAAACTGACCGATGCCGAAATGCGTGGCGTCGGACTGTCGCGGCAGAAGACGGCGTATCTCCGCGATCTCGCCGAGAAGACCGCGGCCGGTCTGCTGGAGTTCGAGCGCTTGCCGGAATTGCCGGAGGAAGAAGTGATCGAGCATCTGACCCAGGTCAAGGGCGTCGGTGTCTGGACAGCGCACATGTTCCTGATATTCACCTTGCGGCGACCGGACATTCTGCCCACGGGTGATTACGGCGTCCAGGCTGCCATCAAGAAGCACTACAAGAAACGCAAGTGGCCCAAACCCGCAGTGATGGAGAAGATCGCGAAACCCTGGGCGCCCTATCGCTCGATCGCCTGCTGGTATCTGTGGAAGAGTCTGGATACGAAGATGGTAGAAAAATAAGAAAGACAAACAAAAAAACCCTCTCCACACACCGAGAGGGTTTGCGAACTGGTTGGAGGACCTTATACCGCCCGCACGACGTTGCCCGCCTGGAACCCCTTCGGGCCCTTGAGCAAATCGAACTCGACGGTCTCGCCCTCATTCAGCGAGCGGTAGCCGTTCTCCTGGATGGCCGAGAAATGCACGAACACGTCCTCGCCCGTGGAGCGCTGGATGAATCCGTATCCCTTCGCCCCGTTGAACCACTTCACAGTACCCTTCTCTCTCACAAAGAAACTCCTTTCGCCTCATCGCTAAGAATTATTCCTCCGCCGCTTGTCTGTTTGCCCCGGGGTACCGGATAGCCGCTACCGCCTCGAGGTGACGGAAAGAATTTATTGCTGGCGTCGCCGCGCGCGGGCGACACCGCACCAACAGAAACGGCTCCCCTGAATTCCGGCGCACGGTTACCCGCGACGAAATCCGGTGGAGCCGCGAAAACGAAGGCGCGATATCGGACTGCTGACACAGAAACGTCAATCCTGCTACGCACTCGCCAACCTGGTCTGGCTGACGAAGCACCAGATGATAGCAGGAAGATTCCGGTTGGCAAGAGCTAAGTTGAGGACAGAGTTGTCAACCCCGAGGATTCACGCCTCAGTGTGACTTCGAGTCGTTTGTAGTTAATAGGCCTAGGGCTTACCGGAATGAGTGGAGGAGGAAAATCGTACGATTCGCGCTATATTCCGAACGTGCTCACACTGCTCCGCGAACATCGCAGTTTGTTTCTGGGAACCACACTGGCCGGCCTGGCACTGCGATTGCTTTTCTTCGTCTATTTTCCGACGGTCACGGACGACTCGCGTATCTACGCCGACCTCGCCACCAACTGGCTGCAGCACGGTATCTACGGCCAGATGCAGACCGTCCAGCAGTTCACGCAGATCGTGCCGAGCGACACGCGCCTGCCGGGATATCCGGCATTTCTGGCTAAGATCTTCTGGCTGTTTGGAATTGGCAACTTCAAAGCCGTCCTGCTGGCGCAGATTCTGCTCGACCTCTTCACCTGCCTGATCGTGGCCGACCTCGCCCGCCGTACAGTTTCTGAACGCGCGGCGAAAATCGCTTTTGTGCTGACGGCCTTGTGTCCATTTCTCGCGAATTATGCCGCCGCCGCGCTCACTGAAACTTTGGAAATCCTCTTCACCACGCTCGCTCTCGATGGCGCGGCCGCAGCTCTGGGCCGGATGCACGAGACAAGCGGAGGAATGGGCGCTTACAAGCTCTGGGCCGCGACCGGCGCGGCGATTGCGGCCTGCATCCTGCTGCGTCCGGATGGCGGCATCCTGCTGGCGGCGGTCACGATTTATCTGGTGGGTTTGGTGCTCGTGTGGGGACGGGCGCCCTCGCCCGTCCAGGCCGAGCGCAGCTCGGCAGCTGCCTGCGGTCACAGCGACTTTAGATTCGTGCTAACCGGAGGAATGATTGTTGTGGTAGTCGCACTCGCGCCGCTCGTTCCCTGGACGATTCGTAATTTTCGGACGCTTCATCATTTTCAGCCCCTGGCGCCGCGCTACGCCACCGAGAAGGATGAGCAGGTCGCCCGAGGTTTCAACCGCTGGGTTAAGACCTGGATCGTCGACTACGCGTCGGTAGAAGAGATCTACTGGAGCGTTCCTGGCAACAACATTGACCCGCAGAAACTGCCGTCGCGTGCCCTCGAGAACCCGGCGGAGAGTGACGCGACGCTGGCCGTCATCGCGGACTACAACCAGTCGCAGGAAATGACGCCGGAGCTGGATGCTCGTTTCGGCAAACTCGCCGCGGATCGCATTCGCACGCGTCCAGTTCGTTACTACGTTGTGCTGCCCCTGCTGCGCATCGCCGACATGTGGCTGCGCCCGCGAACCGAGATCCTGCCTCCCGATGTGCGCTGGTGGGAATTCAATGACGACACCAAGGAGTCGGTCTTGGCGGTAGGCTTCGGGTTGCTGAATCTGGCTTACCTTGCAGCTGCGCTGCTGGCGCTGTTTCAGAGGCCGTCAGGAGTGCGCTGGGCCGGGTTGCTGGTCTGCTTCCTGCTGCTGCGCTCGGCATTTCTGGGAACGCTGGAAAACCCCGAACCGCGCTACACCCTGGAGTGCTACCCCGTCGTAATCGTCTGCGCAGCAGCCTTCTTGGCGCGCGACAGAGCAGCAGCGGCTATCTGAATCGTGCATTCTAGAATCCCGATTATTGTAGGGAGAATTCAAAAAACAGAAGATGACGCTGGGTCATGCCTGCTAAGGCAATCTCTTTTAGGCTTGTTTTCGTGGAAGACAACGTGCAATATTTGTGCCCAACTTGCAGTGAGGGCCCTATGAAACTCTTCTCCTTCCCCAGAATTAGTCTACCGATCGTCCTCTTCATCGTTTTCTGTCTAGCGTTCCTGGGCACGAATCGAGCCTTTGCCCAACAAGCGACGGCCCAACTGATGGGTACTGTCAAGGATCCCACCGCCGCGGTTGTCGCGGGCGCGAAGGTCTCTCTCAGGAACACCGGCACCAACATCACACACAGCACTACCACGAACAAGGGCGGCGACTACCTGTTCGCGCTGGTGCCCATCGGAGCCTACGAACTCACGGTTGAGCAGCAAGGTTTTGAAAAGTACGTGCGCAGGGGGATCACGCTGGAGATTAATCAGAATGCGCGGCTCGACGTCTCGTTGCGGGTCGGCGCCACCAGCCAGGTGGTGGAAGTGGAAGGCAATGTCACCCAAGTGGATACCGTCAGCGCCACCCTGGGCAAAGTCGAGACCACGCAGCGTATTCAAGATCTGCCGCTGGCGCAGCGAGACACGATGCAACTGGGACTGCTGCAGGCGGGCGCATTCGCTCCTGATCAGGATGACGGTTCGGGTAATCCGTTCTCGGTTAGCGGGCAGCGCTCGGAGTCGATGACATTCTTGCTCGACGGCGCCGATAACAACGATTTCCTCGGCAACAATATGGTCGTGGATCTCAACCCCGACGCGGTGGCCGAGTTCAAGATTTTGACCAACAATTACGAAGCAGAGTATGGACGCACGTCGGGCGGAATCGTCAATCAGGTGATTAAGTCAGGCACGAATGCCATTCACGGAGACTTATTCGATTATTTTCGCAATACCGTTCTGGATGCCTCCGATTTTTTCCTGGGGCAGGCTCCGATTTTTAAATACAACATGTTCGGCGGAACCATCGGCATGCCGATCAAGAAGGACAAGATGTTTTTCTTTGCCTCTTATCAGGGGGCGCGGCGACGTCTGGGGCAGAATCCGGGGATCTTGACCGTATTGACACCGACGGAGCGAACCGGGGATTTCAGCGACCTCTATACGGGAATCATTGATCCGAGCACCGGCTATGATACGGGCCAGCTCACCGATCCCACGACGGGCGGTCCGTTCATGTGCGGCACAGCAGTGTGCAATCAGGTGCCGACCGATTCCGTGATGCAGACTTACATCAACAAATATCTCCCAAAGCCGAACTACGGGACCAACGGTTTTGTGGAGGATCCGGTCGCGAGCCTGCAGCAGGATCAGTTTGCTTTTCGCTACGACTACAATATCTCCAGTAAAGATACGCTGTCGGCGTTTTACACCTTCGATGACCAGCCGAGCATTTGGCCGTTCGAGATCTTGAAGGGCGCCTCCACCGGAGGAGATATGCCCGTGGGGTCGGGTTTTACCGATGCAGATCGTTATCAAACCGGATCGATTAGCTGGACTCGCACCTTTTCTCCCACCATGCTGAACGAACTGCGATTCGCGACCAATCGGGTCGCAACCTTTGACGCGGTGCCGATGGATAAGACTCCGCCGTCAGCGCTGGGATTCACTACGGTGGTCCCGGACGATCCGAAGGGCACAGCGCCGCCTCTAGTTTCGGTTGGCGGAGCATTCAGCCTGGGGCCTTCGCCGCAAGGTCCTACCAAGATTCACGACGTTACTTTTCAGTACCAGGATACTTTTTCCTGGACCAAGGGCCGGCATGCTCTCAAGTTTGGGGGTGATCTCCGGTGGATAAGAAACAATTTCC
>Ga0074046_10005514_pt1 | contig 10104 bp, 8 predicted proteins | sample BogForMeECP23OM3_FD_94441 | JGI IMG/M metagenome (GOLD analysis project Ga0074046, IMG submission 94441) | Bog forest soil microbial communities from Calvert Island, British Columbia, Canada - Bog Forest MetaG ECP23OM3 | ecosystem: Environmental > Terrestrial > Soil > Wetlands ...
ATCCTTGCGGACCCGGCTGACGGGAAAAACCTGTCCGTGCATCACGATATACACGCCGGGCGCGACGAGGCGCGCGGCAAGCAGGCTTTCTGTCAGGTTTTGCAGGCCGTCGCTGCCCTCGAATCCCAGAGGCGTCATGGCTCCGGTCAGAACGATGGGAACCTTGAGATCCGCAAAGGACTTCTCGAGGTAGCGGCCCGTCTCGACCATGGTGTCGGTGCCGTGCGAGATCACGATGGGCGCGCCTTCCGCAAGGAGCCCGTCCACGCGATCCCTGACCTCGGCGCGATCTTCATCCGTCATCTCCAGGCTGTCTTTGTTCATCAGGTGGATGGTGTGGATCTCGGCGTCAGGCAGGCGCAGCATGCGCAGATAGCGGTCCAGCTTAGCCGCGCGATTCTCCACCACGCCGCTCTGCTCGGAGTACACCTTCTCGATGGTGCCGCCGGTCGAGATTAAGTAGATGCGCTGCATGGCCAGTCCTGTAACATCTCCGTTTGAAAAATCCCCGCAGGAGCGGGTTCCCCTAAAAAATACCCGAAACGATGCGTGCGGGTGCGTTATGAAAGCCGTAATTTCCGGCTAAGCGGTTATTCAGTACCGTTTTCTTTCCACACCCATTTTCCCGTGCCAGACTTAACTAGGATTACCTTTTGGGCACGGCCAGCTACGGCATATTCAGCAACTAGGTGATCGTTGCCGCTCCACCACACCCTGTCAAAATCTGCAATCACGTCTATGCCATCTTCGGACAAGAGACCGTCGTATCCTTTCCACAGGAGCGATCCAGTGCGAGTGAACATCTTAATAGTCGGACCATCCTGTCCGTCCGGCTGCTCGTAGGCAAGATAAAGTCGTTGATCAGGTGAGAAGACGACCGTCTCCCCCGCTTGGAGAAGGTCCCCCGTTAAATCGTTCAGTAGCACGCCCGTAAAAACGTCGACGTTTTGTTTCCCGATCAGGTGCATTTTCATTTGGGGGTTATATCCGCAATAAGCCCACTCAATGCCGTCAAGGGGTTCGTCAAATGGGGGCCGATCCCGGAAAACGCGCTCACCGCCCTGCCAGCGAACCTTTAGAGTATGCCTGTCGAGCCTGATCGCAGAATGGGGCGCATCCCGGATTTCTCGTGACTCGCCGGGGCTCCCTTCGTGGATCAACTCCACGTTTAGCGCGGTCGGGTCATTCAGAGTGGCACAACTGAGACCCACTTGGCCACAAAGGCGTGGCACGTCGATCGATGCGATAACGAGGGTGCAGATGAACACATATGTCAGTTTCAGCATGTGAGTGAACCGTATCGCAAATGCGTGGTCCTGGCCGTATTGTCGTCAATTCGGAAATTACCTTTTACTCAGCCCCGCGATACCGCTTCTGATGCCAGATCCACGCGGTACGAACGATGTCGTCGAGACTCGTGTATTGGGGCTTCCATCCCAGCTCGCGCATGGCCTTGGCGGAGCTTGCCACCAGCACCGCCGGATCGCCCGGCCGCCGCGGATGAATCTCCGCCGGAATGGGGTGTCCTGTGACGCGCCGCGCCGCCTCCACAACGTCTCGCACGCTGAAACCCTGACCATTACCAAGGTTGTAGATAAGGGGATTCTTGGGACCGGTCCCGGACGCGAGCGCGCCGAGCGCCAGCAGGTGCGCATCGGCCAAATCCGAGACGTGAATATAGTCGCGAATGCAGGTTCCATCGGGTGTCGGATAGTCGTCGCCGTAGATGCGAATCGATGCGCGCCGCCCCAGAGCGACGTCGAGAATGAGCGGAATGAGATGGGTTTCCGGCTCGTGCGATTCACCGCGGACAATGCTCTCTGGGCCTTCAGGGCCTTCCGCGGCGCCGGCCACATTGAAGTAGCGCAGTGAGGCATACTCGAACGAGTGAATGCGATTCAGCCACGTGAGCATCTGCTCCACGAGGAGCTTGGATTGGCCGTAGGGGTTGGTGGGCGCAAGACGTGCATCTTCCTGAATTGGAATCGATTCCGGCTCACCATAGACGGCTGCGGTCGAGGAGAAAACCAGGCGTCTTGGACCGCATTTGAGCATCGCCTCCAGCAACGAAAGCGTCGAAGCGGTGTTATTACGGAAATAGAGCTCCGGACGCTGCATAGATTCGCCTGCCTCAATGAGGGCGGCGAAGTGGAGAACTCCATCAAATGGCTCTTGATCATTGCGGGCGGCCAGGAAAATTTTCTCGAGGCGGGTACGGTCGCTCAGCTCTCCCTCGATCAGTTCCACGCCCGCCGGCAACAGGTCGCGGCGTCCGTGGCTCAGGTTGTCGTAAACAACGGCTTTATGTCCATTTTTGGCTAAACATGCCGTGACGGTACTTCCTATGTACCCTGCACCGCCGGTAACCAATATCCTCACAAAAAGACTGTCCTTTCGAACACGGTTTAGGTTACTTTGAGTCTATAGGAGCATTGCAGCCAGGGTTGCTTTTTATGGGTCGATCCTCAATCTGGCCTGGCCGCGAAGACTTTGGGCGCACGTATAATGGTTTCTTGCCTCTTCTCTGCTGGTCTTCTCAGTTTAAGGTGGGATGGATCGATCAGTTAAAATTGCCCTACTAAAATGGGGAAAGCAGAGGATGCCGGGCAGTTGTGAACGCGGGATTGTAACGGTGCGGCGGTTTTTTTGCGTCCTATGCATGGGCGGAAGCGCTCTCCGCGAGCCTTGGTGAACTTACCAGAAAATTAATGAGCGCAAAACGGGATCCCTGGCGAAAGTCGCCGAGGTTCCAGCCGATATTTGTAAGGGTCGTATGGATTCTGCGCCGCGAGCAGCGGCCCGAAGCGAGGATTGAAACATGTCGATGAAATATTCACCGGGAGGGAGTACCTTTGGTCTGCTGCCCGAGCCTGAGAGAAGCCCGGTTTCATTCGTCATCAGTTCGACCGTGAATACGACGATTCTTGTCACATTCATACTTGCGGGCATGATGGCAAAGCACGTGATTCAGCAGCACTATGAGATGACCGAGCTGATTGTCCCCGCCACCCCGCCGCCTCCGGAGCACATCAAGCCAATGCCTCCGCCGCCGCAAGTGACTCCGCCGCCGGAGATGCCGAAGGTGGAGTTGCAGCCCAAACAGATTGAGATGCCGAAGCCGAAGCCGGAGCCAAAGCCGGTGCAATTGGAAGCCAAGGTGAACATTCCGGCGCTTCCGGCCAAGACTCCGACGATCACTCTGGCGCCGCAGCCCAAGGCCGCGCTCGATCACGCGATGCCCGCGCAGGACAACAGCCACAAGCCCTCGACGGCGCCGGTGCACCTGGGCGACACTTTTGGTGTAACCCCCAACCCCAATTCCACGCGTCCGGCCACCGTGGCTTCGATCGGCAATCCTTATGGCGACAACCGCGGTCCGGCCGTGGCGCCGCATGGCGTGGTGGGATCGACGGGCTTCGGGAGCACTACCAGGCCCGGCAACGGCGCCGTTCCGCCGGGCAAAGTTGCGTCGGCGGGCATTCCGACCGCAACTGGTACCGCGAATACGGGTTCCAACTACGGGAAGGTGGCTTCGGCAGACATTCCCGTCACCGCACGGGCTTCACTGACTCCCAGGCCGGTTGCGGAACCGGTCGCGACCAATCTCGAAGTACTCTCTAAGCCGCCGGTGCAGTACACGGCGGAGGCACGGCAGTTGAAGGTTCAGGGCGACGTAGTTCTGCGCGTCACGTTCCTTGCTTCAGGCCAGGTCGTGGTGCAGAGCGTAGTGCACGGGCTGGGCCATGGACTTGATGAAGAGGCGCGTCGCGTGGCGGAGCAGATTCATTTCCGTCCGGCAACGCGTGACGGCCGGCCGATAGACTTCACCACAACCATCACCATCACCTTCCAGTTGGCGTAGCATCAAGAGAGCCGGATCCAGGTAACCTGTCCTCAGCCCTGTCCTCAGCCTTGACGCGCTGCAAGGCGCGCGAGGGAGACGCGAAAGCCAGGAAGTACCTAACGAAGTATTGAACCAGGAGTTGCACATGATGTTTCGGAAGTTCCCCCTCGCCCTTCTGATCCTCACCCTCGGTGTGGGCTGCGCGTACGCGAAAAAGCAGCCTAAGTTCCAGCCGTTTCGCCAACTCACTCCCGAGCAGGCGGCGCTGGTGCAGAAGGCTATCGCCCAGGAGAAGGTGCTGATCAAGAACATCCAGCAGCGCACGCCGCTGGTGGAGACCTACATACAGGACACCAAGCCGGACGTGAAGCTCTATGCAATTCCCATCGCGGACCACTACATGCTCAGCCGCGTGGACTTCGGCAAGACCTTTTTCGACAAAACCTACACGCCCAAGAACGAGCCGGTCAGGCACGGGTTCTTCAAGGGATCCATGGAGGCCATTACAGACCTCACCAAGGCGCTGCACCTGGATACGCAATTCACGTATTCCAATACCGGCTTCATGGAGATGATGTTCCTCGATCCCACCAGCTTCGACCAGCAGCACTACGTTTTCAGCTTTGTGCGCCGCGAATTTCTGGGCACCGTGCGCACCTGGGTCTTCGATGTGCATCCCAAGGCCGACGTGAAGGGCATGGGCCGTTTTTACGGGCGCATCTGGATCGAGGATGAGGCTGGCAACGTGGTGCGCTTCAACGGCACCTACACCGGTCCTACCGACGAGGATTCAGCCAAGCACTACTTCCACTTCGACAGCTGGCGGATGAACGTGCAGCCGGGCATTTGGCTGCCAGTAGCCGTCTACGTGGAAGAAACCCAGCGCACCGAGGCCGATAAGTCCGTGGGCCTGAAGGCGCAAACCCACTTCTGGGGCTACTCCCTCAAGCTGCCCACACGCGACAGCGAGAGCGTGAGCATGAAGGTGGATGACGCGGAGGACAAGAGCGACGACTCGCAGGATGTGGGTCCGCTGCAGGCCTCGCGCATGTGGATCACGCAGGCCGAGAATAATGTGATTGACCGCCTGGTCGAAGCCGGCTTAGTGGCGCCTCTCGATGCCGGCGGTTATGAAGACAAGGTGCTGGGCCAGATCGTCATCAACCTGGTGGTGCCCAACAATCTCGCCTTCACTGACCAGATTCATTGCCGCATCCTGCTCACCGACACCATTGAAGCCACCACCGTGGGCAACACCATTCTCATCAGCAAGGGGCTCGTCGATAGTCTGCCCAGCGAGGAAGCCATTGCCTCGGTGATCGCCATGGAACTGGCGCACATCGCCATGGGCCACCACATCGACACCCGCTACGCCTTCAACGACCGCCTGCTCTTCCCAGATGAAGCGAGCTTCCAACGCATCCTGATGAACCACAGCGATGTGGACAACGGAACGGCCGCCAAACGCGCCATGGAATACCTCGAGGCCTCCATGTACAAGGACAAGCTGCCCAGCGCTGGACTGTTCTACGAACAGCTTGTGGATCGCTCCAGGGTGCTGAGGGCGCTGATGGAGTCGCCCCGGCTGGGCGATTCGCTGCTCAAGGCCGACGGCACGCCGTGGATGGGTGACCTGTTGCATGAGGCGCCCAAGATCAACTGGGACGATCTGGCGCAGACCGCTGCCCTTCCTCTGGGAAGCTGGCTGAAGACGGATCCGTGGGACGACAAAGTGCACATGCTCAATGCCAAGCGCTACGCGCCCATGAATGCCCGCGACAAGATGCCGTTCGAAGTGACGCCGATCTTCTACAAGCTGCAGCGCTATGACGCGGCAGCCGTCACGCCGCCGGCCGCGGCAGGGCCGGCCAGCAGTGACCAGCCGGTGGCAGCGCCCGACAACACTCCGCCGGCACAGCCCGCGGCGCCACCGCAGAGCGGCGCAGCGCCGCCTCCCGATCAGCAACCGGCACCAACGGCTGCGCAAAATCCGCAGTCATAACACAATGAACTCTCCGAGCCCCGGCGTGGTGCATTGCAGATTCTAAGCACACTCCGCCGGGCTCGCAGCGTGAGTCCGATTGGTTGTCCCCGCCCTTCGGCGATTCACAGGAAATGGATTTGCGTTGTGCTCATAAAACGTTCGATCTTAGCGCTTTTGTGTTTCGCGTTCTCATCCGTTGCTCTCGTTTCCGCACATGGCCAGGTGGTGCCTTCGGCGACGGAGCGTGTGTTTAGCGTACGTGTTGGCGGCCTGGCGTCGGCGTTTCAGCCGGACTATACAAACGAGGGCTCCGCGATCACCGGCCCCCAGCGCCTGTATGGCATCGGCGCTTATGTGGACGCACGTTTCACCCGCTGGATACAGCCCGAACTCGAGATGCGCTGGGGGCGCTTCAATGAGTGGACCTGCAATGGTGAGTGTGCGGGAGTCGACGAGAACACCTATTCGGTCGGTGATCGCGTCCCCATCAAGACCTTCCACAAATTCACGCCCTACGGCAAAATCCTGGTCGGCCTCGGCAATGCAAGCTGGCTCAGCGGTAATGCCTTTGTGGTCACTTACGGCGGCGGCGTGGACTACCGGCTCAACCGCAAGTTCACCATTCGCTGCGCTGATTTCGAGTACCAGGAGTGGCCCGTGTCAAGCCCGAACCCACTCGGCGGCACTACATCCTTCACCATCTGGCCGTATGGCCTCAGCGCCGGCATGAGCTACAGAATCTTTTGAGTACAGGGAACAAGGGACCGAGGGAACGAGGGAACAACAAAATCGGGGAACAAGAAAACAAGGATCAGGGAATTGAGCGGCGGTTCCTTCATGGAGCCGCCGTTGGCGTTTAGGGAGCCGTTTTTTCTGTCGCGCGCTTGCTCCGTGCCCCATCCTTTCGCGTTTTTGCGAAAGGGTGGGATCGCCCAAATCTCAACCCGCCCTTCCAACTCAGCACGAAAATGGATCGGTAATCCGATCACGGCGCGACATTCAATGGTGCAGCCTTCGCAGTCGGCATCGCGACGTGCAACATCTTCGCTATGGTCGGCGCAATCTGGCGCATATCCACCACGCCCAGGTCGCGATGGTGCGCGATGCCGGCCCCCACGGCGAAGAACGACGCGCGCATTTCCGGATACTCCGGAGAGAATCCATGTGACCCGCGCGTGCCGGCAACGGGAGTGATCAGGCTGCCCGAGAGTGCAGTCTCCGCGTGGTAGCCGGGTTTGAACACCACCAGGAATGCTGCGTCGGGGAAGGCTCCCCGTATGTGGATGGCCTCGCGATCCAGAACTTCCGCGATTCCGTTCTCTGGGTCCGCTGCCAGCTTCACCAGCATGTCGTGAACCTGCTGCTCGGTCGCGTGGTCGTTGGGGTCGTGCAACATGATGGCCGCCATGCCGCCCGCCAACCACGGCTCGGCCTTCCAAGAGCTGATCTCCGGCGCCTTGGTCTCGGGATTCAGCGTGCCCTCGGCCAATCCCGCCTGCAAAAACGGAATGGCCAGGTTGATGGAGTGCGTAATGTTCATGAATCCGTGATCGGAGACAATAACCACCACGGCGGATGGATCGTTGGCGAATTCCTGGTGCGCCAGCCGTGCGACCATGCCATCGATCGCCTCGAGATCAGCACAGGCTTCGGGGCTGAAGGGCCCATGAGCGTGCTGGGAATCGTCAAGCGAGCTCAGGTGCAGCGTCATGAAGGCGGGCTTGTAACGCTTCAGGATTTCCAGAGTGTAGCGGGTCTTGATCTCGTCGCCTCCGATGCTGGTGTCGTTGCCGTTCATGTAGGGGCCGGTCGCCGCCTCCAGTTGCTCGAGCAGCGTATCGGGCCGCGCCAGCGCCGCCATCAGCCAACGGTCCTGCGGATCCGATGAGCTCGAAACATTCTTGTCGCGCCAGTACTCGGGGATGAGGAAATCCACGTCCGTGGCTCCCACGCTCACGGGCCAGCCCACGCTGGCGGTGCGCAGGCCGGCCTTGTGCGCCACCTGCCACAGCGTCGGCGCGTGAATGCCTGCCGCGTACCAATTCCACGCGCCGCCGAATTTCTGAAGGGGATCGAATTCCTGGTTATTTGTAATGCCGTGTTCGTCGGGCCAGACGCCGGTGAGCAGCGTGGTGTGGCTGGGATAGGTAATGGTCGGCCAGACGCCCACTACGCCTTCCGCGTAGGTGCCATTTGCAATCAGGGTGCGCAGGTAGGGAATCTTCATGCCGTGCGCATCGGCCTGCGTGATGTATTCGGGCTTGAGTCCGTCAATCGAGATCATCAGGACCGGCGCGGCGTGCGCGACCGCTGCGAGCGCGAAGATGGATGTGATAACGAAGCAAAAGAAAACGGAAAAGCGGCGAACGGCGGCGTTCATGCGCAGTGCTCCTCAAGAGATTTTGCTTGGAATCGACGATGCCGACCGCATTCTCAATTTAAGGGTCACAAGCGAGCGGCAATGAGTCTGCGGGAGAAGTATACAGGGGCCAGGTTTCTGGCGGAGGCATACTGCAGACAGCAGACGGCAAACAGTCGATCACGGTCCGCGTAATGACAATGTCATTACGAAGTGCTATCCTAATGATCGAAGCGGAGGATCGTCATGCCGACGGTGCAGCAGCAAAAGGGAAAGCGCGACACATTAAATCTGCGAATCAAGCCGGAATTACGCTTGCTAATTGACCGAGCCGCGAACGCAACGGGCAGAAATCGCACCGACTTCGTGCTCGGCGCCGCCCGGCGCGCTGCCGAAGAAGCGCTGCTGGACCGCACGAACTTTGTTGTGGACCCGAAAACCTACGCGGAGTTCGTGGCGCGCCTTGATGCGCCGCCGCGACCCAATGCGCGCCTGCGCCGCACTCTCCAGACGCCGGCCCCATGGGAGAAATAGTTCGATTTCGACCACCGGAGCCCCTCGGGGATCAACACCATCTCGTGGGATTCTCTTCCGGAGAAGACTCGCTCGACGAATGGCTGCGAAGGCGAGCCCTCACCAATCGCGTCAGCGGCGCGTCCCAAACTTACGTAGTTTGCGCGAGCAACGAAGTAATCGGCTATTATGCCCTCGCTTCCGGTTCAATCTCGGTTGAAAGTGCACCGGGAAGATTCCGGCGCAACATGCCCGACCCAATTCCAGTCGCGGTGCTTGCGCGTTTGGCCGTGGACCGTCATTGGCAGAGTAAGGGCATTGGGCGCGCCCTGTTTCGCGATGCCGCGATGCGTGTGGCGCAGGCCGCCAATATCATTGGCATTCGCGGCATCGTGGTGCACGCGATCTCGGAAGAGGCAAAGAGATTCTACATCGCCCTCGGCTTTGATCCCAGCCCGCGCGAGCTAATGACTTTGATGGTGACGCTGTCGGACGTGCGCGCCGTACTCACCGGCCGTTAATAATGAGCACCACGCAAAAAGGGCTGCTCCTTCGAGCAGCCCTTTCTGATCACTGACAACTGATTACTGATAACTATCTTTACGCCGGCGAAGGCGACCCCTCGGGCAGACCTGCGCCGGGCCCGCGGCTCTCGGGCTTGAGCACCTGCTGCGGGCTGCCGTCACCATCGCCGGGGCCGGCAAGGTTGGAACGCATCGCAGGCAATTCCTTGCCTTCGATCAGCAACCGCAACTCCTCGGCGTCGATGGTCTCGCGCTCCAGCAATGCCGCTGCGATACGGTGCATGGCATCCGGGTTGGCATCGAGAATGGTGTGCGCCGACTGGTACGCTTCGTCGATCAGGCGCCGCACTTCCAGGTCGATCTGTCGCGCCGTTTCTTCGCTGAAGTCGCGGTGCTGCGCGATCTCGCGTCCCAGGAATATCTGCTCTTCCTTCTTGCCGAAAGTGAGCGGACCCAGGCGGCTCATGCCGTACTCGCACACCATGGCGCGCGCCAGCTCTGTGGCCCGCTCAATGTCGTTGCCCGCGCCGGTCGACATCTGCTTCAGGAAGACTTCCTCGGCCACGCGTCCGCCGTAAAGCATGGCGAGCCGGGTTTCAAGATACTCGCGCGTGTAATTGTGCCGGTCGTCGGGCAGGTGCACGGTGACGCCCAGCGCCATGCCGCGAGGAATGATCGTGACCTTGTGCACCGGGTCCGAGTTGCCGCGCATCACCGACACCAGCGCGTGACCGGCCTCGTGGTACGCCGTGACGCGCTTCTCCTCGTCGCTCAGCAGCATCGACTTGCGTTCGGCGCCCATCAGGACCTTGTCTTTGGCCAGCTCGAAGTCGTACATGGTGACCTGCTTGCGATTCAGGCGAGCGGCATTGAGCGCCGC
>Ga0074046_10005516_pt1 | contig 10103 bp, 10 predicted proteins | sample BogForMeECP23OM3_FD_94441 | JGI IMG/M metagenome (GOLD analysis project Ga0074046, IMG submission 94441) | Bog forest soil microbial communities from Calvert Island, British Columbia, Canada - Bog Forest MetaG ECP23OM3 | ecosystem: Environmental > Terrestrial > Soil > Wetlands ...
ACGGCGCCGCCGCCGCAAGCCCTCCCGTGACCTGGCACATCTTGACCGCATCGATCTCGCAACTGCCTGCTGCGGCGGGCGATAACTGCATCTTTGCCAGATCCATCCCCGGCGCTTGCGGCTTCCTGCTCGAGCACGAGGTTGTGCAGGTTGCGGCCGCCACGATAAAAGCCAGCGCCCCGGCCCCGGCAAGTCTCACGATGCGATGCTCTGTCATCTCAGGATTCGCTTCCGGATTTCAGGCCGCCGGCGAGACAACCGCGGCGACACCGATCCGCGCACGATCTTCGAGTTCAACCTTGCGGCATCGGAGGATCAGCTCGCTGCGCACGATGTAGGCGGTCTCCTCGATCACGATTCCGTGGCGGGCAAGAATCTCCCGGAGCTGCTCCAGCGTGTAATGCGTGATGCGCTCGGGCTGGTATCCGCCGGGGTTCAGGAAGCCGTAAATCGGTTCGATAATCCGCCATCCGATCGCCGCATAGTCGGGCGTGCCGAGGATAAGCCGGCCACCGGTCCGGAGCACCCGGCGCATCTCACTGAAAATCGACTCGTCGAATGGAATATGTTCGATGACCTGCGAACTGATCACGCAATCGAACGATTCGTCCTTGAACGGCAGCGCGAAGGCGGAGCCGTTGACCAGCGGAATTTCGCAACGGCGCAGAAAGCGGAGCTTGGCGTAGTTGTAGTTCATGCCGATCGCGTGGTTGTGGCTCTGCACGATCCGGCTCGAACCGCATCCCGCGTCGAGCACGCGGCCCGCGCCGCGCGCCCATGACACGGTGATGCGATGGCGGCGGCGATGCCAGTAGCGCTGCGGGGGAATCAGGCTGTAGAAGGCGCGTTGGTCGTAATCGGCGGACGCGAGCGAGTTGCGGATTTTCCACAGCGGCAGCGAAGAACGCAGGATTTTCCATCCGAAGCTGACCAGCTTCGCGTGCGAGCGGCCCGCGCCGCGCGGAAAATATGTGAACGGAACTTCGACGACGCTGAATCCGCTGGCGTAGGCTTTGACCAGAATTTCCTCGACCACCTCGAAATTCGTGGCCGTGAGTTCGAGGTTCGCCAACACCTCACGCCGGTACAGGCGATATCCGCTGGACAAGTCGCGCACCGGCATCGAGAGCATCCGCCGCAGCACGGCGTTCAGCAGCCAACTCGTAGAACGGCGGACGAAGCCGGAGTGGGCAGCGCCGCCGAGCGCGTAGCGCGACGCGATCACGATGTCAGCGCGGGTTCGCGCCCGCCACATCTCGACGATGAAATCGGGATCGTGCGACTGGTCGGCGTCGAGCGTAAGCAGGTAGTCGCCGCGAGCCTCGGCAATACCCGTCTCCAACGCGCCCGCGTATCCGCGCCGGCGTTCCGCAATGACTCGCGCGCCGAGCGCCTCCGCCGTTTCACGAGTGCCGTCGCTGGACGGGCCGTCCACCACGACGATCTCGTAAGTGAGCCGCTCGCGGTCGAGCAACGCGATGAGCTTGGGGATCAAAGCGCTGAGGTTTTCGGCCTCGTTCACGACCGGCAAAATTACGGAAACGTCCATTCGGGTTCAGTTTCCTTTATGCTCGAACGGGAGAAAAGGGAATATGCCCGATTGCCGATTACCGCTATTGGGCGATCCCGGCCGGCTTGCCCGCCATCGTCGCGCGCCGGACGCTCGCGGAGTAATCTCTTGAGGCGGATGACGACGGGCGTGCGGGGAAAATCAATATCGACGGCGATTGCGTTTGCGGCAATCGCTATTGCGGCGGCGAGTTCCACTCCGTCCTTTGCAAGGGTGATTCACCGCCATCCAACCGCATCGAAGCGCGCCGCGGCTGCACAAGAAGAGGCGCCCGCGGTTGCGCTGACCGCAATTCACGTGCTCGGCGACCGACCGGCGCCGTTCGCGCTGGACGCAAAGGCCGCCATGATGATCGACGCCGACACCGGCGCGGTGCTGTACGCATTCAACGAACATCAGAAGATGCAGCCCGCCAGCCTCGCCAAGATCATGACGTTCTACCTGACCCTCGACGCGCTCAAGGCGGGCAAGATCGCCGGGACCACCGACGTCACGAACAGCGAAAAGGCGTGGCGGCTGTCGATGGACGACACCGTCTCGCGGATGTTTCTCAGCGTCGGACAAAAGGTCGGCGTCAATGACCTCCTGTATGGCTTGATGGTGTCGTCGGGCAACGACGCGGCGGTGGCGCTCGCGGAATACCTCGGCGGGAGCACCGACGCGTTCACGCAGATGATGAACGACAAGGCCAAAGAGATCGGGCTCACCGAGACTCACTTCGACAACCCCGACGGGTTGCCGGAGCAGGGCGAGTTCACGACCGCGGCCGACATGGTGGCGCTGGCGCACTCGCTCGTGAATCATCATCCGGAGTCGCTCAAGTACACCTCGGCCAGGGAATTCGCGTTCGACAAGATCAAGCAGCCCAACTTCAACACGCTGCTGTTCTACGACAAGCGCGTCAACGGGATAAAGACCGGCCACGTCGACGAGGCAGGCTATCACCTGGTCGCGTCGGCATCATCGAACGGCATGAATCTGCTGTCGGCCGTGATGGGCGCGCCGAGCTCGGAGCGACGCCGCACCGAAACCGAGAAATTAATTGAATGGGCGTTCCGCACTTTTGTCAGCTACCGGCCCGATTTGAGCAAGGCGATCCCCGCGGCGATACCGGTGCGCGACGGCGTCGCCGAGACTGTTGCGATAGGCCCCGGGGGCGATCCGGTGTTCACGCTCGGGCGCGGCGAAGACAGCAAGGTGACGGTCCAATTCGAGCCCGCGGTAAGGTACCTGGAAGCGCCGGTTCATCCGGGAGATCCGGTCGGCGATCTCACGGTTCTGCTCGGCGGCAAGTCGCAGGCGACGATTCCGATCGTAACCAAAGCGGGCGTGACTCGCGCTGGATTCTTCGGCCGCCTGGGTCAGAAGATCCGCCGCATCCTGTAAGCGCAACGATAACCACCGTCAAGCCGAGCGCAGCGCCCGCCCGTTCATTTGACGGGTTAGGCCGGATGGGAATAGTTTTCCGCTCGCCATGAAGATGACTTGCAGCCTATTGCTTGTCAGCTTGTTGTTGCTGTCTCCGGGCGCACGGGCGCAGGCGCAGAATAGTCCCGGCGGTTCACTAACACCGGATGCGGCCGCCTCGAAAGCTCAAGGCGCGGATGTGCTGTGGTACGGGAAGGCGCCGCCAGGCTGGGGTGGAGTGGTTGGCAAGATGAAGCTGATAGCTCCCGGTGTCGGCTGGGCGGAACGGGGCCCCCTCTACTGGACCACCGATAACGGCGCCAGTTGGACAGATATTACCCCGCGCAGTAGGCCTGGCTCTGACGAGCACATCTCCGACATCTTCTTTCTTGACACTCACAGGGGCTGGGCACTGTTCGCTCGCTACGACAAGGACGAACCGCAATTCGACCTGGCCTCGACCACCGATGCGGGCGCAACCTGGTCGAGAACGCAGGTAACTCCTCTTCCGGCCCCGGCAGACTACGGGATTCCCGATTGGTCGCATCTCGGCGGCTGGGGCGGCCAAATCGCTTTCGAAGATTCTCTCCATGGCTGGCTCACCGTTCATCTACGAGGAGAATCTGCGAACACTTGGTGGAGTTCCTTGCTGGTGACTGCTGATGGGGGCCGAAGCTGGAAGCAAGCGCGGCAGGCCCCGGCGTTAGGGGACGATCACGCGCTTCTTGTTACTCCCAGCGAAGGGTGGCTTTATGGCTACAGCCTCGACGTTGGGTTTAACGTACTTTATGTAACTCGCGATGGGGCACATAGCTGGCAAGAGATCACGCTCCCAGCGCCCAAGGAGATCGCCCCGGCCGATTGCTATGTTATGGGCCTGCCGACATTCGAGGACGCCGATCATGGTTTTCTGCAGGTGAATTGTTTAAGCGGAGAATCCCCTGAATTGAAATTGGCAATGGTGCTTTTCGCCACCCAAGACGGCGGTCGAACCTGGAAGCCGGACCGAATGGTCGCCAAGCTGGATGACACAGACGCACGAAACCAATACCACTCATCTGCGGTGGTCGGTTCCGACTGGATCTTCGCCGCATCCTCCGGGCATCATGCTGTGCTCACCAAACTCGGTCCGGGCGCCAGAGTTGACACCAGCACCGCTACTGCCGCCTCTCGCCCGCATTACGGTGAGATTGATGACGTTAGCTTTGCCACTCCAGCGGATGGCTGGGCCATAGTTGGCGATGGCGAGTTGATTTCAACCACCGACGGCGGCGCCACTTGGACCGCGCTCACTCCCGGCCCGCAGCCGCATGTGATCCAGCCGCACGGCAGCTTCATCCCGAGGCGACCGATGAATAACCCCGGCGCGGCGGCTCCCGCCAACCCTCCGACCGATGGTTCGATCGGTCCGAATGGAGGAGTGTCGCCATGAGAATGACTCGCAGCCTATTGCTTGTCACCTTGTTGTTACTGTCTCCGCGTGTCTGGGCGCAGAACAGTCCGGGGGGGTCGGTGACACCGGATGCGGCCGCGTCCAAAGCTCAAGGAGCCGATGTTCTGTGGTACGGAAAAGCGCCACCCGGCTGGGGTGGAGTGGTTGGCAGGATGAAACTGATAGCGTCCGGCGTTGGCTGGGCGGAACGTGGGGGACGCTTTTATTGGACCACGGATAATGGCGCGAATTGGACAGATATCACTCCGCCCAGCAGTCCTGGTCCTCACGAACGCATATCAGACATCTTCTTTCTTGACACTCACAGGGGTTGGGCGCTGTTCGCTCGCTACGACAAGGACCAACCGCAATTCGACCTGGCCTCGACCACCGATGCGGGCGCAACCTGGTCGAGAACGCAGGTAACTCCTCTTCCGGCCCCGGCAGACTACGGGAATCCCGATCGGTCGCCTCTTGGAGGCTGGGGCGGCAAAATCGCGTTCGCGGATTCTCTCCATGGCTGGATCAATATCTCCCTAGGGGGAGAAACTATGAACACTTGGTGGAGTTTCTTGCTGGTGACTTCCGATGGAGGCCGAAGCTGGAAGCAAGCGCGGCACGCCCCATCCTTGGCGGATGCTGACACGCTTCTTGTTACAGCTAGCGAAGGATGGCTGCTTGGTCTCGGCGAAGACTCTCCCTTTAACGTGCTTTATGTAACTCGCGATGGGGCACACAGCTGGCAGCAGGTGTCGGTACCGGCCCCCAAGGAGGTATTTCCGGCAACCGAAACCGACTACCATTTGCCAACATTCTCGGACAACCTGCACGGTAATTTGTTAGTGAGCTATGCCCATGGAGTGAACGACAGCGTATCGGAAGTTTTGTTTGCTACCGACGATGGCGGACAAACCTGGAAGACGGACCGAATGGTGACAAATTTCGAAGATGTTGGCTCGATTTCATCTACTGTGACTGATTCCACTTGGATTATACCTTCAGGAGGATCAAGACACCCCAGGCTTACCGAGGTCGGTGCGGGCGCAAGGATCGACGCCAGCAACCATGCCGCCTCAGTATTCGAGGGACGTCGGGAGAATGCTCCGCTCAGCTTTGTGAGTCCGACCGAAGGTTGGATAGTAGTAGGCGATGGCGAGTTGATTTCGACCACCGACGGCGGCGCCACCTGGACCGCGCTCACTCCCGGACCGCAGCCGCATGTGATCCAGCCGCACGGCAGCTTTATCCCGCGTCAATGACTCGCCGCCCCCCTCGCTCTCCTCCCCGCCAAAATCCGATAAAGTGTTACCCATGTCTCCGGTCGGTCAGTCCCGTGCCAACGGGCAGGGGTGACCCCTGCACCCGGGATTAAGGCCGCGCTCCGTTGTCGCGCGCGGTCTCTATAATACTGGCTACCCGTGCCAACGGGTCTTAATACTGGCTAGCCGTGCCAACGGCCGGTCACCACTTCAGCCCCAGCGCCTCGGTGAGAAACTTCATGAACGGCGCTGCCGACGCACACGCGCTGGAAAACAAATCCATGAACTCTGCCGAGCAGACTTCCATCCGCGTGAACTGCGTACCGCCGATGAAGTCCTTGCGCTTGAGATCCTCGATCAACGGATGGTTGGCATCGTAGCCCTTCGGCGGGCGGGACAGCATGTCGCCTGCCAATTCGAATCGCGACTTGAATTTACGATCGTCGATGGCGCTCTTCCATTTCGCGGGCCGCGCGACAATCGCGTCGCGGATTTTTGCGACCGTATCCGCTTGCGGATGCCAGACTCCAACGCCGGCGAAAGCCTCCGCGGGCGAGAGCGAAAGATAGAACGACGGCGAGTCGAAGTGCTTGCCGTCGCGATGACCGAAAGCCGCGGCCGCGTTGGTATGATACGGCGTCCGGTCGCGCGAGAAGTGCAGATTGCGATGGATGCGCATCATCGAGCCGCCAGCCGGGCGCGGATCGGCGACGTAGCGCGCGCTGATCTTTCGCAGCCGCGGCCCGAAATCAGCGATGAATGCGAGCATCGGCTCGCGCACCTCGCGCTCGTAGCGCGGCTTGTTATCCGCAAACCAGTCGCGATTGTTGTTGCGGCTCAGTTCCTCGAAAAATTCGAAGAATCGCGGAGTGAAGTAGCGCCGTGCCATCGTTCTCCTTCACGCCAGGATGAATTCGTTCAGTACTTTGAAAAAGCAATCGGCGTGATTTCTAACGCGAACCCTCGCTCTATGCAATCCAGTGAAAAGTGAAAAAGGAAAGGGCGGAAACTACCTCTCGATGCGCAGATGGAAGATGCCGTCGCGCGCCGTGGATTCGAGCACCGCGTAGCCCTCGGCCTCTGCCGCACTGGGAATGTCGCGGGCGCCGCGCGGATCGTCGAGCGTCAGTTCGAGCACCTCGCCGCGCGCCATCTGCTCCAGTCGCACCTTCGCGCGCGCCCAGTTGAGCGGACACTTGACGCCTCGCAGGTCGAGGCGAACCGCAACAGCCTTGCCGCGCGCTTCCATGCCTCCATGATTCTTACCACACCCGGCGCGCCGAGACGCGAGTCGCGCAAGTGGTCGGCGTGAATCCGCCGCGCGGAATCGCCAGGCTGGATGGATGTTCCTCCAAAGTTCCGAGCTCTACGACGCCATCTATCACTTCAAGAACTACGCCCGCGAGTGCGAGCGTCTGCGCGCTTTGATCGTCGATGCCGTGCCGGGCGCGCGCACGATACTCGACGTCGCGTGCGGCACCGGTGAGCACGCAAAATTTTTGAAGGAGCACTACACGATTGACGGCGTCGATCTCAACGAAAACTATCTGCGCGCCGCGCGCGTGAAGAATCCCGCCGGCCGCTATACTCGCGGCAGGGGTGACCCCTGCACGCAGTGTTAAGAAGCAGACGCGGGCCTCGTCGATCCTAACATCTCCTGGTCCGAGGAGAGGCTAGGAGCCGGGATTCTTCGAGTCGCTCTAGAATGACACAAAAGAGACTTCTAACAGGGCGAAGCCCGCATCTTGGCTTAATACTAAGGTGCAGGGGTTACCCCTGCCCAAGGAAGCGTGAAACCCACGGCGGGTTTCACACTCATCGGCGTCAGCTCGCGAATCTCTCGGTCGCGCGTTTGAGAATCGCGCGCATCGCGACGAGGCTCTGCGCCCCCACCAGCGGAAATTCGCCGATGAAAAACGTCGGCACGCCGCTGACGCCGCGCTGATGCGCCGCCAGCGAATTATTCTTCAGCCTCATCTCGTACCTGGGCGATTTTATCGCGTCGGCCACCTCGCCGGAGTCCAGTCCCGCTTCTGCCGCCAGCCGCGCGACGGTGTCCGCGTCGCCGATGTTCACGCCTTCATTGAAGTACGCGCGGTAGATTCGTTCCTCGAGCGCTTCGTCGCGGCCCGACTCGCGCGCAAACTCCGTGGCCGCCAGCGCGGCGCGCGAGTTGGTCAGCACCGTCGGCGGTTTCATCCAAAATCCCACCGCCTCGGCCATCGCGCTAATTCGCTTCCAGAGCGCGACTCGCGACACGGGGTTGATCGCCTCGAGCGCCTTGTCAATCGGAATTCCTTCCGCCGGCCAGTCGGGATGAATCTGAAAGCCGCGCCATTCGAGCTGGAAATCGAATTCGCACTTCAGCCTTCGCATCGTTTCGAAGCCGACGTAGCAGAACGGACAGATGTAGTCCGAGAACATCACGATCTTCAGCGCCATCGCATCACTCCCATTGCGCCCAATATAGAACCCGCCCTCAAGCGCCGTCAAAAGGGCCGCGCGCCTGCCGTTGCGATCGGTCATTTTCTGCAAAGTCGCAGCTATGTTATGGAGCTAGCAGCGCCGCGCTCGATTTAGATTGAGGTGACCCGATGATTCTCGATTCTCTCAAGCTCGACGGCAAAGTCGCCATCATCACCGGCGCCGGCCGCGGTCTGGGCCGCGCGATGGCGGTGAAGCTGGCGGATGCGGGCGCCGATATCGTGGCCGCGGCGCGCACCCAATCGCAGCTCGACGAGACCGCCGAAGCGATCAAAAAGACCGGACGCAAATGCCTGATCGTGCCGACCGACGTGACCGTCTCCGCGCAGGTCAACGCGCTCGCGGCCGCCACCGTCAAGCAGTTCGGCAAAATCGACATCCTGGTTAACAACGCCGGCGGCGGCGACGGCACGCGCGACAAGCAGCTCCCGGAAATCACCGACGACGAATGGCGCCGCGGTATCGACACCAACCTGAGCAGCCAGTTCTACGGATGCCGCGCGGTAATTGCGCAGATGGTCAAGCAGAATCGCGGCAAGATTATCAACCTCGCGTCGGGCTACGGGCTTCGCGGCGGCAAGCACAACTTCATGTACGCGTGCGCGAAGGGCGGCGTGATCCAGTTGACGCGCTCGATGGCGCTGACCTACGCGCAGTTCAACATCCAGACCAACTGCATCGTGCCCGGCGTCTTCCCGCACAATGAAGCGACGATGCAGTTATTCAAGGGCGGCAAGTTTATTCCCGTCGGCCGCGTCGGCCAGGACAGCGAACTCGGTCCGCTCGCGGTGTTCCTCGCCTCCGATGCGTCCAACCATATCAACGGCGAACTGATCGCGATCGACGGCGGCGGACTGGCGGGCGGAATCGCGCCGACCGGAGTGTTGCCGGAGAGTTCGAAGCAGATGGCAGTGGAAAAGTGAAACAGTGAAAAACGAAAAACCGCGGAGCTGAAAGAATGGCCTCCTCCAACGCGTCGAATGACTTCTCGCTGCAAGGCAAAAGCGCGCTGGTCGTCGGCGCCGAGCATTCCGTCGGCCGCGCCGCCGCCGTCACTCTAGCCGAGGCCGGCGCCAGGGTCGTGCTCGCCTCGCAGGAACCCGGGACCGACAAGCAGCTCAAGGAAGTCGCCAGGCTGGTGAATGCGGCCGGGACCAAGCCCGTGATTCGCGTACAGGACGCGGCGATGCGCGCCGATCTGTCCGCGACCGCCGACCTCGCCGCGAAGGAGCTCGGCGGATTGCACATCCTGGTCAACGCGCTCGACACGCCGGCCTACGGACCGGCAGAAGACAGCGACGACACGGCGTTCGACAAAATTATGGAGAACAATCTGAAAACCGTCTGGATGTCGTGCCAGGAGGGCGCGCGCGTGATGCTCCGACAGGGCGGCGGCGTCATCGTCAACATCACTTCGGTGCTCGCAGAACGCGGCGTCGCCAACGCTGCGCTGTACTGCGCGGCGAAGGCTGCAGTCCTGAACCTGACGCGCGCGCTCGCGCTCGAATGGGCGCGCAAGGGCATCCGCGTCAACGCGATCGAAGCTGGATGGCTCGACGATGAATCGAGTCCGGCCAACAAGGACGACGAGTTCAGCAAGACTATGCTCAAGTACCTGCCCTACCATCGTCTCGTGAAGCCCGAGGAACTGGGAGGCGCCCTGCTCTACCTGGTGTCATCTGCGGCCGGCTTCGTGACGGGAGAATCGATCGCCGTGGACGGCGGCCTGCGCGCGCGCGTGTAGGATTCGCGACCACCGCGACTTATCGCTCGGCGACGGGTCGCGTCGTAACCCACCTCAATTCGGTCGTATAGCGCCATCGTCTTACGATTCACTCCGCGACGATGCGGAACACGGGATAGCGCGCCGCCACCTGCTCGAACTCCGCCAGCGGCGCGTCACGGCTAAGGTCGAAGTGCGGGCGGCCGCCTGGAGCCCGTTGCAGATAGG
>Ga0074046_10005517_pt1 | contig 10100 bp, 12 predicted proteins | sample BogForMeECP23OM3_FD_94441 | JGI IMG/M metagenome (GOLD analysis project Ga0074046, IMG submission 94441) | Bog forest soil microbial communities from Calvert Island, British Columbia, Canada - Bog Forest MetaG ECP23OM3 | ecosystem: Environmental > Terrestrial > Soil > Wetlands ...
ATCGCCGAGCAGGTGAAGGTGCAGCAGGTCGAGAAAGAGCAGCAGGTCAAGGTGCAGGAAGCGGAAATCAACCGCCGTGAGAAGGAACTGATCGCGACCGTGCTGAAGCAAGCCGAGATCGAGCGTCAGCGCATCGAAACTCTGGCCGAAGCTGAGAAGCAGAGGCTGATGGCGGAAGCCGAGGGACATGCGGCGTCGATCCGCGCGCAGGGCGAGGCCGAAGCCGAGATCATCTTCAAGAAGGGTGAAGCCGAAGCCAAGGCGATGAACGTGAAGGCCGAGGCTTTCCAGGAGTACAACCAGGCAGCGGTTATCGACAAGTTACTCACCGGCCTGCCCGAGGTGGTCAAGGCGCTGGCCAGCCCGCTGGCGAACGTCGACAAAATCACGGTCATCTCCACGGGCAATGGCGATGCCGCCGGCCTGAACAAGATCACCGGCGACATCACCAAGATGGCGGCGCAGGTGCCGGCGCTGTTCGAGACGCTCTCGGGCATGCCGCTGGCGGAGTTGCTCGGCAAAGTGCGGCAGATCGGCGACAAGTCGGCGAAACCGGCCGATCCGCCGAAGAAGTAGCGAGGGGCGCAACTGCTCGTGTGGGGACGGGCGCCTCGCCCGTCCCGCCGAGCGCAGCGAGGCGAAGGAATCGGAGTAAGCGAGTTATGACGAGCAAACCAAGGCACACGGGACTGGGCATCGCCCTGGGCGCCGCGTTAGGCGTGTTGGCCGGACTTCTGGCCGGCAACGTAGGCGTCTGGATCGCCATCGGAGTCGCAATCGGTATCGTGATCGGCGCCTCGTTCCGGCGCAAGGCCGCGGAATGTCCGGAGTGCGCGCAAATCCATCGCGCACATGAATTGAAGAGGCAGATATGACAAGAAACAGGAAGCTCGGAACTGCCATCACGCTGGTCACTGCTGTAGGAGCGGCACTTGGCGTGCTTGCAGGCTATATCAGCATCACAACGGCGGTCGGCGCGGCAGTGATCGGAATCGTAATCGGAACTGCGGTGGCGCGCGGAAGGTTTTCGAGCGCGCCGGATGCAGAGTAGAGAAATTGATGAAGCCACCCCGGAACGGAGTGGCCAAAAGCTAAAAGCTAAAAGCTAAGAGCTAAAAGCTAGAAGCTAGAAGCTAGAAGCTAAAGAAGGGGGTTCACCATGGCATTACTGGAGCGTGTGGCAACGTTGGTTCGGGCTAATCTCAACGACCTGATTGATAAGGCCGAGGACCCGGAAAAGATGATCAAGCAGGTCATTCTCGACATGCAGAACCAGCTTCTGCAAGTCAAGACGCAGGTGGCGATCTCTATCGCCGACCAGCACCTGCTGGAAAAAAAGCAGAAAGAAAACGAAGATAAAGTGGCTGAGTGGATGCGCAAAGCTGAGCTGGCGGTAGACAAGAAGGAAGACGACCTGGCGCGCGCGTCGTTGCAGCGCGTGGAGAGCTATCGCGAGCTGAGCGAGAACTTCACCCAGCAGGTCGTCGATCAGAAGGCGCAAGTCGAAAACCTGAAGTCCGCGCTGCGGCAACTGGATCAGAAGCTGACCGAAGCCGAAGCCAAAGCCGACCTGCTGATCGCGCAGCATCGCCGCGCCCGCGCCGTGGGCAAGGCCAGCGACGCGCGCATGGCCTCCGGCGACGGCTCGAAGGCCGCAGCCTTCGACCGCATGAAGCGCAAGGTCGCGCATTCAGAGGCCGTGAGTCAGGCCAAGTCGGAGATCGCTGCCGATAACCTCGACGATCGTCTGGCTGCGCTGGAGAAGCAAGACCGCATCGAGCAGTTGCTGGCCGATCTGAAGCAGAAGCGCGGGGCGTAGTGTGGCGCGGGCGCCCTCGCCCGCGGATGCCGCGCCCTGAAACGCCTAGCCCTTGGTCCAGTCCTCGATCTTCAACTGCTTCACGCGCTGGAAGACGCGGTCGTGCGTGACCAACGTGGCGCCGGCGGCGAGTGCCTGGGCGGCGATCATCATGTCGAGATTACCCATGGGAGTGCCTGAATCTTCCAATGTGCTGCGGAGGGTCGCGTAACGCTGAGCGGCCGGCGAATCCCAGGGCAGGATCTCGACACGCACCAGGAACTCGTCCACCGCGAGCTTTAGCCCGGCGGCTTCTGGCCTGCGGGCAACGCCAAAACGCAACTCCGCCTCGGTCACCGCGGAGATCCCAACCTCGGCCATGGGCACCTTCAGCAGCCGTTCGCGCACGCGCGGAACGTTGCCTTTGATCACGTAGCTGGCCACGTTTGTGTCGAGCAGGTAACGGACAGGCATCAGAACAACTTCCGTTTTTGCGGCGGGGTATCGCGACGGTTTGAGAGGAAGTCTTCGGGAATCTGGAGGTCGTCGGTCAGATCGAAGAAATCCCGCCAGGAGTCAGGCCTGCGGGAAAGGATGACGTCGCCCGTGGCCGGATCGCGGCGGACATAGACCTCCGAGCCAGGGAAACGAAAGTCCACGGGCAGACGGACGGCCTGACTGCGGCCGTTGCGGAAGAGCCTGGCAGTATGAGCCACTGGTTAATCCTCCCTGATCGATATCATAGTATATCACATAGTCTCTATCACGATATAGATCATCTTTAGAAAACACCCTACCGTTCGCAGAAGCTTGAGCCAGGCGGCTTCGTATTTCCTTCGCTCTCTCAATCGCGGGCCGCGTGCAGGACGACGTTTTGAAACGAAATCGTCGAGGTTCAAGAATGAAGCAGACCATCCATGGTGCTGAGCTGTCGCCAACTAGCTGACCCTTACATCCATTGACGGCCCTGCCCGCATCTCTCTATTCTTAAGAGGAGTCAAAGTTCAAGGACGTCCATGAAGAAAGTTGCAATCCTGACCCTATTGGCCCTGGCGGCGGCAATTTCGAGCTGCGGCACCCGTACTCCCACCACCACGGTCGAGACAACGACCAGCGGAAACTGGGAAGCCCAACTTGTCGGAGGCCTCGGTCCGGCCAGCCAGCTGAACTTCGTGACTCAGTTCAAACTCACCAATGTCAATGGGGCTAGCCAGCCATTCACCCCTACTGGCTTCAGCTTCTTCAATGCAGGACCCTGTTTCGTTTCTATCAACCAACCGGCGGGTACAGCCTCGTTGAACACCAACTCTGCCAACCAGGTGACGGGCTCGATGACGTATACCGTCACGTCGGCAACGCCCGCGGGAAACACGCTTACGCTGACCACAGGTACCAGTGGCGGCATTAGCGGCACGGCCAGCGGTACGCCGGGGACGGTCCTGATCATGACGAGTGGAGTCGTTTGGGGGGGCTGGACCCTGTCCAGTACCAACAGCAGTTCCGGTTGCACAGGCAACGGCACTTTCATCATGTGTCAGGGCGGGCCCACCTGTACCGTTCCTTAGAACAGCAGCGCTCTGCGCAGTGAGCCCGCCGGACCTGGATCTGTTCGTCGTCGTGCTTTCGCCATCTTGCCCAGCTCTTCCTTCCGCCTGCCCCGCTGCTATACAGTGTGAGCCATGAGTGGCCTAGTCACGCCGCGCCAAGCCATACCGCGCGCACTGCACGAGATCGCTGAAGCCGTGGGATCCCGCCTGATTGGCGATGGCTGCGTCGCGGTGAGTAACGTAGCCAGCATCGATTCGGCCACAGAGGAAGATCTGGTCTTCGTCGAGGATGAGAAGCATTTGGCCGCAGCTTTGCAGTCGAAGGCCGGCGCGGTCATTGCAGGAGAATTCGCCGCGGCTGCTTCTTGCAGCAAGCCCTTGCTCATCAGCGACCACCCCAAACTCGCTTTCGCCCGGGCAGCGCGGTTTCTCCGCGAGGGATCGCCCCCAGAAGTCTGTCAGCAGCAGGGGAAAATGCAAGCGACGGCAGTGATTCATCCTTCCGCCGTATTGGGTACGGGCGTCTACGTGGGAGAGCGAGCGGTGATCCGCGAACAGGCGCACATCGGGGAAAGAACACGGATCGGAGCAGGCTGCTCCATCGGAGTGGGCGTCATCCTGGGCCGCGACTGTGAAATCTATCCCAACGTCACCATTTATCCAGGAAGCACACTGGGCGACCGCGTGATCGTGCATGCGGGCGCGGTGCTCGGAAGCGACGGCTTCGGGTACGTGCGCGACCGCCAAACCGGCCACTACGAGAAATTCCCTCAGGTCGGGCAGCTCGTGATCGAAGATGACGTCGAGATCGGCGCCAATACAACGATTGACCGCGGCGCGCTCGACCAAACTCGCATTCGACGAGGCGCGAAGATTGACAATCTTGTGCATGTCGGCCACAACTGCCAGATCGGCGAGGACGTCATCATTGCTGCGCAGACGGGCCTGTCGGGAAGCATCGTCATAGAAAACGGCGCAGTTCTGGGCGGTCAGGTGGGCATTGGCGAACACGCGACCATCGGCGAGGGAGTCATGCTCGGCGGGCAGGGCGGAGTCCTGCCGAATAAAATCCTGCGCGGAAAAGGCGTGGCGTTCTGGGGAACTCCGGCGCAGCCGCTGCGACAGTATTTGAAGCAGCTGGCGACGCTGGCACGGCTGGCGAAAAAGGACTAGCCAGGAGGGACTGACAAAGATCGTGGCACTCATCGTCATCGGCGGGCATTCGCGCAGCGTGGGCAAGACCAGCGTGGTGGCCGGGTTGATCTCTGCGCTCGGTGAATTCGGCTGGACGGCGGTGAAGATTACGCAGTACGGCCATGGCATCTGCTCGGCCAGCGGCGGGGAATGCGACTGCGCGACCGCCGATCATTCCTCGGCAATTTCCGAAGAGCGCGACCGTTCAGGCGAGTCGGACACGTCGCGGTTCCTGCTGGCGGGAGCGGAACGGGCGCTATGGGTGCGCACCGAACAAGGGCGGCTGGCCGAGGCCATACCCGAGCTGCGGACGAGAGTTGCGGATGCGGGCAACGTGATCATCGAGTCCAACAGCGTGCTGAAGTTTCTGCGGCCGGATTTGTATCTGACGGTTCTCGATCCGGCCACGCCCGACTTCAAGAACTCGGCACGAGAGTTCCTCGATCGCGCCCATGCCGTGATTTTGCATAACGGCAGGGGCGGCGCTCAATGGCAGGCCGTTTCTTTGAAGCCGGTGGCGGGGCGGCCGGTCTTCCGTATCACGCCGCCCGAGTATGTCACGCTGGAGATTGTTGATTTTGTTCGCCTTAATCTGGCGGCTCAGGCCGGGGCGGGAAACCGATATGGCACGGAGCCACATCGCCTCTGAAACAGGTTTCCCTCAGGGGCTAAAGCCCCGTTGTTTTCTTTCCTGTGGCGGCACGGCTGAAGCCGTGCCCTTCCCAAAACCGCTGCGAACTGGCAACCGGCAACTGAGAACTGAGTACTGACCCCTGACCACTGACAACTGCTCTTTGCTATCCTTGCGCGTGCGGCAAATTCGTTCCAGCGCTTGGCTTCTGGTGGTCTTGTCGGCAGTTCTGCAGGTACTGATTTTTCCCCTTCCCGGCGTTTATGTTCTCTCCTGGTTTGCGCTCACACCGCTGATTGTTGCGCTGCTGCGCGCGCGTCCGGCAGGCGAACTTGAAACTGCGGATGGGGTCAGATTGCGGCCCGCCGCACCCGGGCAGGCGTTCCTGCTGGCCTACGTCTGCGGAATCTTGTGGTACGCAGGGACCTGCTACTGGATCTACGACACGATGCGCCAGTACGGTGGACTCAGCGCGCCGATGGCGGCTCTGGCGCTGTTTTTGTTTTGCTGCTACCTCGGGATCTATCACGGATTATTCGGTCTGCTGCTGAGCCTGCTGGTCAAAGGGTCACGAGACTATCGGCGCGCTCTGGCGACCGCGCCATTTCTCTGGGTAGCGATGGAACTGGCCCGCACTCGCGTCACAGGGTTCCCGTGGAATTTGCTGGGAATCGCCCAGGTGGATAACGTTGCCCTGTGCCGCATCGCCGAATGGACGGGCGTCTACGGCATCTCTCTTGAAATTGCGCTGGTGAATGTCGCGTTCGCAGCAGCGTTTCTCGTTCCGCGGCAGAGGCGCGGCACGATGTTGACGGCAGCGCTGGCTGCCGCTGCGGTCCTGCAGGCGGGGAAACTCATGGAAGCTCCGGCGGCGATCGCTGACCATGCCGGCCTGCTCGTACAGCAGAATATTCCGGTATCGGCTGACTGGACGCCAGTGTATTTTCAGCGGACCCTAAACGAACTGGCGGAGCTAAGTGTGAGGTCCGCGGCCAGCCCTGGGGCCACGGAAGTCGACTTGGTCGTCTGGCCGGAGTCGCCCGCTCCCTTCTTTGACCACGATGCGAGATTTCGGAACGTGATCAGCGACATGGCGCGCCAAACCCGGGCTTGGGTTGTAACCGGCGTCATCGGAACTGGATCGCCGCGCCCGAGCGGAAAGACTCCTCTGCTGTTCAACTCGGCTGTGTTAGTTAGCCCCACCGGTCAATGGACCGCCCGCTACGATAAAGTCCATCTGGTTCCTTTCGGAGAGTATCTGCCGTTCCCGAGCCTGTTCTCGTTTGCCGGAGGCCTGACCAAGGAAGTCGGCGAGTTTGGGCGGGGCACATCGCGCAAACCGCTCGACGCAGGCGGCGAGCAACTTGGCGTGTTCATCTGCTACGAATCTGTCTTCCCAGATGAAGTGCGGCAGTTCGCCGCGCAGGGCGCGGAGGTCCTGGTCAACATTTCTAACGATGGCTGGTATGGAGACAGCGGCGCTTATGCGCAGCACTTGAACCAGACTCGCATGCGTGCCATCGAAAACCATCGCTGGCTGCTGAGCGCGACTGATACCGGAGTGACGGCTTCGATCGATCCCTGGGGACGAGTTGTGGCGCGAGTTCCCCGCAAACAGCGAACGGCGCTGATCGCTCCCTATGCCCCCACTTCCGTAACTACTCTTTACACTCGACGTGGCGACTGGTTCGCCTATGGCTGTGCGATAATCTCTCTAGGAGCGCTGGTGGCGCGCTTCGCACTTTCCAAAAAACCGCAGGAAGGCTGATCGGTCGTCATGAATCAAGAGTTGGAACAGTCCTACGAGAAGTTGAGCAAGAAAGTGCAAGAACTCCGGGAGTATCTTTGACGCGGGGAACCTCCGTCCGCAACTAGCCGAAATCGAAAAGCAGGCTGCCGACCCGGCACTTTGGTCGAATCCGCAAAGGTCGCAGCTCGTGATGCGCGAAAAAAAGCGCTTGGAGCACGTGCTCTCGACCGACGCCGACCTGGCACGACGCAGCGACGACATCGCCGCCTATTTTGAGCTTGCCAAAGAAGGCGAGAATGTGGACGCCGACTTGGAGCGAGAGATCGGCTCCCTGAGCGATCTGATTGACACGCTTGAAACCGAAACCCTGCTTTCCGGCGAGAACGATGCCCGCAACGCCATCGTGACCATTCATCCCGGCGCGGGCGGCACTGAGTCCCAGGACTGGGCCGACATGCTGTTGCGCATGTATCTGCGCTGGGCCGAGCGCCAGGGATTTGAGACCGTACTCTACGACTATCAGCCGGGCGAGGAGGCTGGGCTGAAATCGGCGACATTCGCGGTCAATGGCGAGTACGCGTACGGACTCCTCTCCAGCGAAATCGGTGTCCACCGGCTGGTGCGTATTTCTCCGTTCGATCAAGCCAAGCGGCGTCATACTTCATTTGCCAGCGTATACGTGTCCCCGGAAATCGACGACAGCATCGAGGTGGTGATCAAGCCGGAAGACATCCGCGTGGACACCTACCGCTCCAGCGGCAAAGGCGGACAGCACGTCAACACCACCGACTCGGCCGTGCGCATCACGCACATTGCAACCGGCTTGGTTGCCAGTTGCCAAAACGAGCGTTCGCAGCACAAGAACCGTGACCGCGCTATGAGCATGCTGCGCTCGAAGCTCTACGAGTTTGTGATGGAGAAAAAGCGCGAAGCTACGAAAAAGATCGAGGATTCGAAACTCGACATCGATTTCGGATCGCAGATTCGTTCTTATGTGTTGCAGCCATACCGGATGATCAAAGACCATCGCACCAAGACGGAAGTCGGCGACGTGGACCGCGTGCTCGACGGCGACCTGCAGCCCTTCATCCGGGCGTATCTGCTGGCGCGGCGTGGAGAGAGACAGTGAAGCGTGCAGCGAAAAAACTCCCAGCGCAGAGGACGCCGAGTACGCAGGGGGTCAAACTCGGTCCTCGATTCATGCGGGCGTTTCAGTTTGCTGCCGAGAAACATTCCGGCCAGACGCGGAAAGCATCGACGATCCCCTACCTCGCGCACCTGATGGGCGTCGCGTCGCTGGTGCTGGAGGCCGGAGGCGATGAAGATCTGGCGATTGCGTCGCTGCTACACGATGTGGTCGAGGATTGTGGCGGAGCGCCGATGCTGAAGGAAATCCGCCGCCGCTTTGGAAACCGGGTCGCCAAAGTAGTAGACGGCTGCACCGATGCCGATACGGACCCCAAGCCGCCGTGGCGTGAACGCAAGGAAGGGTACATCCGCCACCTGACGAAGGCGGATGCGGACACTCGACTGGTTTCGGCGGCTGATAAGCTGAATAACGTGCGCTCCATCCTCAGCGACTACCGCGAATTCGGCGAATTCGTCTGGTCACGGTTCCATGGTGGACGCGAGGGCACTCTTTGGTACTATCGCACTTTGCGGGACGAATTTCTGCGGAGCCGGCCGAATCGCGTTACCCGGCAATTCGATCTGGCGGTGAAAGAACTCGACTCGCTGGCGGAGCATCCGATCTCTGCCGGCCAGGAATCGCAGCCCGTCGTCGGGACCTGAAGCTATGGCGCGCACCATTGATCAAATTCGCGCTTCGAGACTTCCCTCCCACATGATGCAGTTTGCGGCCCGCGGCGCGCTCCAAGTGCCGCCTGCCGAGAACATCGAGATTCTGGTTCATCTTGCCCGCCACAACAAGATCTTCGGCGAACTAGCACGTATGACCCTGGCAGGGTGGGACGAGAAGGCCTGCCTGGACTCCGCATCCGATCCCCAGACCTCGGCCGAGGTCCTCGAATACTTTATTTCGCCCGAGAACCTGCGCCCGAAGTTGCTGCCCGCGTTGCTCGAAAATCCGTCGGTGTCCGAGGGAGAACTGGCGAAGCTCGCCCTGGGTGCCCTGCGGGAGACCATCGCGGCCATGCTCACGAGCGCGCGGGTGCGATCGCTGACCGGCGTTCTCGCCATTCTCAAGACGAATCCATACTTGAAGAAAGAAGAAGCTGCCGAGATTGACCAGCTTCTTAGTGCGACCGCCTCTACCAACGCAGTCGCTGCGGCAGATGAGATGGCGGATGCCGGGCAGGTCGCCTCGGGAGCAGAACTGAGCGCGGAAGAAGTGGCAGGCGCTCAAGCGGACAGCGCAGCCGAGCCAGCAGCCACTGGAGAACAGGATGAGAAGGTCTCCGCTTATCTCAAGGAACACGCCGATGAGATTGCCGCCGAGGGCGAGAAGCCCTTTCAGTCGATTGGTGGGGTTGTCGAACTGCTTGGGCCCGACTATTTTCCCGTCACCCAGACTGCGGATGTCCCGGCACCTTCCCTGGCCAAAGTAGCAGCGAAGCCGGGCGTCGCTGCGGCCAAGAGGGCGCGTCCAGGCGAATCCGAGCGCAAGAACACGCTGCAGAAGATCAATGCTCTCGACGTCAAAGGACGCATTCAGCTCGCTTTGAAAGGCAACAAAGAGGAGCGCTCCATTCTGATTCGTGACGGCACCAAGGTCGTGGCTCTCGCCGTGCTCGACGCGCCCAAGCTCTCCGATGGCGAAGTCGAGCAGATCGCCAGCCAGAAGAATGTGCTGGAGGCTGTGCTGCGCCAGATTCCGCTGAAGCGCCGCTTCATGAAAAACTACATTGTGGTGCGCAACCTGGTGTTCAATCCGCGCACGCCGCTGGATCTGGGTTTAGGGTTGATGAAGAACCTGATGACGCTGGACCTGAAGAATCTTTCTTCCAACAAAGAAGTTTCCGACACAATTCGCAAGCTGGCGTTGAAAATGTTCAAGCAGAAAATGGAAGTCGCCAAGAAGAAATAACCGGAGGAACTTTGGTTTCGCTGCCGCAGTCAGACCCGATCACTGAACTTCTGAAGCATTCCAAGACCATCGCTGTCGTGGGATTGTCGTGCAACCCCATGCGTCCCAGCCATGGCGTTTCGGCTTATATGCAG
>Ga0074046_10005518_pt1 | contig 10097 bp, 6 predicted proteins | sample BogForMeECP23OM3_FD_94441 | JGI IMG/M metagenome (GOLD analysis project Ga0074046, IMG submission 94441) | Bog forest soil microbial communities from Calvert Island, British Columbia, Canada - Bog Forest MetaG ECP23OM3 | ecosystem: Environmental > Terrestrial > Soil > Wetlands ...
GCCGAAAACGAATGCTGGTCAGTTGTCGATCATCCGGAGCATAGGATTTGTCGCTGTTTCGTCCATTCCAGCGGGAGCTGGGCCGTGCGTTTGAGCGCTTCGGCGGTGAGCGTGGCAGGCTGTGTCTTGCAGCGGCGAGGACCTCAACGAGGTTCTGCCAGGCAAGCTTGAATTGGGCGCTCAGATCGCTCGGGTGCATAGGTGCAATCATCCAGGGTCACGATTAGCGATCCAGAGTCGCCAGCTGAGCTGAAATCGGGGGTGCCAGTTATAATAATCTGGTTGAGGAACTTAGCCAATTTTATTACAGTAGCGCTGTAATTCACACTTATGTTGACACCCACCGCCTCAATCGTTCCGGTCGTGAGGCAAGTTGTACGGCCCCCCATTTTGCCGCTAAAGATCGATTTGAGCGCATGAGTGTGGCGACCAGGATTTTCCGGCGCTTCCCGTTCAGTTCTCCGACCTATCAATGGAGAGAGGTCAGCGCACCGCCGGACATAGTCGCCTTTGATTGCGCCCGCTGTCCCGCAGCCGAGAAGTAGCGTCAGCGACACATTGTTGCATCGATTCTACAATTTGTAGCCATCGTTTGATTGATGGCGGGAGCACGCCGCCTTATTTCAGGGTTATTGACCAATCGTTAGTGGCGCATTGATTGCAGGGGCGGTTCGGATGAACGGGATGAAAGGTCTAAATGCACTGTTAGATACTAGCGCTACTGGAACATCTGTAGAATTGACCCTTCACGCGCCAACAGGGATAAACAGCGACTTGGTAATCGCCGGCTCGTACTGAGCGCACCGTCCAGTCTGCTACCAAAGGGAAGGATCCTCTTGCTAGCTATCGCGGTTACCTACACTTGTGGAAAAGCACGGATCGGCGTGATCGCGATATATTGTGCGGCCGCATTTGCTATCTTCGGCCTTCATCGTTCTTCAGGCCGTGCCCATAGCGCGGGTTCCACCCCGACGCTCTTCGTTACGGACGGCTGCTCCAAGGCCGTGACAGCTTATCCAGCCGCAAGCAACGGTGACATCTCCCCGCTGGCCCCCGCCCCTACCGGCCTTGCCCAACCGCAATATGTGGCGGTTGACAAAAATGGGAACATTTACGCCACCAACCTTTGCACAAGGACCATCAGCATTTACGCCGAGGGGAGTAAGGGCAATGCTGCTCCCATCGCCATCATCGGCGGAAGCAACACCGGCTTAAGCAGCCCGGAAGGCATCGCGGTGGATTCCGGCGGCAACATTTACGTGGCGGATGAAGGTGCCGACAGCGTGTTAGTCTATCCACCGCTTGGAAGCAGCACCGGGTCGCTCAACGAGTCCCCGGCCGCCACCGTCAGCGGGAGCAACACCGGCCTGAACGCTCCAGTCGGGATCGCGCTGGATTCCAGCCGCAACATCTACGTGGCGGATGCAAGCGGCCACAGCGTGCTTGTCTATCCGCCGCTGGGAAGCAGCACCGGGTCGCTCAACGAGGCCCCGACCGCCACGATCAGCGGGGGCAACACCGGTCTGAGCTTTCCACAAAGCATCGCGCTGGATTCGAGCCGCAACATTTATGTGGCTGCTGGAAACGGTGGCGAAGTGTTTGTCTATTCAGCCGGGAGCAACGGCAATGCCTCCCCAATCGCCACCATCAATGGGACCGAGACCGACTTGCTCAACCCAGTCGGCATCGCGCTGGATTCCAACGACAAAATCTATGTGGTGGATTCCGGAACCAAAAGCGTGTTTGTCTATCCACCGCTGGGAGGCAGCACTGGGCTGCTCAACGAGGCCCCCACCGCCACCATCAGCGGTGGCAACACCGGTCTGATCGAGCCACAAGGCATCGCGCTGGATTCCAACCACAACATTTATGTTGCGGATGGAGGCAACTCCAGCGTGACGGTCTATTCGCCGGTAGGAAGCAGTACCGGGCTGCTCAATGAGGCCCCCAGCGCCTCCATTAGCGCGGCGATGACCACCGGCCTGATCTACCCAGAAGGCATCGCGCTGGATTCCAGCGCCAACATCTATGTGGCGGATTCAGACGCCGCCGACATACTTGTCTACCCGGCCGGGAGTAATGGCGACACCGCCACACTCGCCACCATCAGCGGGGGCAACACCGGTCTGATCCAGCCACAAGGCATCGCGCTGGATTCCAGCGCCAACATCTATGTGTTGGATCTTTTGGGCAGCGTGTTTGTCTACCCGCCGCTGGGACGTAGCACGGGGCCACTCAACGAGGCCCCGACCGTCACGATCAGCGGGGGCAACACCGGCATGAGCTACCCAGAAGGCATCGCGCTAGATTCCAACGGCAACATCTACGTGGCGGATTCAGGTGCAGCCAGCGTGTTTGTCTACCCGCCGGTGGGACGTAGCACTGGGCTGCTCAATGAGGCCCCGACCGCCACGATCAGCGGGGGCAACACCGGCCTGATCCAACCACAAGGCATCGCGCTAGATTCCAACCGCAACATTTATGTGGCGGACTGCGGTGAGTGTGGGGGAAATGGCACCGGCACCAGCGTGTTTGTCTATCCGCCGCTGGGAAGCAGCGCCGGGCCGCTCAACGAGACCCCCACCGCCACCATCAGCGGGAAAAATACCAGCCTGCTATATCCGATCGGCATCGCGCTGGATTCTAGCGACAACATCTATGTGGTCGATCTTTTCGGCAGCAGCGTGTTTGTCTATCCCCCGCTGGGAAGCAGCACCGGAGTGCTCGACGAGTTCCCCAGCGCCGACATAAGCGGTCCGCAGACGGAACTGGGTGAGCCTCTGTTCATCGCCATTCAGTTGTGGGCTGCCACGCCTACGCCAACCGCGACTCCGACCTTCACGGCGGCGACAGCAACTCCAACGCCGCCCGCGATTGCGACGCCGACGCCAACTGCGGTGCCGGTGACGCTTGAGATCAAGCCGAAAGCGCTCAAGTTCGCGAAGACCAAGGTCGGAACGCCGAGCGAATCGAAAACGGTTACGGTGTCCAATCGTAAGGGCACCAGGAAGCATCCGGGGTCTGCGGTGTTGATCGAGATGATTTCCGATCCGGCGGTGTTCACCCAGACCAACGACTGTCCCGCGAGTCTGGCGCCCGGCACGGGTTGTTCGATCTCGGTGACATTTACTCCGAGCGCGCCCACGAATCAGACCGGAGCGCTGACGATTACCGACAATGCGAAGGGTGGTAGGCAGACGGTGTCGCTTAGTGGCACGGGAAAATAGCGGAGACAATCGCCGCCACCGTGTGTGTGGCGAATTACTGATTTCCCCAGAATCACCAATTCGCCACACACAGGTTTCATGGCTTCACCCCGGCAAACTCGCGCAGCGCCGACGATGGCACGTGAGTTGCTTGGCAAGGTGTAGGGAGGTGATGGTTATGCCAGTTGGTTTGCTACTTCTCCTTGTGCTGATTACATTTGCGCTGTATTTCGATCAAGACGGGAACGTTCGGGAGGAGAAATTGGGCCAGCCAATTCCTGCCCCCTTTCGGCACAGGCACAAAAATAATGCCACCTTTTGGCACAGGCATAGAAGTAATCAGAATTCCTCAAATTCGTCACGCTAGGTTTTCCCGAAGGTGGGCCGAGTTCAGCTTTCACGTGTTTGTGGCGAATCACTGATTTTGTCGCAATCTGCGATTCGCCACACACAGGTTCCACCCGCGAACCTCTCCTGAGACCACGCGGTAGGATGGCACAGCATCACCGGCGTCATACCCGCCGAGTTCTTTTTCGATCCAAGCCAAAAAATCAGGAAGGTCGAGCTTTGCGGCCACGACCTTGGCCTTGCGGAGCAAGTCTTCCGTGGGAACCGACCGGTCCAACGCTTCTGCCTGCAATTGCTCGACTAAGGAAAGGCTTTTGGGGTGATTCGGCATGATGCCAATTTTATCAAACGATAAAGGAGCCCGCGACTTTCGGCGCAGAGAGACAGACCGTGAGCGGGCCGATGGCGCGCGAGAGGACGGCGGCGGTTTCGGGCCATCACTTCGTGGCTTTGCCTTTTCCTGTCATTTGAACCGTCTGCATTTCGCTCGGTTCGAGGTTGTCGCGGATCGTAAGCGTCCCGGTGTACGCGACCGCCTGCGTCGGTTTGAACTGCACAGCGACCTCGCAGGATGTCTCGTTCTTCGGCACTCCTTTGCCTTTCGGCATCAGGTCATCGTTGCTGCACTGCGTCGTGACCGAGAACGGCGATGGCGTCGGCATCCCGCTCGCGTTTTCCATCTCGATCAGAATAGGCAGCGGGTGACTGTTCTTTGTGGTCTTGTCGGCATTGCTGACGGTCACCATCTTGACCACGGCGTCGTTGAGCGTGACGGTGCCGAATTTCAGCGTCTTCGGAGAAACCTTGAGCTTGCCCGCAACCGGCGTCGGCGTTGAGGTAGGGGTGGCGGTGTTGGCGGCAGTCGCGGTCGCTGTGGTCGTCGGTGTCGAGGTAGGTGTAGGAGTCGGGGTTAGGTCCGACTCGAACGCGCCAACGTCGCAAGCGGGTGTGCCGGTATCGCCGGGGTCGGGGCGAGGAAAGCTGCGCTGATCGGTGGCAGGACATAGGGCGATTGGAATTGCGTCGATGGCCGGACTGCCGGCCTGAAGCGCAATCGTCTCGGTCGGTCCGCCGTTGTCCTGAAGCCCTGACGGATCGAGCTCCGGATCCACATCGTCCCCAAGCGTCTGACCATTAGCGCCGGGGGTATCATCGCTGTACTCAAGGTTGCATGAAAGGTCATCGGAAATATTGTAGCCCAGGTCGGAGACTGGACTAACGGCAGGATAGTTGCACTCGTTACTCATCGCGCCTGCGCCTGCTACGATGGTGCCGCCGAGTTCCAGCACACCGCCGCTGTCGTTGTAACAGCTGGCACCGTTCATGTTGGCGGAGTTGTCGGAGAAGGTGCTGTTGCTGACAACGAAAAGTTGGTTCTGTCCATTGTAGATGGCGCCGCCGTTAGCGAAGGCACTGTTGAAGACAAAAGTGCTGTTGCTGACGGAACCAACTCCGGAATCGTTGGCGATGGCCCCGCCAGAGCCAATGGCGATGTTGTTGTCGAACAAGCTATTGCTCACATTCAGCGTACCGCCGTTGGCGATACCGCCTCCGTTACCTCCGGTGGTGGTGAATTGGATCGTACAATTGGTCACGTTGAGGGTGCCATGATTTACGACGCCTTGGCCGCTGTAACCGAGTGCGTTCCCATTCTCGATCGTGAGCATATTCATAAAAACCGTGGCGGTCGAATTGATGCCAAAGATGGCAAAGCCCTTCGCTCCGCCGTTTACCGGTACTGCCTGTCCCGGTCCGACGATGGTCAAGGTATTCTGGATCGTCGGCAAAGGGCTGCCGACTGCGATGGTTCCGCTTAGAACGAAGATCGCAATGGTGTCGTTGCCGGTGCCCGGGTTGCAGTCGCCGCTGGTTGTGTCACTTTTGGCATTGGCGTTGTTGATCGCTTTGCGCAGGCTGCAGAGCCCGTCGCCGGAGGTGCTATCGTCGGTTCCGGTGTTGACGATAATAGTCGCGCTCGCGTGCGCGTCGCGCTTCGTCGCCAGCACGGCAACCATCGCTGCGGCGCCGGTGAGCAAGACTAGGAATTTCAGGGTGGTACGGCCCGAGGGCGGCTTTTCAAGCGCCGCGCACGGAACCGCCAATGCGCGGCGCACCGTCAGGAGTGCCGCGCGGCCTGAGGTGGCTCTTGTCCACGCTTGTGCGTGAAACAGCCTGCGCTTCGTCTGGTCTGATACGGCTCGACTCATCTAGCCCTCGGACCGTAACCGGTATCAGTCGCCAGCTATAGCTAACAGAGCGCCATCTTAAAGCAAGCGCACGCATCGCGATTTGCGTTTCCGGGCTGTTCGCCGACCGATTAAATCCCTAACCCGTTTTGCTCGCTGCCTTAAGAATAAAACAAAGTGATCGAAATCGTCAGGAAACTTGGCCTGACTTGGCTGTGTGTGGCGAATCACTCATTTTGTCGCAATCTGCAATTCGCCACACACAGCTCGAATTCCGGTTCAGATAGAATTTTTGTTTAAGGACAAAAGTCCGTCGCCAGATCATCCGCTCCGGGAAACTAGGACGACTGGGAGTTGAGAAATCGACTTGGTGATCCGGCCGAACTGTCTCTTGAACCAGAAGATTTCGTCGGCAAGTGCGCGCGGCAAAATTCGCTCCCCAGTACCGCAGACTCAGGGCAGCGCTTCCAGCCCGGGCCTCGCCCTCGGCATCGCGATGGCATTCTGAGCTTCTTCAATCCTCCTCCTTTCATTGTGAGCCCCAAAAACTCGCGTTGCGCAGATATCGCCGTGACCTATAGCGACTGCGATTTAGGCGCACGTTGCATCAAAACAAATAATTCCATAAAAACGAGACGACCGCATCGAGCATCGCAGCTTTTATTAACAGCCTGTGAATACAAACTGGAGAAGGCAGCGCTGCGCTGAGTCCTGCGACACCCGCCCCGATCACCACCACGCGTCGATTCGCCACTTAGTCTTTCGTCTCCAATTCAGGTAGCGAGGTAGCGTGCGTTCGACCTCACCAAATCCTGCGCTTCAGCTAGCGAACGAAGGAAACCGGAGAGATCCGACGAAAAGCCAAATCCGAGGCGAAGAAATTCTCTCCGGCGCGGATGCCTTTTCTCAGGGCCGAATGGTTTGCCAAACTCGGGCCGAATTCCGCTCAACGAATCCTGAAGGGTCTCGGGGGTTCAAATCTCCCTCTCTCCAGCGGCCTGTGTGTGGTGAATTGCTGATTCTGGGGAAATCAGTAATTCGCCACACACACGTAATGACAGCAACCTTCTTTTCGAGTTTGCCCTGAGTTCTCTCCGTTTTGGTCTGAAGCTTGCCCGCTCGAAGTGGCACCGCTTATAAATAGTCGGGCGAGGGCCACGCTGCCAACCGCGGAGGATCCCGTTGGAATCTCACGCTCGCGAGGGACTAAGATCGGGGGCGCCAAGGAGATTCAGGATGGAATCGATTCTAGGCGACGTTCTTACTGAACAATTCCGAGATTCTCATCTTGGCAGGTCACGAGTAACCTCCTTTTGGTCATCCCGTACCTGAAGGCGGCAAACGATAAGGAGGGTATATGGCTTCCTCAAAACGCTCAAGGATTACGCGAGAAAACACTGCAGTTCTCCTGATTGATCATCAGGTCGGTCTGTTTACGGGCGTTCGAGATCTGACCGTTAGCGACCTCAAGCACAATGTCGTGGGTCTTGCGAAGGCCGCCAGAACACTTAGTCTACCCGTCGTCGCTACAACGACGGCGCGTGACAGCATGTGGGGACCGACGATTCCGGAGCTTCGAGAAGTTCTCGGCAACGGCGAAATTCTGGATCGCTCAAGCGTTAATGCGTGGGATGATGAGCGTTTCGTGAAAGCCGTCAAGGCGACGGGACGCGATCACCTGATTTTGGCCGGGCTCTCGTTCGAGGTGTGCGCCTCATTGCCGGCGATCTCAGCGAGGGAAGCTGGCTACCAGCCGCTGGTAGCAATAGATGCCTGCTGCACCTTCACTCATGACAAGCGCGAGGCCGGAATCGTCCGCCTGACCGTGCTTGGTATCGAGGTGTCAGACTACTCCACTCTGATCGTCGAGATCCTGGCAGACAACGCTGATCCGAAGGCGAACGAGGTTTATGCAGCGCTCGACATGCCGTTCGCGACATTAATGGGACAGGTTGCGGCCGGGTACCGCAAATGACACCGCTGACTACTGAAGGTGTTCTATAGTCGAGAGCATCGAAGTATGGCCGACGCCAACGCGATCCTTGAACTTTGGTTTGGCCACGGTGAGCCCGTAAGTGCCGATCACCAGCGGCGATGGTTCGCAGCCGATGCCAGCTTCGATCGGCTATGCGTCGAACGATTCGCCGGCGATCATGCCGCGGCCGCTGCGGGTGCTGTGGTGGCGTGGCGAGTTGCATCTGAGGCGCGGCGATGAAAGCAATGCGACCGCCGATTATCGAGAAGCGATCTCGGTTGCGCGGCGCATGGGTTCGAAGGCTTTCGAACTGCGCGCAACCACCAGCCTCGCGCGGTTGCTCGACAAGCAGGGGCATCCTGATGAAGCCCGCGCGATGCTCGCGGACATCTACAACTGGTTCACCGAGGGCTTTCGACACCGCCGATTTGAAAGACGCAAAGGCCCTGCTCGACGAGCTGGGTGCGTAGCGATGAATTGCACAAAGTGCGGAACTGACAACCGCGAAGGACGCAAGTTCTGCGCGAAATGCGCCGCGCCTCTCGCACGCGTGTGTCCGCAATGCGGCGCTTCGAACGAGCCCGGAGAGAACTTCTGTGGCGAATGCGCTGCCGCGCTCGGGCAAACTCCAACTGCGTCCGCAAAGAAACCGAACGACCCACCGATTCGAGTAGCAGAGAAACCTGCACCCGAAAATCTGGAAGGCGAGCGCAAGACGGTCACCGCGCTGTTCGCGGACATCAAGGGCTCGACGGAACTGGAACAAGACCTCGATCCCGAAGAAGCGCGCGCCATCATCGATCCTGCGCTCAAGCTGATGATCGACGCGGTGCGCCGCTACGACGGCTACATCGTGCAGAGCACCGGCGACGGCATCTTCGCATTGTTCGGCGCGCCGCTGGCGCACGAGGACCATCCGCAGCGCGCTCTCTACTCGGCGCTGCGGATGCAGGAAGAACTAAAGCGCTACTCGGCGAAGGTGGTCGCTGATGGCGGAATGCCGATCGAAGCCCGCATCGGCGCGAACACGGGCGAAGTCGTCGTGCGCTCGATCTCGACCGGCAGCGGCCACGTCGAATTCACGCCCATCGGCCACACCACCAATCTCGCATCGCGGATGCAGGCCGTCGCTCCGACCGGATCGATCGCGATCAGTGAGAATACGCGCAAGCTGGTCGAGGGTTACTTCGCGCTCCAGCCGCTGGGACCGACCAAAGTCAAGGGCGTCAGCGAGCCCGTGAATGTCTACGAGGTGACGGGGCTGGGGCCGTTGCGCACGCGGCTGCAACGCTCGGCAGGACGGGGTTCCACTGCGATGTCTTTCTGAAAGACGACGATATTGTCACGTGGGACTATGCAGCGCATATCCTGCGGCGTTTACGGATAATGTTGGGAGCCTTGAAATTCTGAACGGCAAAGCAGTGTCTTAATTTCCCGCCCTCAGTGTCTTAATTCAGACAGTACCCTCCCTTTGCTTGGTCGTGACAGAAAAATCGCGCTATACTAGCTAAGGGCCTTTCCACAGGGTTACGAGTTGAAATCAGAGAGTCAAAACGGGGTTCCCGGTAAAACAGCGCTGTTACGCTTGGCGGCCCGCGCCACACTAGGTTAACTGCCAGCCGGCCTAGATTGGCCTGGAGAAATCAGCAATCCATGAGTCAGCGCGACTCCCGCGGCGATATAACCAGCTTCACCAAGGTGGACGCCGAGGCGCAGAACGACTTCTTCATCCGGTTTCTCGACGCTGGCAACGCCATACCCGATATCAGGAGCGTCAAGCAGATCATGATCGAGCGGCTCGAGCTGCGACCGCGATCAAGCATGCTCGATCTCGGCTGCGGCACCGGGGATGACGCGTGCGAACTCGCCGCCATCGTTGGGCCGAGCGGAACCGTGGTCGGTGCTGATGTCAGCACTGCGATGATCGCCGAAGCTAATCGGCGTCACGGCGACCTGGCGCCTGCTGTTCGCTTCATGGAAGCGGACGCGGAACGCCTCGATTTGCGCGATGGCGCCTTCGATCGATGCCGTGCCGAACGCGTCTTGATGCATCTGCCGCACCCGGAACGGGCGATTGCTGAAATGGTCCGCGTGCTGAGGCCGGGTGGACTGGTGGCCGTTTTCGATTTCGATTGGGACACGATGTACGCCGACAGTGCGCACAAAGAAATCACGCGCCGCCTGTTTCATAGCTTTAGCGACGGCATCAAGAACGGATGGATCGGGCGCGCGCTTCCGCGGCTCTTTCGCGAGGCTGGTTTGCAGGACGTTACCAATGTTCCTCACGCGGTAAGACTCGGGTGTCAGTTCGCACATTGGCTGCTAGACGGACACCTGGCCAAGACAATGCAAGCGGGGACGCTGAGTTCTGGCGAAGTATCC
>Ga0074046_10005519_pt1 | contig 10096 bp, 9 predicted proteins | sample BogForMeECP23OM3_FD_94441 | JGI IMG/M metagenome (GOLD analysis project Ga0074046, IMG submission 94441) | Bog forest soil microbial communities from Calvert Island, British Columbia, Canada - Bog Forest MetaG ECP23OM3 | ecosystem: Environmental > Terrestrial > Soil > Wetlands ...
ATGGTTACCCATCAGAACGTAGCCGTGAATCCGTACTCCGAATCGGCTCGGAAGGCACCCCAGCAGCTCTAGAAAATGTGAGTTCGACCCCTCGTCTGGAAAGATTTGCCGGCGTTCCACCCCACTCAGTTCGTGAAAGAGAACCCGAGTGCGCCGCGCATCGAGGCTATGACATCTGCGCCTCGCTATAGCTGGAGTGATGGCGACCTACGCGCCCTTGCAGACCTGATGCACGGCGAACTCAATTTTGCCATGGGCAATCCGGGTTATGAATCTGACGTGGTGAACGTAATCCGGACGAACGCACTGAAAATCTACGATCCGCCGGAGAGAAACTGAGACCGCTCAACACACCGAACTTACTGTTCGATTAAGGTCGAAACTCAATTTTTAGGTTGGCGAAATCGCGCATCCAAATCGAACTCTTGTCAGTTGCCGCTATTTCAAACTCGCCTGCTGCCGAAATCCCGGAGCGCGCACTTCGAAAAGCGGCTGACCGGGCTGCCGAATTGCCAATTCAAGCGCGGCCGCAGCGCGTTGCCTCTGCCGACCGTCGCGCAATACCTCACGTAGCCATTCAACCGACATCGGTTTGCCCAGGAGATAGCGAGTTCCTCGTTGAAACCGGCTCTGATTCCGAGTCCACCATTTTTGAATCAATGCCGGATCAGGCCAAGGAAGGTATTCATCGGGGTCCATCGCCACGTTCTCATCCGCCGGATCGTCGGTCGGTCCTGCCTCGAACCCGTCCGGGGCGCTTTTATCCAGATGCTCATACGCCAAATCGACTCCGGTGATCAAGCTGAATGCTTCGCCGGCGGGCCGCGCATGGATGGGAACATTCATTTGGCGTATCAGCCATAGAACAAGTTCCTGGTCACCGATTGTTCCGGCGGCGGCAATTGCGGAGCGCATTCCGTTTCTGCGCCTGGAAAACCATGCTTGCCACGCTTTCGCTGCAGCGAGATCCATTCGGCGAACGGTTGTCTGCATCGCCTTCCCGGCAAATGGCCCAGGCGATTCTGCGAACGTTCGAAGCACGCTCAGTGAATCCAGATTCGGCGAAAGCAGCGTCTCCGACCAGGCAGCGGCGAAACGAGCGCCGTCATCGGGATCGGAATGCATGCCACGCATTCTTGGCAATAGATCAATTCGACCCAATTCGCCCACTGCGCGGAGAGCTCTTGCGCGGACGGCTGCGTTGTCGTCGGCAATCGCGTCATTAAGGATTCGGCCCGGATCAACTCGATGAATTGCAAAGGCGCCAATCCCAATCGCGCGGAACGCTGACTGATCGGAGGCAGTAAGCGACTCCAAGTGCGACTTCGCTTGGTCATATGGCAACCATCCCAGCGCAGAAATTATTCCGGCGGCAAGTTCCGGCCTCTTCACAAGGTGTCCGAACAGAAAATCGATCCAGTCTCGGCGGCCTGAGTCAAACGCTAAGAAGGCCGCTGGAAACAAATCGCAGGGCTCATCGCAGTCCAGGCTTTCAAGAATCAAATTCCAGCCGCCCTGACCAGCAATGCGCAGACCATGCAGATGAGATTCGATTCGATTATCAAGTTTGACGAGATCCCCGAGAAAATAGTTTGGCCGAGAGATGGCGACATGCCGCAGGAGCCACAAAAACGAAGCCTCTTCCACGTGTTGCGATACGATCCGGTGGACAATCGGAGGATCTGTTTTTCCGGAACTTCTCTTGAACGGACCCAACTCGTCTGAATGTTGACTCGCCATTCTCACACAGATTGGAGTTAGTGCCGGCACAAAAACAACGTCGTGCTCCGCCGAACGAGCCGGTTTTCCCGTCGCGCGTTCCCCGCTCTGATGCCGGTTTGTGAATCGGACATAAAAGCCTAATCAATGATAATTCGCGACACCAGAATCGAGGAATGACTGTATGCATCAAGCATATTAATAAGAACGTTCCACGAGCATTCGCTGGCAATAAAGCGATTAACAACAAATTCAAGAGTGATCTCATCGAATTGCGTTATCGATCCGACGAGACAACCCGGCTGATCAGCCTCGCATACGGGCGGGCCAAAGCCACCTGCCTCGAGGATCCGGCTCCAGGGTTTTGTCCATTCGCCGACCTCGACCACTGTCGCCGGCTCTACTGGCGTGCGCATTTCGATCAGAAATCTTCGGACTTTGCCGAATTCCGACTGCTCCCATTCCACCGCGAAAGGAATTTTGCGCGAAATCCCGGGATAGACATCCGGTTCGTTGTTCTCGTCTGCGACGGGAACAATGATCGACGGTGCGTCGCGGCGTTGGCGATCAGAGACAAGGATAGCTTCCACGCTCGGCCGATCTCCCGTTTGCCGCGCGAACATGTTCCTTAGCACCTGGAACGCACGGGGATCAAGAACGTTCGAATGCAGCTCGAATGCCGGCACGCCGGGTACTGGCGTCGCACCCGCGCCGAGCGACAGTGATGCTTGGTGAGGGGCGAACCCGGGGGCCGGAAAGCCGCCTTGTGCCCCAACCAGTACGAAGGCGTCCACCATCCTTGCGTATTCTTCCGGCGATTCGATTTGACTCGAGGCTTTGAAGCGAAGCTTGACATCGAGCGTCCGGCTCGAAGAAGAAACACCGGACAATATCAGGGACGGTGGAGGACTATTCATCCGCGAGCCTTTTGAACCATCTTTCGGTTCTTTCCACGTAATTCTCGGCCAGATTGAACGCCAACGTCCTCTCGCTCGCCAGGCCAATCCATGACGCAAGCAGACGATAGATTTCTCGATATAATGGCAATCGATCTGCGCTGTTCACATCGCCAAGAGCTGGAGCAGCTCCAGCTCTTAGTATCACGCCGTGAGAAACCTCTAATATCTCGATATCGTTGCTGAGACCACGACGAATGGATTCCACGCCCCCTAGCAAATTGACGAAATAGTTCCCGAGGATAGTCAACCACCCAACCCCTTTCAAGCCATCTTGGCCCAGCGCGCGCCCATCTTCTGGAATCCGCGGAATATCGATCCCGGGGTGGCGCATCGAAGCAGCCCAAGCGTGAGATTGGCTCGCTTCAGACGCGTACCTCGAGCACTCGAACGAAAAACCCGCGAGTCCGGATTTGAATGGAAAAAAGCTGCATAAGTCCTGTACGAGTTTTAACATATCGCCGCTGCGCTCCGATCCCCACTGCGCCGGAAAGGCCATTTTTACCATGTTCGGCTGCCCCGACTGCCGTAACGTCGATCCCGGCTCACCCCCGCAAACCTTGAACGAAAAGGTTGGAGCATCCTGATATGCCTGACCGTTCTTCAGTTCGATTGCAAAGTATTCCCTCGGCGGCGCGCCGGGCTTTAGCCAAGTCGGCAACATCGCGAGAGCCCGCTTGGTAACCGGTTTGTGCCGCCTCATATTCTCCGTCGCATAGAAACGCAGCTCGCTTTCGGGACAAAGACTGAGGAATCGATCGTAACAAGCATTGATTGCGTTCGCGTTCTCCGAAAAAAGAGCGTCGGTATAGAGAACGATACCAAAAGTCAGCGTTACCAGTTGCAGGTTGTCCTGAAATAACTCCAATTTTGGGTCGAAAGTTACCGGACGCTGTTTTCTGGAATGCTGCGCGTCCTCTGCGGGTTTGGTCATTATTCCGGCCTTTATTGTTTCAGGTTTTTGGCTTATACGTACACTTACAATCATCGCTTTTTTTGCTCGCGGCGTCCTTCGGAGTCATGGCTTCGACTTTGTTGATCTTGGGATTTTTTATGCTCGGGTAATCAATCAACTCCTTATCGGTCAGCATATCCGTCCCAGGAACTGTAAGGTCTGATTCATGCGCAGCGCTTTTTAAAGGCGCCGGCACCTTTTTTTTGCAAGGAAATTTCGCGTCGATAATGCGATCCCCGAACATCGTATCTGGGATTAACGTTTGCCCGGCCGCCCCTTTGACATTCGACGGAGATGCACTAATTCCGGCGGCCTTTGCCTCCTTCGAATTCCGCAGGCTGTGCATCACGCACGAATGCTTGCTCGTGCTTAAACTCCTGCAGTCCTGCCCTTCATCTTTATGATCACGTTTGTCGTATTTTGCTTTGTCACAGCAATGGATCGCACACGCGATCATCTGCTCTGCTGTTCCCTGTGGAATCACGGGGATTTGCAGGACTCCGCCGAGGCACACGGTATTCTCGTGATTCATCGTCATCTTGTCGGTAAGACGACATGCATTTTGCCCGTCAATCTTTACATCGAATGAGTAAAGAATGAACTTCGCCTCCTGCATGAAGGTGCTCGATTTGACGCCGCCGACCGTGCCCGGTTCATCACCTGTGCACCGACTGAACTCGCATCCCTTAATTGCAATCATATTCCCACCATCCGCCGTGACGGTAGTGCTGCCGTTTGCAAGATCACTGGACATCGAAACGATCACTGGATATGGGATCGGCACTGGTCCGCCAGGGCTTGGGGTCTTGCAAACATCGGGCACCGTGCTATTAGCGATTCCATTGCTCCCTTTGTGGACAAGGGAGTTTGAACTTCCGTTCACCTTCACCGTGACAGACATAGTCAGGTCCCGACGCCCCCTTCATGTTGCAATATCACAGCGCAGCGTTCCCCGCCCTCTGAACTCGTCCAGAGCAGACTGTACTCGGCTTCAGCTCGGCTTCGGTTTCTGCCGGCACTGGCGAGATTGACAAAGAGCGGACCGGACGCGGCTCCTACGTCACCCCAACAATCCGCGGGCGCAATAAATCCCGACGCATCGACGAAACGTTGCGATAATCGTGCAATCGTGAAGCCGTACTCATCCGCGCGGTAAGGCTCGCCATTCATATCACAGACCGTGAACTCGATTTTTTTCGTCGGCGATGGGAGATCAGCGAAAACCTTGTGAAACACCTCGGTTAATCCCGTGCCGAGACAGACATCGTCGCTCTTAATCAGTTTAGTTTCCCGGCTCGTGGCCGCAGACGCAATATAAGCAAGAGGACGAAGGTGCCGGCGCTCCGCCGTTTTTGCCAAACATAACAGGCAAAAGCCGGCGGCTTCACCAGGGATGAATCCATACGGGTTTTCGCCGTTATGCAATTGAGCGTTCGCTTCAAGCCATTCCAGAGTCTCCGGCTCCAAATAGGAATCGACGCCGCCGGACAGGCAAAACTCTGCGGACCCATTTGCGACTCTACGCGCAGCGCTTTCCAAGGCCATTAAGCCAGCCGCATGTCCCGTAGAAATGACGGCACTCGGGCCTACCTGGAGATCACTACTGATCGTATCGACGATTCTCTGCTCGAGGTCCAGTGGTCGACCCGGTCTGTCGGGTGGTAAGCCGAGGTAAAGAGGGACTGAACCTATCTCCCTTCGGAAGGAAATGAGTGGGTTGAGAGCTTCGCGGGCCGGTTCAATAGCCAACGAGAGGTAGCGCTCGGCACCAGATTGAGTGTCGCTCAAATCTGGCGAACTCGCAACGATCATCGGCTCGCCGGTTCGATCGATCACGAACGGGTGCTCCGTGAATCCCGGGATGCCCGCATCAATGGCGGCAGCAGCCGCAGGCGCTGACATACCCACCGCCGTCTTCGCACCGACTGCGACAATACAGACTCCGCGTCTGGACTCGTTCGGCGAAATCATACAATCATTGTCAGGCGAATTCCTCCGCACCCGTCGCACCGCTGCCCCCATCGGTACGAGGACGCGCCAATACGGTCTTTTCGACGATCATTGTCCGACGCAGCTTGGATACTTTGGGGTGGCAAGGAAGCGCGGAGTGCCAAACCATTAGCACTCGAGGGATATCTGGCTCCAGGATCACGGTGTGAAGATTGGCACGGTGATTGACGACTTCATTTCCAAAATCTGTTTCGAAACCAAAAATCACGCGGGGCAACAAAAATTGCAGATAACCGTGCGGAGTAAGGTTTCGCAATTCGACCTGCTCGCCACCCTTCAGAAATTGTGGTGTTTGCTGGTCACTCGGCGCGCACTGGTAAAAACGGTCGTTAAAATCATCCGGCAGCAATGGTGCGCGCCTGCTCTCCCACTCTCTGTCATAGGTTCCTGCGAATTTGACCCTCGGAGACCAGTGCCCGGCAATTGCACCAAAGCCGGCCGGGGTTGGATTCTCGGCCGAAGCAAAAGGCCCGGCTTCCGCAGCGTAGATGTTAGGCGCTCGCCTTCCCACCAGATGGCCCTTTTGCGTGACGTATCCGGTTCCGACAGGATTCGCGCGATCCCACGCCGGTTTACTCGAGGCAGAGTCCTCGCCACCGAATGCGCGCTCATAGACAATGGGCGTTTTGACAAACGTCTTCGCCGGCCAACTGAGCCGAGGACCGAGTGGTCCGGCTGTCCACTCCCGGTCTCCGGTTATGTGAAGCGACTTCGTGATCCCGCCGACACGCAACGACACATCAACGGCCATTGTGGGTCGGGCGTTTGGAGCATAGGCCGATCCGTTCAGGATGACATCGGTAGTCAATTTAGTCCGCGGGAAGTCGGTATCATACAACAAGCTCGATTTTCCAGGCTCACCCGAAAATTGCGGTGTTAAAAACAGGTCTACCTGGTCATCCGCCAGTCTGGTCGCGCCATTACGATCAATGTTATAAGTACCTTTCACAGCAACCAGCCAGATTTCGCCGCCATCTCGATTGCGGGCCCACGCACGGCCCGCGGCAAATGAAGTTTGATTGTCGAGCGCCCACATAGACACATGGAAGGCTCAATTAATCTGTACAGACGCGCCCTTGATTCGATTCGCTCCCTTCGAACGCGTCGACACATACTCGCCCTGGATCAAAACCTTTCCTCCTTTTGTAAGCGTAATGCTTGCGCCCCCGCAGCGAAGAACAACTTCCCGACTACCTGCCAACACAACTCGCTCTCCATCGATCTCGACGTTTACCTTGTTCGAATCCTCCGCAGAATGGAGTAAACCCAGTACGATCGGTCGCTCCCGATCCCCCTCTTCAAAGCCGATTACAACCTGTTTCGAAACATCTCTTGACCCAAGAGGAACTGTCGTTCGCACCGCGAGAGATTCCCTGAAACCGCCAATTGCCACTTCGACTGTCGCCTCGCTTCCTCCCGCGACAGATGTAATGATGCCTGTTACAATTTGGTTGTACGGACTCTGTTCGTGTGGTCCGTCGCCGGGGCGCGACCGTCGTTCAGACTTACAGTCCAGCGATCCAGGTTTTGATAGTGGATGAGACGTCCGGAGAACGCCTACCGAAGAGTCAACTAGTCCAGTATCCATGTTTCATTACCGGGAATTTGTCTTTGCGCACCGCGTGATTTAAGCCGTTTTAAACATCGAGCTAGGAAAAATTGAAACGTACTAATTAATTCCAACTTTGCTGCCCTTAATTGTTACGTCGCTGTCTGCCTTTATCTCAATCTTTCCAGAACCCTGAAGCTCAATGTCCTTGCCCTTGATCAATATCGATCCGTCCTTTTTCATCGAGATGCTTGCATCACCCGTCTTTATCAGGATCTCTTCTCCTGCGTCTAAGGTTAATTTCGTTCCGACCTTAACGGCATCTTCTTCGCCGATTTCGGATGTCCGATTTTTTGAAATCGTGTTGATTTGATCAGCACCAACGGAGGTCGTCTGAGCGTCTCCGATCGTGTTGGTTTGCTCGGCACCTACGGTAGTAGACTGGCCCGCCCCGACCGTAATCGCCTGCGCGGCGCCGACGGTGATCGCCTGGGCCGCGCCGACGGTGATGGCATCGTTAACGCCTATCGTGCGCGCACGGTTCAGTGCGACCGTGACAGTCTCATTCTGATTAACAGTTCGGGTTCGGTTTCCAGTCACCGTTATCGTCTCGTTGGCACCCACTTGCTCCGTGCGATTACTCCCAATCGTGATGGTCTCGTTGACTCCGACATTTTCGGTCCGGTTACTGCCAATGGCGATCATTTCGTTCACACCAACCTTTTCGGTCCGATTGTTCCCGATTGTTATGGTTTCATCGTGGCGCACATTCTCGGTTCGATCGTTGCCTACCTGCGTGGTTTCGTTATGCTCCACCACGTTGTTCTGGTCCTTCTCGGCGTGGACATAGAGTTCCTCGCTGCCCTTCTTGTCCTCGAACCGGATCTCGTTGTAGTTCGCCGCGGCTCCGCCCAAACTTGACCGAGTCTGAACCCCGCTCCTTGTCTTGTTGCCGGGAAGTGCGTAGGTCGGCATCGTTTCAGGATTCCAGACACTGCCGATGATGACCGGTTCGTCCGGGTTCCCCTCCACGAAAGCAACGAGAACTTCCTGGCCGATCCGCGGGATCTGGATAAATCCCCATTGCTTCCCGGCCCAGCTCGAGCCGACCCGCAGCCAACAGGAACTGTTCGCATCCTTTTTGCCCTGACGATCCCAGTAAAACTGAACTTTCACGCGGCCATATTTGTCCGTGAAAATCTCTTCTCCCGAAGGACCGGTGACAATGGCGTTCTGGACACCGTGGACGAACGGCCGCGGCGTCTTGTAAATCGGACGGTAGGGAAGCTGGAACGGTATGCAGTTAAATGTGTTCGTATAAGAAAGTTCCTCGCTCTGCGATCCGGACGTATAGCTATCAGTAATCGAACCATCGTGTAACACTGAAACCAGTACGTAGTCGCCGTCGGCATCGAAATGGCGGTCCAAGGTGAACTTGTAACCGGCAACAAAATTTGCACAAGAGGAGCTCCCGTCGATCTTCAGCGTCTCGACTGCCGCCGCCTGCATCCGCAGTTTCACGGTCCTGTTCTTGTCATCCAAAATTTTCTGGAGCCGATCGGACTGCGCGCCGCCGCTTGGACTGACGCCATCAAACCGAACCGCGTACGCACCTGGAAAATCATACCTCTCGAGCGACCCATTGGTCGAATCCTTCAGCTTGTGCGAAACCGTTCCGACCAGGATTGAATCAGTAATATCGGTTTTAGCTTCAAGGTTCTGGGTCGGCTGCTGAAAATTATGGTCCCAGAGAGTGTACTTCCCAGTTCGCAAAGATTGAATTTTGCGCCATCCGTAGACGTGATCGGCTTTTCTAAGGCCGCCCTCCATCATTCCATAACGGACCGTAGTCAGGCCGGGTACAACAACATGGGCCTGTGGGTTGTCCGCCACAACCATTGTGTGCCCACTCTCGGTGTGATTGAAGAAATAAAAGATCCCCTCTTCTTCCATGAGCCGGCTTGCAAAATCGAAATCGCTCTCCCGATATTGCACGCAATATTCCCGCGGCTCGTATTGGCCCTGTAGTTTCCAGCTACAATCGAAGCCAGTCAGCACCGCTTTAAGAATATCCGGAACAGACTTTTGTTGAAAAATGCGGCTCTGCGACTGCTGGGTGAGAAGCCAGACTTTCGGGACGACTTCAGCGGAGAATCTCGTGAATCGTTCGTTACGATCAGCCTGGGAAAAAGCGGCGCAAATCCCATCGATGTACCGCCAGTCCGGATCGCTGCCATTCCCAGGTGTGGCAATCTTGAGCGTGATTTCTTTGCCGACCAGCTTGCTGAAATCAACCTCAGTCGAATTCTCGGCAATCAAATCCATCTCGAAGAAGAACAGGTTGCTGATTGACTCGCTGCCGCGGAAGCCGGTGACCAGGAGCTTGTCGGCTCCAAGCGGTGTTGTCACCTGCAACACACGATTCGCTTGTGTAAACGTCGGCATACTTCCCGCTAGTTTGCGATGCTCACCTGCGATCGTCCTCGATCACTAAATCGTTCTCGTTCTCGTCGTCGTCCTCGTTCTCGATCTTTGAACGTTGATTCGAAGAACAAACGATGGAGCGACCACGAGGATACCGGAAAGGCAAAGCCGGAGGCTTTGCTTACTTTATTCGTAATGGTAGGCAAAGGTTCCATCTTTGACTTTCACCTCCACTTTTTGAGGTGGTGTTCCTTCCATAAGCCGGGTTAATAACTCGCGGCTTATTTCAGGAAGAAGCGTTTGTGTGAGGATGGCGTCAACCATCCGGCCACCGCTCTCGACTTCCGTGCATCGGCTCGCAATCAGGTCGACCACCGCGTCGTCATAGCCGAATGTGATTTCGCGATTTTCACTCACCCGTTTTTGTATGCGACTGAGCTGGAGTTGGATAATCGACCGTAACATAGCGTCGCTCAACGGGTA
>Ga0074046_10005520_pt1 | contig 10095 bp, 8 predicted proteins | sample BogForMeECP23OM3_FD_94441 | JGI IMG/M metagenome (GOLD analysis project Ga0074046, IMG submission 94441) | Bog forest soil microbial communities from Calvert Island, British Columbia, Canada - Bog Forest MetaG ECP23OM3 | ecosystem: Environmental > Terrestrial > Soil > Wetlands ...
CTTCCGATTGCGTATCGATTTTCGATCTCATCTCCCGCTCCTTCCGCGGTTATAGATGAGCCAAAAACCCTCTCTTCCTCAATCGCTTGAAACTGTCCAACTTGTGCTGACGGGGAACAATTCAAGGCAAGGCGCGCGCGTTTCTACTTTATGCGAACCCCGCTCCCGCGTATCGAGCCAAGTGTGCGGAAGTAGCGGCGAAGGGCTACGAAGGTTTTGTCATGCAATAGAGAACCTTGATCGTCCGTTCACTTGCCAGCGAAGTGCGGTTCGCGCTTCTCCAGGAACGATCGAACTCCTTCGCGATGGTCTTCGGTCTTGAACAGTTCGGCCAGGCTGGCACTGACCCACGCCCCAAGTTCATTCCAATCCGGATCGAGTGCGCGGCGGAGTCCATTCTTCAATTTTCTGATCGCAAGCGGCGGATTCGACGCGATCTTGCGGGCTAGCTCGGTCGCGGCCGGCATCAACTGTTCATGTGGCACAACGCGGGAGACGAGCCGAATTTGCAACGCTCGATTGGCATCGATGATATCGCCGGTGAACAGCAGCTCCGCCGCAGTCTCGCGACCCACGAGCTGTGCGAGGCGCCCGATCCCCGGTACGTCGGAGCATAGTCCGCGCTTGATGAAGAGTTCCCCGAAGCGCGCGTTCTCCGACGCCACGCGTATATCTGCCATCAGCGACAGCTCCATTCCCCATCCGATGGCGGCGCCATTCACGGCCGCAATGATGGGAATGTCGGTTTGCAGCAGCGCGTCGGCTGCCGGCGTCAGCCGTGGTGCGAGATTGGTGACGGCCGGACGCGCGCCCTCGCCGCCGGCCATGATCTGCTTTACGTCGTCGCCCGAACAGAACGCTGGATCGGCACCGGTGATGATGAGGCATCGCACGGCCGCGTTGCGCACCGTATCTTCGAGTTCGCGGTAAGTAGTGAAGGTCAGAGCGTTGCGCGCCTCGGGGCGGCGCAGAGTGATCACGCCAACATGTCGGTCAACGTCGTAGCTCAATTCGGTGTACATATCGCTAGTCGCTCCTCGATGGTTAAGAGAGATTCGCGCCTCTAGGTGAGAATCCCACGCGCGCCGCGGCGGCGTCAAAAGGTTTGTTGGTTTCAGGAGTTTAGCTGGCAGGCTCACGGCTGATTCGCTAACGTTCGTTTCGCGCGCAACTTCGCGCGAGAGGAAAAAGGTGTGCAGGTAACCAAAGACTCTATCGATTTGGGAATCGTAGTGACTGATGAGAAGGCCGCGCTCGCCTTCTACCGCGACGGGCTTGGTTTGGAGTGGGAGGGAGAGCTGCCGCTCCCGGGAGGCCGGATGTATCGCCTCAAGTGCGGAACCACCGCCATCAAACTGCTGAAGCTCGAGCGGACTCCGGCGGCAAAACCCGCACCCGGCGGACCGACGGGCGGACTTGGCTACCGCTACTTCACGATCTCGGTGCCCGATATCCGCGGACTGATATCGCAGCTCGAGGCTAAAGGCATTCGCCCGTCAGTGCCCGTCACCGAGTTCCGTCCTGGCGTCACGATCGCGATGGTGACTGATTCAGACGGCAACACGGTCGAGTTCTTACAGAATACGGGCTCGAAGTGAGCGGGCGCGCACGTCCAGGCCACGGGTGCACTGACTGACAAACGCTGCATCGTTGGCGTGGGAGAGCCTCCGCACATGCGGCCGTCGAATCGCAATACGCTATCGATGGCGTGCGAAGCGATCCGCGACGCGACGACCCATTCGACTGTCAGGCACTCACCTTCCGCACCAGATCGATACCGAATTGTTGCGAGGCGTTGCCGCCCAGCATTCGAGCCATAATGGGCTCCGCGACGTTCGCTTCGGTCATCTTATCGATCGCGTCCCGTGCGCTGGTCGTATCGTTATGCGGATAACGCGAGCCCCACACGATCTTCGCGGCGAAATCCTCGGGGAGCTTGAGAATCAGACGCTCCTCGGCGTCGAAGCCGAGCATGACCTTGCCCTCTTCCCACATCTCTTCAGTATCGGTTCGCACGGGATAGTAATGCAGGAGTGGAATCGTGCGGGTTGACGCTTCCATTTTCTCCAGCACCTCCTCCATCCACGAGGCCTTGCCGTGCGCGACCACCATTTTCATGTTGGGATAACGCTGCATCACCGTGAATCCGATCAGCGTCGATGCCACGAACATATGATTGTCGAGCCACGGCGCTATGATCTGCGCGATTGGATGGCCGAGTGGTGGTGAGGCGGTGAAACCGAACGCGATGTCCGATCCACCGCCCGCGGCTGGACCTCCTCCTTCCGCGGTCGTGAACGAACGATGGTGCAGGCGGGTCTTTATCTTCTCGAAGAACGGACCGTGCGAAGTCCACTCCGGATTCCACATCCCCACCGCCGGATGCACCGCGCAGGTCGTACCTAGCGTCTCGAGCTCCGCCCATAGGGGATCGTAAATCGGATGCGTGAAGTAGTGGCCTTCGAGAAACATCGGCCGGATGAATGCCGCCCGAAAACAGGGAATCTTCGCGGTGCGGCGAAGCTCCTCGACGACATGGTCCATGTTCTGCAGCGGCACCATCGACGCGGCGAACAGCCGATCCGGCGCGGCTCTGCAGAAATCCGCGATCCAGTCGTTGTAGGCGCGCGCGAGTGCGTAAGCGACGTCGGGATCCTCTACCAGGTGGAAGCCCTCCGCGAACCAGGTCGGATAAAGTAGCGCCTGATCGATTCCCATCGCATCCATATCGCGCAGGCGCGCCTCTGCGTTCGATGCGCCCGCGGTCGCAGCGTGACGAGTGTGAGGATCGAGCTCACCGACCTTGTCCCAGGTCATCCCCGGCCGCCAGATCGCGTGGCGCGGTATGTTGGAGTTCATCGCGTCGCGGAAGACCTTGCCGTTGACCTTCAGATAGGAGCCGAGCTTTCCCTCTTCACGCCACAGCGCAGATTTCCCTAACGTGCGGAATTCCGGATCCAGGTATTTGCTCCACAACTCCGGCGTCTCGACCACGTGCGAGTCGCTATCAAAAACTGCAAATCGCTTGTTCGCCATGGTTGTACTCTTTCTAATGTCGCACGGAAGCTTCGGGCTTGAGCGACTGCTTGATCTCTTCCTCGGTCGGCCACCAGTCGGGACGCTCGATTTCAGTGACGCGATCAGCGATGAAGTTTTTAGGCGCGTCAATCCTGTACAGCTTGCGCGCGTTGCCGCCAAGGAACTTGGCTTGATACGGCTCCGGCAATTCACATTTCCGCATCGTGTCGATCGCGCGCCAGGCATCGTCGCCATCGTGATGGTACACGTCGGACGACCACGCCAGGATGTTCCCGTAATATTCCGGCAGACGCGACGGCGGAGCTTCGTCGCCCTCGAAACCGGTAACGCAGCGCTCGAAGAATGTTTCGCTCGGCAGTTTCTTCAACGGACGCAAGCGGCGCTCATTGCGATAGAGCTTATAGTTCTTGTCGCATTCGTCGAGGATGAAGCTGAGCCAGGTCGATGACGCTTCGAAGACCGCAGCCTTGAGTTTCGGAAAGCGGTCGAAGAATCCCGACATCAGGACCATCACGACCCATAGTGATGCTTCCGCCTGGAAATCCTGCACGTTGATCAGAAACGAATGCGGCAGGCCCGACGTTGTCGCAGTCAGCGAGATTAACTCCGCGCCCGAGTGCTGTTCGGTGTAGCCCGGCGGTTTGAGCGAGCCGAAGGCGGGAAACGGATGCATCCCGTAAATGACGCCGGTCTCTTCCATCGCTCGCCACACTCGCTCGTACTTGGGCTGAATCGGATAGTTGCCCATCGCATCGATCGGCCGTACAAGGCCGACACGGCATCCCTTGTCAGCGACTCGATACACTTCCTGCTCAGCGAACTTGGGATCCTGCATCGGGAGCATCGCGGCGAAATAGAGCCGCTCGGGATTCTCCTGGCAGTACTCGTATGCCCAATCGTTGTAGGCCTTGCACATCGCCTTGGCGCCAACCGCGTTCAGCAGCCACGGGTAGGTATCGATGTCGGTTGGAATGATCATCACCTGATCGATGCCCTGCACATCCATGTCGCGCAGCCGCGGCTTGGGCTCATACGAACCCTTGTGATCGATGTACTCGGCCTGCTCCTTAGTGAGGGCGGTCTTGGGATTGAGATTGCGAACGTTTAACGCGCGCTGAATATCGTGCTTGAGGCCGGGACCCGCGAGCGATAGCACGTTGACCATTCCGGCCGTACCGCCTATACGCTGTGAACCGATTCCCGCGCCGGCCTTGCCATTGACGATAAGCTGATTCGATTCCGGATCGTACCAGATGGTATTTTTCAGGGCCTCGTATTCATCCCTCGTCAGCCAGTCTTTCGCTCGCTCCCAGAGCCACGGCGGCTCCGTCACGTGAGCATCGCAGTCGAAGGTCGGAAAATTCTTGGTCATCGGCGGAAATTTCTGAACCGGCATATCGCACCTCGGCCGACGTATTCGCGTATTCGCGGAAACTCAGTTCATTAGCAAGTTACTATTCAGTCTCGAGCCACGTTTCGGGCATGGTGATTGCACCGTGACGGGCAAACACCGCGTCGCTCTCTTTCATATCCGCGTCGGAGATTGACCAGCCTAGCGCGCCGACGTTGTCGTCGACTTCGCGCGGATTGCGACATCCCACGAGCGCCGTGCTGATGACGGGATTCGAGAGCGCCCAGCGCAGCGCAAGCTGCGGGAGCGTTTTGTTGTACCGCTTCGCGATCGGCTTCAGATCCTCGACGGCGCGCAGGTTGTTGAGAAAGTGATCGGGACCGAAGAGATGCTGAAACAGGTTGATGTTGCCGAGCTTGCCGCCGCGCGAGCGCCAGTCGCCCTTCTCGAACGCCGACTCTTCGCTGAGCGTGCCAGTCAACATTCCGTAGGCGAGCGAGCCGTAGGCCATTACGCCGATGCCGTTTTCGCGGCAGTATGGAAAAATTTCCTTCTGCATGCGACGATCGAACATGTTCCAGCAGTACTGGACGACGTCGACGCGCCGCGTGCGCGCACATCTTTCGATCTCGCTCAGTTTGAAGTTGGACAGGCCGACCGCTCTCACTTTACCTTGCTTCACCAATTCGTCGAGCGCCTGCATTGGTTCTTCGAACGGCGTGTTCCTATCGGGCCAGTGGATCAGATAGACGTCGACGTAGTCGGTATCCAGCGCCTTGAGGCTTCTGTCGATCGACTCGACGACGCGCTTGCGGGTGCTATCGCGATAGTTGGGAGCGTCGGGATAGCCGATGCCGAACTTGGTCGTGATGACAGCTTCCTTGCGTCGAGAGCCAAGTGCTTTCGCCAGCGATTTCTCGGAGGCACCGAAACCGTACCCCTCTGCGGTATCGAAGCAGTTGATGCCGAGATCGAGCGCGCGGCTAACGGCCTTGATGAACTCGGTCTCTTCGATACTGCCGTAGCCGCCGCCAATCTCCCAGCATCCGAAACCGATCGAGGAAATCTGAATCCCGGTTTGGCCAAATGGTCGGAGTTCCATATGCTGCCTCCGCATACCGATCGCTCAAGCGTCACGCTAGTGCCGAATGAAAGTTTTTTCAATCAACGAACACCGGCAGCGATTGGTTTGACGAGTCAGCGAAGTGTTCGATAGCCTCTGTGCGGGCGCTTGAGCGATTTGAGATCGATCGGAGGGCCCGCGTGACACGCGCATTCGACATCAAACCTCTTGACGCTACGTTCGGCGCGGTGGTGACGGGCGTCAAGCTGGCCACACTCGACGACGCGACGTGGCACGACCTCTACGATGCATGGCTGGAGTACGCGCTGCTCATTTTCCCCCGCCAATATCTCAGTCGCGACGAGCAGGTTGCCTTCGCCAGGCGATTCGGACCGCTCGAGTTCAATCTGGCGGCGCTCAGCAACGTGAATGCTGATGGCACGCTAATCGTCGACCCGGACAACGACATCCTGAAAGTGCTCAAGGGCAACATGGGATGGCATTGCGACAGCACTTACATGCCGGTGCAGGCCAAGGGCGCAGTGTTCACCGCCGAGATTGTGCCGAACTCCGGCGGCGCGACCGGATGGGCCGACATGCGGGCCGCATACGACGCGCTCGATGACGATCTGAGGGCAAAAGTGGAGAGCCTCGCAGCGCACCACTCGCTTTATTACAGCCAGTCGAAGCTTGGGCATCAGCCGAAGGCGGGTAGCGCATATAGCGGCTACGGCTTCCACGACGGTCCAGTTCCATTGCGCCCGTTGGTGAAGGTCCATCCTGAAACTGGCAGAAAGTCGCTCGTGATAGGTCGCCACGCGCACAATATTACGAACATGGACCCGGCCGAGTCCGAGCGGTTCTTGCAGGAGCTGGTGGACTTCGCATGTCGCCCGCCTCGCACCTATCATCACGGCTGGACACCCGGCGATGCGGTCGTGTGGGACAATCGCTGCCTGCTGCATCAGGCCACGCCGTGGGACATGACCGAGCCTCGGGTGATGTGGCACAGCCGTGTTGCCGGTGACCCAGTGAGCGAGGCCGCTATAAATTATCCCGCCGCCCAAAATGTCGAGGGCAAGTCTTTAGCCTAAGCGCCCGAAAAGGAGCGAACCATGTACGACCTGATAATCCGCAACGGCACGATCGTCGATGGAAGCGGGATGCCACGATACAGAGGCGATGTCGGGATTGAAGGCGGCAAGATCGCTGCAATCGGGAAAATCCGCGAGAGCGCGCGCGAAACGATCGATGCGGACGGGCACATCGTGTCGCCCGGCCTCGTCGATGCACACACGCACATGGACGCCCAGGTTTTCTGGGACGCGCTGGGAACCTGCTCGTGCTGGCACGGCGTCACCTCAGTGGTGATGGGCAACTGCGGATTCTCACTCGCGCCATGCGGTGAGAAGGACAAATTGCTCGTCATGCGGAATCTGGAACGAGCCGAAGATATCTCGCCGGAAGCGATGCAGGCGGGAATCAAATGGTCCTGGACCACCTTTGCGCAATATCTGGACGCCGTAGATCACCTGCCTAAAGGCATCAACTACGCCGCCTACATGGGGCACTCTGCGCTCCGCACCTACGTGATGGGCGAGCGTGCTTTCGACGAGGAAGCGACCACCGAAGACCTTCAGCTCATGCGCGACGAGCTGCGCGACGGCATTCGGGCAGGCGCGATCGGATTCACTACTTCGCGCACGAGCAATCATCAAACGCCGGACGGCCGGCCGGTAGCGAGCAGAATCGCCAACTGGAACGAAGTACGGCAGCTGGTTGGAGTGATGGGTGAGTTAGGCGCCGGCATTTTCGAGATCGCCGGTGAAAATACTGGTTTCGAGGGTTTGCGTCTCGATGATTACCTCGGCCGTCTGAAGTCCCTCGCGGTTGAGAGCTCAGTGCCGGTGACATTCGGGATGTTCAGCTCGCGCAGGGCGCCCAACTATTGGCGCCGATATTTCGAAACCGCCGACCAGACTGCTGCTGCTGGCGGGCGGATGTTCGTGCAGGTCCACAGCCGCTCACTCAACGTGCTGCTGTCGTTCGAGACCAACCTGCCGTTCGATCGAATTCCGGCGTGGCGCGAGATTCGTAAACTCCCGCTGGCAGAACAGGAAGCCGCGCTGCGCAATCCGGATATCCGTCGCAAGCTGGTGCAAGCGGCCAGCGAGCGATCGCCTGGCGAGGAGCGCGCAGTAGGTGCGGAAGCGCGCGGCGCGAACTACAACTGGATTTTCCCGCTCGACCGGCCGACTCCGCCGTATCGCTCGATCGCCGAGATCGCGGCCGCTGAAGGCAAAGATCCAGTCGATGTCATGATCGACCTTGCGCTCGAAAAAAATCTCAGGAAATTCTTCCTGCAGACCCTGGTCAACGAGAATCAGGATCACGTTCTGGAGATGATGAAGCATCCGCGGTCCGTGGTGACGTTCTCCGATTCGGGCGCCCACGTGTCGCAGATCATGGACTCATCGTTGCAAACCCACGTGCTGAGTCATTGGGTGCGGGAAAAGGAAGCGCTAACTCTCGAGCAGGCAATCCGTTTGCTCAGCTTTGTCCCGGCCTATCACTGGGGACTGAAGGGACGCGGACTGCTGCGCGAAGGCAACTTCGCGGACGCGATCGTTTTCGATCCGGACCGGATCAATCCGCAGTTGCCGGAACTGACCTACGACCTACCCGCCGGCGCGCGCCGGCTCAAGCAGAAATCAGACGGACTGCTCGCGACAGTAGTCAACGGTCAGGTCGTCCTGCGCAACAACGAGCACACAGGAGCGTTGCCCGGAAAGTTACTCCGCGGCTCAATGGCGCAAGCGTAAGCGAGCTAGCTGCTCGCAACACTCGGATTCTGCGGCGTGCTGAACGCTGATGACCGATGAATGAGTCGGGCGCCAGGTTACTGTTAGAAGGCGCGTTTCCTACGCATGCGCGCTCGTACCATCACAGCTTCCCGGACGAACCCCCGCTCTGCTTCGAGCGCTGACCGGAGCTACGCCGACTGGACGGAGCGGGGTGCCTGCTCAGCCAATCGCTAGACTTGAATCATATACCTGGAGGCAACACTGCAACGGCTTATTTCAGACCCCAGCTGCCACCTGAATTGCAATTCGACACAGACACGCTAGCCTTGCCGCCGGTTTGAGGCTTCTGCGATCCTGTTCCGCGTGACCACTCTCGCCGCCCCGAACGAGACCCGCGACGAGATGACTTCGAATCCCGCCTGATCGAGCAGCCGCATCAGTTGCGCGCGCGTTAAAATCTCGATTCCGCTGTGGCCGCCGAGCGGCTTGTCTTTGCTTCGCACTGGGTCGATCAGCGCGAACGCGCCGCTTGGTTTGAGCAGACGGGCGATCTCTTTCAGCGCCTCGAGATAGCCGCGGAAGTGGTGCAGTCCATAGAGACAGACGACGAGGTCGAACGACCGATCGCGGAAAGGCAGCCGTTTGCCGTCCGCACGGCACAGCGTCGCATTGGAGGCCGAGCCCTGCGAGTTCAGGTACTCCCGCGCACGGGGCAAGACTTCGAAATCGTAATCGACGGACACGACTGTTGCCGAAGGAGCTATCTTCGCTATCCCCGCTGTCGCCCACCCGAGGCCCGTCGCGAGATCGAGACACCGAGCATAAGGCGGCAGTTCCACGCCTTTGAGCAGTTGCGGCAATTCCAATCGCTGCCCGATCCACGCGCGTGGCCGGCTGTAGACCAACCATCGGCCCGGGCCATGCATGAGGATTCCATGCTGATCTTCTTGCTCCACGACTACCTCCAATGCAGAGACTGTTGTCGTCCGACCCTATGCCGCAGCGCTCGTCCGGGTTTCGCTCGGGACTGAAGTGTACTGGGTAGCCGGACCTTCTGAACGGCCGTCGGGACAGGATCGTACCTGAGGCGTCTGGAACATTCACCTGAGGGACTCGTTGAAAAGCGATGCGATGGCGAAGGAATCTTTTGGCAGATGAAGGCGTGAATGGCACCGGCTCGGTTCGCGACAGAGAGAATCGAGCTTAAATCAGCTACGGACGGCCGAATCGAAGTTTCTCCGGTGCCCTCAGGTCGAAGAAAATGCGCGAACATGCGTATTAATTTCGAGTTCTTGCAAAGAAAGCGAAAATCGCGGACTGGATGGCGGAGAGGGGTGGATTCGAACCCCCGGTACCCCAAGTGATCCAGCAGGCTGAATTCCGCCCAGTTTTGGCGAGCTATTTGGCGCGAAAAAAAGCATCCGAGCTGGAGAGAATCTGTTCGCCTTGGATTCGGCTCTTCTCCCTGGTCAGCTCGACAAACGTGTCTGCGCCGTAAACCGCGGCGGCAGTTTATGATCCGCCGCGCAACCGAAGAGCGCTGCTATAAACCACGGCACGGCATAAATTAGCGCAAGACCGGGACGCTGGCGATTGGCCTCGAGCATGAGGGAAACTGGGCCCCGCATGGACATCTCCATAGTTTTGCCGGTCGTGAACGAGGCCGAAAATCTGAAGGCTTTGATCCCCAGGCTGGTCGCGCTGCTCGACCGCGAGTGGCTGACTTACGAGGTCGTGGTGGTGGATGGCGGGTCCAGCGACCGCACTCGGGAACCTACGCAGGCGCTCGGTGCGCGAGTTGTCGCGGAACGCAGGCGCGGATTTGCGGGTGCGATGGC
>Ga0074046_10005521_pt1 | contig 10095 bp, 8 predicted proteins | sample BogForMeECP23OM3_FD_94441 | JGI IMG/M metagenome (GOLD analysis project Ga0074046, IMG submission 94441) | Bog forest soil microbial communities from Calvert Island, British Columbia, Canada - Bog Forest MetaG ECP23OM3 | ecosystem: Environmental > Terrestrial > Soil > Wetlands ...
CAGGACGCCGACCTCGAATACGATCCCAGGGACTACGCCGCGATGATTGGGCCGCTGCTCGACGGCCGCGCCGACATGGTTTACGGCTCGCGCTTCCTCTCCGGGCCGCATCGCGTCATGTTCTTCTGGCATTACGTGGCGAACCGTGCGGTGACCCTGCTCTCCGACATGGTAAGCGATCTCAATCTGACCGACATGGAAACCGGGATGAAGGGCTTCGTGCGCGAGAAATTGATGGCGCTCAAGCTCAACGCCAATCGCTTCACCTTCGAGCCCGAGATCACCGCCAAAGCGGCGCGCGCGCGATGGCGCATCTACGAAGTCCCGGTGTCTTACGCGGGACGGACGTACGAAGAGGGCAAGAAGATCGGCCTTCGCGACGCGATCACCGCGGTCTGCGCAATCCTGTATTACAGATTTTTCGATTGACGCGCTCGAATTGACGCGCTCGAACCGTAAGCGCCGTCTTTTCATACTGGCCAGCCGTGCCAACGGCCAGGGGTAACCCCTGCACCTTAGTATTAAGAAAAGATGCGGGCTTCGCCCTGTTAGAAGGGTAATCGGGAAGAGGCGTTTGTTCTCCGTCTGAGATACCTCGCCCGTTACTTCACGGGAGAGGTTAGGTGAGGGTTCTGCGGCGCACCACAAAAGCCCGCCCGCTCACTTTTTTTGTGTCATCCTGAGCGCAGCGAAGGAACCCGGATCTTCGCCTCGTGGCCTGCTCCCGACAAACGGGCGAGGGAAAATAAAGCCCCGATCAGGCTATGCAAAGCTCTCCTAGCAGGGCGAGGTTAGGAAGGATCCGGGATTCTTCGCTACAGCAACTTTCACTCTAGAATGACACGAAAACAGAGCCACCACTTCCCCCCTTCCCCTTCTAACAGACCTCCGCCCGCCCGCGGCAGTGACCGCGCACGCCAACGGGCTTGACTGCGCTCATACGAGGTCCTTCCTTTTCGACTCGGTTTTGTCGGCCCCAAATTCGCAGGCCATGACGGCGTTGGGATTTATGCTCTTCCTCCGAGGAGCGAGCTGGGCCGGCGAGCTGAGGAGGCTTGGAAGGAGGTTGAAGCCGAATCAAAGTGCGAAAAATCCCGCTCCAGCTATCCAGCTCCAGTTACCTGGCTCACTTGATACGCTCGACATCCGTTCAGTCTTGAGCAATCCAGCCTCGGTCCTGAAATCTGATCTTGAGTTGAGCCGCAATCTCGTCGGCGGTTGACTTCGCCCGACCTTCCAGCCCCGTCCTACCGCTCGCTGCGCCATAGATCTTCAAGCCGCCAACTACGATCAGACCCACCGGATTCGCCGAGGCTATGGCCACTGCGGCAGGTACTACTAAGCCAGGCGTTTTGTTTCCCGACGAGGTAAGCGTCCCGGAACCGAGCTTGCGCAGACCTTGAGGGGTCATCACATATCCCTCGACTACCGTATCCATCTCCGCGGTTCCGGCGCCAAATCCGATGACGAGGCGCTTGGCCATGGCTCCCGCACCGCCACCCTCGGTTGAAACGATATATCCACGGATTACGCCATCGCCGATCTGCGGCGACGATCCCGGGCCAGCTTCAATCGCGGGCATGCCCATATTCTGGATATCGGTGACCAACTTCTGAGCGATCATTGCGCCGTATTTGCGGCCAGTTTCAATCTCTTCGGGCGTAGGAGGCGTGCTTTGCGCACCGACCTGTCCAGCCAGCGACGAATCGGCCGGCATATCGGAGGACGCAGCTACGAAGTCATACACCCAGATCTGATTTGGACGGGCGAGCCCAGGTGCCGTTAGCGGTGTTTGCGCGGTAACATTGGTTGAAGCGCAGCCGGCCAGCATCGCCACCCCGAAAAGGAGCCCTATGGCTTTAGCGTAAGATTTCATGACCCCCAACGTACCCCCGCTGACTGCGTCCATCAATGGAAGGCTGCCTTTCTTGATTCTACGTCGAGGCAGATGACGCTCAACTGGACCGCTATACGCGACACCGGGGCGAGGCCCCTGCCAACGGTTTAATTCTGGCCAGCCGTGCCAACGGCCCATCGCGTAGTCGTGAAAAGATGCGCTGCGCAGATTTTCGCGTCTTCTCACTGCGGGTGCAGGGGTCGCAGCCCCTGCCGCTCACCGCGCAGGTGATTCTTCCTTCATGCCGTCGCCACGGCCAGGGGTCACCCCTGCCCAAGGAGGTGCGGAAACCATGGTGGGTTCCGCATTCAATTCGGCGTTGCTCGCATTTTAGGAAATTCACAGTTAACTTGGAGAACGGAAATCCGGGGTAAGATGACGCAGACAGCTCAACCTGACGACGCCATCCAAGTGCCTCCCAATACCAACACTGTTGACGCCCCTGCCCTGAGCATCGCGGGCGTCGATCCCGAACTCGGCTTCGCCGGGGGCGAGACCCAGGTGCTTGGCTTGACGATTGCCCTGGCCGCTGGCGGTCATCGCGCGGAGTTGATTTGCGATCCTGCGGGACGGCTCTGGGAGCTAGCTACCGCCGCGGGCATCAGATGCCATCCGCTGCGCATCCGCAACGCTATCGACCTGGCGGCCGGCATCCGGATGCGCGCGATTCTCAAACGCGAACGCTATGACGTCGTTCATTTCCACACCTCGCGCGCGCATTCGATGGCGCCGTTGGCGCGCGGCTTCGCCCGTGCGCTGGTCGTTACGCGCCGGATGGACTACAGGCCCAACCGCGTTTTCGCGCCGTACCTGTACAATCGCGCGGTCGATGGCGTGGTCGCGATCTCCTGCGGCGTTGCCGATTCGCTGGCGGCCGCGGGCGTCGATCGCCAGCGCATCACGGTTGTTCATAGCGGTGTGGATCGCGACCGCTTCCGCCCGCCCACTCCTCCGGAACGCGTCCACGCACGGATCGCGCTCGGAATATCCTATGGCGAGTTCGCGATATCGGCGGTTGGCGCGCTCGAGCCGCGCAAGGGCCATCGCTATCTCATCGAAGCCGTCGCGCAGCTCGCGCTGACAGCACCGTCCGTCAGGCTGAAATGCTTCATCGCGGGTCACGGATCGATTCGCGGAGAACTCGAACGCGAAATCGCAGAACTCAGATGCGCTGAGCGGGTCAAGCTGCTCGGCAGAATCGACGATCCGCGCGAACTTCTGTGGGCGTCGGACGTCTTCGCGATGCCGTCGCTGCAAGAAGGGCTCGGTGTAGCCGCTCTGGAAGCCATGGCGAGCGCGCTCCCGGTAATCGCAAGCGGCGTTGGCGGCCTTCGCGAACTGGTTGAGGATGAGCGCACCGGGATTATCGTGCCGCCGGCGCATCCCGAAAAAATTGCGTCGGCGATCGGCCGGATGGCGGAATCGCCCGCGCTGAGATCGCAGATGGGCGCGGCGGCGCGCGCCCGCGCCGTGGAAAATTATTCGATGGCGACGATGGCCGCGCGGACACTCGCGCTCTATCGCGCGTGTGTGAGAAAAACACCGGAAGAAAGGGACGGAGCCACATGAAAAGCATGACCGGGTTCGGCAGGGCTATCGCTGAGCAGGACGGCACTCGCGTGACTGCCGAAGTGCGCGCGCTGAACCAGCGATTTTTCGAACTCAAGCTGACGGTGCCGCGCGGATGGGGCGAGCATGAGGCCGAGATTCGCAAAGCCGTACAAAATGTCGTGGCGCGCGGGCGGGTCGAAATTTTTATCAAGTCGGTCGCGCTGAAACCTCCGCCGGTGCGGCTCGAGGTGAACGACCGGCTGGCGAATTTGTACGTCGCCGAACTGCGCCGTCTCGGCAAGCAGCTTCATCTCAACGGCAATCCGGAAATCGGATCGATCCTCAGCCGGCCTGAAATTTTTCACGTCGTCGAGGAGGAGCACGACTCGGCCGCGGCATTCAGGCTTGGCCACAAGGCTTTGGTTCGCGCGTTGAAAGCGCTGGATGCCGAGCGGGTGCGCGAAGGGCGCGGCCTGCACAACGATTTTGCCGAGCGGGTTCGCAACATCGAAGCGGCGGTTCCGAAAATTGAACGGCTGGCCGAGCAGACGCGCGCGGAAATCATGGAAAATTTTCACACGCGGATTCGCGAACTCCTGGCAGACTTGCCGGTCAACGAGAAACGCCTCTATGAGGAGGCGTCGTCGGCCTCGCAGCACGGTGATATCAGCGAAGAAATCTTGCGTCTGCGCACGCATCTCGACGGCCTCAAGGCGCTGCTCAAGCGCAAGGGCCAGGTCGGGAAGTCGATTGAATTTCTGCTCCAGGAAATCAACCGCGAAGTAAATACGATGGGTTCGAAGTCGCAGAACGCGGCACTTTCTCAAGTAACCGTTGAAGTGAAGGCGGAAGCGGAAAAGATGCGCGAGCAGGTCCAGAACGTCGAATAGGATATAGTAGAAGGACCTTTGCACCCGGTTGATGGCTTCTATACCGTTGAAATCACGTGATTCTTTGCCGCCGAGGCGCGGTATAATCTTTATCCTTTCGGCGCCGTCGGGGGCCGGCAAGACCACGATTTGGCGCGCGGCGCTCAAGGCCATCGCGGATCTCGAGTTTTCGGTGTCCTTGACCACGCGCGCGCCGCGAGCCGGCGAGGCGGACGGAATCGATTACAGCTTTGTGAGCGAAGCAGAGTTCAAACGCAGGCAAGCATCCGGCGAACTCGCCGAATGGGCGCGTGTGTTCGAGTCCTCCTACGGCACGCCGCGCGCGCCGCTCGACGCCGCGATCGCTTCGGGCCGCGACATCCTGCTCGACATCGACATCCAGGGCGCTCGCCAGATTCGCGCGACCTACCCCGGTGATGCGGTCGGCGTATTTGTTCTGCCACCGACCTTTGCCGAGCTCGAGGAACGCCTGCGCGGGCGCGCCACCGAGGAAGAATCGAAGATTCAGCACCGGCTTCGCAAAGCGCGCGACGAAGCGCAGGCCTATCCCGAATACGACTACCTGATAGTCAACGCCCAGGTTCATGAATCCGTCGCGCGGCTCGAAACGATCGTAAACGCGGAGCGGCTCAAGGTCAGCCGCCTGCGCGGCGAATTCGCGCCGTGGAAGAGTTAGCGCAAGGCGCTCCCGACCAACTCGGCGCCCTCATCGGGCGGGTGCAGACTTACAACCCGCAGGCCGACATCGGTCTGATCCGGCGCGCGTACGACTACTCGGCGCGGATGCATCTCGATCAGAAGCGTGAATCGGGCGAGCCCTACGTCACGCATCCGCTCAACGTCGCGATGATCATCGCGCAGCTCAAACTCGACGTGCCTTCGATCGTCACCGGTTTGCTGCACGACGTCGTCGAGGATACCCACGCGTCGCTCGCTGAGGTGCAGACGGATTTCGGCGCCGAGGTCGCGCAGCTGGTCGACGGCGTGACCAAGGTCTCGAAGATCACTTTCCAGAGCCGCGAGGAAAAGCAGGCCGAGAATTTCCGCAAGATGATCATCGCGATGGCCCACGACATCCGCGTCGTGCTGATCAAGCTCGCCGACCGTCTGCACAATATGCGCACGCTCGACCATCTCGCCGCCGAGCGGCAGCTGGAGATCGCGCGCGAGACGATGGAAATTTACGCGCCGATCGCGCATCGCCTCGGAATCTACTGGCTCAAGTCGGAGCTCGAGGACCTGGCGTTTCGCTATCTGAATCCAACTGCGTACCAGGCGCTGAAGGCCTTCGTCGCCGCCAAACGCAAAGAGCGCGAGGAGTACATCGCCAACGTCATCGAGATCCTCTCGCGCCGCCTCTCCGACAGCGGGGTCACGGCCGAGGTCACCGGCCGCCCCAAACATTTCTTTTCGATTCACTCCAAGATGCAGGAGATGGGGCTCAGCTTCGAGGAAATCTACGACCTCGTCGCGTTCCGCATCATCGTGAACACGGTGCGCGAATGTTACGAGGCGCTCGGCGTCGTGCACGCCAACTGGAAGCCGGTCCCCGGCCGCTTCAAGGATTACATCGCGCTGCCCAAGGCCAACATGTATCAGTCGCTGCACACCACCGTGATCGGTCCGCGCGGCCAGCGGATGGAAGTGCAGATTCGTACCCGCGAGATGCACAAGGTGGCCGAGGAGGGAATCGCGGCGCACTGGAGCTACAAGGATGGCAACTCCAAGGAGGTCAAGGAGACCGAGCGCTTTGCATGGCTGCGGCGCCTGATCGAATGGCAGCAGAATCTCAAGGACCCCCAGGAATTTCTTTCCACCGTCAAGGACGATCTGTTTCCGGAGGAAGTTTTCGTCTTCACCCCCAAGGGCGACGTCTTCGATTTTCCGCTCGGCTCGACCGTGATCGACTTCGCCTACCGAATCCACTCCCAGGTCGGCAACCATCTCGCCGGCGCGCGCGTCAACGGACGCATGGTGCCGCTGCGCTACCGGCTTCGATCGGGTGATACGGTCGAGGTGCTGACCTCCGAAAAGCAGGTGCCGGGCAAGGATTGGACTAACTACGCGGCCACCGCGCGCGCGAAATCGCGCATCCGTCAATGGCTGCGCAGTCAACAAGCGGAACGCTCCCGCGATCTCGGAATATCGCTGCTCGATCGCGAGCTCGAACCCGTCAAGCTCAGCGTCACGCAGTTTAGATCGAGCAAGCGCCTCGACGCAGTCCTTCCGGAATTCTCGCAGCGCGACGTCGAAAGCCTGCTCGCCGCGGTCGGCTACGGAATAATCACGCCCGCGCAGTTGCTCGCGAAACTGCTGACGCCCGCCGAGCTGAAACTCTATCGCCCCGAGAAATTACCGACTCCGCTGGGGCCCGCACAGCGAGAACGCGCCGCCAAGGAAGCGCGCAAATCCGCCAGCGGTGCGGTCGTGGTCTCCGGCGTCGGCGACATGCTGGTGCGCTTCGCGCGATGCTGCAATCCGCTCCCGGGCGAGGCGATCACCGGCTTCATCACGCGCGGACGCGGCGTTACGGTGCACGTCGCGGGATGCCCCCATGCGCTCAACACCGATCCGGATCGGCGCGTGCCGGTGGTATGGAAGGACGGCGAGGAAGCGCCGCGGCCGATTCGGCTCGAAGTGCTATGCGCCGATCAGCCCGGCTTGCTCGCCGCGATGACCAAGGCGATCGCCTCGGCGGGGGTGAATATATCCACCGCCGAAGTGAAGACTCACGGCGCCGACGGACGCGCGCTGGCGGTCTTCGAGGTCAGCGTGTCCAGCGCCCGTCAATTGAACAACCTGATGAACTCCATCGGCGCGATCGACGGTGTCATGCGCGTGTCGCGCCTCGGCCAGCAAAACGGCAATCGCCATTGATTTCGAGCGCGCGCAACGACTCCTAGCGAGATTCCAAAATGAAAACCTCGATTCACACCATCCAGGCACCGGTCCCGATCGGTCCGTATTCGCAGGCGGTCGAGCGACACGGGTGGGTCTTCTGCTCGGCGCAAATCGCGCTTGACCCGGCGTCGGGCACTCTCGTCAAAGGCGGGATCGAATTCGAGACTCGGCGCGTGCTCCAGAACCTCGGCGAAGTGCTCGCGGGTGCGGGACTGGATTTCGTCGATGTCGTCAAGACCACCATCTTCATGATCGATCTCGCCGAGTTTGAAATCGTCAACCGCGTGTACGCAGAGCATTTCGATCCGCCGTATCCGGCGCGCTCGACCGTGCAGGTGGCGGCGCCGCCGCGCCACGCGCGAATCGAGATCGACGCGATCGCGCTCAAACGCGCATAGTCACGCGCCCGGCGCGCGCCCCTGCTCTTAACATTGGGTGCAGGGGGTCACCCCTGGCCGTTGGCACGGCCGGCCAGTATTAAGAAAGGAAAACACGGCGCGCCCGCGGCAGCGGCTGCGCCCGCCAACGGCGGGCGGCCTTAATACTGGGTGCAGGGCTCACCCCTGCCGTCGCATAGTCGCGAAAAGACGCGCTGCGCAGATTTTCGCGTCTTGTCGCTGCGGGTGCAGGGGCCGCAGCCCCTGCCGCCCACCGCGCAGGTGATTCTTCTGTCGCGCGCGGTCACCCCTGCAGAATCGCGAGCGCCGCTGCGTCGAGAAATCGCCCGGACGGATCGAGCTTGCGCGCGGACCGCTTCAAGCGCGCCGCGTTCGCGCGGCGCATCGCAGCCGGCAACGGCGCATCGAACAGCCGCGCCTTGTCCAGGTCGATAATAATCACGCTGAAACTCTCGCGCGCTTGCGTCACCAGCAGGTTGTGCAGATTGAGATCGGCGTGAAAGAGCCCCTGCTTGTGCATCGTGTCGATCGCTGCGCGCGCCTGCCCGAGAACGTGACCGCGGACGATCGGATCGTCGTCCGTCTTCACGAACTCCCATAGCGTCATTCCGCGCACCGCACGAGTCAGAAAAAACCCTCGATAGAGAGCGGGACCGATCCATTCGATCATGGCGCCCATCGGCTCCGCTACTGGAATTCCGCGCCGCATCGCTTCAACCGTCAGGGCGAGTTCGTTCAGCGGGCGCGGCGCGATGCCCACGTAAACGTCGCCGAGGATCGATCCGATCATTCCGCCGCGCCGTCCCCGGCGCGCGAACAGCTCGAGCCCGCCCGCCAGCTTCAGCCTAAATGCGCTCCGGCGATTTCCCGCGCCCGCTTCCGCCGCCGACGCCAGCTCGCCGAGCCTTTGCACGATCTCAGCGGCTTGAGGGGCGATATCGCGATGGATCACGAGCTCCCGGCGGCCGATCTTGAACGCCGAAAAGTTCGGATCGGAGGGCCACTTCACTTGCGAACGCGGTCTCACGCTTGGGATGCCTGGCTCATGCGCGGTCTTCGGCTGTCGCTCCCGCTTCGAAGCCACAACGCGAACACGGCGGCAAGCGCGAGCAACGACGAAAGGAAATGCGCCGAGTAGAAAAGCGCGATGCGGTTCAAATAGTTTCCCGCCGCAAGATTGAGCAACACGGAAAGCGCGAACAGCGTCCACACCGAAATCAACGGGCGCGCGCCGCCGTCTCGATCGGTCCACAGCGCCGCGGTCAGCGCCATGTACGGCACGAGCAGCGCCGCGTAGTAGCTTTTCCACGAAATCGGTGCGAACGAGGGCATCAGGCAGAACAAGCCGCACAGCGCGAGCCGCCTCGCGAACTTTCCGCGCTCGTCGCCCATCGCGTCCCAGAGCGACACTGCCGCGACGAGCAGTATTTCGAGTCCCATTCCGGCAATCGTGGCAGCCGCCGAGGTCTCCGCGTCAGACCCGATGCGAAGACTCATCAAGCGCGCGACCGCCGACACGGCCGACTGGTTGGTGAGCATCGTTTGATATCGATTCGTCATCGAAGCGATCGCGTTCAGGTACGCGCCGGTTTGATCGATCCATCCGCGCGGCCCGAAGATCGCGATTGGCACGACGATCAGCGCGATTCCTGCCGCAAGCACCCATCCGAGCGCGGCGAAGCGCCGGCGAATCGCAAGATGAAGCGCGGCCAGCAACGCGAACGGCTTGATCAGTATCGCCGCCGCAAGCATCAGGCCCGCCCACGCATCGCGAGACTCTTCGGCGTAAATGATCGCCCACACGATCAACGCCAGGGTCGGAAGATTTATCTGGCCGTGCTCGAAGTTGTTGTTGATGAATCTGGATGACAGCAACACCGGAACGACGATCAGCGCGGCCGGCAATCGCCGCTCGCGGCCGAACAGAATCACGCCCGCGCCCAAGATCAATTCGATCAACGAAAATGCGTTGACCGCGAAGAAAACAAATTGCGCAACATGGCGTGGCAGCGCCGCGAGCGGCGCGAACCCGATCGCAAAGATCGGCGCGTAGAGAAAACGATCGGAGTCGTCGGGCGGATAGATCGCGAGGGCGTGAAGTGCGCGATGTCCCGCGCGATAGTAAACGTTGAAGTCGCCCTGCGTCCGAAGCGTTGCCGAGATGCCCAGCCCGGCGACGTAGATGCCCATCGCGAGCCATGCGAACTGGCGGGCGCGCGTGGCATCGATCGTTTTCATCGCGGAAAGCAGGCTGGCCGCGCGCCGCGGATTGGTCACGCGATCGGTTTGGCTTCCTCGATCAGCATGATTGGAATGTCGTCGCGCACCGGATACTCGAGTCTGCAAGCGCTGCAGACCAGGCCGTCCTGCTTGTCGTTGAGATGCAGGTCGCCCTTGCATTTCGGGCACGCCAGGATGTCGAGCAGTTCCTGACTCAGCGCCATCGCGGAAATCCTCC
>Ga0074046_10005522_pt1 | contig 10093 bp, 6 predicted proteins | sample BogForMeECP23OM3_FD_94441 | JGI IMG/M metagenome (GOLD analysis project Ga0074046, IMG submission 94441) | Bog forest soil microbial communities from Calvert Island, British Columbia, Canada - Bog Forest MetaG ECP23OM3 | ecosystem: Environmental > Terrestrial > Soil > Wetlands ...
AGGACATCGTGTATGCCCTGGCCTTCGATTCCGGGAAGCGGCTTCTGGCGGGCACGGGCAACCGCGGTCACGTTTTTGCGATCACCGCACCGGACGAATTTTCCGACCTGCTGAAAGCGCCGGCCTCGCAGGTCACGGGGTTTGCCAAGGCGCCGGGCGGCGGCCTTTATGCGGCCAGCAGCAATCTGGGGAAGGTTTTCGTGCTGGGCCCCGCTCCGGAGACCGAAGGAAGCTACGAGAGCGACGTGTTTGATGCCAAGATTTTTTCGCGCTGGGGGCGGGTGGAATTTCGCGGCGCCGGGAACGTCGAGTTGCTGGCGCGCAGCGGGAACGTGGACAATCCCGACCGAAACTGGAGTCCGTGGAAGAAAGTGGATCTGGCAAAGGACGCCGGGACGGGAGTCCCTTCGGCCCGCTACGCACAATGGAAAGCCGTGCTGCACGCCGGGAACACGAAGCCGGCAGTCGAGAGCGCCACGCTGAATTATCTGCCGAAGAACGTAGCCCCGGAGATCGACGAAGTTACGGTGCAGGTGGGCACGCGCTATCAGCCTTTGCCGAAGACGCCGGGAATGCAAATGCAGATGAGCCCCGACATTGGCGGTTCCTCCGGAACGCATTTCGAAGCGCCCATGCCCAGCGTACACGATCGCGATGCCGTTGGCGTGAAGTGGACTGCGCACGATGACAACGACGACGAACTGGTGTACTCGGTCTACTACCGCGGCGACGGTGAAACCCGTTGGCTGCTGCTGAAGGACAACTTAACCGACAAGGCCTATTCGTTTGACGCCAGCCTGCTGCCCGACGGGGGTTACACGATCAAGGTCGTGGCTTCGGACGCGCCCTCGCACTCGCCGGGCGAGGCGCTCACGGCGGAGAGGGTGAGCCGCCGCTTTGAAGTGGATACCACGCCGCCGCGCATAGAAAATCTGACGGCGTCGGTTGAGGGGACGCAGATTCATCTGCGTTTCCGCGCCGAGGACGGGTTTTCCACCATCAAGCGCGCGGAGTATTCGGTGGATGCGGGAGAGTGGAAGTACGTCGAACCGGTGGGGCAGCTGTCGGACGCGAAGATGGAAGATTACGATTTCAAACTCGCTCTGGACACAGGGAAAGACGCGGGGCCGGAGCACGTAGTCGTGGTAAGAGTCTACGACAAGTACGACAACATGGGCGCGGCCAAGACGGTGTTGCGCGGGAAGTGACTGGGCCTATCCGGCAGCGAGATAAATGTAGCGAAGGATAAACAGCGCAGTCAGGATCCAGATCAGCAAACTGACGTCGCGGAACTTCCCCGCGGCCCGCTTTCACCAGCGTGTAGGAGATCAATCCCAGGCGGCAGCAAGGAAACCCGACATCCTACGGCATGGGGTGGGTTCTGGCGAGGTAGAGCCATCATTGGCGCCTGTGGGGGTGGAAGAGCGGCGCTTTAGCGCCGCGTTCAGTGGGAATTTGATTGGGCTTTAGCCCCGGTGCGGTCTCTCTGCGATTGAACGGTGACCACCAGCCCTAAAGGGCGCGCATTTCTGAAACGTCCAACGCGGCCCTAAAGGGCCGCTCTTCCACGTAATCATCATCACCGAGCGTCACTGCGTGGAAGCTTAGTCGGTCCGGGGAGCCTCCGGGGCCTCCTCTAAAGTCGCGCTGGTTATGCTGTGCAATTCTCCGGCTTGGCGAAGCTCCGGGAAGAGCCACGCCCAAAGGGCGATGACGACGAGGGTTCCGACGCCGCCGAGAATGACGGCGGGCACCGTTCCAAACCACTGCGCGGTTACACCGGACTCGAACTGGCCGAACTCGTTGGATGTCCCAATGAAAATCATGTCGACGGCGGTGACGCGGCCGCGCATTTCGTCAGGAGTGGCGAGTTGGGTGAGCGTGGCGCGAATGATGACGCTGATCATGTCGCTGGCCCCGGCCAGCAGCAACGCGATCAACGAAAGCGTGAGGCTGCGTGAAAAGCCGAAGACAATCGTGAAAACTCCGAAACCGCCGACGGCCCACAGCAGTGTGATTCCGGACGGCCCGCGCAAAGGGCGATGGGCCAGCAGGATGGCCATGAGAGCGGCGCCGACGCCGGGAGCGGTGCGCAACAGGCCCAGCCCCCAAGGCCCGGTGTGCAGAATTTCGCGGGCATAGACCGGGAGCAGGGCAACCGCCCCGCCCAGCAGCACGGCAAACAGATCGAGGGAAATTGCGCCCAGGATGAGCTTCCGCGTCCAGATGAAATGCAACCCGGCAAAAACCGTCTTGAAGGTCATGCTTCTAGACGACGAAGGCTCGCGCGGACGGGCCGGCACCTCCGGCTGGATACGGAATGAGGAAATCGTCGCGCCAATGGCGGTCAGCAGCGCGACGGCGTAAACCGCAGAAGGCCCGCGAGCGATGGCGTAGAGAATTCCGCCAAACGAAGGTCCGAGAATGGTCGCTGCCTGAAAAGTAGTGGCGTTCCAGGCGACCGCGTTGGGAAAGTGCTTTTCCGGGACCAACTGCGGCAGGATGGAGCGGCTGGCCGTGCTGCTAAACGACCGCACCACGCCCAGCAGAACCAGCACCACGTAAATAGCGGTCACCGAGTGCAGGCGGCGCTGCGAAAGCGCCAACAACAGGGCGAAACAGACCGCGTATCCGGCATAGCAGGCCGAGAGCACAACCCGCCGCGGAAGACGGTCCGAGGCATGGCCGGAGATAGGGAAGAGCAGGATTCCCGGTAAGAACTGCGCCAGCCCGACCAGTCCGAGATCGAGCGGTCGTTTGGTGATTTCGTAGACTTGCCAGCCGACGGCTACAGCCTGCATCTCGACCGCAGCCACGATCAGAAAGCGGGCGATCTGGAACAGCACGAACCCGGGATGGGTGAAGGCTACGCGTCCGGTTCTCGAGTCGGCGGGGGCGGGCATGAAGTTCTAATGTGACATAGACATGGGAGCTTGCGCGAGCGCGCAGAGGGCGAATCGGGGACGGCGTCTGTCAGCTGTGAAGAATCAAGTAGCGCCTAGCTCTCGCCGGCGGCCGCGGCCCTCGACGCCGCGGTGAAGATTTCAACCCGGTTTCTGCCGTTATTCTTCGCGGCGTAAAGGCTGACGTCGGCCTCGCGAAGGAACTCTTCAACCGAGCGGTCGCGGCTGGAGCAGGTCGAGGTGACGCCCATGCTGATCGTGGTAGAGGCGGTTCCGAAGGGGGTGTTGACGGGATCTTTACCCACCAGATTGCGAATCGAGTCGGCGCGGCGCGCCCCAGCGGTCAGGCTGCAACCCGGCAAAATGATCAGGAATTCCTCGCCGCCCAAACGGCCGACGACGTCGTAAGGCCGCAGGTCGAGCTTCAAACGGCGCGCCACTTCCTTCAGAACCTCGTCGCCGGCAGCATGGCCCAGCGTGTCGTTGACGCGTTTGAAGTGATCAATATCGGCCAGGATAACGGTGGTAGGCTTTCCCTCTCGCCCGCCACGTGCGAACTCGCGGTCGAGCGCGGCCAGGATCTCCGACCGGTTCAGCAGGTTGGTCAAGAAATCATGCGTCGCAGCGAACCGCAGGGACTGCTGCAGCTCCAGAATTCTCTTGCCCACCATGATGCGGGAGCGCAACTCGGCTGAATCGACCGGCTTCGACAAATAGTCGTCGGCTCCGGCTTCCATCGCGATCATGCGGTCCTTCTTCTGGCTCTTGGCGGTGAGCATGATGGTGTAGATATAGTTGCCCTGGTCAATCTTGCGGATGCGGCGCAGCACATCAATGCCGTCGAGACCAGGCAGCAGCCAGTCGAGCAGAGCCAGATTGGGAGGATCGGGAGCCTCCAGCAGTTTGACGGCTTCGGTGCCGCTGCCCACGCCAACGTGCTCAAACCCCCAGTCGTCCAGGAAGGCGCCGAGCTTGCGGCGTTCAATGTACGAGTCTTCAACCAGCAGAATCTTCATGACTTTCCCATCGGATGTTGGCAGTCCGGCAATCAATTCACAAGGTTACCAGCAGGAACGAAAGGACATGTCCAGCGGGTGGGCGTTGAAAGCGGCCGCATTGGAGCGATCTAGCAACGGCGTTCGTGGCCAGATTCCGAGCTCTTACGCCACCAGCGGAGCGTTGGCCAGCCCGGCAGTGCCAAAGACCCTGGTGTAACGCTCGATTTCGGCCGGTGGCCCGAGCGCCTTGGAGTAGTTATCAGAGAGCTTTACGGCTGGTCTTCCCTCGGCGGTCGAGACTTTGCAGATCAGCCCGATGGGGTCAAATCCGCTGCCGTCGTTAGGATTGCAGCCGCGAAAATCGTTGGTGAGCAGCGTGCCCCAGCCGGCACTGAGGCGGAGGCGCCGGCCCGGCGTCCATTTCTTGCTGTCGTGAAAGTCGGCGGCGCTCGAGAAATCCGCCGGTGCCAGCCCCTGGGCCAGGGTCCCGCCAAAATAGGCATGCAGGCCGAGGATTGCGTCTACATCGAGCGTATCGGAAGCGATCATCAGCTTGTCGCGCGGATCCCGGCCGTGCGCCTTCAGCCACTCGATATATTCATCCCCGGCGACGTAGGGATTCTTGCTATCCACGCGCTGGCCGGTCCAGTTCGCCACCCAGTCGGGTGCGCCACGAAGAAATTGCGTGGTCCCAAAGGTGTCGGGCAGCATCACGCGCAAAGCGCCTTCATAGGTCTGCTGCCACAGCTCCAGGACGCGGTACTGCGAGGCTTTCAAAGCCACATCGTCGGGAGCAAGGGCGGCCACGACCATGGGGATTTCATGCGCGTTGGTGCCGATCGCTTCCAGGTCATGTTTGTGGGCCAGGAAAGCGTTCGAAGTGCCTATGAAACTGCTCCCGAGACTGGCTGCCATGGCCACCACCACGTATTCCTGCCAAAGGAAGCTGTGGCGGCGGCGCGTGCCGAAATCGGCGACGCTCAGTCCGGGAACGCCGCGCAGGCGCTCGATCTTGTTCCACAGCTTGGTCTTGGCCCGGGCATAAAGAATGTCGAGGCCGAACTCGCTAAGGGTCTTCAACTGCGCCCGCGTTTTCATCTCGTCCAGGATGGCCAGGGCGTAGAGTTCCCACATGGTGGTTTCGGTCCAGGGGCCGTCGAAGGAGAGGTGGATCTGGCCGTCGTGCACGGACAGGTGGTAATCCGAGAGCTGGAAATCGTGCTCCAGCCACTCCAGAAACGCGGGCTCGAAGATGCCGCGCCGGCCGTAGAACGTGTTGCCGGCCAGCCACACCAGTTCCGATTTGTGGAAGCGCAGCCCGCGCACATGCTGCAGTTGCACCTTGAGTTCCTCAATGTGGATGAGGTCGGCCATGCGCATCGCCGGATGGCGGTTCAGCAGCGAGAATTCCACGCGCGTAGAGGGGAAATGCTTCCAGATGAACTGCAGCATCAGCAGCTTGTAAAAATCCGTGTCGAGCAGGGAGCGGATGACGGGATCAAGTTCCCAGTTGTGGTTATGCGCGCGTTCGGCCAGGTTGATGATCATGGGGGAGGGGGCAGGCCTCAGCAACAGTGTAGAGGATAATGCAGTCTTCGGGTGATTACGTGTAGCCCCGGACGCCCTCGTCCGGGGTTTCACGCGCAGCGGGCAATAAATGCCGGTCAATGGCGAGCAAGCGGTTGAGACGACCGTTGGCTGTTGAGCCCGACGCTGCCGCACGCGAGCTTCGCTCGCGGGGCGGACGGGGGCGTCCGCCCCTACACGCCAGCCTTCGGGTGATTACGTGTAGCCCCGGACGCCCTCGTCCGGGGTTTCACGCGCAGTGGGCAATAAATGACGGTCAATGGCGAGCAAGCGGTTGAGACGACCGTTGGCTGTTGAGACCGACGCTGCCGCACGCGAGCTTCGCTCGCGGGGCGGACGAAGGCGTCCGCCCCTACACGCCCCTGTAGAATCAGCTCATGTGGTTCGTCCGCACTCTGGGGTGGCTGGCCTGCGTCGTCTATTCGACCATTCCCTCATTCTGGTTGATGGTGCACCCCCGGGCGCATCGCTGGCGGGCGCGGGTGCGTTCGCCGCTGCGAGTGCTGGTTCCGGCCTGGATTCTGATGTGGGTGGGCGTGGGCGCGCTGACTGGTCCGTGGCGCGGAGTGGCGCTTTATTCGACCGGATGGACGTGGATTCCCGCGGCTCTGCTGTTTGCCGCAGGCGTCTATCTTTATTTGCACGCGGGAGCGCATTTCAGCCTGGCGCAGCTTGGCGGCCTGCCCGAGATTCGGCCGGGGCATCAGGATGACCGCCTCGTGACAACGGGGATTCGGGCGCGGGTAAGGCATCCCGTGTATCTGGGGCATTTATGCGAGATGGTGGCGTGGAGCATGGGGACGGGCCTGGTCGTCTGCTGGCTGCTGACCGGGTTCGCGATCGTGACCGGGGCGGTGATGATCCGGATGGAGGATAAGGAGTTGGAGAAGAGGTTTGGGGAAGAGTATCAGAGGTATCGAGATGGTGTGCCCGCCCTTCTGCCCCGAATCTGACGTCACAAAGTGCAAGGCAGAGGTCGCGGAGGCCGCTGAGGATTGCCGCCCGCTATAATCCGAATTGGCTTAGGTCTGAGGTCTGAGGTCCGACGCCAGCTCCCATGCGCTTCGAACTCTTCATCGCGTCCCGATACCTGCGCGCAAAACGCCGCCAGGCGTTCATCGGCATCATCACGGCCATCTCCATCGCCGGAGTCGCCGCCGGAGTCGCTTCGCTGGTGATCGCGCTGGCCATCAACAACGGGTTTCGCCAGGACCTCCAGCAGCGGCTGCTGGGTTCGACTTCGCACATCAGCCTGCTGCGCATTGCCGACGACGGCATCAAGGACTGGCCCGCGCTCATGGACCGGCTGGCGAAGCAGCCGCACGTGGTGGCTGCGGCTCCGGCGATCTTTGAGCAGGTGTTGATTTCGCGCGGGCCGCGGGCGCGGGGAGCAGTGCTGAAAGGGATGATTCCGCGGTATGAGCGGAGAGTGGGAGATCTGCTGACTACAGTGAAGGAAGGATCGGCGGAGGCACTGGAGGACTCCGGAGAACATCCCCACTTCTCCCAAAACCGGGGAGAAGTGGGGCACACAGAGAACTCGAATCCGGCGGACGAGGCGTCCGCCGCTCCACAGTCGCCCGACTCTCTCGAAGCGGTCGAGCAGCGGGTGGCCGCCATGCCCCCGATCGTGCTGGGCCAAGATATGGCGGACAATCTGGGCGCGACGGTCGGGTCCATCGTGCTGGTGACCAGCCCGCAGGGCGAACTGACTCCCTTCGGCATGGTGCCGAAATACAGCCGTTTTCGCGTGGTGGGGATCTTCAATTCGGGCTTCTACGACTACGATTCAGCGTGGGCGTTCGCGCGGTTGTCGGATGCGCAGCAATTATTCGGCCTGGGCGATCTGATTTCGGTCATCGAGTTCAAAGTGGATGACATCTACCGGGCCGACGTCATTTCGCACGAACTGGAAGACGCCGCCGGCAAAGGCTTCATGGCCACCAACTGGATGGAGCAAAACAAGGCGCTATTCCGCGCCCTCAAACTTGAGGAGCGGATCACCTTTATTACCGTTGGACTTATCGTCGTCGTGGCGGCGCTGAACATTTTGATATCTCTAATTATGATGGTCATGGAAAAGACGAAAGACATTGCCGTGCTGATGTCGATGGGTGCGCGGCGCAGCCAAGTGATGGTAGTTTTCATGGCGCAGGGCACCCTAATTGGCGTTATCGGTACCACCATTGGGCTCGTGCTCGGATATGCGATCGCGTACGCGGGAGTGCACTATCACCCGATCTCGCTTTCGCCGGAAGTCTACTCGATTGACTACGTGCCCTTTGCTCCTAGCGTGTGGCACGGCGTGACGGTGGCCGCCGTGGCCCTGGTGATATCGTTTTTTGCCACGCTCTATCCATCGTGGTCGGCGTCGCGGATTCTGCCGGCCGAGGCCCTGCGGTATGAATGAGAACTTCTTTGCCACGGATTCACGCGGATTAACACGAATAAAGCAAATTCAGCGGATTGTGACCTCAGTTACAGCAACGGAATCCGCAACCTTATACAGTTTTTTTGCAGGTATGGATTCTGGAAGGTGAGAAGGCAGCACAGGATCTGAGAAGAACTCGCACCAGGTGAGCCCGGCGGGCGGACACGGGCGGACAATCTTTTTACACGGAGCAAGAGCGGCCAAAACGCCCGCTTGGAACGAAACAGACGCACCATGCATCTAACCGAGCAAGAACCGATGTTGCGAGTGGAAAGCCTGAAGAAGGTTTTCCGGTCCGGCGAATCGGACCTGGTGCTCTTTGAGAATCTATCGTTTGCCGTGAAGCGAGGCGAAATGCTCGCCATTGTGGGCGAGTCGGGGGCAGGGAAGAGTACCTTGTTGCACATCCTCAGCGCTCTTGATCGGGCTTCGGCAGGTGACGTATACTGCGCCAACTTGCGACTGAATTCGCTGTCGCGCGACGAAGCCGCTGACTTTCGCAATCGGGAGACCGGCTTCGTATGGCAATTTCATTATCTGCTGCCGGAATTTACCGCGGCGGAAAACGTTGCCATGCCGCTGCTGCTGCGGGGGCAGACATGGCAGAAGGCCGAACCGGAAGCTCTACGCTGGCTGCGGGAGGTTGGACTGGCCGAGCGCGCGCATCATCGCTCGGGGGAACTTTCGGGCGGGGAGCAGCAGCGGGTAGCCCTGGCCCGGGCGCTCATCACCCGGCCCAAACTGTTGCTGGCGGATGAGCCCACGGGAGACCTGGACGGACAGACCGCGGAAGCGGTTTTCGCATTGATTGCGCGATTGCATCGCGAGCATCAGCTTACCTCCCTCATTGCAACGCATAATTTGTCGTTCGCCCGCCGCTGTCATCGGGTATTAAGGTTGCAGCGAGGGCGGGTGGAGGAGATTCCGCCGGAATCATTGCCGGGCTGAGGGATTTGACGCACCAAGAGCAAGATTAGTGCGCCAAAAATGCAAATGGCCCGCCAGGGGCTCTGAGGGAAAGTAAGGCACCAGTTCCTTCGGTAATGTCGGCGGAGGGTTTAGCGGTTGTTTCCGGCTTGGGTTTCCGGGCCTTTTGATTGCATAATGTAGGAACTAAGGACCGTAGTTGTTAAAGGTGGTTTAACCAGGGATCGTTCGGTAGGTCGGGCGAACGGCAGACCCGGCCAAGAAGGTCAGGGGGCAGGGCATTATGTTCGAACGCTATACGGAGAAAGCCAGGCGCGTCATCTTCTTTGCGCGTTACGAAGCCAGCCAGTTCGGCTCTCCCTACATTGAAACGGAGCATCTGCTTCTCGGGCTACTGCGGGAAGACAAGGCTCTGACCAACCGTTTCCTGCGTTCCCATGCCTCGGTCGAATCGATTCGCAAGCAGATCGAGGGACACACCACCATCCGCGAGAAAGTCTCGACCTCGGTCGATCTCCCGTTAAGTAATGAATGCAAGCGGGTTCTGGCCTATGCCGCCGAGGAAGCCGAGCGCCTTTCGCATCGCCACATCGGCACCGAACATCTGTTGTTGGGCCTGCTGCGGGAGGAAAAGTGCTTTGCCGCCGAGATTCTGCATGAGCGCGGGCTGCGGCTTTCGACCATCCGCGAGGAACTGGCCCGCAGCACGCAGGAAAAAGCGCAGCCGCAGCGGCAGCGCGAGTCTTCCCTGCTCAGCGAGTTTTCCCGCGATTTGACGCAAGCGGCGACCGACAGCCAGCTGGATCCGCTGGTGGGCCGGGAAAGCGAAGTGGAGCGCGTCATTCAGATTCTCTGCCGCCGGACGAAAAACAACCCGGTGTTGATTGGCGAGCCGGGCGTGGGCAAGACCGCCATCGTCGAAGGACTGGCGCAACGGATCGCCGACGGCGAAGTACCGTCGTTTTTGGCTGACAAGCGCATTCTGGCGCTCGATCTTTCGCTGATCGTCGCCGGCACAAAATATCGCGGCCAGTTCGAAGAGCGCCTGAAGACGATCATGAAGGAGCTGATGGAGTCGCAGAATTCCATCATCTTCATTGACGAGTTGCACACCCTGGTGGGAGCCGGTTCGGCCGAGGGCTCACTCGATGCCGCAAACATTCTCAAGCCAGCATTGTCGCGGGGCGAGATTCAGTGCATTGGCGCAACCACCCCCGGCGAATATCGCAAATCCATCGAGAAAGACC
>Ga0074046_10005523_pt1 | contig 10093 bp, 9 predicted proteins | sample BogForMeECP23OM3_FD_94441 | JGI IMG/M metagenome (GOLD analysis project Ga0074046, IMG submission 94441) | Bog forest soil microbial communities from Calvert Island, British Columbia, Canada - Bog Forest MetaG ECP23OM3 | ecosystem: Environmental > Terrestrial > Soil > Wetlands ...
AAAGAGTACGAGGAAATCTATTATAAGGCACTGGAATCTGGTAAGCTATAAGCAGGTTCGCAGACATAGCAGCCTCCAGACTCTCCGGGGCGGACCATGTAGCCGCCGTTTTCCAGGATTGTGGACCACGGCCCGAGGTAGTTGGCGACGTCGTCGGCGGGCTGCCGGGAGTTGTAGAGGTTTTTCTCGCCGTCGGGGTTGATGAACGGGTTGATAGTCGGGTGGCCGCCGCGGTCCATCTGCACCAGGGTGCCGTCGCGGCGCAGGCTGATCGTGGCCCACACGCCGATCGGCCCGTCGCCGAGCATGTCGCTGGGGACCTCCAGCGCGATGGAGTCGACGTTGTTGCCGGCGAAGTCGTCGTGCCCGGTCCAGGCGAAGCCGTGCAGGGCGCCCTCGACGTCGGCGAAGAACGGGTCGCTGCGCAGCGCGGCGGACAGCCGGATCGTGCCGGCCTGGACGGGCCGGGCCGTGCCGTCGAAGCTGACCGGCAGGGAGTCGGTGAGCTGTTCGCCGGCTGGCTCGGGCTGGCGGGCCTGCGGGCCGGTGGCGTACCAGGCGGTCCCGGTTTGCGTGCCGTTCTGGTACGCGGAGAAGGTGAAGGTGAACGCGATGTCGGGCTGAAGGTAGCCGTCGGTGTCGATGTTGATCCGGTAGACCGCGTCGGGGGTGGAATTCCGGGCCGGTCGTTGGCGCGGGTATGGGCGGCGGGGCGCTTGTCGGGTTCGAGTCGATGATCAGCACCGTCATGGCGGGTGGATGACGGTGAAATAGCGCGTGGTGATGTTCGGGGTTGTCTGACGCCTTGAAGACGAACACGTCGGTCAGGTCCAGGCGCCTGTCGTCGCCGGGGAACTTGAGGTTGTCAGCGCTGAAGTGGTTAGACATTTCTGCTCCTTGTGGTTCTGGGCTCGGGCCTAACACAGCGATAGGCCCTGGGTGCGGGCGGGACCTCTGATGGGACCCGGTTTGGTTTCGGGCGGCCCCGAAGTCAGGCCATGAACTTCTGCAGGGCGCTGTTGACCTGGCCGGCGTGGGTCCAGCAGATGCCGTGCGGGCCGCCGTCGATGACGGCCATCTGCAGGTCGCTGATCAGGCCGGGTAGCCGTTCGCCGGTCTTGGGGTAGGGCAGGACCTGGTCGTCATCGCTCTGGATGACCAGCATCGGCACGTCGATCTTGGGCAGGTCGGCGCGGAAGTCGGTCTCCCACGTCGGGATGCAGGCCACCGCCGCGGTGGCGGAGGCGGATGCGGCGAGGTTCCAGCTGGCCTGGTAGGCTTGGTTGCTGACTAGCGTGCCGCGGAGCTTGCCGATGTTGTAGAAGTTGTCCAGGAACCCCTTCATCCACGCCGGGGTATCGGCCTGGGCGGCCTGCACGAACCCGTCGAACAAGCTGGCGGGCAGGCCCTGCGGGTTGTCGGGTGTCTGCAGCAGGAACGGCGGGATCGGGGATACCAGCACTCCCCGGGCGATTCGCGCGGAGCCGTACCGGCCCAGGTAGCGGGTCACCTCGCCAGTCCCCATCGAGTGACCGACCAGGGTCACCTCACGCAGGTCCAGGGTTTCCAGCAGCGTGTGCAGGTCGGCGGCGAAGGTGTCGTACTCGTAGCCGGTGGCCGGCTGGCTGGACTTGCCGAACCCGCGCCGGTCGTAGGTGATCACCCGGTGACCAGCCTCCAGCAACACCGGCACCTGCTTATCCCAGCCACGGCCACTGAGCGGGTAGCCATGGATCAACACGACAGGCCGTCCCACGCCGTGGTCTTGGTAGTACAGGTCGATCGAGCCCGAATTCTCCTGGCCGACCTTGATATAAGGCATAGCTTCCTCCGTTCCGCCGAGCCACCACGTGGCTTGGTCGCGCCGATCTCGTCCGGCGCTAGGCTGGTTGTGACATCAGGGTCGTACTTCGGCCGGCCCGTCGCGCCCGTGTAGTCCCTGGCCGACGCCCTGGTCTGCGGTCCAGGCCGCAGGTGCTGGTGTGCCCGGTACTGGTCAGCAGCTTGCCGGGATCGCCGGCGAGCGTGTCGAGGTCGTAGCCCCCGGTCGGCAGCGGCCGGAGAGGAACTTCGGCCGAGGTCATGGCAGCGGGACCGTCAGGCATCGCGGGAGTCCGCGAAAGTCAGGTCATGCCCGTCTTGATACGACCGGGCGGGCACGCCAGAAGCTGCGGTGACCTCGGTGCTTCCCGGCGCGGTTGCCCGCTGGCCGGCCCGTGCCTCGCTGACGCAGAGCAGGGCCGGCCGGGCCTTCCGGCCTCTTGACTCGCTCGGCGAACTGGCGGCATCGCTGGGCGATTTGCGCGGAATGCTGGAAGAACACAGGGCCGGTGAGGAGCAGCAGGCCTTCTCGGTGATGCGCCGCTACCTGCGCGCCGAGACTTACCGATGGTGCGAGAGACGGGCAACGGGGACGGCACCGCTAGGCGTCCTTCGGTTCCGGCTGCCGTGGCTTGCACGGCACGCGCACGCCGACGAACTGAAGCGGCTGCGGGCTGCCGGAGATTGGCGAGTACCGGTCCTGCTCAGGACAGGGCGCCGCGGATACGCGCGGCTGGAGCGCCGGGCGTTCGGCCCGGCCGCTTGCCAGCGTGATACCAGTGACTTATCATTATGATATCAATTTTTTGGCAGTAAGGCAGAGGTGCCGCCACCGGGGCGGCACGCGGACAGGGAGACGGTCATGTACCTACCAGGCAGCGTGATCACCGGGCGGGTCGACGTCCCGAAGGAGGCGAACGGTCGATCCCGCGCGGCGCACTGGCGCCGCGCGGGTCACCCACAGTATGGGAAGGGCGCGGTGCTCACAGGCATGACGGCGACCAGCGACAGCACGCGGGTCACACCATGCGGTGCACGCCGACGTGCTCGCCGCCATCGCATCGTAGTAACAGGACAGACATTTCGGGGTAAGGAGGGAAGCAGTCATCATGACGACACGGGGACGGGAAAAGGTCATGAACGATGAACATGCGCCAGACGCCTCGTCGGCCGCCGGGCTGCCCCGCTACCAGCCGCCAACCGGCGGGCCAGCTGTCGCGGTGCGCGGCCTGTGGAAGAAGTTCGGTGACAAGGAAGCGGTAGCCGGCATCGACCTGGAGATCGCGGCGGGTTCCCTCGCCGGGCTCGTCGGGCCGAACGGAGCCGGGAAGACGACATCGCTGTCGATGATGACCGGGTTGCTGCGGCCGGACGGGGGGCAGGTCCTGGTCAACGGGCTGGACGTATGGGCGGACCCGCCCGCGGCCAAGGCGATCATGGGCGTTGTTCCCGCCGAGGTCAGGCTGTTCGAGCGGCTGAGCGGCGAGGAATTGCTGGAATACTCGGGCCGGCTGCGCGGCCTGCCGGCCGCCGAGGCGCGGTCGCGTGCCGCGCAGCTGCTGGACGTGCTGGACCTGACCGAAGACGCCAACCGGCTGGTTGCCGATTACTCCACCGGCATGCGGAAGAAGGCTGCGCTTGGCTGCGCGCTGATCCACAATCCGTCAATGCTGTTCCTGGACGAGCCGCTGGAGGGCGTTGACCCGGTGTCCGCAGACGTGATCCGCCGACTGCTGACACGGTTTGTCGCGTCCGGCTCGACGGTGCTGTTCTCCAGTCATGTCATGGAACTGGTCGAGCAGGTCTGCGATCACGTGTCGATCATCGACAAGGGCAAGATCGTGGTGAGCGGCACCACGGACCAGGTGCGCGGCGGCAAGACGCTGCAGCGCGCATTCATCGACCTGGTCGGGCCCCGGGCACACGACGAGGAGGTGCTGTCATGGCTCGGCTCCTCGTCCAGCTGAAACTGCGCCTGCTGCTCAACGCGCTGCGGTCGTCCAGGGCCGCTAAGGTCTCCTTCATCATCAGCACGATATTCGCCGTGCTGCTGGCGGTCGGCACGTTCCTCGTCCTGGCTTCGTACCGCGGCAAGAGCACGTCCGTGGACCTGACCGCGGTCATCTTCACCGTGTTCGCGTTCGGCTGGCTGATAGCGCCGATCATGGTCTTCGGCCTGGACAGCACGCTGGACCCGTCCACGCTGGCCCTCTACCCGCTGCGCACCCGCCAGCTCATCACCGGGCTGCTGGCAGCTTCGGCTACCGGCGCCTGGCCACTGGCCAACGTGATCGGCCTGCTCGGCGTCACCGTCGGACTGGCCAGGGGCGCGCTCGGCCTGATCGTCGCGGTGATCGCTGTGGGGTTGCAGGTGCTGTTCTGCATCGCCCTATCCCGGTTCGTGACGACCTCCCTGGCCAGCCTGCTGCGCTCGCGCCGCGGCCGGGACCTCGCCGCGTTCATGATCATCCCGCTGGTCGCGCTGTACGAGTTCTTCACCCAGGTAGTGCCCAAGGCCGCCGCCGAGGGCAAGATCACCGCGGCGAGCTTCACCGGCTTCGACTCATGGATGCGCTGGCTGCCGCCAGGCCTGGCCGCGCACGCGATCCAGGATGCATCGGACGGGCGTCCCGGCATGGCGTTCGCCCGCCTGGGGGCGCTGGCCGCCGTCATAGTCGTATTCGGCTGGCTGTGGGTCAGGTCGCTGAGCCGGGCTCTGGTGACCGCCGACACGACGACCCAGGCAGCACGGGTCCGCGGCGCCAAGCTGCCGCTGGCCGGCCTCGGCATGCGCGGCGCCGTTGCCGCGCGGTTCTGGCTCTACCAGCGCCGCGACCCGACCTCACTCGTTTACTGGGCGCTGGTCGCGGTGATCACGGCCGCGGTGTCGGCCAGTTCCCTCATCGGCCACAACCGTCATCCGGCGGTCATCCTGGCGAGCGCGGTATTCGGTGCCGCGTTCGTCGGGATCTTCCACGCCAACTCGGCCGGGCTGACGGGACCGCCGTTCTTCCTCGAGGCAACGGCGCTGAGCCGCAGTCGCGACCTGCGTGCCTACTTCTCCGGCCAGAACCTCGCGCTCTGCGTGATCGGAGCACCGCTGGTCGTCGCGGTCTGCTTCGGGCTGGCCGCCGCGGCCGGCCGGCCGGAACTCGGAATCGAGGCGGGCCCGATTGTGCTGGCCGGGCTCGGTGCGGCCCTGGGGCTGAGCAACCTGTTCACCGCGGTGCTGCCATACCCGATGGTTAAGCGAACGGGCTTTCCGATTCTGGTGAACGCACAGGGATACGGCGCCTACCGGTTCGGCAGCGTCATGGGTACTCTCGCGGGCACTGCGGTAGCGGCCACCCCAGTGATCATCGGGGTGGTGCAGACCGCGACCGATTCGGACGCGATCCGGATCGGGGTTATGTGGCCCTGCGCGGCCGTGTACGGTTTCGCGCTCGCGCTGGCCGGCGTGCGGCTAGCTGCTGCGGCGGCCGCTGGCAAGATGCCGGAGCTGTGCCAGGTCGCTGTGCGCAGCGAAATGACCTGAGTCGACGCCACTCTCGGCGCTGGCAGCCGGGCGCGCGCTACGCCTAGTTGTCAACGCCGACAGCGTACGCGCAGCAGGGGGTGACGCGGCGTGTTCATTGGTAGAATCATCCGGCGATCGCAGAGCAGCGCGGGGAGTGGATTCGTAGCCAGTACATGCCTGCTTCTAAGCCTGTGGCCTGGTCGGTCGGGTGGCCCAGGGGAATCGCACCCCCGGGCCCCACAGAACGGAGCGTGATGGTCTCCCGTCACTCCGCTCTTCTCATCGCAATCCGGCCAGCTCGCGTGTCCAGGCCCAGTGGGCAAACAGCCGGGGTTCTCGGTCGATCACCCCGGTCCACCACTTCTTGAACCTTTTGTAGGCGCACAGCCGCTTGTACTTCTTGCCTGCCCACCGCATCAGGTAGGTGTTGATGCGCTGCAGGAGGGGATACAACCGCGACCGGTAGAACCGGCCGTAGCAGTTCATCCAGCCCCGCCACGACCGGATTGATCAACTCGGCGAGCTCGTTCAGGTCGTACCCGGTGCGCGTGTGGATCCGCCATTGGCGGACCTGCTGGCTCATCTTCTTCAGCGCCTCAGGGCTGACCGCAGGCTGGAAGCCGTGAACATCTTCCCGTCGGCTCTCCTGGCGCCCCTGGGCCGGAACATGTACCCGAGGAACGTGAACGAGGTGTGCTCGTGCGAGCCACGCCGCCTGCCGTCCTTGCAGTACACGATCTTGGTCTTGGCCTGTGCCGCTCGAATAATCGATTGAGTGGCTGACCTGCGCTGTCGTCGGCATGCTCGGCGCCGTCATGGTTGGCTGGCCGGGTGCCGCTCAAGATCGTCTACCTGCTAGTTCGCCGGGTCCTCCGCCTCGCCGTCCTGGTGTTCCGTACGGACCTGGCGAAGGATGCCGAACTACTGGTACTCCGGCACGAGAACGCGGTGCTGCGCCGCCACGCCAGCCGGGTACGTTACGGGCCGGCCGACCGGGTCTGGCTCGCCGCGCTGGCCCGGCTCATACCGCGTAACCGCTGGGCCGAAGTCTTCCCTGTGACACCTGCGACGCTCCTAGCCTGGCATCGCAGGCTGGCCGCGAAGAGGTATGACATGAGCAAGCGACGCAAGCCCGGCCGCCCGCCGACGGTCCCGGGCGTCGCCCGGCTCATCGTCCGCCTGGCGAAGGGGAATCCGCTGTGGGGGCACCGCCGGATCCACGGCGAACTGATGAAACTCGGCGTGACAGTCGCGCCGTCCACCGTCTGGGAGATCTTGCGGGCCGCGGGCATCGATCCGGCGCCGCGCCGCGCGGGTCCGACCTGGCGGCAGTTCTTGCACGCCCAGGCCGCCGGGATCGTCGCGGTCGACTTCCTGCACGTGGACACTGTGCTGCTGAGAAGACTGCATGTCCTGGTATTCATCGAGCATGGCACCCGCCGGATGCATCTTGGCGGAGTCACCGCCAACCCCGCCGGCGAGTGGACGGTGCAGCAGGCCCGCAACCTCGCCCTGACCCTCGACGAGCGGTTCGAGGACATCAGGTTCCTCATCCGTGACCGCGGATCGAACTTCACGGCCTCGTTCGACGCCGTCTTCCAGGCCACCGGTGCCAGGATCCTGCACACCGCCGTCCAAGCACCGCGCATGAACGCGACCTGCGAGCGCCTCGTCGGCACCCTGCGCCGAGAGATACTGGACCGGATGCTGATCCTCGGCGGCCGGCATCTGCACGCGGTCCTGACCGAATACCAAGCGCACTACAACACCGCCAGGCCGCATCAGGGCATCGCCCAGCGCGTCCCCGACGATGAATGTTACGCTCCCGCGCCACCGTGACCGACATCGACACACGACAGATCCACCGTAAACCCGTCCTGGGCGGCCTGATCAACGAATACACGTATGCCGCTTGACGCCCGGAAGACCCGCAGGTCACCTACCGAACCGTATTTTCGAGCGGGACAGGGTCGGCACCTCAGCAACCCAGTCATGGGTATCTGGATCGATCAGGGTATCCGCGATGATCCGGCGAATCCGCTCCTGATACTGGATCGACCTGTACCGGGCATGCCGGGCGATCTGCACTGCAGACTCAACCGCCCCGCGGGCGATCAGCGCAGACAACTGTGCCTCGTTCGCGATCTGCGCAGCCTCGATATCGAGGTCGAGGGCCTCCACGAAGATATTGATGGCCTGCTCCGAAGCCCGTAGGTACTCAGGCCCAGCACCACCATGGCGGTGTACGTACAGCAGCCGGAACCGCTGCGACAGCCATTTCGGCCCACTGCTGGCATGGAGCATGTACGGCACGGTCTCGACATCGGTGGTCACCAGGGAGACCACCACCCACTCAGCCACCGCTCGCCACTGGATTTGGCTAGCATCCGGCACCTGCCGGGCAGCCTGCTCACTTGCGTACTCGACCGCCTCGTCCCATGTCCGCCCAGCAGAGATCCCCATCGCGAGCTGCCCCCGGCGTGCGGGAGCGGGGTCATGCGGTCCGATGGTGGCGGGGCGGGGCCCGGTGGCATCGGGTATTGCCGTCATCCCAGGAACTCCCTGCGCCGCTCGCCGTGCCTGATGGCCGGGATCCGGGGTATCGGCGTGGGCTCAGGGCACCGGGTACGGGGCCCGGTCGCTGCCTTAACTCGCGCCGGAGCCGCGACGTTTGGCCCGTGCATGCCGGGGCTTTCGGCCCTAGGCGCCCGTCATGGACGCCATGCAGCGTGAATGTGGTCTGCGAGGTGATCGAGGGAGCTGGACCGAACGGAGTGCCGGGGAGATCCGGAGCCGGGCGGAAAGGCTAAGAGGCCGGGGACAGCTCAGAGGCTGAACGGCGACCCCCAGGGACCTGATCCGGGCAATACCGGCGAAGGGAGACCGCTCCGCAGGCCATTTTTTTGACCGGCCAGCCATTGGTCATGAGCCCGGCTCTACCGGAAAGGAAGCGGTACGGGGCGCGGTCCCGGGCACTGCCGCACGCCTCCACCGCGCCCGGGTAGCGCAGCTTCGCCCCCCGGGCGAGGGGAGTATTCGCAGGCGAACCCGGGGTCGGGTTAGCCCTCAGGTCCCGGGTTACGGCGCGTGTTCATCACCAGCCCCTCGAACTGTGCCCAGGTCTTGCCCCACTCGGCGAGCGGGCCGAGGATCTGCTCCAGCATCGCGAGCTGCTCGTCGAGCACCCTGAGCTGAGCTTGCATCGCGGCGATGCCCTGCCGCTGCGATGCGACGCTGCTGGCGAGCAGGTTCAGCTGGGCCGCGGACAGCGCGCCGGGGTGCGGCAGGCCCTGCAGCGATTGTACGGACTGTGACAGGACGGACTCTCTGGGCCCGGCCATGCCGGTCAGTCCCTCGGTGATCCTGCGCAGCTGAATGGTCCACAGCTGGATGAGGCCGGCGAAGCCGGCCGTGGTGTTCTGCGGATCGGTCATCGGGTCTTGTCCTTTCCCGGGGCGTTGCGGGGACGTTGCGGGGCCCCCTTGTCACCGCGCGATCATTCCCCGCCCGCGCCTGCGGCAACGCGCCTGTGGCCGGGGTCGCCCGCGACCCGGCCCGGGGTCGGCCGGAACACGGCAGAAAGGGGGCCGCGGGCTGGGGTCCGGAGACTATCCGCCGAGGAATAGCTCCACGGACTGGAGCCGCAGGTCAATGACTTCCGAGAACAACTGGTCCGGGGAAGTCCTGGCGGCCAGGACTTCCGGGAACGCGGGCCCGGACGTCCCATACGGCCAGCTCAGCGCTTCCGGGAACAGGGACCTGGGTCTTCGGCGTCGCCGTTGGAGCTAATCTCCGGCCCGATAGTCCCCGGACCCCGACACGAAGAAACACCATGGCACTACGTCACGGTGTCACCTCCCGCTCTGCTGGGCGCCCAGATTTCCTCAATAGTGAAACCGGCACCGCCGAAGCGGGAAAGCCCAGGTCCTGGGCCTGGGCGGCCTGGAGAGACCTCAGGGAACTCTGGGGTTATTTATTATCGGCCAGTCGGCGAAGCCGTGGAAGGCCTCGTTCCGGTTGGTGACTTTGGTGATCTGTTCCCGCAGCCGGGGTTCCGACAGGTAGCGCAGCAGCGGTGGAGGGGTGCACTAGGAGCGGAACATGCTGCGGTAGACGGCGATCAGCGCGGCCTTCTGCTCGTCGGCCAGGCGCTCGTCGGCGCTGATGGCAGACTCCACCGACGATGCCGGGGGCCCGTCAGCCGCCGCGGCCCCATCCCCGGAGGGAGCCAGGTCGAGCAGGCCCGCCTGGGCAAGCAGCGTCTCGACGGACACGTTCAGCGCTTCGGAGAGCAGCTTGAGCACGCGCACCGATGGCAGGTGCAGGCCCCGCTCGAGCTGGCTCAGGTAGGGATTGGACAGAGACGTCATCTCAGCAAGCTGACGCAGTGACAGGCGGGCGAGCTTACGCCGGTTGCGGATGAAGGCGCCCAGGCATTGCGTCTGCCCGTTCCAGGTACCGGTCACTGCCGCTCCGAAATTCTGTGCTTTCCGCTCTCTCAGGATGGTAAGCAAGTCCGCGGCGAACCGCGACCGGCTCGCCGCGGGCAGTGGGCCGATCGCAGGTGGCAGGCCCGGCCCGCCGGGAAGGTGAGGCCTGCCTGGCCTCGCCGCCGCTCTTCTTGACGCCGGTGCCGCCCTAATAAGAACTACCGGGTCCGCATCGGGCAGACTCGGTACCTGGTGGCCGCCGGCAGGTGAGCACTGGACCGCCCTGGACTTTGAGTCCTTCCGCAAGAGCGTGCCCCTGCCGGTG
>Ga0074046_10005524_pt1 | contig 10090 bp, 8 predicted proteins | sample BogForMeECP23OM3_FD_94441 | JGI IMG/M metagenome (GOLD analysis project Ga0074046, IMG submission 94441) | Bog forest soil microbial communities from Calvert Island, British Columbia, Canada - Bog Forest MetaG ECP23OM3 | ecosystem: Environmental > Terrestrial > Soil > Wetlands ...
ATCGGTGTCTCGCATCCCCTCGCGATACAGTCGATCCCAACCGATCGCTACCCAAGCCAACCCAAAAATCCGTCTTACCCACTCCCTTCAGCGAGGAGCCAACAGCTACAACTCCTATGGCCTGATGTTCGACAAGATGAGCGTTTACGAATGGATCGGCAATCGGGTTCCGGGCGGTCTATCCTCGCCGATGGGGCGATTGCTCAACTCCGCCTATGAGCAGGAATACGGCGCGCTGACCACCGACCAATCATCGCTCAACATCATTTATGCACTTTCGGCTCAGCCGACAGCAGGGGATTTCTCAATCTATGGAGCGTCCGATCAGCGCTTCCATATCCAGGGCGGGAACGACCAGCTTCCTCAAGCGATTGCCCAATACCTTCAATCAAAGGGCTTTCCGCCCATCCAAAGCGGCTACCGGATGCAGGTGATTTCTCAAACGTTGACCGGGGTCGAGATGACCTTCGACGTTAACGGCGTGCCCCAAAAAGTCGTCGCTGACCAAGTGATTTTAACGGTCCCGTTCTCAGTACTTCGAACACTCGACTACAGCGAAGCAAAATTCGACGCCCGGAAGGTCAAGGCGATTACTGAATTGGGGTCTGGCCGCAACGCAAAACTCTTTCTTCAATATACAAATCGGATCTGGAACAGGCATGGAGTTTGGGGGAAATCGAACGGCGATCTGTATACCGATTTAGGCTTTAAGTATTTTACCGGGAAAGAGAAATATCAGGATCTTGGGCCTCAAAATGCGTGGGATACGACCCGTGGCCAAGCCGGTCCGTACGGTCTAATCACCAACTATACGGGCGGAGACGCCGCTTCGAATTTTGTGACGCCCGCCCCCTATTTGAATGCCTCCACTCCCTCTGTTGCGGGATATGCGAAGGTTTTCGCCCAGACGTACGACAAGCCGTTTCCTGGCTCCGCCGACCTTTGGAACGGCCGCGCGATCCTGTCGACGCCGTTCCGCGACCCAAATCTCCTGCTGTCCTATTCCTATTGGCGGGTCGGACAATACACGAGCTTCGCCGGCTACGAGGGCGTCGCGCAGGGTCTCATTCACTTCGCCGGCGAGCATTGTTCGCTCAATTTTCAAGGCTTCATGGAGGGGGCGGCGGAGGAGGGGCAGCGGGCTGGCCTTGAAGTCGTGAACGCGGCGAGCTGATTGGGGTCCAATCGGTCCGCACCCGCGTAACAACTGCCTCGCTCGTTCCGAAAAGGGAGCGTTGATGGAGGTCCAATACTCCGTCGGTCCCGTATTGAGTTTGAGCACGAGGAATTCGCCCATGCATGTCGTTCGGCGGAGAAGTTGGGAGATCCCGGAGCGCCTCGCGACGCCCGAAGCGCTGTTTCTCAACCGGCGCGGCTTTCTTGCGGGCTTGGGCGCGGCGGGCGCGCTCGCGGTGTCCGGAGCGCAGGCGCGGGCCGACGACGCCGATCCGTCGGCCTCGCTCTACCCGGCGCCGCGCAACCCGGCCTATACGCTCGACCGCGACGTCACGCCGGAAAAGTACAATCTCAACTACAACAATTTCTACGAGTTCAGCACCAGCAAGCACATCGACGCCAGCGCGCTCAAGACGCGGCCGTGGACCGTGAAGCTCGACGGCCTGGTCGAGAAGGAGCAGACGCTCGACAACGACGCCCTGATCAAGACGATGGGTCTCGAAGAGCGTCTCTACCGTCACCGCTGCGTCGAGGCGTGGTCGATGGCGATCCCCTGGACGGGTTTCCCGCTGAAGAAGCTGGTCGAATTCGCCAAGCCGCTTTCGTCGGCGACCTACGTCCGGTTCGAGACCTTCCTCGACAAGAAGATGGCGCCGGGCCAGCGGTCGTTCATGCCCTGGCCCTACGTCGAGGGCCTGACGATGGCCGAGGCGATGAACGATCTTTCCTTCATCGCCACCGGCGCCTACGGCAAGCCGCTCTCCAAGCAGCAGGGGGCGCCGATCCGGCTGGCGACCCCCTGGAAATATGGCTTCAAGTCGATCAAGTCGATCGTGCGCGTGTCGTTCGTCGACAAGCGGCCGGAGACCTTCTGGCAGGCGCTCGGGCCGGACGAATACGGCTTCTGGGCCAACATCAATCCGGACGTGCCGCATCCGCGCTGGAGCCAGGCGCAGGAAACCTTCCTCAACGACGGGCAGTTGCGCCCGACGCTGATCTACAATGGTTACGGCGATGAGGTCGCCTCGCTCTACAAGGGACTGGAGAAAGAGCCGCTCTTCATGTGAAGGGATTTGGGCCGCGGACGCCGCAACGCAGGCGTCGCCCCGGCTGGCAGCAAGCAACCGTCACCGAGCAGCATCGAATTCCAGCCTATGCGCGAGGTGTGCTTGCAGCGTGTGTTCAACGATGTAAGCCGGATTCCTTGAGTTGGTCGCCTGCGTGAGCGCGCCGCCAGTTTTCGCCTTAATCTTGTAGTATTTAGAAACTACGGTCGGATAATTGAATACCTACACGGTGTAAACAGTATAAGACTTGATCGCCGCTTGTCTGTGTGTCAGAAGTTTTTCGGTGGAAAGCGCGGGCCAGTCCTTTGGACGGGTGCGCAAAAACAATCGTCAAAACCTTCTTCGAACAATGCACTCGAAGCGTGAGCGAGGTTGCATGAGCCGAGAGGTCATTCTGGGGCGAATCCGGGACGTCATGGCGGATGTGTTCGATGTCGACGTCGACGAGACCGTCATCACCCCGGAGACGACGGCCAACGACATCGAGCAATGGGACAGCCTGAGTCACATTCGCCTGATCGTCGCCGTCGAGCGCAAATTCAAAGTCAAGTTCACCAACTCCGAGATCGAGTCGCTCACGCGCGTGGGCGACCTCGTTGCGCTCGTCGAGGCCAAGCAGGCGGCCTGATTTGCATCGCGTAACGCTTGAGGGGGTTGCCGATGTTGAAGTCCATGAGCTGGCTGGAGGCCGCGCCCGACGATTTCCGCGAACGCGCGCGCGCGTTGCGGAAGGAGATCCGCGGCGAGCGCGGCGACGATCTGGGCATGCGGATCTATTCCCTGGCCAATCACGCGCTTGACGAAAGCCAGTTGGTCCACCTCGCCCGTCTCGCCGCCGAAGGCTACAAGAGCGGCCTCGCCATGGAGCCGTTCAGCGCCTTGAAGCTCGGGGTGTTCGGAGACGGCGCCCTGTCCCTGATTGCGCCCGCGATCGCCGGGACCGCCCTCAGGCATCGGCTGATGATCGACACCTTTGTCGGCGAGTTCAACCGCGCGCTCATTGACGCGCTCGATCCGTCGAGCCCGGCGCGGACAGCCGGGCTCGACATGGCCCTGATCGTCAGCGACGCGCGTGTGCTGGCGCTCGACCAGGCGGCCGCCTCGCGCGAGGCGGCAAGCGAAAAAGTCGAACGCGCGTTCGAGCAGTTGCGTCAGACTGTCGAGGGACTGCGTCCGTCGGTCGCATCGGCGATTTTCGTGCAGACGGTCGCGCCGCCGCTCGAGCCGCTGGTCGGCAGCTTCGATCGGATCGAGGCCGGATCTCCGCTTTCGATGATCGCGGCCTTCAATCAGCGCGTGGCCGAGTGGGCGGCCGAGGGCAGCATCGTCCTGGTGGACATCGCTCACCTTGCCGAATGCGTCGGTCTCGAGACCTGGGACGACCCGGGGCAGTGGCACGCTTCGAAGCTCGGCTTCGCGCCGTCGTTGCTGCCGGTCTACGCGGACGTGGTGGCGCGAACGATGGCTGCGGTGCGCGGGTCTTCGCGCAAGTGCCTCGTGCTCGACCTCGACAATACGCTCTGGGGCGGCGTGATCGGCGACGACGGGCTCGGCGGCATCCAGCTCGGGCAGGGCTCGGCGACCGGCGAGGCCTATCTTGCGGTCCAGCGCATGGCGCTCGCGCTCCGGGCGCGAGGCGTCATCCTTGCGGTCTGCAGCAAGAACGAGGAGGCCAATGCGCGGGCGCCGTTCCGCGAGCACCCCGACATGCTCCTGAAGGAGGATCATATCGCGGTGTTCCAGGCGAACTGGACCGACAAGGCCGCCAACCTTCGCGCCATCGCCGAGACGCTGAACATCGGCGTCGATGCGCTGGTTTTCCTCGACGACAATCCGGCCGAGCGCATGCAGGTGCGCCGGCAGCTTCCGCTGGTCGGGGTTCCCGAGCTTCCCAACGATCCCGCGCTCTACCCCCGGACGCTGGCCGCCGCCGGGTACTTCGAGGCCGTCACCTTCTCGAAGGAGGATCGCGAGCGCGCCGAGATGTATCAGGCCAACGCCCAACGCGCCGCGGCGCTCATTGCGAGCGGCGACATCGGCGCGTATCTCGCTTCGCTCGGCATGGTCTGCACGATCAGTTTCGTCGACGACGTGGCGCGCGCGCGGGTCGCGCAGCTGATCAACAAGTCCAACCAATTCAATTTGACCACGCGCCGCTATTCGGAAGGCGAATTGATCGCGGCGATCCACGACCCGGCGAGGCACGTCGTGCAGGTTCGCCTGGTCGACCGATTCGGCGACAACGGAATCATCGCCGTCCTGATCGCAGACCGGAAGGCCGACGCCTGGGAGATCGACACCTGGCTGATGAGCTGCCGCGTTCTTGGCCGGCGCGTGGAAGAGGCGTGTCTCGCCCATCTCGCCGTCGCGGCGCGCCTCGCGGGCGCGCGCGCGCTTGTGGGCAGGTACATTCCCTCGCCGAAGAACGGCATGGTCAGGGACCATTACCAGAAGCTCGGGTTCTCCCTGGAGAGCGAGGCCGAAGGAACGACGACATGGCGTCTCGATCTCGACGCCTACGTCGCGCCGGCGCTGGAAATGACGGTCGATGATATGGCTCTCAAAACGGCCGCGGGCGCAGAGATGGCGCACGCATGATCCCGCCAGAGGCGGCGCGCACGGGTCCTCGTTCGACGATCGGCGCCCGGAGGAACGAGCGGCCAACAGGCCGCCGTGGAGGCTCTCCGGCGCGAGACCCGTTGAGTGCTGTTTAATTCGTATCCTTTCCTGTTCGGCTTCCTGCCGCTTGCCTTGGTTCTGACCTATCTGGCGGGGCTGAGGCCGACGCCGACGCCGGCCAAGTTCACGCTGGCGGTGCTGTCTCTGGCGTTCTACGCCTACTGGAATCCGATCTATCTGCCGCTGCTGCTGTTTTCGATCGCGTTCAACTACATCGTCGGGGATCGAATTCAGCGAGCCGCGGCGGCGGAGCGTAAAGCGGTCGTCAACGCGCTCCTGACTTTGGGACTCGCGGTCGATATCGGAATGCTGGCGTACTTCAAGTACGCCAATTTCTTTGTCGACAACGTCGACGCGCTCACCGGAGCGAACTGGACGCTCGACAGAGTGATCCTGCCGCTGGCGATCTCGTTCTACACATTCCAGAAGATCGCCTACCTGATGGATTCCGCCCGGGGCGAAGCCAAGCCGATGAGTCCTCTGGACTTCACGCTGTTCGCCTCGTTTTTCCCGCAGCTGATCTCCGGGCCCATCGTCCATTACAAGGAGATCGCGCCGCAGCTGCAGGGGCCGCTGTTCGGAAAGCTCCTCTGGCGCAACATTCTGGTTGGACTCGTCATCATGGCGATCGGCCTTTTCAAGAAGACGGTGATCGCGGACACGATAAGCGGATATTCCGACCCCTTGTATCACATGGCTGACACGAGGGGCCCGGTGGATCTGTTGTCGGGATGGCTTGCGGCGATCCTTTACACGTTTCAGCTTTACTTCGACTTCTCCGGTTATTCCGATATGGCGATTGGCCTTGGGAGGATGTTTGGCGTCAAGCTGCCGCTCAATTTCCATTCGCCGCTCCGCACGAGGAACATCGCGGACTACTGGCGTCGCTGGCACATGACCCTGCAGCGGGTGATCTACGCATACCTGTTTCAGCCGTTGTCGTTGTCCCTGATCCGGTCGACCTGGCGTTTGGGTCTGACCGGTTGGGGGGCGTTCGCGGCGAGCGTCGGCTTCCCCACGTTCGTGACGTTCCTGATCGTCGGCGTCTGGCACGGCGCCGGGTGGACCTTCGTCCTCTTCGGCGCCATGCACGGCGTCTACGTGACGTTGTTCGAGGTTTCCCGCGAGCCCGCACCAAGCTGCAGCGGAAGCTACGGAAACTCGGCAAGAAGCTGCCTGAGCCCGGCCCCCTCTCCGCCGTCTGGCCGCGCGTCGTGACGCTCGTTGCGGTCATGTGCGCGAATGTGATGTTCCGCGCCAAGTCTGTCGCTGCGGCCATGCTGATCCTTTCGGGAATGTTCGGCTTGCGCGGCGTATCCGACAATTTCAGCGCCGCCGGTCTGGACGTATGGGCGGCGATTCTGGCCTCAACGGCGATCGTCGCATACTTTCCCAACACGCAGCAGATCATGTCGCGCTTCGATCCGGCTTATATGGATCGCCTTCACTTGGAAACCGAACGCCATCGGCTTGATCCTGGCGGGCGTCGTCCTGTTCTTCGGGGTGATGTTCGTCCAGCGCGGCCAGGCGGTCTTCCTGTATTTCAATTTCTAGGGCGCTCGATGGTCCCGCTCAGAGCCTTCCGGAAGACCCTGTTCGTTCTGGCCGTCGCGGTCGCCTGCGCGGTCGGTGTCAGTCTTCTGCCGCAGAATCAGTATCAGCGGTGGCAATTGCTGGACGGCACCATTCATGCGAACGCGCGATGGATCTACGAGCGCATCCACTTCGATCCGGCGCCGATCGATGTCGTACTCTTCGGCCCGTCCCGGATGATGCAGGGGGTGAATGCGCCCGAACTCGCCGTGGCGCTTCGCCGGCGCGACCTGCCGGCGAACGTCGTCAATTTCTCTCTGCCGGAAACCGGTCGCAACACCAACTGGGCGATTGCGCAAGAGTTGTTCGCCGAGAAAAGACCCAAGCTGGTCATTCTGGGCGTGACGGAAAAACCCTCCCGGTTCGGGCATCCGGCGTTCAAATATGTCGCGGACGCTTCGGCGATCGTCGATCCGGGCTACCTCGGCGATTTGAATTACTTCTCTGATCTGATCTACTTGCCGTTCCGGCAGATGCGCCTGTTCGCCGCCAGCCTGCTTCCGGGAGGCCTTGGCCTCGCCAAGGATTTCGACCCTGCGCATTACAAGGGTTCGTCGATCGACACGACCGGAAGCGTCGTGCTGCCGGACGGACGCATCAAGGACGGCGAAAATGCGGCCTCCAAGGCCGAACTCGAGCGGGGCGTGAAAAAGCTCGAGGGCGGAATGCATCCCCCCATTCTGCCGGCGCGCCTGGCGGATCTGGAGTTCGGCGACGAGCGCACTTACACGAGCAGGATCGCGGAACTGGCCCGCAGGAACGGCGCGAAAGTCGCGTTCGTGTTTCTCCCGTACTATTCCGGGCCGGGCGCGTTGCGGGACGTCCAGGAATTGCCGTTCTATGAGCGGTACGGGCCGGTCTTGAACGCCGGGTATCTCGCCCAGCATGCCGAACTCTACGCCGACTACGGCCACCTCACCCGTCGAGGCGCGACCGTGCTCACCGATTGGCTCGTCCAGCCGGTGGCTGAACTGCTCAAGGACCCGAAGAGCTCCCCATGATCAGCGGATTGCCCCTGCACCATGTCGGAATCGTGCTGCCCGGCGAGGACGACGTTCAGACGCTGATGGCGGTCCTGGGCATGGAGGAAGACTATCGCGGTTATGTGCCGCAGTGGCGCGCGCTGTGCATCTTCGCGAAGGCCGACAGGGGGGCGGTAATCGAGTTCGTCGTCCCGAACGGGGGACCGCTCGAACGGTTCAACAAGGGGGCGGGCGGCGTGCACCACGTGGCCTTTGCGGTTCCCGACATCGCCCAGACGATGCGCGCCTACGAGGCCAAAGGCATGAAGTTCTTGGAAAAGGAAGCGATCAAAGGGGCGGGCCCGTTCCTGTGCAATTTTCTCAGCCCGGTCACCACCCGGGGCGTGATGATCGAATTCGTCCAGCCCTTCTGAAGCCTGGATGCATGCCTGTCCGGTTAACGCAGATACGCACGACATATAGGGATGCGGAAGTCATTCTTCCTGCCGCGCCAAGCGCCAGGAGCGATCGTCCCTGAAACAAATTTCGAACGCCTCAGCTCAACTCGATGCGCAACATTCGTCGCGAGCAATGGGACGGCGCGAATCGACGTTTAGCTTCCGTAGCGAGTCGCGGAACTGAACGCTTCATCTAAGCGAGGAAGCGGACCTACCGCGAACGTGCGGGTTCCGCCCATTGCGGACGTCTATGCGTCGCTGCGAGCCTCTCCAGCGTCGCCGGTGCCGGCCTAAAGGCGAAAAACCCGATCCCAGTCGTCCTTGACGTGGACAATGGTCCATCCACGTCCTGGGCCTTCGTCGAGCCCACGCGCCAGACGGGCAAGGCCAGCGTCGCGGTCATAGGCATATTCGCGGTCCGCATCGTCATGATGGACGATCAGACCGAAGCCCGCCAGCGGTCCGCGAGTGATCCATTCGAGCATCGCGAAATCGCCGTCCGAATTGCCGAAGGCAGCGATGGGACGCCGCCCGATATGGGCGTTGATCGCGACGGGCTTGCCTTCCTTGTCGCCAAAGAAGTGCAATTTGGGCTCGCGCATGAGCGCCGGCTCGCCGTCCTTGACGACATATCTGGTGACGATGCTGCTGCCGATCACCTGCTCGGGCGGAACGCCGTAGATGGTCTCGCAGAACGTGCGCATGAATTCGACCCCGCCAGCCGAAACGATGAACGTCTTGAAGTCATGCGCCCGCAACAGGGCGAGGACATCGAGCATCGGCTGGTAGACGAGATCGGTATAGGGCCGATTGAAGCGCGGATGCCGCGCCGTGGCGATCCAGTCGCGAACCAAGCCGGCGAACGCGTCGGTCGACATGCCGGCGTGCGTCGCCATCACCAGCTCGGCGAGCCCGTCCATGCCGACGGCCATGACGCCCGCGAGGTCGCCGTCTAGAACGGCCTTGAATGGCTGGAGACCTTGCCATTCGGGGTGCTGGGGCGCCAACGCCCGGATGCGGTCAATCACGAAATGCGCCTGGACGGGCAGCGGCTGTTCGACCCACAGCGTGCCGTCATTGTCGAACACGGCGATGCGGTCGGCGGAGGGGACGAAATCGGGGTGGCCTGCGGTGGTCACGCGGGCGACGAAATCAAGGATCGCTTGCCTCGGCGCGCCGTTTCGCCAGGACGACAGCAGAGGGTTGGCGGGTTCGGTGTTCACGTCACGTCCCAGCTCTTGAGCAGCCGCGCGGCCGTTCCGAAGGGACCGAGCTGGAAAATGGCGGCGCCTGCTGGAGCAAACGCAAACGCTGGGAACGGTTCGGCGATCATGCGGTCCAGATAGTCGGTTGGCGCCACGCCGGTGCTGACGTGCGGATTGAAGTGGGCGCCGGCGTGATGGTCCACAAATGCGGCCACGTAGTCGATCAGCGCCGCGTCGAACGCCGGATTGTCGTGCCTGGCGGTAAAGGCCTCGATCGGGCCGGTCGGTGCCATGAAGGGCGCGGCGGCGGCGATCACGTCGGCTTGCAGCCTTAGCAGTTCGGGGGTCGGCCTGGCGCAAATGCCGGCCAAGCCCACGCCGGGACCGGGCGTGTAATAGTAGCGTTCCGCCCTAAGGGGCAGATCAGTCACCTTTGCGTTGAGGATCACATCGCCCGTCGCCAAGGCGAGCGCCTCCAGGTCCTTGGCGGCGACAAAACACTGCAAAAGCGTGATGTGCGGGCGATGGTCCGCATCAAGCGCAAAGCCGCTCGGATACGCCTGACGCAGCCGTGCGTTGTTGCTTTCAGCCCGTTCGAGCATTCGGCCATCCGGCTCGAGCAGGATGTCTATCGCGATGACCTCAGACGGCACCATGGGCATATGTTCCTCGCTCTCATTGCGAGCTTCAGACCGCCAAGGCCGGTATCTTGTCAAGAACTATCATCGCCCGAAGATGGCGCCCTCCGGCCGTTCGGGAGCGGCCGGCTACGGCAGAAAATGGTCGGATATTGCCCATTCGCCACGTCGCACGCGAACGCCCGTTTCTTGCGTGCGCCGTGAGAAGGCGGCGCTTTCCAGTGGGTGAGAGCCCCACCCGGCGAACGCTCCAGCCGGAAGCAACCGGAGCAGTCATGGAGGTGACGAAATGGCTGAAGCCTTCGGTATAGC
>Ga0074046_10005526_pt1 | contig 10090 bp, 14 predicted proteins | sample BogForMeECP23OM3_FD_94441 | JGI IMG/M metagenome (GOLD analysis project Ga0074046, IMG submission 94441) | Bog forest soil microbial communities from Calvert Island, British Columbia, Canada - Bog Forest MetaG ECP23OM3 | ecosystem: Environmental > Terrestrial > Soil > Wetlands ...
GTGGGACGCCGTCATCGGGCCCGGCAAGGCATTCGACACCGATCTCTACTATATCATATGTAGCAACGTTATCGGGGGGTGTAAGGGCTCGACCGGCCCTTCCTCGATAAACCCCGCTACCGGCAAAGCCTACGGTGCAACCTTCCCGGTGGTGACCATCTGTGATATGGTCAACGCCCAGAAACTTCTTCTCGATTTCCTCGATGTTCCCGAACTCTACGCTGTTGCCGGCGGATCGATGGGCGGCATGCAGGCGCTCCAGTGGACCGTCTCGTTCCCGGACCTGATAAAAAAGGCGATCATTATTGCCACGACCGGGTACTCGACACCCCAGCAGATCGCGTTTAACGAGGTGGCAAGGAAGGCGATCATTTCCGATCCCGCCTGGAACAACGGGGACTACTATGGGAAACGCCTTCCCTCCCACGGCCTTGCGCTTGCACGGATGGTCGGCCACATTACCTACCTCTCAGACGAATCGATGCATGCGAAGTTCGGGAGGGCACTCCAGGGAAAAGACCAGGTCGGGTTTGATTTTTCGACAGAGTTTGCCGTCGAGAGCTACCTCCACCACCAGGGAGATACCTTCACAAAACGGTTCGATGCGAACTCATACCTCTACATCACCAAAGCGATCGATTACTTCGATCTGACAAAAGAGGGGTCGCTCGCAACCGGGCTTTCCGGGACAAGAGCGGCGTTTCTTGTCTTGTCAGTTTCTTCGGACTGGCTTTACCCCCCTTACCAGTCGGAGGAGATCGTAACGGCGCTCTCCGCAAACGAGCGCGAGGTACAGTACTGTGAAATCCGGTCCAACTATGGCCACGATGCGTTTCTTCTCGAATCGGGACAGCTCACCTACCTGATCACAAAATTCCTGTCGCATACGGTGGTCCGGGACGTGATGCTTCGGGATGTCGAGTGTATCGAGGAAGGGACCACGATAGCAGTCGCCGCCCGGCGGATGATCAAATGCGGCGTCAACCACCTGCCGGTCCTTACCTCACAAGGAATACTCGTGGGGATTGTCACCTCATGGGATATCGCGAAGGCGGTCGCGTCCAACTTCCTGTGGCTCGACGAGATCATGAGCCGGGAGGTAGTTACAATCACCGAGGAGGAGTCCGTGGATGAGGCGGCCCGGAAAATGGAAGACCGTTCTATCTCCGCACTGCCGGTTGTTGACGCTGATCGCCACGTGATCGGGCTTATCACAAGCGATGCGATCAGCACCCTTGTCGGGAGGCAGAACTCGTGAGAATCCTTTCGATCCATGCTGACCGGATGTGGTACCATGCCACAAAGAAGACAAAGATCGCCGAGCAGATCACGGAAAAGGAGGACTGCATGGAGGAATGCGTTGTCCTCTTCTGCTGCGTTGAAAAACTCGACGAGAAGAACCCCGCTCATGTTATCGAGAGCGCCAAACAGAGCGTGCTTTTGCGCCTTGAAAAACTCAAGGTGGAGCGGATCCTCATCTACCCATATGCCCACCTGACAAGTACGCTTGGTTCTCCTGCAGTCTCGTTTGAAATTCTCAAAGGGCTGGAAGTGGCGCTGAAAGACGCGGGAATTACCGTGAAGCGTGCCCCGTTCGGCTGGTACAAGCAGTTCGAGATCAGGGGTAAAGGCCACCCGCTCGCCGACCTCTCGATGACTATCTGCCCGTACGAGGGAACTGAATGCGACTTTACCTGTCCGTATTGTCACCATCCGTTCAAGGAAGCGGATGCGGAGCATATCTGCTCCTCATGCAACAGCGTACAGCCAAAAACGTTTGGTGAGAACTTATGACCGAACCTATGGCCGCACAGCCCGGAAAAGCAATCATCGTACTCGGCTGCCCGGAGGTGCCGGTGCAGCAGGCGCTTGCGCTCTACGTCGCATCCGGCCTCAGCGACCGGGGGGCAGAAGTACTCGTCACGGGTAATCCCTCGGTGCTCGGCCTCCTGAAAGTCTCGGACCCAAAAGGTGCCTATATCCAAAAGACGCTTGTGCTGGAGAAGTGCGTCGAAGAAGTCGTCGAGAAAAAACGGGACTGCAGGCTCTGCATCGTTTTTGCGCATAACGATGCGGCCATCGCGTACGCGGCGACCCTGCGCCACCTGCTCCCGGGGAGCAGGTTTGTCGTGGTCGTCTTCGGGAAAGACCCGGAACCGCTTGCAGCGGAGATCAATTTCCCCTGCGAGACGATCACGGAAAAAGCGGTGCACAACCCGGCGCAGCTCAAGGCAAAGATCAACAAGGTGCTTGGATGGGCTGCATCGAGAACCTGAAGTACGAGAAGATCCTCCCGCTGGGTGCTTCCTTCAAGGAGTGCCGGGAGTACGTGGAGAAGAACTACGCCGAAATCTGGTACGTGGAACCGGGGTACAAGCTCTTCGATGAGTACATCATCGGTCTCCCGCCCATCGTGCTTGGGATCGAAGGGGGAACGAAGATCACGTTTCCCTATACAAAGCCCTGCCACGGGACCTATCTCCTGCGGATCGAAGGAAAAGAAGAAGTTGAACGTGTCCGGAAAACGGCAAAGACGAAAAAACAGGCCGGTTACCGGTAAAACAAGGTAAAATGCGATGACGAAGAAATGTCTGGTCAGGTATTCGGAGATATTTTTAAAGTCGGATCCGGTGCGCCGGCAGTGGGAACGCGTCCTGATCAACAACATCCGGCAGCTGATACCCGACCTGAAGATCAAAAGTGAGCGGGGCAGGATCTGGCTTACCGGTGAGGTTGATCCCACAAAACTCCGGCATGTCTTTGGGATCGTTTCGTTCTCCGAGGTCGAGCATGTGCCCCACGATGTGCCGCTTGAAACCGCCCTCATCGAGTTCGGCCGGGCCCACGGCCTTCCCTCGGCAAAGACGTTTGCGCTGCGGATAAAGCGGGTAGGTAAACACAGTTTCTCCTCGAACGATAAGGCGATAGAACTCGGCGACGTGGTCAGGAAGGCCTTCCCGCACCTGAAGGTGAACCTCGCCGCGCCCGACATGGAGATCCATCTCGAGATCCGGCAGGACGAGTGTTACCTGTACGACACCGTGATCAAAGGGGCGGGGGGTCTCCCGCTCGGGGTGGAAGGGACGCTTGTTGCGCTTGTCTCGGGCGGAATTGACTCACCCGTTGCGGCGTACATGATGATGAAGCGGGGCTGCAAAATTATCCCGATCTTTGTCGCGCTCGACACCTTCCTTGATGAGACGGTGCTCGCCCGGGCCGAGCGGGTGGTGGAGGTGCTGCGCCAGTACCAGCCCGACATCCGGCTCCGGGTGATCCACGATCCCTACCTTGCGGCTGCAAAAAAGGAGCTGATCCGGAACCGGCAGGAGAAATATACCTGTCTCTTCTGCAAGCGCAGGATGTACCGGATTGCCGAGAAGGTCGCAGCGGAGGTCGGGGCAAAGGGCATCGTGAACGGCGAGTCGCTCGGGCAGGTGGCAAGCCAGACCCTCGACAACCTCGTCGTCCTCTCCGATGCGGCAACAATCCCGGTCTACCGCCCGCTTATTGGCTTTGACAAGGCGGACGCGATTGTGCTCGCCCGGGAGATCGGGACGTTTGAAGAGTCCACGAGCAAGGCGACGGGGTGCAAGGCGGTGCCGACCGGGCCGTCTACGAAGGCGCAGCTCGCGGAGATCCTTGAGATGGAGCGGAAGATGGAAGCGACGAAGATGCCGTTGCCGGAATGATATGGATTAGTTGATTATTGTCTTTTAGAGTCGGAGATTTTTCTGGTCTAGATAATTTTAACATTGGCTGAATATACCATAGAATATGGTTAGTTATTTAATTTCAGATTATTCTATTGCGTTTATCCTTTTTTGTCCTTTTTACCGCAATGTGCGGCATTGGAGTGTTTATAAATGAACGCAAATTTGACCTTAATCTTCAAAAAACCTCATTATATACTTCACTTATCTTGATTATTTGGGCATATACCTCTAAATTTCTAAATTTAGTTTCCGATGAGATAACTTATGCAGTTTTGGGTATCGGAATAGCAATTTTAGTTTTTGCTTACAGCGTAAAGGACAGTAATTTTATTAAAGACAAATTAGCCTCAATTGATGAAAAATTAACTACGATTAAAGAGGAATTAATTTCTAAACACCATTGAAATTTTAGCTTTGAGGGTAAAAGGGGCAGAGTACAAACTGTTTTATTGCATTTACATTTTCCATCTTATGATGTGCGTATTACCTTATGAGGCATCATCGCAAACGGGGGATGTCCACGCGGCGGGGGCTTTAGCCCCCAAGAGCGTTTTGAAAATGGATCCAACCACCCCTCCAACCAAGGGGGGGTCACACCAAATTATGCATGACCCCCTCTATTTGCACGAGCCATTTTTGAGCCTCAAATTTCACCATTTTTACATTGTATAATCCCTCCAGAAAAACCCCAAAAATTACGAAAGTGTTTAGGGGGGTCACACCAGTTTTTGAGAGCCCGGCCCGGGCCCGGAAAACTCCGCGATCCCGGTCCCCCGGTTCCGCAAGATCCGGTCCTGTTTTTCTCTGTGAATATTCGCATGTGAGACAATCTTTGGCCGGACGGGAAACGGGATCGGCATGGAAAAAGCGGCCCGATCAATCCCCCAAAACCAGTGGGGGTCATGCTATTTTTAGTGCGACCCCCCCTCATTTTGCCCTGCAAAAGATGCAGTATTCAGGGATGAACCGGGTGCCCGGGCTGCCCGGCAAAAGTGACCGGAAACTATGTATCGCACCCGTCCGTTCATCTGTTATCGTGAAGGGCAACGGGGTACACAAATGCCCCCGCAGTTCCGAAAAAAACCCGTGCTGATCACCATGGCCGTATTCAGAGAAAAGACCGGGACGAAAAGTGCCGTCCTTTACCCGAAGACACCCTTCCCCGACATCAGGGCGTTCTCCGTGTTTGTCAGGGATATCATCCTGAAAAACCCGTTCGGGTGCACGTCCCATATGACCGGCCGCAAAAACCATCCGCCGGTCGAGAAAATCCGGGAGATGTACACCGCGAAGTTCGTGTATCTCGATAAAAACCGCGTCCAGGTGGGATCGGGATCGGAGATCTATCACACGCTGGACGGGTACGAGGACGGGATCGCTGCTGCCGTCTCGAACACCGCCAATGCGCTGGCCCACGGCGGGAAGGCAAAACACACTCCCGACACCGACCTTTTCGCCGTGACCCTCCAGTGCCACGATCTGGACGGCACGCTCTGGTTTATGAGCGTCGCCAGGGACCGGGTCACGATCTCCGCGTACAAAGATGATGCGGTAAAAAAACGGGTAGGCGAGTGGGCAAAGACGGTACCGGCACTCCAGTGAGCGGGGTGGCAGCCGTTTTCTTTTGGGAAATCTCCCGTCATTATTCCCTCAGACTCTCGACAGCTTCGTCGTCCTTTCCGATGCGGCGGAGATCCCGGTGTACCGCCCGCTCGTCGATTTTGACAAGGCGGATGCGATCCTGATCGCCCGGGAGATCGGGATGTTTGAGGAGTCCACCAGTAAGGCATCAGGCTGCAAAGCGGTGCCTAATGGGCCGTCCACGAAGGCCCGGTTAGCAGAGATTCAGGACATGGAGAAGAATATGGAATCGACGAAGATGCCGCTGCCGGTATAAGAGAGGGGTGGCTTATTGTCGTTTTTTCGAATTTTTAGGCAACCGGCAAAGTAAAAACAGGATTACCCAGACATTAGACGATGCTGTTTAAAAATCGGGAAAACAAATAAAACCATAGGTTAACTGCCGCACCGGTGGCTTTCCACGCTGTCCCCGCACTGGTATTCCTCACCCTCCCGGAGCTGGCGGCAGATATCGCAGGTGCGCTGCACGAGGTTTACCTCCCTGCCATCTTTTAAGTCCCGGGCAAGCTGTTCTATCGAGCGTTTCACATCGTTCTCGAACTCGATGCGGTAGCCGCGCTTCCCGGAGAGGTACTGGGAAACTGCCGAGGGTGCGATCGCGAGCATCCGCGCGGCTTCCACCTGTGACACTCCACACTTTACAAGCTCCACCGCAATAGCTGCGCGGATCGCCGGCAGGACATCCCATACGATCTTCTGGCAGGGGGCTTCCATTATATCACAACGTTTAAGTTATCACAATTGTTACATAATAGGTTGTATTCACAATTGTGAATTTTACGGTGGCCAGACCTGTATCCCCTCCTTGGTGTATAAAGGATCCCGGCCGGCCGAGGAGTTCAGGGATGCATCTCTGATGCAACAAAAGAATAATCAGACGATCCGTGCACATATACACCTACAAGGAACGTGAGCATGGGAACCAAGCGCACCATCTACATGGATCACGCGGCAACGACATATGCCAGGAAAGAAGTTGTCGATGCTATGATCCCGTACTTCACCCGCCACTTTGGCAACCCCTCTTCGATCTACGGAATCGCACGAGAATCAAAAAAGGCTGTTGATGCGGCCCGGGCACAGGTGGCAACAGCGCTCGGGGCGAACCCTGACGAGATCTATTTTACCTCGGGAGGGAGCGAATCCGATAACTGGGCGATAAAAGGCGTTGCGTATGCCAACCGGAAGCGGGGCAACCATATCATCACCACAACGATCGAGCACCATGCGGTTCTCCACACCTGCCGGTTCCTTGAAAAAGAGGGATTTACGGTGACGTACCTCCCGGTCGACCGGTACGGCCGGGTCGATCCGGCGGACCTTGAAAAGGCGATCACCGATAAGACAATCCTTGTCTCGATCATGTACGCGAACAACGAGATCGGCACCATCGAACCGATCCAAGACCTCGCGGCCATCGCACAGAAGCACAAGGTGTACTTCCATACCGATGCAGTACAGGCAATAGGGAATATCCCCATTGATGTGAAGGAGCAGAACATCGACCTGCTCTCGCTCTCGGCCCACAAGTTCTACGGCCCCAAGGGTGTCGGTGCGCTCTACATCAGGAACGGTGTCCGGATCGAGAACCTGATCCATGGCGGCGCCCAGGAACGCAAAAAGCGGGCCGGCACCGAGAATATCGCCGGGATCGTCGGGTGCGGGAAGGCCATCGAATTTGTAACGGCAGATATCGAAGGCCATAATGCACGCATCCTGGCGATGCGTGACCGGCTCCTGAAGGGGGTCCTTGAGAAGATTCCGCATGCCCGTCTCAACGGTCACCCGACAGAACGTCTGGCAGGGAACTTCAATGTCAGTTTTGAATTCATCGAGGGCGAGTCCATTATCCTGTGGCTGGACGACGAGGGTATCTGCGCCTCGACCGGCAGCGCGTGCACGTCCGGCTCGCTTGAACCATCGCACGTGCTGCTCGCCACCGGCCTTCCCGTGGAGATTTCGCACGGCTCGCTGCGGCTGACGCTTGGCGATGCCAACACCGAAGAGGACATCGATATCGTGCTTGAGGTGCTGCCAAAGGTAGTATCCCGGCTGCGGGATATGTCTCCCCTGTACCAGAAGGCGGCAAATGACGGAGGGGGCAATGTATAGCGAAACCGTGATGGATCATTTCAAAAACCCGCGCAATGTCGGGGAGATCGAGAACCCGGACGGTGTCGGCGAAGTCGGGAACCCGGTCTGCGGCGATATCATGAAGATTTTTTTAAAAATCGAGAACAACATCGTTGTCGACGCGAAGTTCAAGACCTTCGGCTGCGGGGCGGCAATAGCGTCCAGCAGCATGGCCACCGAACTCGTCCGGGGAAAGACCCTTGAGGACGCGTGGCAGCTCTCCAACAAGGCGGTCGCCGAGGCGCTCGACGGCCTGCCGCCAATAAAAATGCACTGCTCGGTGCTTGCAGAAGAGGGCATCCATATGGCAATCAACGATTACCGCACGAAACACGGTCTTGTTCCCTGGGAGGAGACGTCCCCCCATTTACATGAGCACGGGGAAGATCCCGTGTACCAGGAGTAGGCGAAATCATCGTACCAGAGCCGGTTTGTCAGGTGAAATTAATGCTTTCCGAACGCGAACGCGAACGATACAAACGCCAGATGATGCTCTTTGGCGATGAAGGGCAGGAACGCCTTAAAAAGGCCCATATCTTCATTGCCGGGGCGGGGGGGCTTGGTTCCCCGGTTGCGATCTACCTTGCGGTGGCCGGGGTCGGTACGCTCACTGTTGTTGACAAAGACATTGTGGACCAGACCAATCTCAACCGGCAGATCCTGCATTATGACCGGGATATCGGGAAGAAGAAGGTTGACTCAGCCGCGGAGAAACTGCAGGCCTATAACCCTGATATCACCATCAGGGTGATCGATACCACAATTGATGAGTCAAACGCCGGAGAGCTGATCGGACATGCAGACGGAATTATCGATGCGATGGACAACTACCCGACCCGGTACCTGCTCAACGATATCGCGCTTGAAAAGCGGATCCCTCTGTTCCATGGTGCGATAAGGGGATTCTATGGCCAGGCAACGACCATTCTCCCGGGGAAAACAGCCTGCCTGCGCTGCATCTTTCCCTGTGCACCCCCGCAGGAGGTCTTTCCGGTCATAGGGGCGACCCCCGGGGTGATCGGTACGATCCAGGCCACCGAGGTGCTCAAGTATCTCCTCGGCACCGGGGACCTTCTCGCCAACCGGCTGCTGATCTGGGATGGCATAGTGATGCACGCGGAAGAAATTTTTGTTGAAAGGAACCCGGCCTGCCTGTCGTGCGGGGCGGGGTGCGGGTCAGGAAATACACCGGCATCAGGGACGAAGAGAACACAAAAGAGGAAGAATAAATGACGGTCAGGGTGAGGTTTTTTGCCCGGTTTCGGGAGCTGCTCGGGACCGATATCGTGGTCACGGTCCCGGAAGGAAAGGGACTTGTGGATCTGGTAAAGGAGATCGCACAGAAGAACCGGGAGGGTTACGATGCACTCTTCGATAAGAAAGGTGCATTCCGTGAGTTTGTCATCATAATGCAGAATGGTAAGCGCGTGGATACTGCCGCCGCAGGAACGGCCCGGGTTGCAGACGGCGACGAGATTGCGGTATTCCCCCGGTAGCGGGCGGATAACTGCCGGGAGTACAGGTATGATCGCGATCCAGACCGACGATGTCGATATCGGGAAACTTATCACCGCAGCGAAAAAGCGGGGGACCGGTGCGATCGTCGTCTTTGACGGGATCGTCCGGGATGACGATATCCGCGAGATGGAACTGGAGGCATATGGGGAGGTTGCGCTCCCTGAACTGGAGAAGATCGCGTCGGAGGCGAAAAAGACCTACAACCTCCTCTCTGTCGACGTCATTCACCGGATCGGCCGCCTCGCCATCGGTGAGAACATCCTTGTCATCGTGGTGGGCGCAGGGCACCGCAAAGAGGCGTACGAAGGCTCGCGGTTTATCATCGAGGCAATCAAGGCGGGCGTCCCGATCTGGAAAAAGGAGCTTTGCAGGGACGGGGACCGCTGGGTGCCCGGCGATCACCAGCACGGGTGCGGGACCGGGAAATAACCCGGGTCAATGCACCGGGAGAGCATGCCGGCCTTTCCTGTCAGGCCACCCTCTTTTCCGTCAGTTTCCGGTACATCTCCTCGCCCACGCATTCCCGGGCATGCGTGCACCACTGCACGCACGATGCGATATCGTTGTAGATCACAAACCCGCACTTACTGCATTTCACGGAGATATCGTTGGAAAACAATTCAACCTCTTCACCACACTGCGGGCACTTTTTGATCGCAAGTGTCGGCGTCTTCAGGTTTGCCGCACCGGGACAGTGATCAAGCATACTGTCATTCCTCACAGGTACGTTGTCGTTCAGGTACATGAACCGGACGGATCGCATGCGGTCACCGGGAAAAGGGATGCCTGCCGGAAAAGAGACGGTGAATTTGCCGCGATCTTTTTCGGGGACCCGGCAGGAGGACGGGAGCGGCTAATCATCCAAAGATGTATGAGCACACGGTGCAAAAGATCCCGGCAGGTTATGACCGGAAAGCAGTTTCTTTCAACGGTAAAATATGTGGCCGGCACAAAACCGGCCTTCCTGCTCTCCGAGATTGCAGTTTACCTGGATGAACTGCAGACGGTCAGCCAGATGTACGCGGCGCTCCAGCCGCACCTCGCCGGACTCGGCCTTACCGCACAAAAGACCGGTGAGGACTACA
>Ga0074046_10005527_pt1 | contig 10090 bp, 9 predicted proteins | sample BogForMeECP23OM3_FD_94441 | JGI IMG/M metagenome (GOLD analysis project Ga0074046, IMG submission 94441) | Bog forest soil microbial communities from Calvert Island, British Columbia, Canada - Bog Forest MetaG ECP23OM3 | ecosystem: Environmental > Terrestrial > Soil > Wetlands ...
AGTCGGTGTTAGGGGAGTCGAAGGGCGCCTGGCGGACCCCGCCGCAGCGCGAGGATCAGGCGAATGGCCTCAGAGTTCGAAGATGAGCTCGTAGCGCTGGATGCGCGGCTGGAAAAGGCGCTGAAGGCCGCGGAGGGTCTGGTCAACGGCTTGAAGCGGGTGCGCCGCGCCACCTGGGCCGGGCAGGTCTCCGAGTTTGTCAAGGGCTTGGACGGGCTCGACGCTCGAATCTCGGATGCCCAATTCGCAGGGCGCGATCTCGCCTGCGCATGGAATTTCGACACGTCGAGCTACATGGCCGACGGCCGCTACCTCGCCGACCTCCAGGCGGCGGCCGCCGAGCAAGACCTGGCCATGTTCGAACGGGATGGACGCATCTATTGCTTCCCCCTCATTCTGCGTATCGACGCCAATCAATCGGCCGTCCGCGTCGGCCGGAAGATCGAGCGCCGGATTCGGCCGAGCGAACTCGTTCGCCTCTTGGCGAAGGCGCAAAAGAGGCCTCAGCGCTTCCGGGAAGAGGCGTTTCTCGATCTGATCTGGCGGACCTACCGGCGACTGGTCGGGCGCGGGTGGAACGGCGCCGACCCGGGCCCAGTGGTTGCGCTTGTCGATATTCACGACACGCTGACGCTGCTGCCTAGCGCCGATTACCCGCGCGAAGAATTCGCCCGCGATCTGCTGCTCATGGACCGACGTCCGGACCTTCGCACGCGCGGCGGAGACCGTTTCGAGTTCCCTCATGGAACCACAACCAAGGGCATCAAGCCGCTGATTGTCTATGACGAACAGGGAACGGAGCGGACCTATTACGGCATCCGATTCCTGCCCGGAGCGTGAGATGGCGGTCGCGACGGAAACTTGGCTCGACCTGATCGATCGTGAATACCTGCGCCAATTCATCGCCGGCGGAGGAAGCGCAGTAAAGTTCGTCGAGGGCCAGTCCGAGCAACTCGACGAGATCGCGACCCGCCTCGCCACCCTCGCGGAGCGGAACGAGATGGCGTTCTGCCGGGTCGATGCTTCTGCGACCCGGCTCCACATGATCCAGGACATCTTGTTCGCGGTTTCTCGGAGTCTGGACTGGCCCGCCCTCGCCCAGGTTTTCGTGGAGGCCCTGACGGTGAAACAGGGCTACTCGTGGCCCCAGCCCGGCGGCGGCGTCACGCTCCAGGACGTGGCCGCCCACAACGGGGTCGACGAACTGTTGTTCCGTCGCGAGTTGAACCGTTGGCTGACCGATGACGTCATGCGCGACCACACAATGAGCCAGGATTTCCGTTTCGCAATGACGAGGCTCTGTCTGACGCGGCTGGAGCCGGACGACAGGGACATCGGCGTCGTCGCCCCAGTGCTGGAGTGGCTGCGCGGCGAGCTGCGGCGTGTCGGCCCCCTCCGCCAAGTTTCGATCACCGCCAAGATCACGAGGCACAACGGCCGGACAATGCTGCGTTCGCTCTGCCGCTGGCTTCGGCTCTGCGGGCGAAAGGGAATTTGCCTGACGCTCGACATTCGTCAGATCCTTCGCGCGCGGACTGCGCCGACGGAGGGGGTTCGCTACAGCGCCGCAGCGGTGATCGACGGGTTCGAGGTCTTGCGCCAGCTGATCGACGACGCCGAGACGTTTCAGGGTCTCATGGTCATCGTGCTCGCGGACGAGGCGCTCACGGGTCTCGACCCCAAGCGGTCGCTGAATGCCTATGACGCGCTGAAGATGCGCGTATGGGACGACGTCCGGCCGACGGGACGGGATAACCCCCTCGCCCCGCTCGTGCGCTTGCATTTGGAGCGGCTACCGCAGGCGGAGGCGCCATGATGGACAAGAGTCCAACCATCGAGGCGCGCGGCGCAATCGAGGCTCTGCGCGCCGGGGTTCCCAACCGGGCGGCCATTCGTCTCCTGGGCGAACGAGACGGGACCGTGGTCCATTCGTTTCTCGACTCGCTCGGGCGCTGCACGCAAGGCCTCGAGCAGGGGCGGCAATCCGAGGGAAATATCGTCTGGGGAGGATTTGGGGCCGGGAAATCGCATTTGCTCGGCTACATGCGGGAGCTCGCCCTGCAACGGAACTTCGTCGTCAGCGTCGTTCCGGTGAGCAAGGAAACGCCGATGTTCGATCTGGCCCGGTTGTTCGCGGCGGCGATCCGAACGGCGGAGGTTCCCGGCGCGAATGACGATGTGATGACCGTGGCGCTCTTTCGCCTGAAGCCAGGCACGGAGCCATTCGACAGCCTCGAATCCTGGGCCACGGAGGAGGCGCGCGCGGGATCGCTGTCCGCGGCGTTCGCCGCCCTGCTTTGGCTGGTTCCGCATCTGACGCCCGAAGATCATGCGCGCATCGCCCGCTTCTTCGGCGGCGGCAAACTCAGTGCGACGGCCGTGAGGTCCTGGCTGCGCGACAACGGGGCGGCCAAACTGTTCGACATCAAGCCGACGCGCGAGGCCGAGCTCACCGCGCAGCGGCTGCGGTTCGTTCCGCGTCTCTTGTCTGCGGCGGGGTTTGCGGGCTGGTGCGTCCTTCTTGACGAAGCAGAGCTCATCGGCCGTTATTCGCCCCTGCAGCGCGGCAAGAGCTACGCCGAGCTGGCGCGCTGGCTTGGTCGGGACGAGACGGACGCTTTGCCGGGGATCGCGACGGTCGCCGCGTTCACCGACGATTTCGTCGCCGCGATGTTCGACCTTCGCCGCGACGAAGAGCTGATCCCCGAAAGGCTCGAACAGAAAGGGCTGACGCGACAGGCCCTGCTGGCGAGGCGCTGCATGGAGGAATTGCGACGGATGCGCGGCGTCCGCCTCAGCGCGCCCGACGAGGCGGCCTTGTGGGCTGCGCAGGGACGGATTGCCGGCCTCTATCACGAAGCCTACGAGTGGCGTCCTTCCGCCCTCGCGATCGGGGAGCGGCGAGCAGGCAAGTCGATGCGCCAGTACATCAAGTCCTGGATCACCGAGTGGGACATCGAGCGCCTCTACGGCGAACAAACGACGATCGAGGCCGGCACGATTCCGACCGACTATACCGAGAGCGCGGAGCTGGAGCAGGCGCCCGCCAACGCGGGTGGCGACGAGGAGTAATAGCAGTCCCCGCTGACGTAGACTCACGGAATGGATTCCCGAATCGGCTGAAATCTGTTCGAATTGGGCGAACGGCAGGAGGTTCTCTATGGCCGAAAGCTCATCGTCAGCCTTGGAGAATGATGTCCATCTGAGTGCGCGACCGGGCCTGCCGGCCCTGATCAGCGAGCCTTGGCCCAATTCCGGAATGACCGGACCGGATGATGCATCGAATGAGGCGTTCGGCCTGCACTGGCCCCAACCGCTGTTCGGCTACCAGAAGGAGGGAATCGAAAGGCTGCTCACGCGTCGATCGGTGCTGCTCGCCGATGAAATGGGGTTGGGCAAGACGATCCAGACGATCGCCGCCCTGCGCATCCTGGCGGGGCGCCGGGAGGTCGAACGGGCGCTGATCGTCTGTCCGGTCGGACTGATTGCGCAGTGGCGGCGGCAAATCCGCATCTGGGCGCCCGACCTCGCGATCTCCACCGCGGTCGGTTCACGAAACCAGAGGATGGGCGCTTGGCGCGCGGGCGCGGCGCTCACCCTTTCGAATTTCGAATCGGTCCGCGCCGATCTCGGCGCGCGGTCCGCGGGCGTCCGCCGAACCTGGGACGTGGTCGTCGTCGACGAGGCGCAGCGGATCAAGAACCCGCGATCCGATGTCGCCCTGGCGCTCAAGTCGCTGGAGCGGCGGCGCTCGTGGGCGTTGACGGGAACGCCGCTCGAAAACCGGCTCGACGATCTGATTTCGCTCATGGATTTCGCCGCGCCGGGCGAATTCGACCCCAAGGCGATGGGGGTCGGCTTTCGCGGCCTGATCAACAGGGTGCAACTGCGCCGCCGCCGCGACGAGGTGCTGGACGACCTGCCGCCCAAATTCGCCTCCGTGATCGGTCTCGAGCTGACGGCGGCACAGCGCGCCGCCTACCGTAAGGCGGAGGAGAAGGGAACGATCTGGCTCCGTTCGCTCGGACGACAATTGCAGATCGCGCACGTGCTCGAACTCATTCTGCGCCTGAAGCAGATCTGCAATTTCTGCCCCGAGACGGGTCATTCGACGAAGCTCGTCGATCTTCATAGCCGCCTCGACGGCTTCAGCTCGTCCGACGCCAAGACGCTCGTCTTCTCGCAATTCGTCGCGGAGCCGTTCGGGGTGCGCCAGCTCGCCAAGGAGTTGCGAAACTTCCGGCCGCTCGTCATCGCGGGCGACATGGACCAGCCGACCCGCAGCGCCGCGTTCGATTCGTTCGAGCGCGATCCGTCGCGCCGGGTGATGCTTCTTTCGCTGCGCGCCGGCGGGACGGGCTTGAACCTGACCGCCGCCTCCCGCGTCATCCATTTCGATCGTTGGTGGAACCCTGCGGTCGAGGCGCAGGCCGAGGACCGGGTCCATCGGATCGGCCAGACGCGACCGGTTCAGGTTTTCGCCTATCTGTGCGCCGATACGGTCGAAGAGCGCGTCGGCGCCATCCTAGACAAGAAAAGGAGGCTGTTCGCCGACCTGGTCGACGGCGTTCCCGCCGCGACGCTGGGCCGGCTCGATCTCGATGAGCTCATCCGCGCAGCAGCGCCCGGGTTCTAGCCGCCACGCGTCAGGCGATCTTGACGATCCTGAACCCTTCGACCTCCTTGACGATCGGAAGACCTTTCCAGCGCTCGATATCGTGCAGCACCACGAGGCGCTCGAGGTCGCCGCCGAGCTCGTCGTTCATCCTGTCGATGGTCTTGAGCTGCTCCCAGACGCTGCCGACGGCGTTGTTGAGCGGCGCGTAGACGCCGTCGTTGGCATGGCCGGTGAACTGGCGGCGCGAATAGACGCAATCGCCGGAAATGACCCGCCGACCAGCGGCCGTGTCGATCAGGACGAATTGCTGGCCGATCGTGTGGCCGCCGCCAAGCCGCACGTGAATGCTCGGCAGGACGTTGTCCTTGTCGCCATCGATCAGCGTCACGCGGTGCTCGATCGAGGCGTCGAGCGCGGCGCGAAGATTGTCGGGATCGATGATGGCGGTGAGGTGGCCGAAGCGCTTGGGCAGCGCGATCGCCTCGTACCAGGAGAGGAGCTCGCTCTTCTGGATGTAGATGTGAGCGTCGGGAAACTCGGCGATCGAGCCGAGGTGGTCGAAATGCGCGTGCGTCACGAAGATGTCGCTGATCGCCTCGGGGCGGATCCCCATCTCGGCCAGCATGCGGATCGGCGAAATCCAGGTCGGGATCCCGAATTTGCGCGAGAACCCGGAGCTGTGCTCGTCCTGCATGAAGCCGGTGTCGACGAGCACGTTGCGGCCGCCCTGTTGCGCCAGGATGAACGAGAAGGGCAGATCCATCACCCCCTGGCGATACATTCCGCTGATCAGATCGACCCATGGCTGGTCCTTGGAGCGGGCGAACTCCATCACATAGACGTCCCAGATCGTCGATTGAGCCAACCGCCCCTCCTCCTCAGCTTTCCGCCAGCATGCGGCCGAGGCTCGACAGCCCGACCGCGATGATCAGAATCGCGCCCTGAAAGACATATTGCGAAAAGGTCGGGGCGCCGAAGATGTTGAGGCCGTTGAAGCCGAAGACGATGATGAGCGTGCCGATGAAAGTCCCCAGCACGTGGAATTCGCCGTCGCGCAGAGTGGCCGAGCCGAGAAAGACTGCGGCGAACGCGGTCAAGAGATAGGAATCGGCGGCGCTGGTCGTGCCGCTGCCGAGCCGCGACGCGAGCAACGCGCCGGTCAGCGCGGCGCACACGCCCGAGATGATGAAGCCCAGGATCTTGATGCGGTCGACGCTGATCCCGGCGAGCCGCGCCGCCGCCGGATTGCCTCCGACCGCCTGGATCTCCTGGCCGATCGCGGTCCGCTCGACCAGCACCCACAAGCCCCCGACGACCAGCGCCATGACGATGATGGGGTTGGGGATGCCGAACAGCCAGCGGCCGAGCGACAGTTGGAGAAAGGCCTCCGGCACCCCGGCCACGATCGGAACGCCGGAGGAATAGGCGAACGCGAGGCCGACGATGATCGTTCCGACCCCGAGCGTCGCGATCACGGAGTTGACCCGGAGCTTGGTGACGATCAGGCCGTTGACGAGGCCGATCAGGGCACCGAGGGCAAGAACAAAGAGGATCGCGACCGGAATCGGCAGTTTGTTTTTCACGACGAGGCCGGTCACGAGCACGCCGTTTAGGCTCGCCGCGTAGCCGATCGAGAGATCGAGCTCGCCAACGATGACGGCGAGCGTCAGTCCGCCGGCGATGATCATGGCGAGCGAGGCCTGGTTGAGCACGTTGATGAAATTGCTGAAGGTCGGAAAGGCATCGGGAGACAGGATCGAAAAGGCGACGATCATCAGGATGAGCCCGATGATCGTCGCGTAGCGGGCGAAAACGCCGAGCGCCGCCTTGGCCGCCGGCGAAAGCCGGCGGGTCGACATCGAAAGCTCGCTCATGCGGCGCTGCGCTCCTGTGCTCCGGCGTAGCTCGCCGCGATGATGCCATGGCGGGAGAGGGACTCGCCGACGAGTTCGCTGACGATCCGACCCTCCGCCATCACCAGCACGCGGTCGCACAGGTCGGAGAGCTCCTCCGGCTCGGAGGAGACGACGAGAACCGCCATGCCGCGGCTCGCGAGCGCGCGGATCAGCCGATGGATTTCGACGCGGGCGCCGACGTCGACGCCGCGCGTCGGCTCGTCGAGGATCAGCACCTCCGGCTGCGACTGAAGCCAGCGCCCGATCACGACCTTCTGCTGGTTCCCGCCGCTGAGTTGCCCGACCGGGGTCTCGACGCCCGGCGTCTTGATCGCGAGCTCGCGGATCGTCCGCTCCGCCAGAGTCTTGCGGCGCCGGCCGCTGATCAGCGGCAGCATTGCGTTGACGACGATCGAATTGAGGTTGGCGAGTCCGAGATTGAAGCCGAGGCTCTTCGTCAGGACGAGCCCCTCGGCGCGCCGCTCCTCGGGGACGAAGCCCAGTCCGGCCTTGACCGCCGCGGCAGGGCTCTTGGGCGCGAAACGCCTGCCGTTCAGCGTCATGGCGCCCATGTCCGGTCGATCGACGCCGAACAGAAGGCGCGCTGTTTCGCTCCGGCCAGCGCCGACAAGGCCGCCGAGTCCGAGAACCTCGCCCTTTCTCAGGTCGAAGCTGACGTCGACGACTTTCGGCGGCCGGCCGAGCCCGCGCGCGGATAGCGCGACCTCGCCCGCGGCGACCGGCGTTGCGCTCTTCTGCAGTCCCTCGACCGCGCCGCCGACGATTGCCTCGACCAGCGTCTGGCGGGTCAGGCGGGCGCCGGCCAGTTCGCCCGCCGACCGTCCGTCGCGGAACACGGTCACCCGCTGGCAGAGCTCGAGGATCTCATCCAGCCGGTGGGAGACGTAAAGGACGGCCACGCCCGACTGCCGGAGGTCGCGGATGATTGCGAACAGCCTTTGGCTCTCGGCCGGCGACAGAGCGGCCGTCGGCTCGTCCATGACAATCAGACGCGACTTGCGCACGAGCGCGCGGGTGATGTTGATCAGCCAGTTCTCCGCGGTCGAAAGCCCCTTCACATTGGCGCCGAGCGGCGCCTTCACCCCGACCCGCTTGGCGACCGGCTCGATTTCGCGCGCGATCGCCGGCCAGTCGACGACGCCGAAGCGGGTCTTCTTGGGCAGGCCCAGCATGATGTTTTCCAAAACCGTCATGCCGGGCACGAACGCCAGCTCCTGGTGAATGAAGCTCATGCCGAGTTCGCTGGCCTGATGCGCGGTTGCGATGACGATGCGCTTGCCGTCGACGAGGATGTCCCCGGCGTCAGGCTGAGTCAGGCCGGCAAGGATCCGGATCAGGGTGGACTTGCCCGCGCCGTTGGCGCCGACGAGCCCGTGCGCCTCGCCCGGAAGGATCGACAGCGAGACGCCCTTCAGCGCCTGCGCGCCGCCGTAGGCCTTGCGGATCGCGTTGACGGCAACGACGGGGGACGCCGGGCGCGTCCCCGCTTCGCCTGCGAAGCCGTTCATGCTGCCCCGCCGCCGAGCTATTTCAGCGCGGCCGGATGGTCCGCCAAGAATTTGTCGATATTGTCGGCGGTCACCAGGAGCGCGGGAACTTCCACGGCCTTCGGCGTCCAGCTCGCGCCCGCCTTGACGATCTCAGGCAAGAGCTTGGTCATGTTGTAACCTTCGGTGTAGCTGTCCTGCCAGGCGGTGGCGGTCATAAAACCCTTCTTGATGTTCTCGAGCGCCTGCGCGTTGCCATTGACGCCATAGACCTTCACGTCCGTGCGGTTCTGCGCGCGCAGCGAGCCGATCGCGCCGATGGCCGGGTCGTCCCAGCAGCCCCAGATGGCGAGATTCTCCTTGCCCGCCGGATGCGAGGCGAGCCATGCGTTGGCGTATTGGGCGCCGTCTTCGAAATAGCCCGGAATGCGCACTTCGTTCTTGATGACCTTGATGTTCGGATCGTTCTTCAGCGCGTTGTCGAGCTCGACCTCGCGGTTCCGGCAAACTTCGCCGGTGTGGTAGGTGAGCTCGAGGACGGAGCCCTTGCCGTCCATGTTCTTGATCATGAGATCGTCGACCGGCACGACCATCGGCCCGCCCGAGCCGTTGGTCGCGGCGACCGTGCTCCCGAGCCCGCCGCCCCAGGTCACGAGCGGGATCTTGGCGTTCTTGGCGGCGTCGAGTCCCGCTCCGATCGAGGAGAACGGAAAGACCATGTCGACGATTGCGGCGGCGCCGCGCTGGGCGAAATTCTGGATCGCGGCGTTGGCCTGATCCGCGTTGCCGGCCGCGTCGATGACGGAGACTTGCCAGCCGATCTCCTTTGCTGCCGCCTGCGCTCCGGTGATGTAGCGCGCGTTGTTGGCCTCGGTCGCCGTGATCGATACGATTCCGACCAGGGGCTGATCGGCCAGAGCCGGAATGGCGGAAAGCGTGACCGCGGCGAGAACCGCGCCAATCGCAAACTTCTTCACGAAAAATCCTCCCGTTCGGCCGTCGCGCCCGGCGGGCTGAACTGACATGCCAGCTCATGAGACTCGCCCAGAGAGAGCGCCAGCGCAAGCCAATTTTCCGCTGCGCGAGGCGCGCGTCGAATCGGCGAGCGCGGGTCCTTCTCCGGTTCCGGAGAAGGCGAAGCGCAGCATGAGGGCGCCAGCCGACGCGACGATCCGCCAGGCGGCGGCGGCGCGGCCAACCTCGCACGCCTCCGCCCTGATCCCCGGCCCTTCTCGCGCACAGGAGAAGCGGGCGCGCGACACGCATCGTGAGCCGGCTAGGTCGGCTCGTCGTCTTTCGACGGGCTATGGCGCCGGATTGGGGGAGAAGGACGGCCTTCAGCTCGCGCGCGGCCCGCGCATCTCCTTGAGCGCGGACTCGAAATGGCGCCAAGTCTGCGCCCCCTCCTTGTCGTTTCGCCGTTCGCAGGCGACGGCGCGCTGAGCCGCTTCGGCGATGGCGCGATCGCCGTGCGCCTCCATCAGTTGCCGCGCATATTCGGTGATCACGGTCTCTTCCATGGCGACCTCCTCGTCGGTGACGAGCTTTCGGGGCCGCCGGCGGGCGAAGCCTGCGCGCTTGAGATCGGCGGCCGGCCGCGAGACAAGCAAACGATGACGGCATGATTGCGTCCCGCCTGGCGACAAGCTGGCGGAGGCGCGGAGGCAGGTCTGGCGGTCCCGTCCGCACCATGCACGACAAGGCCTGCGCCTTTCGGCGATTGGCGATGCTCGCGGCGCGAGCGGCGAAGGCCAACATGCCGACCAGGCCCGATCCCGACGCGACGATCCGCCAGGCGTCGGCGCCGCGGGCCTCCTCCCGTCCGGGAGCCCTGCAACAGGCCTTTGGCAAGGCTTTCCTTATCGCTGCCCGCCCGCCCTTGCGGCGCCGCTTGCCGGCTTCCCTGGCCACGCGATACTTTCCGCTAACTGTAGCTATCCACAAGGCTATGCACGCTATCCCTTGCCTGATCGCTCACAGCGCTATTAGTATTTCCGGAGCAAGACAAGCTTGCGACAATAGGGCTAGCAAAGTGATTGCGCCGTCCAGAGCATGCCTCATCTACGCGC
>Ga0074046_10005528_pt1 | contig 10089 bp, 12 predicted proteins | sample BogForMeECP23OM3_FD_94441 | JGI IMG/M metagenome (GOLD analysis project Ga0074046, IMG submission 94441) | Bog forest soil microbial communities from Calvert Island, British Columbia, Canada - Bog Forest MetaG ECP23OM3 | ecosystem: Environmental > Terrestrial > Soil > Wetlands ...
ATGGCTGGCATGGCCGCCAAGCAGTGGGCCTCCGATAGGTTGCGCCATGTCTCCGACGAGGATGCCGGGCGAGCCGTCGAGCCGCTGGGCATCGGAGGCAAGCTTGCGGATATAGGCAAGGAGCACGGGATGGCCCCAAAAGCGGTTTCGCGACAGCCGCATGACCTGCCAGCCCGGACCGTTTACGGCAAGGTTTCCTGCCCCTGCAACACAGCCGCGATCGTACTGGCCGATAGCCTGCGGCACCACCTGAGCGGCAGGAGCCTTCACAGCGCCGAATGCTTTTTTTGCCTCGCGCCCATCGGGCGGCGCCGGCGCCGCCGCGGCTTGAGCGCGGGCGGCTGCGCAGGACGCGCCAACGGCCATGCCCGCAATAACGATAATGTACAGCCAATCTTTCAAACTAGCGGCCAAACGGGTTCCAGCCCGCGCCAAATTCGGTGCTTTTGGGAGCGGGCGCTGCTGGGGCGGGCTCGGCTTGTGCCGGTGCGGGAGCTGGCGTCTCCGGGGCGGCGGCCGGAGCGGAAGGGGCCTGCGCCGCAGCCGTCTTTTGCGCCGGCGGTTTCGGCTTCTTCGCGGCGGCGGCGGGTTTCTTCGGCGCGGCCTGTTTGCCTTGCGGCGGAACGGGCTGACTAAGGTCTATGCGGATAGGCTTCGCTTCTCCAGGCCTTCCCGGCGCTGACGCCGGTTCTGCCGTCATTTGCGAGAGCTGACCGCCGGTTGCTGCAGAGGCCTGAGCACCATCGCCAGGAGGCGCGACGTTAATGGCTATACCCGCCAGCATCCATTGCTCGCCGTAATGCTGAAATGCGAGATCGAATTGAACCTGCTCGGGCGATGTTGGAAAGAAGCCGGTGAGGCGCAAGACTTGCCCGTCCTGCAACGCAGGAGCTAAAGTGAGCTTGGGATTGAAGACCATCACGGGCGAAAGATCGATTTTACGCGCGCGCAAAGTGGAAAATATCTCGCCCAGCCGTACCGGGCTGTTCGTCATTTGGAAGCTTGGCGTTCCCATCTCGCGAAGAACGGTGTAGTTACCGGTAGTATTCGCTTGGTTGAGCGCGATGACCGCATTGCGGATCATAAGTATGAGCCGCATATCGTCCGGAACAGCAGGCGCTGCCTCCGCAGATTGCTGAGCTGGCATGGCCGGCGTAAACTGAGCGCTTGCGGGTCCCAACATCGCGGCGATGGATGCAATCGGACAAAAACAGATCAGAGCGATTCTTTTAATCACGGCTATTCCCGATCATGGTTCGTTCGCGAAGTCTTAATCCCCGGAAAAGGCGACTTCAAGACGAAACCCCGCCTTCTGACCGGCTTATCCCTAGGGGATTGCACGCAAAGATTGCGAAAGTGCCATTCAGGCGCTAGTCGCGGCCCGAAATGGCAGGTGCGGGTACCAGCTTGAGGCGAATCGCTTCTCCGTGCCGGAACCTAGCTTTGCTGGGTAAACAATTGACGATCGGTTAAACCCTCTCCGCAGCTATCCATGTTTGCAACAACGGACAGCACGCCGATATCCGGCACGATTACTTCGCGGGTGCCGCGCAGCTCGATCACCCCCTTATATTTGAGCCGGCTGATTTTCCGGCTCACCGTTTCGAGGGTTAGACCCAAATAATCTGCAAGCTCCGAGCGGGTCAGCGGCAGCTCGAACTGCGCGTAATTGTCCGGCAGCGGAGCACAACCGGTGTATCTTGCGCGCCTCGCGATCATGAGCAGAAGACTGGCGACCCGCTCGTAGGACGATTTGCGGCCGAGCATAAGTGTCCAGTCGCGGCAAATATCGAGCTCCCGGGCGGTGAATTCGAATAGCCACCGCTCCATAGCCGGAAATTCCGCCAAAAGCCGGCTGAAGGAGGTGCGCGGAAAGGTGCATAACTCAACCTCTGTAGCGGCAGCCGCCGAGAACCGGTGGTTGTTGGAAAAGGTATGGCCCAAAAATTCTGGGGCATACATCAGGCCAATAATGTGCTGCTCGCCGCTGGCCGTCGTTTTGATGAGCTTTACGACACCCGACAAAATCGCGGCGAAAGAGACAGCCTCATCGCCATCGCGGAAAATGTATTGATTGGCGGTCACCATGCGCCGGCGGGCGATGGAGGTCAGCCGATCGATCTGCTCCGCCGGCAATGCGCTGCAAATTCCGCGATGGCGGACAGGGCATAGGTCGCACCTTCCCGCACCTAGGTTTGGGCGTTCGACCGGTTGGCTGGGCGATGTTCGCAAAGGCGCCTCGAATATATGCTTTTTGCGCGGTTATCGCAGCGTAAACGCTGCAAATCGGAATGTCCAATACCACTGCCGCCAATAAGCCGGCAGAGTGGCGTGCGTTTTGCCACAGGCGCGCATTTTGCGGCCGGCGGCCCGCCTGCCGGCGAGCCGCTCTTCGCTCATGTCAGCGATTTTTGAATTCAGGCGCGCGCTTTTCGGCAAAAGCGGCCATGCCCTCTTTCTGGTCCTCGGTGGCGAAAAGGGCCTGAAATGCGCGGCGCTCGAAGCGAATTCCCTCGGCGAGCGTTGTCTCGAAAGCACGGTTCACCGCTTCTTTCGCGCTCATCACGGCAGGCAGCGAGAAACTCGCGATCTTCTCTGCCGCTTTCATAGCCTCATTGAGAAGCTCCGCGGCGGGGACCACGCGCGAGACGAGCCCGCAGCGCTCGGCCTCTGCTGCATCCATCTGCCGCCCCGTCAAGCAAAGCTCCATAGCCTTGGACTTGCCCACGACGCGCGTCAGCCGCTGCGTGCCGCCGGAACCCGGAATGACGCCGAGCATGATTTCGGGCTGGCCGAAGCGCGCCGTCTCGCTCGCGATAATGAAATCGCACATCATGGCGATCTCGCATCCGCCGCCGAGCGCATAGCCAGAGACCGCTGCGATCACGGGCTTGCGGCAGCGGCTCAGGCGCTCCCAGGGCGCGATGAAATCGTTGAGGATCACATCGGAGAAGTTTTTGTCCTTCATCTCTTTGATGTCGGCGCCGGCCGCGAAAGCTTTCTCCGACCCCGTAAGCACCATCGCTCCAATATCCGCATCGGCCTCGCAGGCATCGAGGACCTGGTTAAGCTCGGAGATCAACTGCGAATTCAACGCGTTCAGCGCCTGCGGACGGTTGAGCGTGATGAGGCCCACTTTACCGCGTTTCTCGAAAAGCACCGTTTCGAATGCCATGATGTTCCTCTCAAATTTTCGACTGGCAGTGCGGACAGAAAAAGGTCGAGCGTCCTTGCTGAACTTTGCGTTCGATCGAAGAACCGCAACTATTATGGCAAGGCTGCCCGGCCCGCCCGTAGACGTCAAACTTTTCTTGAAAACTACCGCCGGTGCCATCGGCATGCCGGTAGTCGCGGATCGAAGAGCCGCCCGCGAGAAGCGCATCTGCGAGCACGGCCTTGATGCTCGCTGAGAGGCGTTTCGCTGCAGCGGTGCCGCGTTTACCCGCTGCGAGCGCGCCTGCCTCCGCCTCCGGCGGCAGGCCAGCCCGGAACAGCGCCTCGCACACATAGATGTTTCCCAGACCCGCAATCACCCGCTGATCGAGGAGAAATGCTTTCAGCCGCTGCGCCTTGCCTTCAGCGCGCTGCTGCAGATAAGCGGCCGAAAGCGCCTCGGACAAAGGCTCCACGCCCAAATCTTTGAAATGCGGATGCTCAAGCATAGAGCCGGGCGGAAGAAGCGTCATATAACCGAACCGGCGGACATCGTTATAGCGGATGATGGCCCCGCTGCTCATGGCGAAAATAACGTGATCGTGGCGGGGATCGGCATCGTAATCGTAATAAAAGGCGCCCGGCGTCTCACCGCCGCCCGCACCGCCGCGCTGGATCGTGAACCGCCCGGTCATGCCAAGATGCATCGCCAGCCCAAGCCCGCTCTCAGTTTCCGCGACGATGTACTTCGCGCGGCGCGAAAGGCGGATTACACGCTCGTTTCGAAGGCGCGCGGCAAAATCCGGCTCGAAGGCAAAGCGCAAATCCGCGCGATTGAGCGTGACCGCGGCAAAAGATGCGCCCTCCATGGCCGGGGCAAGTCCACGCCGCACGATCTCGACCTCAGGAAGCTCGGGCATGCGGTTAAATTTGCGCGAATGACGCGCTTTGGCAAGTGCGGTTCGCGCGAGACTATAAAAGCCCGGCGATGAAGAAGATAAACGCCGCGGCGGGAAGGGCAAACCCAACCGAGGAAGTGAGCGCCCAGCCCCCCTCGGCGTAAGTCCAGGCTCCAAGCGCTGAGCCGCCGGCCGCGCCCATGAAAAAGATTGCGATGTAAAGCCCGTTCAGGCGGCCGCGATACGCCGCCCCCAGCGAGAAGATGGCGCGCTGTCCAAGGACGAGGTTCGCCGATACGCCGAAATCGAGGAGGATCGCCGAAGCCACGAGCGCGCGAAGAGCCGCCGGCGAGCCAGGCTCTCCGAGACGCGAGACGAGGAACGCAGCGGCGGCCAGAGATATCGCGACGCCCGTCGGCAGCCTCAGCCATCCTCTGTCGGCGATGCGGCCTGCAATCGGCGCCGAGACGGCGCCCGCAACACCGGCCAAGGCAAAAAGGGCGATCCCTTCCTGCGATAGGTGGAAAACGTTGGCGAGAAGCAATGGGCTCGCCGTCCAGAACAGGCTAAAGGCGGCGAACAGGAATGCTTGGTACAGCGCGCGCCTTCTAAGGACCGGCGTTGTCAGCAGGAGACGCCCCATCGAAGCGAGGAGCCCGCCATAGCGGAGCTGCAACTGGGGCCTGTGCTCCGGCAGCGTCATGCTAAGCACGCAGGCAAGCGCGGTCATGGCAACTGCCGAGAACAGGAAAACGGCGTGCCACGAGGAAATTGCGGTCACGAAGCTCGCGAAGGGGCGCGAAAGCATGATCCCCAGCATCAGCCCGCTCATGACGTTGCCGGCGGCCCGGCCGGCCATCGCATCGGGCGCGAGGTGCACCGCGTAAGGCACGATGATCTGCGCGGCCGCGGAGCAGAGCCCGACCAGCAGCGCCGCGGCGAGAAAGGGCAAGGGCTCGGACGAGAAAGCGAGCGCCAGAGCGGCGAGCACGTCGAGCCCAACGACGATAAGAATAAGTCGGCGGTTCTCGGTGGGGGCCGCATCAGTAAAAAAAAAAAGGAGCCCGAGGCCGTATCCGATTTGGATCATGGTCACGATGAGTCCGGCTGCGCGCGCAGGTAAGCCCAGCTCGGAGGCGATCGGTCCCACCAGCGGTTGCGCATAGTAAAGATTGGCGACGATCAGTCCGCAGGACGCCGCGAGCAGGAGCGTGATCCAGCTTGGGATCGCCGCATGGCGTTTCGGATGGCGATCAGAGGCGGCTGGACGATGGCTCATGCATCGAAAGCTTATAGAGGGCCAGCGCGTTTCCTCAAGCTGCAAGAGCCGGCAGACAAACAGCTCGCCGATTGTCACCGGCCATGTGGCCGCCTATCTCGATTGGGCCGTCTGCGGCTTGAGCCGGGCGGACAGACGCTCCCGGCGCAAGCGGAAAACGAGACAGATCATGAATGACATTCCCCCGGAAGGCACAGGAGAACGGCTACGCTGGCTCGAAGCGCAGGCCGGGGAGGCTTATGCCCGCATGTACGATGCAGAGTTCGGCACCCCTGCCGCCGCATATTACAGCGACGCCAAGGAGTTTCTTTATGACGCCATCGGCTTAGCGCAGCGCCTCGGCAAACCGGAGGAGGCGGAAAGGCTCTCCCAGCGTCTGGCTCACATAAAAGCGGTCTTCCGCAGCCAATTCTCGACTTGATCCCGCCGCCGCATGCTTCTGCCAAGTTTTCGTGCGATAATGCGTCGCATGGAACCAAATCGATCAAATTCCGTTTACGTAAGCGCAACGGTTTTAGAGCAGCCTTAATGGCTGTTTAACACAGGGTCGGCAAGATGTCATTCAAACCATATCTACGTGCCGCTGGGGACGGAACCTTCGAACTCTTGGTTCCATCGGCAGGCGGCGCCGTACACATTCTTCCATACTGCTTCCACACGGAGGAAGAAGCCGCCGATTGGCTCGCTAGCCGGAAGGGCCGCGAGCGGATCAAGAAAATCCGCAGCCGGTACGAGAGAACCAAGCGCGGGACCCCTCGCTACACGCTGCATACGGGAGCGGCGGTGTCTTAACGTCTGTCCTGCTCTTGTGGAATCGCTGGAAACTCTGCAGTCCCCCCCCTCACTCTGTCTCTCTCCCCGGGGGAGAGAGGACGCCTGAACTGCTCTCCTCCTTGAGGCGAGAGGACGCTCGAAACTCCCTCTCCCCTTGGGGAGAGGGTTGGGGTGAGGGGGTCTTGAAGCAACTTCCGCTTATATGGCGCAGACCTTAGAACCCATGCACGCGCGACCGTAGCGGGCGGTTATTTACGCGCCCGCTCTTCCGTGCTATGGGCAGTGCATGTGCACCTTTACAACCAGCAAGGGTCAATCTTTTCTAAGCCGACGATGCGACCGCCATCGGTAACGGCTTCGCACGTGTATTGATACCCGCTCCGCGAGCCGCCTTCTTTTCTATCCATCGAGGTAAAAGGTTCGCGCGATGACCGCCGCTGAAATCAGGCTGCAAACGCCAGACGACTTCCCTGCATTGAAGAAATTAAACGAGGACAGCTTCGGGCCGGGGCGGTTTGCGCGTACCGCGTTCCGGGTGCGTGAGGGGGCGTCGGAGGAACCGCGGCTGAACCTGTGCGCGGTGCAGGATGGCACCATAATCGGCGCGGTGCAGCTTACGCCCGTCGCCATTGGCGGCGTTAGCGGTGCGCTGCTGCTAGGGCCCCTCATTATAGAAAAAGCGCATAATAATCAGGGGCATGGGCTTCGGCTGATGCTTGAGGGTATGGCTCGCGCACGCGAACTCGGCTACAAGCTTGTCATTCTTGTCGGCGATTTACCTTATTATGCGCGAGCAGGATTTGCCGTCACGCCGCCCGGCCGCATCGTCATGCCGGGGCCTGTCGATCCGGCGCGGCTGCTTTATGCGGAACTCGTGCCCGGAGCGCTCGAGGCCTATCGCGGCCCGGTACGCGGGCTGCCCGCCGCCGGCGTCAGCGCGTAAAGGCGACGCCGTGCATGATCCGGCCAGGCATGAGCGTGAATGCGCCCGCGATGACCAGCGCGCCGATGAATAGGCCTGTCATCGCGTTCCTGTGCCCTGCCACGCGGTGCGTGTGCGCGCGCCAAACGGCAAGCGGCAGCATGACAAGCGTGAAAATCGCCAGGAGATGGATGGGGCTCCATAGGCCCCAGATTTTCAGCGTGTGAACGAAAAAAGCGCTCACGGCAACTACGGTCATGAGCAAAACCCAGAGCCAGCCGAGCGCGCGGTGCGAAAGCGTGCCTTTCGGTGCAGCGAACTGAACGAGCCCAAGCGCGAAGGCGGACATCGCCGCGAACGCATGGATCTGAATGGCTGGAGCGGCGGAAAGCAGCGGAGCGAGCGTCATGGGCGTGCCGGATCTCCCGTTGTCACGGGCAATGTTAATGTCATTTACATTGCCCGTTGTCAACCGGCCCCGGCCGCAAAGCGCCGTCAGCCCGCAAGCTTCGCGATATAGCGCGGAAGCGCAAAGGCCGCCTTGTGAACCTCCGGCGTATAATAGCGTGTATCGATGCCCGAGGCCTTGAACCGGTCCTCGACAACGCCAAGCGGGGTGGTGCGTAAGCCCCCATCGTTGGCGGCCCAGGCCAGTGCGAACGGGCCTCCGAAATAGGTAGGCTGGTCCACAAGATAGGTCGCCTTGTCCGCAAAGATCGTTGCGAACAGCCCCATCGTTCCAGCCAAGTGATCGGGATGGAGAAACGGCAGGCCGTTTTGGGTGATGAGCACGCCCGGCTCGTTGAGGCAGCGCGCGCAGCCTTCGAAAAACGCTGCGGTGAACAGCACGGCGGCGGGGCCAACCGGCTCGGTCGAGTCGACGATGATGGCGTCGAAGCGCTCGGAAGTTTCCGACACATAGCGCACGCCGTCGGCAATAATCACCTCGACGCGGCTGTCGTCGAAAGCGCCCTGGCTGATTTCGGGCAGATGCTCCTTCGAAAGATCGACCACCGTGCGGTCGATCTCGCACAGCACCAAGCGCTCGACGTTCTTGTGCTTCAGCACCTCGCGCATCACGCCGCCATCGCCGCCGCCGATCACGAGCACGCGCTTCGCACGCTCCGCGCCGAGCGAGAACAGCGGCACATGGGCCATCATCTCGTGATAGATGAACTCGTCCTTGGTTGTAAGCTGCACGACCCCGTCGAGCATCATCACGCGCCCGAAGGTCGCGTTGTCGAAAATGATCAGGTGCTGATGCTCCGTGCGGTTCTCGTACAGAACGCGGTCCGCGATCATCGAGCAGCGGAAATGCGGATGAAGCGTCTCATCGACCCAGCGTGTCATGCATTTTCTCCAGGCGCGTAACCGCGTTTAAAAACCAGGTTCTTGGATGTCAGGATCTGTACGGTCTCGCCGTTTTGGTTCTTTGTCGCCGTTCGCAGCGTCGCTACCGCCTGGGTAGGCTTCGAGCGCGACGGGGTGATCTCGATAATTTCGCACTCGACGGAAAGCTCGTCGCCGGGCCGGGTTGCTGCCGGCCAGGAGATCTCGCCGCCAAAGCCGATAACGCCGCCCGCAAGCGGTACTCCGTTGACAAGCATTCGCATGGTGAGAGCCGTGGTGTGCCATCCGCTCGCAGCCAAGCCCTTGAAGACCGTGCTCTTCGCGGCTTCGGGGCTGGTATGAAAGGGCTGCGGATCGTATTCTTTCGCAAAGGCGATAATCTCCGCCTCGCCGATTTTTTCCGGCCCGGCCTTGAAGGTCATGCCCGGAGACAAATCCTCAATATAAAGCAAATCCTTACGCATCCGCTCTCTCCCTGTCCGGCCGCGGTCCTATGTTGGAAAGGCTGTGAAGTTCCAACCCCCCGAACTATTAGGTGCGGTATAGGTTGCGGAGCAAGGGATCGAAACCCCGTTCACGCATTTTTGCCGATCCGGACATGAGGCAGGTGCGGGCGCCCTGACCGGAACGCCCCCGGTTTTCGGGCTTGCTAGGCAGCAAACCTAAGCTGTACGGCAGCTTCCTGGCCGCGCAGATGTTCCTTGACGATGATTTCTTCCGGTTCGAACGCTTGCCGGATCACATCGATTGCCAGATGGGGTTTGGCATGTCCGCACATGAAGATATCGATGGCGGCGTAGCCGTACTCGGGCCAACTATGGATCGAAATATGCGATTCCGACAGCACCGCCACCCCAGAGACTCCGCCATTCGGCGTAAAATGATGCAAATGAATATGCAAGAGCGTAGCCCCCGATACTTCAATGCACTCTCTGAAAGTTCGTTCGATGTAGTCGATGTCATCAAGCCGCGTGCCATTCAGCACGTCGATCAATAGGTGCGTTCCAGCGAATTTCACGCCGTTGCGCTCGCAGAAGTAGTCTTTGTTTTCCTTGCTGCCCGAATGCGTAACAACAAGGGCGTGCTTTTCTTCCGTTTGGGCGGTGCTTGAACCTCGATCCAAGTCCATCCCCAATTGGAAGAGGCCGTCATGGAATGCCATATGGCGTCCTCCCCAACCAGTAGATGTCCAGATGTGAACAGGGGGGGTATTTGCCCCCCTTTGCCCCCCATTACAAGAGAAAAATTGCGTTTGACCGCAAAATATTCGAGGTGCCTGGATTTGCAAGGGGAATTCCTGCCGGGCCTCGGCTGCGCGCCGGCGTAACTGACGGAATTCGTTGAGAGTTTCCGGATGAGCCCGAAGCCTGTCTATACTAGCGCGGAACGGCGTTTTTCAAGCATCTTCGACAGGTTTCTTCAGCGGAAGACGACGGTGCGGCTGCCGTTGAGCAAAACGCGGTGCTCGACATGCCACTTCACCGCGCGGGCAAGCACGACGCATTCGATGTCGCGGCCTATCGTGACCAGCTCCTCGGGCGGCATCGAATGGTCCACCCGCGCCACCTCCTGCTCGACAATCGGCCCCTCGTCGAGCACCGGGGTCACATAATGCGCCGTGGCCCCGATCAGCTTGACGCCGCGCGCATGCGCCTGGTGATAAGGCTTGGCGCCCTTGAAACTCGGCAGGAACGAGTGATGGATGTTGATCG
>Ga0074046_10005529_pt1 | contig 10088 bp, 10 predicted proteins | sample BogForMeECP23OM3_FD_94441 | JGI IMG/M metagenome (GOLD analysis project Ga0074046, IMG submission 94441) | Bog forest soil microbial communities from Calvert Island, British Columbia, Canada - Bog Forest MetaG ECP23OM3 | ecosystem: Environmental > Terrestrial > Soil > Wetlands ...
CCAGAAGTCCTCTTCTGGGAAATTGGAACTTCCATTCGGAGCTCGCCGATTTCCGGCGCATGCCGGTCGACGGCCCCCACCCCAAACGAATTCTGCCTTAAGTTAGCGCTTAGGGGGCTCTGCCCCGTCCAAGGGTGCGTAGGAACGGACGCCCTCGTCCGTCCGAGCCGAGCGCAGCTCGGCCTCACCTCGAACTCCTCCGGTTCCTCGCACCCGAACTGAGACGGTTGTGTCATTCTGAGACGCACTTTCCCCGCTCCCGGAAAACTTAACCGGTTCCGCCCCCGCGCCAGGTCGTTAACTGCTTACCTGTCATTTACTTGTTCTTAGGGGCATGACCTTCAAGTTTTTGGTGTAAACCGTGCACTACGGAATGCCGATAAAGCAGAACGAGTCTCCTTGCAGCTCTTCCAAACCGGGAAGAAGGGAGACTCGGCTGCTCCAGCTCCCCCGGGATTGAGGATTCCGTGCCCAACCAGGCAACTGCTCGCGCTCTCGAAGCAGACATCGTAAGCCGTTTGGCCAGGTTCTTTCCCGAAGCCACTCCGGTGCGGATCCCGATCAAGCTCAGCCGCAGCCAGAGCAACGGCAACGGAAATGGCGATCTAACCGCGAACGAAAACGAGAACGTTTTTTCCCAGGAGACGGTCATCGAGTTCGGCACGCCACGCGAAGTCTTGTTTGTGGTCAACCGTCCTCTGGAATTCGCCGATCGCGTCCTCGTCGAAAGCCACGACGGCTCGCTTCATGCCGAAGCCTTCGTGGTCGCGGTTCAATATCATGCGGAGCGGACGGCGGTTGCGGTCCGTTTCTTAAAAGATGTTCCCAATTGGATTGTGAAATCATGACTGCTACCACCCAACCTTCGTTCCCGTCTTCATTTGAAGACCAGGGAGCCACGCTCTCTGCCCTGCAGCCCATGTACTCCGCCCTGGTGCGCGAATTTGTGATTGAGGTTTCCACCTGCCCGGTCGATGAGGAATTCTCGCCTTCGCCCGAGTCGGTGGAGCAAGCCGGAGCCTGGTTCCAGCAGGTGGACGCGCAGATCCAGGTGCACCAGTTGCGCCAGTTTCTACAAACCACGCCCCTGGCCAACGAGGTGGTGCTGCGCCAGCTTCTGGCGCATCACATGCGGAAGCCCGCCAAGTCCGCCAGTGACCGCGACAAGACTGACTTCCTGCTCGTCCAGTATTTTTCGCTGTGCGCTCCCTCGGGCCTGGAAGACACGGACCTCGACCTCGATTACGTCGCCCAGGTGCTGGAGCCCGTGCTTGGGCCGCAACAGCCCAAGATCCCCGCCTGGCTGACTTCGCTCGATACCATCATGCAGTCGGCGGCACGGTGCCGCCGCCTCAGCGAACTGCTGCACAGCGGCGTGCTGGAGCAAGGGCGCAAGCTCAAGACGCAGAGCTCGGCCCGCTATTTCGAGCCCTCGGCCATGGTGGCCTTTGCCCGATTCAGCTTCCTGATCCGGCGGATATTCTTCCGTCTCATGCACGACGATCTCAACGCCATCCAGGACGGCTTGCGCGAACTGGAGCGCCGCGGCGTCTCGACCATCGATTGCCGCCGCGCCCAATTCTCCGCCGAGGAACCGATCGGGCGGCTGCGCATGATCTGCCAGTCCTGGAAAGTCATGTTCCACGCCGAATACTCCTCCGGCCAGCCGCTGCGCATGCTGGTCGATCTGCGGGCGGCCGTCGACGACGCACTCCAGCATGGGGCGAGCACGAATTCGCCCGCCGCCAGCGCCGCCGCCGCTTCCGCAAAATCCGGCGGCAAGAAAAAGTAAGTTTCTTCCGCCGGTAGAGACGGGGCTTGCCGCGTCGCTACGGGAAATCGGAGGCGCCTTTCGGGGCGGGCAGTAAAAATCGACTTTTTTCAAAGCCTTCAGTGGCCAATTTGCAGAGCCAGAAAGCGACGATGAGCAGCAATCGCCCGACCGTCCTGATCCTTGCCAGCGACCCCGCCTTCTCGCGCGAGATTACCGCGCATTGGCCCCACGATCCCGCTTCCCATTCCGATGGTCCGGAATTCATCGTCCTCGACCAAGGCTTCTCTCGCGGCCTCCAGGGCGGCACCTACGACCTCGCGATTGCCGACGCCTCTTCCGATGAAAAGGACAAGGCCAAGAACAAAGACAAGAACAAAGCCAGGCGCAAACACCTGAACAAACGCCTGAACCAGGACCTGAAGCAGTCGCTCGCCGCCGCCGGCAAGCCGGCCATTGTGATTCACTCCGATCCCGCGCTCGACTTCTACAACCTCGACGGGGCCGTTCTCGAGTTGCGTCGCGAGCCGGGAATCTGGCCGGCGATGGCCGGTCTGGTCGGACGCGAAATTCTGCGCCGCGTCCACGCCGAATCCCGCGCCCGCGAAGCCGAAAAGATTTGCGCCGCCGCAGAAGCCGAGGCCACTCTCGGACGCTACATGGTCGAGATGCGGACCAACGTCAACAACGCTCTCACCACCGTGCTCGGCAACGCCGAACTTTTGGTGCTCGAACCCGGACTGCCCGCCACCGTGCAAGCGCAAGCCGATACCCTCCGCAACATGGCGCTGCGGCTGCACGAAGTCTTTCAGCGCTTCTCTTCGATCGAAAAGGAACTTACCGTCGCGGCTCGCGAATCCGGCAAGAAAGCCGCCCACGCCGCCGGCCGCTGATGCGTTCCCACGTAACAGGTAGGAACGACCGCCCCCGGCCAGGCCATAGGGCACGGCTGAAACAGGCTGCGGAAAAACTAGTCGAGGGCGCAAGAAGCACACCTCGGGCGCTAAAGCGCGAGCAAATCTAAACGACTTAACGGCACGACTGAAGTCGTGCCCTTCCCAAAACCCGCGTGAATCAGAGTTTTTCCGCAGCCTGCTAAAGCCCACGCTGATTTCACAGGCTTACGCGGCCCTGAAGGGCCGCTCTTCCACGGTGATCCATACATTCGTGAGTTTTTCCGCAGCCTGTGAAAGCCGTGCCCTTTCCCACTCTCTCCAAACTCGTCATGAATAATCCAGGCTAAAATCTTGTCGATCGCAAAGAAACGCGGAGACGCCGCGGATTCAGGCGGATCGGCGCGGATCTTGAAATGGAGCGCTCGCTCGCCCATGCGTCACACCCTCTTGTGATCATAAGCACTGAGCCGAGGGACATTGCAGCCTAGACTCAATTTGCTACGAAGCCAGGCACAGGCATCGTCGTGTCTGCGCCGCGCGGAAGGACGGAGTCATGGCGATCAGGAATTCCAACACCGGCGAAATCCTGCGGAAATATTCCATTGCAGATCTGGAAGATGCTGCCAACCTGATGCGCGCCCACGATCTGGTGGCGCTGTGCGCCGCGGGTTCGGGTCACGCGGGTGGAACGCTGTCGATTATGGACATCACGGCGGCGCTTTATCTTCGGGTGGCCAGTCACGATCCGACGAATCCGTCGTGGCCGGATCGGGACCGAATTATCTGGTCCACGGGACACAAGGCGCCCAGCCTTTATCTCGGCCTGGCCTTTGCCGGTTTCTGCCCGGTAGAGGATGTCGTGCTTCTGCGCAAGCTGTGGTCGCGGTTCCAGGGCCATCCCCATTGGCTTAAGCTGCCCGGCGTCGAAGTGTCGACGGGATCCCTCGGACAAGGGTTGAGTATCGCGGTCGGCGTCGCGCTGGCGGGAAAGCTTGACGGCAGGAAGTGCCGGACGTTTTGCATCATGGGCGATGGCGAGCAGCAGGAAGGGCAGATTTGGGAAGCCGCCATGGAGGCAGGTCATTACAAGCTGGACAACCTGGTCGGAATCGTCGACTGCAACCGGCTGCAGATCGATGGGCGAGTTTCCGAAGTGATGAACATTGATCCCTTGCATGAAAAATACCGCAGCTTTGGTTGGGAGGTCATGCGCATCAATGGTCACGATATGAAGATCGTGGTGGAGGCGCTGGAGGAAGCCCGGGAAACTTCGGTGCGAAAGCCGACCGTGATCCTGGCGGAAACGGTGAAGGGCAAAGGCGTGAGCTTCATGGAGGATGTGGCGGGATGGCACGGGAAGGCTCCCAATCATGAAGAGTTGATGAAGGCTTTGGCGGAACTTGGGGCGACGGAGAAAATTCCCCACGCCCAGCTGCTGCGAACTGCGAAGTTGTACCAGGCCGACGTGGATCGCCAGCTCGAAGCCAAGATGCCAAAGTTCAGCCGCAATTATTGGTGGAATGCGTCCGAGGTCATGAAAGCGCAAATGAAGCCGACGCGGATGGGATTCGGCCAGTCGCTGGCCCAGAACGGCGATGACGAACGGGTGGTGTGTTTAGGGCTGGATATTTCCGGTTCCATCACGATCAGCGATTTTTATACTTCGAAGCCGGAGCGGAAGCGGCGCTGGCTGAGCATGGGGATCGCGGAACAGTCCGCCACATCGGCAGCCGCGGGACTGGCGAAAGAAGGCAAGCTCCCGGTGTTGGGCACGTACGCCACGTTCGCCGCGGCGCGCAATCTGGACCAGATTCGAACTTCGGTTTGTTATGGCAATTTCAACGTGTTGATCGCGGGAGCGCACGGCGGGGTTTCGGTCGGCCCCGATGGCGCTACGCACCAGGCGCTGGAGGACCTGTTCGCCATGTGCGGGCTGCCGAACATGACGGTCGTGGTTCCCTGCGATGCCGTCGAAACCAGGAAGGCAACCGACTATCTGCTGCTGCGGCATCAAGGGCCCAAATACATTCGTTTTGCCCGTGAGGCAACGCCGCTGGTGACCGACGAGAACACGCCGTTCCTGTTCGGCCATGCCAACGTGATTCGTTTTCGTGGCCAGACTCCGAATTTTGCGGATGCGTTTCAAACCTGCCTCGCCGCGGATTACGAGAATGAAAACGAAGACTTGAGCATCATTGCCTGCGGCCCGATGGTGCCGGAGGCGATGCGGGCGGCGTGGATTTTGAAGGCCGAGTTCGGGTTTGAGACCCGGGTGGTGAATCTGCACACCCTGAAGCCCATCGACGAAGCCGCCATTCTGCGCGCGGCGCGGGAGACCGGAGTGATAGTGACCGCGGAAGAGCACCAGATTGGCGCGCTGGCCTGGCGGGTCAGCAGCGTGATTACGGAAGCTCCGCTCATGTATGGCGTGCCGGTCATCACCGGCGCGATCGGCGTGAAAGATCGCTTTGGCGACTCCGGGGCGCCCTGGGAACTGATCAAGGAATTCGAGGTCAGCGCCGAGCACATCGCAAAGAAGGCGGTCGAGCTGATGGAAGTGAAGAGGATCGGCACGGAGAAGGAGCAGCGCGTTACCGCCGGGCGCGACGTCAGGTAGTTCTGGGAAGGACACGGCTTCCGCCGCGCAAGTGGGACTCGTATCAGGGCATCGCCTTCAGGCGCTGGATCCCGGAATTCAAGCTCCACCACAGGCTGCCAGAGACAAGGGCTACTTCATCATCAGCAAGAAATTACAAGCGCGAGACGATCGTGGAATCCCACCCTGCAAAGAACGAAGGGTGGGACCCTTGCCTGAGCAAGCCCGATCTTCAAAAGTGTTCAATTCTGTACACCGTTATCCCCGTAACTGAGAGTAGAGTCATCGGGTGATATTCGTACCATGCCTTCGCGTTTTCTCCTGCCTTGCGGGAGTGGGCGCGCTGGGTAATTCACTGAAAACTGTCAAGGAGGACACGACACCAATGCGACATCGTTTGAACCATTCGCTCTTCGGGAAAACGGCACTCGCTGCAGCAGCGTTGGCTGGCTTTCTAATGTTCACCGGAGTGCCGCGTCTGCGCGCCGATAACGACGATTGCCAGCGCCGCGTGGCGCGCGCGGACCACAGGCTGCACGAAGCCATTGAGCGTCATGGCTACCAGAGCAGCCAGGCCGAACGCCGGCGTCATGAACTACGCGAAGCGCGGGAGCGCTGCTGGAACGCCAGTCATAGATGGTGGAATGAACACGAGCATCGCTGGCATACGGAGCGCGATTGGGATGACCACGATCACGACCGCGACCGCGACCAGCACTGAGTCTTCTTCCTTATGGGGAGACTCTGATTAAGTCTTCGATGGCAAGACTGGATGCCGGGTGTCCCATCCTAACGTCGTGCTTTTCGACATTAGGGTGGGGTAGTTGACTTGTCAGCCGCGAATATCAAACCTGCACCAACCGCACACGCGCTTTCTTGCACGCCCGGACCAAGTCCTCGTCCAAAGTAGCAAGCGGCAAGCCGCTGTCCAGAGCCAGATCGAGGTAAGCCGCATCGTACGCAGTCAAGCCGTGCTCGCGGCTGAGGCGCTGAATCCTGTCAAAAACAACTGCGGTGGGAAACTGTTCCAGCACGATGGGGAGCGTTGCCAGGTCATCGAGGAAGCTTCGCACCAGCTCCTTGGAAATGCGCTTGCGTTTTTCTCCAACCAGCAAGGCGTTCAGAACCTCGTGCGGCCAGAATGAGGGCGCGACTGCGGTGTCGCCTCGCTTGAACATGCCGGCGACATGGTGCGCCATGGCAGCATTCTCATCGGGAAAACACCAGGTCAGGACGATGGAAGCGTCGAGGACAAACCGGCTCACCGGCGTCCTTCATTGATCAGATCTTTGATTTTGAGCCCACGCAAAGAGAGCCTGTGGCGCTTGCCGAAACTCGCCAGTCGCTCCGCCGCCTCCGCCGCAGAACCGTTCTGGGCCGACATGCGCTTTTTCAGCAGCGCTCCCAGCAGTCGAGAAACGCTTGTATCCCGGCGCGCCGCCTCGATCCGAGCCCACTGGGCGACGTCTTCTTCCAGGGTCACGGTTACATTGCGTAAGCGGCGAGTGGATGACACGAATCTAGTGTAACACGAGTGTCGTGTCTTTTTGCGAGTAAGAATTTGACACTTGTTTTCGAAAGGTTAAGGCAGCTCTTTCTTGGCGCGGACGGGCAGGGGCGGTCCCTCCGTGGGCAAGGCATGTGCGAACATTCGCGGACAGGAGTGTCCGCGCCACACGTGCGTCCTACGCGAACAGAAATTCCTTCGTTCTCAGCTCCTTGATCGTATCCCGCAGTTTCGCCGCTTTTTCAAATTCAAACCGCTTGGCGGCTTCCCGCATATCGCTTTCTAACTTGCCTATGTAGGCGTCCAACTCTTCCTGCGATTTCAGGTCGGGGAGGCCTTCGGCTTCGGGGCCGGTCAGGTCGGTGTAGTCGGCGCTTACGATCGCGACCAGCGTCATGTCGAGCGGGCGAATGATGGATTCGGGGGTGATTCCGTTTTCTTCGTTGTAGGCGTGCTGGATGGCGCGGCGGCGGTTGGTTTCGTCGAGCGCCTTTTTCATGGAGTCGGTCATGCGATCGGCATAGAGAATCGCCCGGCCGTTCAGGTTGCGGGCGCAGCGTCCGATGGTCTGGATCAGCGAACCGGCGGAGCGCAGGAAGCCTTCCTTGTCGGCGTCGAGGATCGCGACCAGCGATACTTCGGGCAGGTCGAGGCCTTCGCGCAGAAGATTGATGCCGATCAATACATCAAACTCGCCTTTGCGCAGGTCGCGCAAAATCTTCACCCGCTCCAGGGTTTCGATTTCGGAGTGCATGTAACGGCACTTCACGCCGACTTCGCTGTAATACTCGGCCAAATCTTCGGACATGCGCTTGGTCAGCGTAGTCACCAGCACGCGCTCGTTGCGGGCGACGCGGTCGCGGATCATGTGCAGCAGGTCGTCGATCTGTCCTTTCACGGGGCGTATCTCGACCGGCGGGTCGATCAAACCAGTGGGGCGGATGATCTGTTCCACCACCACGCCGGCCGACTTAGTAAGTTCGTAAGGTCCCGGCGTGGCGGAGACATAGACGATCTGGTTGGTGCGATGCTCGAACTCCTCGAAGGTGAGCGGACGGTTGTCGAGCGCGGACGGCATGCGGAACCCGTATTCGACCAGCGTCTGCTTGCGGGAGCGGTCGCCGTGATACATGCCGTGAAGTTGCGGCACGGTCTGATGAGACTCGTCGATGAACAGCAGAAAGTCGCGCGGAAAATAGTCGAGCAGCGTGGGCGGCGGCTCGCCCGGAAGCCGTCCGGTGAAATGGCGTGAGTAGTTTTCAATGCCATGGCAGTAGCCCATGGCCTTGATCATTTCGAGGTCGTACATCACGCGCTGATGGATACGCTGCGATTCGACCAGGCGTCCCTGCTTCTCAAGTTCCGCTTCCCACCAGGCCAGTTCGGTTCTTATCGAGGCGACGGCCGAAGCCCGAGTTTCTTCTTTCATCACGTAGTGCGTCTTGGGATAAATCGGCAGCCGCATGTAACGCTGCTTGACCGTCCCAAAGAGCGGATCAATCTGCGAGAGCGATTCAATCTCGTCGCCAAACATTTCCACGCGGTACGCATTGTCGTCGTAGGTGGGATAAATTTCGATGACATCGCCGCGCACGCGAAAAGTCCCGCGCCGAAAATCGCCTTCCGTGCGCTCATAAAGAATTTCGACCAGCTTGCGAGTGATGTCCGCGCGCTTGATCTTCTGTCCCTTTTCCAGGAACAGCAACATCCCGTAGTAAGCCTCGGGCGAACCCAAACCGTAAATGCAACTAACCGAAGCAACGATCAAACAATCGCGCCGCTCAAAAAGGGACCGCGTAGCCGAGAGCCGCAGCTTGTCGAGCTCGTCGTTGATGGTCGCTTCTTTTTCAATATAAAGGTCAGCCGCAGGCACATAAGCCTCCGGTTGGTAATAGTCATAGTAGGAGACGAAGTACTCTACGGCGTTGTTTGGGAAAAAACTCTTGAACTCGTGGTAGAGCTGGGCGGCGAGCGTCTTGTTGTGGGCCATGACGAGGGCGGGGCGGTTGGCGGCCTCGATCACTTTGGCCGCGGTGTAGGTCTTGCCCGATCCGGTGACGCCGAGCAGAACCTGGTGTTGCTCACGATCAAAGACGCCGCGGGTGAGGCTGTCGATGGCTCGTCCCTGGTCGCCTTGGGGCTTGTAGTTGCTTACCAGCTTGAAGTCCACGGCTCATTATATGGGAGGGGAGAGAACGGGCTGAGGATGTACTTCTGTGTAAATCATGCTCTTTGGCAGGCAGGTACCCCGGAAGTTTGTACTAAGTTATTCACCCTAGAAGCTGAGCAAAACTGCTGATGTTGCTGCCCGCAACCTGCCTGCAATGACTGTGGTAACCGTGGTTTTCCGAGCAAGAAAAACGCGCAACCAGAGTTTTTACAGTCAGTTAACATTACGAGCGCGGTTTGGCCGTATGAATGCAAAATGAGACGCAAAGACCCGAATCAGATCCTTCCCCGGGACCTGATGTTTCGTGCCACTTGCGGTGACCGGGGCGCGATCAAACAGGTGCAGTGTTTATGGAAGAGAAGTTCAGCCAAGTGGGGCCCCGGGAACGGCAGATCATTGAGTTGCTACTTCAGGGATGTGACAACTCCGAAATCGCCCGCGATCTGAACATTGCCGAGCGCACGGTCAAAGCACATTTCAACCGCCTGTTTCTGCGTTTCGGAATCAAGGGCGGCATCAAGCGGGTTAAGCTCGCGACGTTACTTTATAGGAGGCAATTATGGTTGGAGAGACAGCAAGCCGCCGCGGGCCCAGCGAACGCGAACAACTCATCATTCAGCGCGTAGCCGAGGGCTGCAAGAACCGGGAGATCGCCGAATCGCTCGGGACCACCGAGCACGTGGTAAAGAATTATTTGCGATTGATCTACGACAAGCTGGGACTGTGGAACCGCGTCGAGCTGGCACTATGGTATGAAGCCCGGCAGCACGAGCATCTCTACCGCGCCTGAGTCTCGTCGAGCCAATGGGCATCAGCCCTGCTCGACGGCGGATGCAGGAGACGCGAAGCCGATAAAGGGGCTAAGGCGACATTCGTGAAAGGGCCGGGGGCGGGGCTGGCATTTCGCCCGCATCCTCGCACCGGGCAGTGCATCCCAGTGGTGTGCGGCACGGTTCAAAAGTTCCCGCTGTGCCATTCCTTTTTGATTCGTTCCTTCTTACGCCCCTCACACCGGAACTTCGAGCCGCGCGTTCTCCGTAGGAAGATTCGACCGTCGGCCGCGTAAGAGCGGGAAGTGCAAGCCGGTTGCCAGAGCCGTATTGACCTCCGCAATGAGTGCTACGACCTCCGGTGCGGATTGCCCGTCC
>Ga0074046_10005530_pt1 | contig 10087 bp, 8 predicted proteins | sample BogForMeECP23OM3_FD_94441 | JGI IMG/M metagenome (GOLD analysis project Ga0074046, IMG submission 94441) | Bog forest soil microbial communities from Calvert Island, British Columbia, Canada - Bog Forest MetaG ECP23OM3 | ecosystem: Environmental > Terrestrial > Soil > Wetlands ...
GACCTGAGCCTGGGCGGCTCACACGTCATCGGAGGAGCAAAGATCGTCGGAGTTGTGGTGACAAACGCAGCCGGCGACTTCAGCTTCCAGCTTCCCGCCGGCATCAAGAACGGCAGTTATACACTGGAGGCACGGGCGCTCAGTCCGAGTGGGTCATCTTATAAGCTCAGCCTACCGCTTGCGTTCAAGGTTGGGCCAGCGCCGCAGATCAAGCCACCCAAGCCACCAGCCAAGCCGAAGTCGATCAAGCCTGTCAAGAAAGCGGAGACGTCGACGAGAAAGGTTGTCCAAGTTCGACCAAGTGCTGTCCGGGCTGACCAGGCCGTGACTTCCTCCGGTTCGAATGGCCACCTGGTTGATCAGGCGGTTCATACTCTCGTCGAGGAGCGTCTCTCCAAGAAGAAGGGGCGTTGACGCGGAACCGAGCTCGATGCTGTGGCATGTGTCGTTCATGAGCATGGCCCGGGGAGAGCACTGCACGCCCCGGGCCTTACCATTCAGGTGCACGATCTCTTGCTTCGACTCTCCGTGTCCCGGGTCCGTCTTCGAGCCTGTCAACAGCTTCACCGACATGCCCTGAGTCGGAATGAGCCCGAAGCTACGCTTCGCTGCCCGCGAGCCCAAAGCGTTCCCTGGCTCTCAATTTCGACGACCGCTATGGATGAGCGTGGTCTTGACCCATGCGAGGTTGCGTTCGAGTTCCTCTTGTGAGCGGCGGAAGTACGGGGTGCGGTCGCGCCGGTGCCAACGATTATGCGGCATTTCTGGAGACTTTAGCATCACCACCGGGGATTATCCTGCCCTGGAATGGCGGAGGGGCCTCATCGCCCGCGTCCCGGAGGGACGTTGGGCGTCGCCAAGACCTGCCCCGGACAAACTTCAGGACAAAGCATGGCATCTCACTCGCTAACGAGAGACGTTCCACCCTGTTTCTAAGGCTCCCGCCAAGATCCGACATCCTCAAATCCCCGGTGGTGGTGCTAAAGTCTCTATTTTTCGGGATGAAGTCCACTTCTCCTGCCGCCGAAAACTTGTCGCGATGCTCGGATGGAGAAAATCAAACGACTGCAGTTAGACCTCTGGGAATACCACATGGGAGGATTTTTTGAGGCATGACTCCGGTGTCCGATGAGGCTTGCCGCATTGTTCTGTCGGGGCTAATCTGATGCTGCCTGGTGAAACGGAGTCGGGCTCTGCGGAGATGCAACCCGACAAGGGATAACCAGGCCGACGGTACGCCGAGGGTGCATCAGGCCCCTGTTGGTGAAGGCCACCAGGGGCCAGCTCGTGGGTGCCGTCGGACACCGGAGCCATGCCTCAAAAAATCCAGCCACATATCTACATCACGAAGTCGTCTCGAGACCCTGACTTACAAGCCAGATGTGGGCTTCTCACACTGATTCTCACACTCACGATCGCTAAAAGCCTCAAAACCACCCACACGATTTGCAGAAGAGCCTGAAAGTTTACATGCCCAACCAGAAGTTCTCTGACAGGATATCTGACTGCTTGAGAGCTTCTCGATTGGAGAGGCCCGAGAGGTAGTCGATGAATCTCTCCACTTCTTCGTCGATCCCTGAGTATTGCCGATTGGCAAGAATGTGGTCCTTGCCATGACCCCAGAGGTGATCCATCCCGTTCAACTCCGGGCAACGCTTGGGCAGCCAGACCAGGCGGATGCCCAACTCAGCGGCCAAGTCCTTCGAAACCGTGTGCAGTGTGGCTTGGATCCTCGTCCAAGAGCAAGGCGACATGCCAACCCCGGTAATGGCTGTGAATGATTGCCAGGAAAGCTCGGAAGTCCTCACCACGCTGCCGCCGACGTGCCAGGAACAGCCGATGCCCGGGGTCGATGCTGACAGGGATCGAGGGAAGACGCGCCGGGAATGCTCTTGGCGACTTGGGGAGTATATTGGGGAGTATACAAGAAGTCGGTATGATATGCTCCTCGAAGGGGACTGCTCTCTTGACGACGTGCCGATGCCAAGCGCTCTCGGCCGCGCGGCGGACTGTCAGTGACACCAAATCGTCAAACCGGCCAGCCAGCAGCGACCGGCAACCCGCCCGAAGGAGCTGGGGGAGCCCCCGGGTCGGGCCACTTCGTGACGGAGACAACCATGGTGTTTCGGTATCGCTTCGAGCCGTTTGGCACGGGATTCAAGCCCCGGTCCGGGCTCCGCCCAGAGGCTCAGGCTGCTGCGGGCGACCTCCATGAAAACGAACTCGTGGTCGATGTTGGTGGCGCTTGCTGGGAGAGCACCGGAGCACATCGGGGCGTCCTCGACCACCATTTTCTCTTGAAGGGAACGAACCGCCAGCCATTTCCCTCGGCTGCGGCAGCCGTGCTCCATCAGGCGTCCCTCATTGCCGGGGCGTACAAGGATCGATTCGAGACCGTATGGCTTGTAACCCACAAGGAGCCGGACTTCGACGCTCTGTGCGCAATGTTCCTTGCTCGTGGTGTGATCGAGGGAAAAGTGCCCGCTGGGAACTGGACGGCATTTGGACTGAAGCCGGACTGCTGGGAGCCCGGTTTCGGGGTGATCGACTGGTTTCGCCCCGGGCTACCGGCGCCACCGGAATACCGCTGGCCGATCATGATGGCAGCCTACGCGGTTGCGGTCGACAACTGCCGGCGAATTCGCTGCCCGCGAGACCGAAGCCTTCACTCGATTCTCTACACCGCTCGCGAGCGTCGTGGCAGAGCTTACCTCGAGACGGACGGGGCCCATGACTTCTTTCGCGAAGTCGCGGACATCCTGGCCAGTTCGAAGGTCGGTCTCAATCCGCTCAATGATTCCATTCTGGAGGACAGCCCTAACTTCGTGCTGGAGCGGAGGCTGCTCGATCAGGAGGAGGACGCCTATCGCCGCGACCTCTGCCGTGCCCGGCGCGTGGTGGTCTTCATCCAGCAGAGTGCGAATGCCTTCCGGGACTGGTTTCGCGCCCTCCAGGCCACTCCCTTGCTCCGTCAAGACGGTACCCTCAACCCGCAGCACTTGCAGGCCGACCTGAAACGGATACCGGCCGATGGCATCTATCTGCGCGACCCGGAATGCCTGCTGTTCAAGGAGTGGGCACGCAACGACATGGAGAACGCCCCCATGGGGCAGGGTTTCCTGTTCACCGCGGTCGCGCAGTCCCAGGGCCTTCCAGGAGCCAGGATCAACCAGAGCCGCTACTACATCTCGATCGACCCCGAGCGCGCTGGCTGCCGGCACCTCTACGATGTCTGGGCGAGGCTCCAGGCTGAGGAGGTCCGCCACGGCCCGTCCCCGGGCGAGCCCCGAAAGGAGTTCGAAGGCCGGGCACGGCCAACGGATGCACCAGCCTGGCCGTTCGGCGACCGATGGAGCGATCCCTGGTACGACGGCCAGAACTACGACGCCACGATCGTGGACACACCCAACCAGGGAACGCTGGTCGGCGCCGCCGGCACAGCCGCGGACCTCAGTGACGACCCGGTCGGCCGGATTGTGCGGCAGGAGCTCGAATTCTCCATCTTCGACTCGCCGTTTCACGTCGTGGACCTGCCCGGACAGCAAGGAATCACGACGCCGCAAGAGAAGACCATTCTGCTGGCCGATGGAGTGGCGAACCTCCAGCCGCCGCCGACGAGCTGCCTGCGGTTTGCTCGCGTGCAGCTCCAGGCCGACCTTCCAGTTTTGCAGACCGGCGTCGCCCGGCAAGTGGGAAGCACGCTCTGGGCCGTGATCGATCCCGAGTTCACCGAAGGACGTCCCGAGGAGATCCTCCACGACCACCTGATCGTCGATGCCGACACCATCTCCGTCTGGAGCCGCCGCGGCGTCGCGATCGCCGAGAAGCCCAGACCCGACGGCTCCACGCCCCGTGCCGATCTGTTTGACGGGAAGATGCGGAGACTCTCCGATGTCGCCTGCAGGATCGACGGCCTCCTGGAGTCTTCCGACCCCCACCACATCCACCAGAAGGACGTGCGCGAAGGCGAGAACCTGCTTCGCGATATCGCCAAGCTGAAGCACGACTTCGCCCTGCCGCAAGCCAGACCCATGCAGCGATTCCTCGAGGCCAGCCGCCTCGACGAGGTCCTCTCCATGGTGCGCGATGTGAACACTGCCCAGGCAATGGAAGAAAACATCGGCTCCATTGCCAGCGTCCAGCGGCTGATCCACTCGGTCGAGTACCTGCTCGTCGCCGTTTACTCGGTCGAGTGGTTCCACGCCCTGGCCCAGGGCTTCCAGCTTCACGGCCTGCGATCGGCTGGGGCACATTCCTCATCGCCGTCTGCGCGGTCGCCCTGTTCTACTGGCTTCTGGAAGTTCGACCCCGTGGAACCTCGGCGCTCGAGGACCCCGAGAAAGAGCACAAGCGACGTAATTTCCTGTTCGTCCGCGTGACCTTCTACGTCTTTCTGTTGATCACGATCGTCATGACCGCGTTTCTGTTGCGACGAGAGGCAACGACCGCCGGCCAGCCCTCTACCGGTCATCCGGTCAAGGCGGTGACGGATCAACCGGAGGCGCATCCATGAAACGGTACAAGAAGTACGTCCCCGGTTCGTCCGGCCGCCCTGCGATTCTCTCGACGAGCCAGGGGGCTCGCGCTGGAACCAGGACCACGGATTGAGTCTTCCTCTTCTCGGGAGCAAGAGCCGCGGCGGTGGGAACGGTCCCTGCGACCGACGTGAGCCGATGGCGGTGTCCACGTCGGCAGTCCTGGCGAAAAACCACAGTTCAGACCCAACTTCGGCGAATCGGACAATGCACAACGAGTTGCCATCCCCAGCGGTCGCCTCGGCGAGGGAACCAGGGCAGGTTCTGGGCATCTATCGTGTCCGGGTTGTGCTGCGGATGACAGCTCCGGCCTCGCTGCACGCGCACCATGCGGGAGCACTGCATGCGCTGCTCTCCCATGCCCATGGCCTGGCCCGAGGCTGCAAGCCGGTCATGCCCGATGGGCTCCTGCTCGATGCCCCGGAGCAGGGCCGCACCCAGCTTCACGGCGGAGAGCCTTATGCATTCGGGTTCACCCTGCTCCAGGGCTCTGGCGAGCAGGCGTCACAGCGAATCAGCCAGGTCGTGACTGGTCTGCGCTCGCTGGGCCGGCAGGCGACGGTCACGCGTGCCGGCGTGCCGCGCCCGGTCGCCCTGGGCGGCAACTTCCGGGTCGAAGGCGTTGAGGACCTGGTTTCCGGGGAATCGTGGAAGACGGAGATCCAGCCCGACCCCGAGCCGGTCCCCGCTGCTCGAATCGAGAACGAGACTTCCCGGCTCCAGCGGCTTGGGGAATTCACCCTGCGGTTCACATCTCCGTTGCGGGCCCATCGGCCCGGCGGGAGACGTGAGCAGGGAGGCGGCTACTTCGACCGCCGCTTCTTCGACCCCGTGCTCCTGGTGCGGCGGATCCAGGGGAGACTCCTCTCGCTGGGGCTGCTGGGGGCCGCTCTGCCGGCGGAGCCCGGCGATCTCGAGCTGATCGACAACGAGCTGGTCTGGCTCGATCTCACTTATGGACCGGCAAGCGACCGGACCGCGCTGGGCGGAGCGGTCGGTTCGGTCCGGGTTGGCTGCCGTCGTCCCGAGTTGGCGGAGCTGATCGTCCGGGGTCAGTATGCCCGCACCGGAGAGAACACGCGGTTCGGGTTCGGCGCCTACCGCGTCGCCGAGCTTGGCCCGGATCCCTTCGCCTGCCGCCGCGCTCTGGGGTTGATCGACCTCGCCTGCGACGGCCCTGGCCTCGACCGGATGGCGCAGGCTCATGACATGGCCAGTGCCCAGCTCAGCCGGCTGGCCGGCCTGGTCCGGAGCGGGCACTACGAGCCCGATCCGCCCTCCCGGCTCACCTTGACCATGCCCGGCGCCGCAACCCGCGAGCTGGCGATCCCCAGGCGCGAGGATCGCATCCTGCAGCGGCTGGTCCTGGACCAGATTGCCCCGGGGCTCGACCTGTTCTTCGAGGAGAGCTCGCTGGCCTATCGGAAGAAGCTGGGGCGCCAGCGCGCGGCGGAGAAGATCCAGCAGGCGCATCGCCGTGGTTTCGGCTGGGCCGTGCAAGCCGATTTCCATCGATTCTTCGACTCGATCTCGCACCGCGAGCTGGCTGCCCGGCTCTCTGCGTACCTGGCCGACGACGCGGCCGTCGCGCTCATCATGCGCTGGGTCCGCAACGGCTCGCCCGCACCGGATCGTGGCCTGCCCACCGGAGCGCCGATCTCGCCACTGCTGGCGAATCTCTTCCTCGACAACTTCGACGAGCGGATCGCCGCCGAGGGCGGGCTCCTCGTCCGTTACGCCGACGATTTCCTGATCCTGCTTCGCACCCCCGAGGAAGCCGCGCGGATGTTCGAGGTGGCCCGGGCCGAGGCCGCCGCGCTGGAGCTGGCCCTGAACGAGTCCAAGTCGAGGATCATCGGGCTCGACGAGGCTTTCGACTTCCTCGGCTATCGCTTCCATCGGGCCGGCGGGAACGTTCCCCAGCAACCTCGCCACCTCGAAGAGCTGGTGTGGGAGGAATGTCCTCGCCCCCGGGAGATCGCCCTCGGGCCGCACATCAAGCCTCTGCCCGGTGAGACCGAGCCATCCGCCACAGGTCCGAGGTCCGAGGTGCTGGTGGGCCCGGATGTCGCCGCCCTGAGCGTGCACCAGGAGCGGCTCGTCGCCACGGGAGCGGACGGCTCGCGGACCGTGCTGGCGCTCGATCGGGTCGAGCGGTTGATTGTGCTGGGCACGCCCATGCTCGATCCTGGCTTTCTGCGCGTCCTGGCCCGGCGGAACCTGGATGTCTGGCTGACCGACGATTCCGCCCGGCATCTGGCCGTGATCTCAGGCCGCGAGACTCGCCAGAGCGCTGCGCTGATCGCCGCCCAGCTCGATGCCGCGCGCGATCCGATCCGGCGGCTGCTGATCGCCCGGGGGCTGCTGGCGGCCAAGCTCCGCAACTATGCCGCGCTGGCCGAGACCTGGCCCGGCGATCCCGCCGACACCGGCACGCCCGGAGTCCTCAGCGAGCTGGCCGCGCGGTGCGCGGCCGCCTCGACCGTGGAGGAAGCCCTGGGCCATGAGGGGGCCGGGGCCGCGCGCTGGTTCGGTCAGCTCGCTCACCGCCTGCCCGACGGCTTCCACTTCACCCACCGGGTCGCGCCCGGGGCCGAGGATCCCATCAACGTCCTGCTGAATCTGGGCCAGACCGTGCTCTACCGCCTGGCGAGCACTCTGGCTGAGCAGGAGGGTTTCGCACCGGCCCTGGGGATCCTGCACCGCCACCGCTCCGGGCACGCCGCCCTGGCCTCGGACCTGCAGGAGCCCTTCCGCCACCTGATCGACCGCGTCGTGCTCGAGGCCGTGCACGGCCTGGTCGGGCCGTCGGAATTCCACCACGCGCAGGAGGGGCCCTACCGGCTTCGGCTCGCACCCTCCGCGGCGCGGCGGTTTCTGGAGCACCTTCATCGCTCGCTGGCGCGCGGCGTCCGCCGCGCCGGCGACGCCGAGCCGCGACCCTACTGGCGCCTGCTGGCCGCCCAGGCCCGGTCGCTGCATCAACATCTGCTGGACCCAGCCGCATCCTTTGAACCCTTCGAGCAACCCACGCGATGAGCCTCTACGTCGCCACGTACGATATCGCCAATGACGGCCGCCGGCGAGCTGTGGCCCGTGAGCTGGCGCGGCACGGCCTCCGCGTCCAGGAGTCGGTTTTCGAGGTCTGGCTGGAGCCCGACGAGCTGCGTGACCTGCGGATCCGACTGGGCGCGATCCTCTCCCGCGTCGATGCCTTCGACTTCTACCCGGTGGACCTGCACGGCAGCCGGCCCCGGGTCCGCTGGAGCCGCCCGCCCGAAGATTACGACCCGGTCATCGTCATTGGCTGACCAGGTCCGCCGCGACCTCCCTGGAAAGCCCCCTGCCGGTCGCCGCCCCGTGCGATCCGCAACGGCCAGGGAACCATGAGGCGACATGAATCGTAGAAAGTCTAAGTGGAATGTCGGTCACCCATGCTGGGTACGGTTCCATGCAGGATTGCGAGCCGGCGGGGATGGGCGGCTGCCCGCGGATGCCGGGCGGCTCGGAAACGCCGGTCTCCTACTCCACCTCGGGCGGAAGGTTCGCCTTATGCGCATCACTGAAATGCCAGCGCGACGCAATCATTTTTCCCACTTCTTCTTGTGGCAACTCGCCCGTTCCTATGCTAAGATGGCTGTGCAGTGAGCGTCCGCACCGGACGCAATTGAGACTCATGTGTTTTTGTTTCCATAAACCACCCCTGGTGCAGTGAGCGTCCGCACCGGACGCAATTGAGACGACCAGGATGATCATCACTGGTAAATAATTCAACAGTGCAGTGAGCGTCCGCACCGGACGCAATTGAGACAAACTTCCGGCCTATTGCCGTGCACAATGGACCTTCGTGCAGTGAGCGTCCGCACCGGACGCAATTGAGACTTAGACGGTCGAGCATAAATAAATATTTCACCATCGTGCAGTGAGCGTCCGCACCGGACGCAATTGAGACGGAAAAAGGCTGACTCCGACCAGAGAATGGGCTTTTGTGCAGTGAGCGTCCGCACCGGACGCAATTGAGACGTAACAGTGATGATGCCCGGAACGGAGACGGTTGGTGCAGTGAGCGTCCGCACCGGACGCAATTGAGACTGCTCGCCTTGGGCCTGGTGGCTGCGGCTTGTGCAGTGAGCGTCCGCACCGGACGCAATTGAGACCGAGAGTCCCTTGTTATTTGGTTTGGCAGTTCTACGTGCAGTGAGCGTCCGCACCGGACGCAATTGAGACATAAGTGTAGTGGCTGTTGGTGATTTGGAGGTTAGGTGCAGTGAGCGTCCGCACCGGACGCAATTGAGACGAATCGGACCTGGCCCGGGCTATCATCCGTGTGTGCAGTGAGCGTCCGCACCGGACGCAATTGAGACTTAGGAGTTCGACGGCCTGAGAAATTGACGAAACACGTGCAGTGAGCGTCCGCACCGGACGCAATTGAGACCTCGCCGGACTCTACTCAGCCGCGCGATTACTTATTCGTGCAGTGAGCGTCCGCACCGGACGTAATTGAGACGTTATCCAAATGGCACAGGGGTGCAGCAAAGGTGCAGTGAGCGTCCGCACCGGACGCAATTGAGACGGTACTGAGATTCCGAGTCGAATACGTAGGCTGTGCAGTGAGCGTCCGCACCGGACGCAATTGAGACGGCGCTCCACCTGCGCCCGAAATCGCCTGCACGCGTGCAGTGAGCGTCCGCACCGGACGCAATTGAGACTGGACAAGCCAGCAACCTCTACGGCAGCGCGCGCGGTGCAGTGAGCGTCCGCACCGGACGCAATTGAGACGCAGAGCAGGAGTTGGACAACGAACTAACTCTTCTGGTGCAGTGAGCGTCCGCACCGGACGCAATTGAGACCACTGCTGTGCGCGCCACAGATTCGATATACGTGCAGTGAGCGTCCGCACCGGACGCAATTGAGACAGAATGGTGCTCAAACAGCCAGTAGTGCCAGTTGGTGCAGTGAGCGTCCGCACCGGACGCAATTGAGACATACTGCTCTCGAAGCTCCGGGGCGACTGGGCAGGTGCAGTGAGCGTCCGCACCGGACGCAATTGAGACTGACAACAGGCTACGCTGTTCGAGTTCTGCGACCGTGCAGTGAGCGTCCGCACCGGACGCAATTGAGACTGCCCAAGCCGCGCATGCGTGCGCCAGCTCTGGCTGAGTGCAGTGAGCGTCCGCACCGGACGCAATTGAGACTTAACACGGCTGAGAATAAGGCGGGCCATGTCGTGCAGTGAGCGTCCGCACCGGACGCAATTGAGACTCAAACTCGTCAATCAGAGCGAGGTCTTCAGCAAGCAAGTGCAGTGAGCGTCCGCACCGGACGCAATTGAGACTACTTGCTCCTGATCTGATTGACGGACCTCGGATGTGCAGTGAGCGTTCGCACCGGACGCAATTGAGACAAATGCACGGTGGCGTGGAACTTCCGGTCCTGGTGCAGTGAGCGTCCGCACCGGACGCAATTGAGACTGCTTCAGCAGCGCGGTAGCGATCTCCCCCAGGTGTGCAGTGAGCGTCCGCACCGGACGCAATTGAGACATAAGCCGGCCC
>Ga0074046_10005531_pt1 | contig 10087 bp, 8 predicted proteins | sample BogForMeECP23OM3_FD_94441 | JGI IMG/M metagenome (GOLD analysis project Ga0074046, IMG submission 94441) | Bog forest soil microbial communities from Calvert Island, British Columbia, Canada - Bog Forest MetaG ECP23OM3 | ecosystem: Environmental > Terrestrial > Soil > Wetlands ...
ACATCAACTGTTCGTCCGGATCGCAGTAGCCTCGACCGGTCAACGCTCCCTAATTCCTACAGCACTTCGCGCTGCGCAAAGCCAGATCTTAATCTAAAAAAGGTGGCGACAAATTCAGACACTAGCGGATGGCCTGTACCAATCTATTTGAGAATCAGTTAATAAGCGACGGCGCCGGGTATGAGTTGCTTCTTTATTTGCCGGGCGTTTGCGGTGTCTTGTTTTACACTACAACCTCAGCGAGGTTTCGAAGAAGTTCCTTTCTTTGAAAAAGTTCCGGCATCGGTTCAAGGCCTACGGCTTTAAGAATTGTCTCCCAGCGGTACACCCAATCATGCCGCCTCAAAGCTTGCTTCACATTCGTCCGCCGCATTCTGTCCTGTTTATCAGGCTCGTTATCAAGCGCATTCACGATCTTATCTATATCCGCGGAATTGTAAGGTAGATGAATCAGAGAATCAGGCCAATCGAAAAGTCTCTCAAACTCCGCGTTGTTTGGACGCTCTCCCAACATGATGGTGCCAGATGCGGCTCCCTCAAAATACCTGTTACCAATTTCAATTTGATCACCCCGTATATCAGGTCTATCAATCAGCCCTGGATTAACGATGAAATACCGACTTCTTTTCGCGATATTCGCAAAGAGGGCCCGGTGTTCCGTTGGGTCAGGGACCTGGTCAGCGGCAATGCTGTCGTGAAGATAAAACAGGCCGTCTTTTTCAACCATTCTAAGGAGGATTCGATGCGTTATCTCTGATCTACGCCCGATGCTATAAACATCTACGACTCTCGCGGGTGGATGTGGATAGGGACAAAAGCGAATGGTATCTACACCAGGCGGCAGAAAGACACATTTGCGCCCAATTCGTTTACTGAGCGGCTCAACGCTTTGACTGTAATAAAGCATCACGACATCGAACTTGTCGAGCATGCGCAAGAAGTTATGGTAGGCGGCCATTTGCGTCGCCCACATCTCATCAATCAGACAAACCGCGGTTTTGCAGTTGGCCCGCCAATTGCCGAGGGCACTAACCCTAAGCAGGTCTGTTGGATTTCCGCAAATCGCAAGAAATAGATCATAGTGTGCCTTGATCGGTATCTGTTGAATACCTGGATTCAGAGCGAGCGGGGTATGATAAGCAATTCGTTTTGCGATTGTGTGGCGTAAAGTGGATGGATCGACGCGCGGTGCCAACAGCTCCACAGAATCAATCTGCGAGATTACGTCTTCAAATTCAAAGTGCGCACAACGAAAGGGAAGTTTTCTGGAAAGATTTCGCTGTGAAAAAATGAGCGTCCGCGGTTCCTGAGGTTGTGTGTCCATGTGTGCACCTTTGGCTGTTGTCGGGTGTTTCATGAGCTGTGATAGTGCAGGGTCGACCAGGCAGTCGCTCCTACGGTTGCTCCGTACCATACACGATGCCTTGCCTCATTTGAGATACCGGGGCGTATCGAATCGTGATCTCTGGCCGGTCCACTTTAGACAACCCCGGCCTGGGAGGACAGTGCTGACAAAATCCGTTCTGCAGCCAATTCGCCACTCTTGAAGCTCTCGTCTGTCCACATGTAGCCCCAATCTCCATACCGCCCACAGTAGGCGATACCGAGGTCATCAAGATAACCGTGGACTGTTTTCAGCGCAGCGGCACGGTCGAGATCAAAGATAATGTTCGCATATCGGAGCAACATCGCCCCACGGGACAAGATTTGGTCACTGTCGCGTAACAGACCGCAGCGACGCAAATCCGTGATGACGGGCTCAATCCAATCATTGGGAGAGCCGGTGAAGGGCTTGTACTTGTCCGAAAAGTAGACTTCCGCCTGGATGCTTCCCGCGCCCGAAGGAGAGTTACTGGAGGAGAGCATGTGCGGAAAGCCGAGGCGCGTGAAGCAAATGTCCTCGTCGTAGAAGTACGTCATGTGGGCGCTGGAAAGATCTTGGCGGTTCACGCCGATGTTGACGAGGACGCACGTGGAGCAGGCCAACCGCTGGGCAGCCTCAACGACATCCGGCGGAGCGCCCTGAATCATGCGGATGAGATCCGGCAACGCCACGGAAGAGACCAGCCCATCGTATTGCGTCACGTGGCCGTTCGAGAAAGTAAGCTGGCGCGCGCGAGGATCGATTGAGACTAATTCGTGATTGAGTCTTAAGTTTCCCATCGGGACAAACTTCTTCAAATATGACATGAATCCGCCGTTGCTCGGGTAGCGGAAGTGCGTGATGTAATGAACATGCGGAGCTGACGGCGAGAGCGCGCCGCGCAACACCTCCTCGAGGGTTGGGCGGTAGATGCGTGGGCCGAGCCAATCGGTGCTCATATTGTCGGCGGTGGTGAGGTGGTACTTTCGCGTGTATTGCATGGGAAAGAGCTCGGCAAACGTCCGGCCAAGGCTCGCCAACAACCAGTCAGCATAGTTTTTTATTGGCCGCTCGGGTGCCTGGCTTTCCTCGACGAAGTCCTTAATGACCTTGACGATGACGTCTTCCGGCAGTCCGTGCAGGTGAACTTGTACAGGATGCAGCGGCCAATAGCCACGCCAGTAGTTATTCAGATTGATTTGAATGGTCTCGTACTGTTGATCGACGCTGTCGGCAAAGATTTCCTGAATACGCGGATCCTTGGTGAACGAAATGTGCGGACCGACGTCGAAGAGGAAGCCGGTGCCGGAGCGGAACGATGCCGTATGGCCGCCATGGTAGGAGTTTTTGTCATACATTACCGGCGTGATGCGCTCGGCATGGAGCCGATAAGCAGCACCGAACCCGGCCATTCCTGTTCCCAGGAGGACAATATTTGGGTTGGGCATGAAGGACTTCTCCAGTATCTCCGATTTCGGGTGTCGAGACCGTGTTTCCCGTGTGCAGTGGCGTGCAACCAGACGCACTGAGCAGGCTGTGGCGGTCCGTCTAACTTAGTTCCGTGAGAGGGCCTCGTACCGCACGATCTGTGCGCAGGTAATGCGGCGAAGATCAACCCCCGCTTGGAAGCCGCGATACCAGTCGACGATCCAGTCTAGAGCTTCGCTTAGTGGAAGCACCGGATGCCAATTCAGCCAGATTCTTGCTTTGGAAGCGTCCAACTTCAAAAAGTGGGCTTCGTGTGGATGCACTGCTTGGTCCTGACTCCATGAAGCTTGATTGCCCCATGACCGCGCCAGTTTGTCTGCAATCCAGGACACCGGCTTGGCATCCGCGTCGGCGGGGCCGAAATTCCAACCCGAGGCGAACTTGGAAGCGTCTTGAGCGAGCTGTTCAGCGAGCATGAGGTATCCACGCAGCGGTTCCAAGACAAACTGCCATGGCCGGATAGCGTAAGGATTCCGGATCTGGCAGGGTCGGCCATCCAGGAAAGCCCTCATTAGGTCAGGGATAAGTTGATCGCTAGTCCAATCACCACCACCGACGGCGTTCCCCGCACGAGCGCTCGCCAGCGCAACGCCGTGGCGGTCAAAGGAATCAGGAGGAAAGAACGAATCCCGATAGGCTGAGGTCACGAGTTCGGCGCAACCTTTGGAGTTCGAGTAGGGATCGTGACCGCCCATGGGCTCGTTTTCGCGATATCCCCAAATGAACTCGCGGTTTTCGTAACACTTATCACTTGTTACGTTGACCACGACGCAAGGAAGTTTGAGCTGCCGCAAGGCCTCAAAGAGATGAACCGTGCCCATGACATTGGAGGAGTAAGTTTCGATGGGATCTTCGTAACCGCGACGCACGACGGACTGCGCAGCCATGTGGATGACCACCTCGGGACGGTACTCGGCAAGAACAGTCTTGAGCCGAGGGAAGTCCCGAATGTCCGCACAAATGGAGCGGGTGGTCGAAGCAACTCGCGCCTGCTGGAACAGGTTCGGCTGGGTCGGGGGATCAAGCGCGTAACCAGTTACTTTGGCGCCCAGGACATCGAGCCACAATGAAAGCCAGCTTCCCTTGAAACCTGTGTGCCCAGTGACGAGCACATTGCGGCCCTTCCAAAACGAGTGATTAAGCATGACGGATCCGGACTGGCAAGGCCGCGAAACGGCGATCACAACCGGCCGAAGCAATGAGAATGCACATGTTAAAGGTTTCCCACAGGGGCGTGCCGCGCCAAGGAATGCAGTTCGGATGTCGGAAACTGCCAGCGCGCGTTCTGCTCTCTCCAAAGAGCCTCAGCCAGGCGGCCTGTAGGAACTTCCACATCCTCGAAGGTGAGTACGTCGTCCTTCGAAACGTCGTGACGCATCACGCAGCCTTCGGAGAGGGCGATGGGCAGGGCTGCTGTGGCCCGCGCAGCAGTGGCGTTGTCGATGAGCCCGTACGCGCAGAACCCACCTATGCCGTCGAGGTGCTCACCGGCTTTCAGATCACGTTTGGCAATAGTGACGACCTCGCAAACGGGTCCGGCAATGGGGGCCACCGTCGGGTCACGATGAATCACTGCTCGGCCAATGGTCGAAGCGATTTGAATGTGAGGCAGGTGAAACGGTGTGTAGAAAACGTAGAACGGGCCGTCGCCGAGCTTGTAGTAAGCCAGTTGGACTTTCTTGAGCGGTGAATCCTCGTGAATGATGACGAATGCGCCGGTGTAAGGCGCCGCGCCAAGGGCATAGTCCACAAGACCAGTGCTGAGCATCTGATCCGGAGGCAGCAGATGGGCCATCTCCCGGACCTCCTTGCATGCCGGGCCGTACATACCACGGCGGCCCACATGGAAGCCTGTCGCGTTGGCCAAAACGGTTGCCTCCATGGAAAGTTTGGTGGAGTCTGCGAAGGAAGTGACCTTCCTGGAGTTCTGATCATTTTTCTCGGCAAACACCCGCTGGGTTTCAGGGTTTCGATAGTAATCGACCATACCCTTGAGGTTGCCGGCGGCTACAGGGCGCAGTCCCAATGACCGCAAATAACGGAGGAGGGTCATGGCCACACCTGGTTCGTCGCCGTCCGTGTGGGTAACCACCACGCCAGCGGAGTCTGCCTTTTCCTTCAGAATCGGACCGATGAGCGAATCAAGCTCGGCGTTCACCAACACGACATGCTTGCCATGGTCGAAGGCTTGGAGAACCACGCCGGCTGCGGGTTCGAGGCTGCCCGTAACTTCAACGAGAATATCAATGGCATCGCAGGTCGTTAGCACTGAAGGGTCGTCTGTCAACACGGGAACCCTGCGGGCGATTTCCGATTCGGCTACGCGAGCGGAGGACACTCGTCTCCACATTGTGATTCCGGCTTCTCGGAATGCCCGCTCAGCATGTTCCAGTGTGCGATTGGCAATGGCGGCTAGCCGGATTCCCGGCACAGGTGTTCCAAGCTGCAAGGCGATGGCACGACCTGTCGCACCTGCTCCCACCATTCCAACGCGGATTGGATTGCCTGCGGACTCACGCTCTTGAAGAGCGGTGTCTACGTTCATGGTTGGCTCCTACCACTGGGTGGCCAGTTGCGATCTTGTTCAGAAACCACGGTGACGGCTATAGGCCAGCGAATGCTGAACGCTGGATCGTCGAAACGTGCGCCTCGCGCGGCACCGGGGGTGTAGAACTGCGAGGTCATATAATACATCTCGGTCCTATCCTCGAGAGTCTGGTATCCATGAGCGCACTGCTCGGGCAAATACAACATGCGACCATTCTCCGCACTCAACTCTGCGCCGTACCACTTGCCGTAGGTTGGGGAGTCGGGCCTAAGGTCGAGTACTACGTCGAACATGGCTCCTCGGGTGCAGCGCACCAGTTTGGCTTCGAGTGCAGGCTCCACCTGGAAATGCATGCCGCGAACAGTGCCTCTACGGATGCTGAAGCCCATGTTCGCTTGGACTGGCAGGAAGTTGATCCCGTGCTCCGCAAACTCCTCGGAGCACCATGCACGGAAGAACCGCCCCCGATCGTCCTCGTAGGGAGTTGGGTCGATCAGCCACGCACCGGCGACCCCGGTTTCCGTGAACCGCATGCTGCTATTCTACCTTCCCGATCGTTCGGAACTAGCGATCTCTCGGCAATTGCAAGCCGCCTCACCAATCTGAAAGACAGAAGCATACCGAACCTGCCAATCCGGCCGCCGATCATCGAGGGGCTCCAAGCCCCAGTATTCCAGAGGCCATCCGCGACGGATAGAAACGTCGCCGTCGTGAACCTCCCTGATCAAATCCGTGACTGGTTTCCAGCGCAAGTCGAGAGCGACTTTTGTCCGAACATCCAAATCGATCCCGGAAACAAACAAATAGCCCCCCGGCTTGACCAAGCGCACGATATTGCGGAGGCATGCTTCCGCGGGGGCAGGTTGCATATGGCAGAGAAACCGGTTTGCCACCACGATGTCTTGAGGGTCCAACGTGCTCAAGAGTTGCGGATCGCCAGCGTCGCCGCGGAGCCAATGGATGCCTTCCTTGAGACAAGGTTTGACATGTGCTTCGTCGCCCTCCACTTCAAACATGGACTCCACTTCCGCCGCCGTCATGCGTTCAAAAATGGGCGCGATTTGATCCCGACTGGTGTTCCAATTCACATCCCCTGATGCCGTTGTTCCCTCACCATTTCTTGAGTTCGGTGCCTCAGTCTCAGCAAGTGAATAGACTCCCCCTGCAGCGAAGTTCAGGATCTCCTCCGAGATATCGAGAGCGTGCAGCCGGAGTTTCAAATCCGGGCGCGCGGAACGAATTGCCCAGACAATCGAATAAACCTCAGCGCCCTTGCTGCAGGCCAGAACGGCGACGCTTGCTTCGGAATCAGGGGCTTTCGGGTCAAGCAAACGACACATTAATTGCAGTTCCGGCCGGTTTCGCAGGAAAAAAGTGCCGAACGATTGTCTACGATCACCGAAACGCTGAACCATGCCATGCAAGTACCGGCTGAACATTCTGCCCGGGGAAAGGAATTGCACAGATTGAGGCAGATGACACCAGATTCTTTTTGCTTGACGAATATAGGCACCACGAAATCTTTGAAGGATTCGGGAGTCCGGAGGAGCTTGGAAGATGGTCTGCAACTGTAGCGGGAGCACTTTCAGATACCGAATCAATAGAGTCTAGCAATACCTGCGGCGCACGCGGTCACAAAGGCCGGGCAAGCTTTGCACCGTGCTGCACGATCAGAATTGGGGACGTGTGAGACCTGAATGACCGCATCCTCAGGCGGCTGGCGCTGTAGAATTCCCTGACCAAGGCTTGAGGGTTCTTGGATGATAAAAGGCGGGGCCCGGGTGAGTAAGCCGGACAACTCTCCAAGGTTCGGGCTCGCCACATGCTACCGCCATTGCGGTCACAAACCCACCTATCACTAGGAATGCAATCAGGCTGCCAGATTGCAGAGGCGCCAAACGCCGTGCGTGGTTCATTGCAGCTCTTTCCTATTGAAAACAATTGGGTTAGCAAGAGGGTTGGGAACCCCACCCGACATATGGCTTCCCTGACATCTATAGGTCAAGCAGGAGGGAAAGGACTTACCACAAATTGACCATCCCAGTAGCTTTATCCTGCATAGCAGACAGCGGACGACTTCCGCCGGTATCTTGGGATCAGCCTCCTTCCGTGGCCGTTTTACCTGCGATTTCGTATCTCAAGTTCGGACCATCCAGAACAGCGAAGGCAACACGAGCACGCTCCTTTTGCGGACCTTCGATTTCCCAGTCGCTTCCCCGAGACACCAGGCGCATCTGGCTCCGTGCCCTCCACCAGCGGTCCACTTCCCCAGGCAGGGCGCTCCAAACCTTCTCGTGCGCGACTCTTTCACGAAGATAGTCGAGGAGCATTTCATAGAGTTTGCGAGCGCGGGCTTCGATCAAGTAATCCGGGTGCGCGATGAAGCTGGCCAGCCCGTGATTTTCCATGATGAGTTCGAACTGCCGCTTCCACAAGTCGATCGATTCATCAGCAAGAATATGAAGGATGGAATAATCTTCCGTGGTCGTCAAAGGAAGTTCCAATATTTTGCCGATGAAGAAAGGCATGACCGTACAGCACCCCCCCCGCTGCGGCTCCAAATGGGCAACATTGGGGATTGACATGTCGTACGAAAACTCAAAGGCGATGTACCACCCAGGATTGCGGTACAACGCGCCCGCACGGAATCCACGGGCGTCGTACCGTTGAGCGTAGGCATTGATTTTTTTTGCTCGCCGCAGAAATTCCTCACGCTCCCGGTACAAATTCCCATCGTGATTCAAATCATGAATATTGAACTCAAAACCACGGCCACGGATCTCCCGAACATATTCATCTGGCACTTCATAACGTTTTTCTGGAATCACCTGAAACGAGGCTTTGAAATCATAAGACTCATCAATGTCCATCAGTTGGGAGGTGAAATCACGGCCAACCTTGGTTTCCACATCATGAGTCAATATGTGGCAACTTGGTGCGCCGTCAGGCCAAAACCAGATAAACGGGACTTTTTTTGCGGTGCCCGCTTCCATCGCGAGCCGCAAAAATGTTTGATGGAGTATATCCACCGTATCATCTACAGGCCAATTGGGGAACGCCCTGCTGGTCCAATCGCCAAAATAAACTCTTTGCATTTGGCGCCGGAGCGAATTGGGAAGAATATCTCTAACGAGATAGTAGGTGCTGCGTATCCAACCCGAAGAAATGACCTTTCCGCGCCATGATGCAGAGTTCTCTTCAAAGCGTTCGCGGCGAAGGTTTTCGATGATTTGGTCAGGATCGAAGGGCAGATAAACCCCCGATCGGTCAAATTTAACGTCTTTGAAAGCGTCGTATAACCCGGTGTTTCCGCCGTTAGTCGCAAGACCAGAGACGCGGGATCCATAGCAACGTAGGCCGGGCCCAAACCGGAAAAATCCGGAATCGTTGGAGGACATTGTCCCGAAAACACCGCGGACCAAGTCTTCGGGAACTCGGTAATACTCGGATAGTGCTCGGATCACAGTCTCATCCAACCACGTTCCATGGTTGCTGACAAATTACCTTTCCTCCCCCCTGGCAACAGCCGTTGGCGTCGACTATCCAATGTGACGGTAAAACAATTTTCCAGCGATTACCAACAAGCTGTCCGGCATAGCTGAAAAGATGCGTTGTGCTGTCCTCATCTTCCACCCATGGGCCGGCCCCACTGCGGAAGCAGCAGGAAAACTCCAATAAAGCAATTCTCGGGGCTCGGGGACCCAATGGTTCTTGAATGCAAGAAGCCCCGTGTGGGCCTCATCGGTCCGCCCCATATCAAATTGCAGCGCTCCACTCGATTTGGCTGCCACGATCGCGTTCCACAAAAGCCAAGGCATTCCCCCCAGGTTGTTAAAAGCGTGGTCGGAACATCCATATTTATAATAAACAACATCTCGAAATCCGAGGGTAAGAATCGCGGCAATCGGTTTCGTATTGCTATAGGCTACGCGAATCGTCATGCCGAGGCTGTGGTCCTGAATCAAGTTTCTGAACCAATTGCGGGGAATGGGGGGTAGTCGGTGCCGGCGTCGTGTGAGAACAAAGAGCCGGTAAAAGTCCCTCACCAACTCTTCAGAAGTTCCACACTTCTCGATTAGCCCAGCGCGTTCGGCTCGCTGAATGCGCCGTTGCACGGAATCCCGATCAAAACTGCAGAACAATGCGTCTGGATCATGACGAAGATCGATGATGTGCAAGAAGTATCTCGCTGTCGGCGAGAAACCTCCGCGAACCTCGCCGAATCGTGCTGTGGCCGGTCGCACCTCCAGATATCTCCACTTCCGGTGGCTTAAATTGGACTGAAGGTGATGTACAAGGAATTCCAATTCCTTGCTTGAATCGCAAAGAGGCTCGCAATGGTCGGAGAAGGGTAGCGAGACCAAGCGACGACCTGTGAGCCAGCTATTGATCTGACAAAACACCAACGCATTCTTCAACGGGACGCTGGGAGGGGATGTGGTAAAAGCTACCGGTTCATATCGATACGTTTTCTGTAGTGCCTTTAGCCAAGCCGCTCCATGGAATACGGATGCACTCGGGTGTTTCTCCACAAACGCGACCCATCGGGGGTCGCGCGTGGGATCGAATTCATAGGCTTCTAGCGGCATTCCTCGAGTAATTCTCAGGCAAAACCTGGGGAAGTTTGTGAATTCCACCCTCGACTTTGGATTGACAATTCTGGGACTGAATCGAAAATGGAGAAGAGC
>Ga0074046_10005533_pt1 | contig 10086 bp, 8 predicted proteins | sample BogForMeECP23OM3_FD_94441 | JGI IMG/M metagenome (GOLD analysis project Ga0074046, IMG submission 94441) | Bog forest soil microbial communities from Calvert Island, British Columbia, Canada - Bog Forest MetaG ECP23OM3 | ecosystem: Environmental > Terrestrial > Soil > Wetlands ...
GCGAGCCGATGTAAATCCACGAACCGGCGGTCATCTGGCCGTACATCATCAGGCCGGCGCGCTCGAGTTCGTTGAACTTCTCCCAGTTGGAAAAATGCCCGACCAGATTCGAGTTCGCAATCAGCACGCGCGGCGCGTACTCGTGCGTCTTGAACACGCCCACCGGCTTCCCCGACTGCACCAGCAAAGTCTCGTCGTTCTCAAGTTCCTTCAGCGACCGGACGACAGCGTGATAGCAATCCCAATTGCGCGCCGCCTTGCCCGTGCCGCCATAGATGACCAGATCCTGAGGCCGCTCGGCAACTTCCTCGTCAAGATTGTTCATGAGCATGCGCATAGCCGCTTCCTGCTGCCAACCTTTGCAGGAAAGCGCGGTGCCGCGCGGGGCGCGAATACGGGCGTAGGAAGAGGTAGGAGTTTCGATATCAACTGGCATGGGTCAATGGTAGTTCTTCTGCGGTAGAATCATCAATCGGAAGAGCGGTTTGCTAACGCGCGTCCAATTTTTCCATCCCTCCAAATTCTGTCATCCTGAGCGAAGCGAAGGACCTCTGCATTCTGCTGGCGCTGGCGAAATACATAGGTCCTTCGCTTCGCTCAGGATGACAATTTATGGAAGCTATAGAGATTGCCGATGTATTGTGAAAGAATCGCGTTTCGGATCAAAGCCCATGCGGACAACCATCGAAATCGACGACGCCCTGATGCGCAAAGCGATGCGCCTCAGCGGCCTAACCACAAAGAAAGCAGTCGTCGAAGCCGCCCTGCGCTTGCTCATCCAAACGCATTCCCAGGCGTCGCCGCTGGATGTAAAGGGCGTCAAGTTAAAGATGCCCACCGAGGATCTCGTCACGCCTGTGCGCAAGGGACGCAAGCGCAATAGATGAATCTCGATATATCTCGCCACCGCGTCTCCGAGTTCACCCGCAATCTGTCATCCTGAGCGGAGCGCTGTGAGCGAAGCGAAGCAGCGCGGAGTCGAAGGACCCCTACTCAGCCCGAGCCATCAACGCCGGAAGATTGGGACTGGAGCAGCTTTCGTCAATACGCAAAAGGCTTGCGAAGGAAGAGTGGAGATCGAGTGCGAGTGGACCGCATGAAAGCGTGAAAGAACGGCAGGGACACTCTGTCCTGCTGTCGAACTGCCCCACTCAAGCCAAAAGACGGCTTGAATGGGCCACCGGCCGGGGGGGAGGGATGTCCCCGGCTGTTCATCATAACCAGTAAACATCGAGCCATTTCCGGTGTCGCCCTGATTGAGCAACGGAAATCTATTTTTGAACCGTTCAGAGAACCGTGCCATTTCGGGACAGACTAGGAGTCCGTTTGCCGTGCGAGGTCTACGCGGACAAGAGTGTCCGCGCTACACGAGCCTCACTCCCATTCAATCGTGCCTGGAGGCTTGGAAGTAATGTCATAGACCACGCGATTCACGCCGCGGACTTCATTCACGATCCGATTCGAAATCGTCTTCAGCACTTCATACGGCAGCGGAACCCAATCCGCGGTCATGCCATCTTCGGAATGCACAGCGCGGACGGCGCAGGTGTATGCATAAGTCCGCTGGTCGCCCATCACTCCCACCGACATCACCGGCAAAAGCACAGCGAACGACTGCCAGATTTTCTGGTAGAGCCCAGCCTTCTTGATTTCGCCCACCACAATCTCATCGCACTCGCGCAGCAGGTCGAGGCGTTCTTTCGTCACCTCGCCCAGAATGCGCACCGCCAGCCCCGGCCCGGGGAAAGGCTGGCGCTGCAGAATCTCTTCAGGCATGCCGAGATCGCGCCCGATCCGCCGCACCTCATCTTTAAACAAGTCTTTCAGCGGCTCGATCAGCTTGAGCTTCATCGTCTCCGGCAGTCCGCCCACGTTGTGATGCGACTTGATGACCTGCGACGGCCCGCGCACCGAGCGCGATTCGATCACGTCGGGATAAAGCGTCCCCTGGACCAGCCACTCGACGTGGCCTTCGCTCTGCAGGATGCGATGGGCCTCGGCGTCGAAGACCGCGATGAACTCGTTGCCAATGATCTTGCGCTTCGTCTCCGGATCGCTCACGCCCGCGAGTTTCCGCATGAAACGCTCGGTGGCATCGACCGCAACCACGCGCAGGCCAAGATGGTCGCGCAGATTCTGCTGCACTTTCTCGAACTCGTTCTTGCGCAGCACCCCGTTGTTAACGAAGACGCAAGTCAGCCGCGATTTCCCGGACCCTTCGGCTCCGCTCAGGGCAGGCGCATCCCGCATGGCGCGATCGACCAGCACCGCCGCGACGGAAGAATCCACTCCGCCGGAAAGCGCGCAGATCGCGCGCCCGTTGCCGACCTGCTGCCTCACCTGCGCCACAGTCGCATCAATAAAATGCTGTGGCGTCCAGGAAGGCTTCGCTCCACAGATGCCAAGCGCGAAGTTGCGCAGAATGTCCGAGCCAAGCGGCGTGTGGTGCACCTCAGGATGAAACTGCACCGCCCACATCCTCCGCTCCGCGTTCTCGATGGCAGCGACCGCGTTGGGAGTTTTCGCGGTCAGCCGGAAACCCGGAGGCAACTCCTCGGCCGAGTCGCCATGCGACATCCAGACCGCGAGCAGATGAGGTAGTCCCTGAAAAAGCTGCGAGTCCGGTTCCTGGATCTCGACTTTGGCGTGGCCATACTCGCGTTTCGCGGCGGGACGCACCTTTCCGCCGAGCGCATACACCATGAACTGCAATCCATAGCAGATGCCGAGTATGGGAATGCCGAGATCAAACACGCTTTTATCGGCCAGCGGCGCGTCGTTATCGTAAACGGAAGACGGCCCGCCCGAAAGGATGATTCCCACCGGAGAGTAGCTGCGAATTTCTTCCAGGCTGGCATTGAACGGCAGGACGACCGAAAACACTTTCTGTTCGCGGATGCGGCGCGCAATCAGTTGCGAATATTGCGCTCCGAAGTCGAGGACAACGATGGTTTGGTTAAACTGGGATTGGGTTTCCACGGCTGAGTTTCTCAGATTGGAATCATTTAGTCATTAAATCATTTAGTCATTGAATCATTGAATCAGTCGGTGTAGTGCTTTTCAATGACTCAATGGCTCAATGACTCAATGATTCAATAACGTTACTTGACCACGATATTCACCAGCTTCTTCGGTACCACGATCACATTCACGATCTGCTTCCCGGCAATCGCCGCTCGCACCTTTTCGCTGGCCAGCGCTGCTTGCTTGATTTGATCGTCGGTAGCACTCGCCGGGACGATCACCACGCTGCGCAGCTTCCCGTTGACCTGCACCGGAATCTCGATCTCTTCTTCCGCCGCCAGTGCCGGATCGTACTTCGGCCACGGAACTTTGAGCAGATTGCTCTTCTCCCCCGTCATCTCCCACAATTCATGCGCCAGATAAGGCGCCATCGGAGCCAGCAGCAGCGCGATGTTGCGCTGCACCTCCAAGATCAACGAAGCCGGGATTCCACCGGCGGCGCACGTCTCCTCCGCCCCATAAATCTCGTTCACCAATTCCATGATGGCCGCAATGCATGTGTTGAAGTGCCAGCGCCCCTGGAAATCGTCGCTAACGCGCTTGATGGTCTGATGCAATTTGCGCTGGATGGCGCGAGCCTGGGGTCGCAACGACTCGGCCAGTATAGACTGAGCTTGCCCAGTCTGAGCATGACCCGCATTCTCCGTCATGGGAGACGCGGCAAGCCGCGTCTCTACAGGAGGATTCCGCAGGTAGAACCGGTACACGCGCCCCAGAAACCGCTGAATGCCTTCAATCCCCGACTCCTGCCAATCCAGATCGCGATCCGGAGGCGCCGCGAACAAGCTATACAACCGCGTCGCATCCGCCCCGTAGCGCGCCACCATTTCGTCCGGCGACACGACGTTTCCCAGGTTCTTCGACATCTTCGCGCCGTCTTTGATCACCATCCCCTGCGTGAACAACCGGGCAACCGGCTCGTCGTTTTTCACCAGCCCCATGTCGCGCATAAACTTCGTCCAGAAGCGCGAATAAATCAGGTGGAGAATGGCATGTTCCACGCCGCCAATGTACTGATCAATCGGAAACCAGTAAGCGATGGTTGCGGAGTCGAACGGAGCCTGGTTATTCTGCGCGTCGGCGTAGCGGTAGAAGTACCACGACGAATCGACAAACGTATCCATGGTGTCAGTCTCGCGCCGCGCCGGGCCACCACACTTCGGACAGGTCGTGTTTAGAAATGACGGCACATTCATCAGCGGAGATCCACCCGACAGCGTGATGGGCACGCTGTCCGGCAAAATCACAGGCAGATCTTTTTCCGCGACCGGCACCACGCCGTCCTTGTCGCAATACACCATCGGAATCGGCGTGCCCCAATAGCGCTGCCGCGAGATGCCCCAGTCTTTTATACGAAAGGTGACGGTCGCCTTGCCGAAGTTCCGTTCTTCGGCCAGCGCCGACATCTTAGGAATCGCATCCTCGCAGCTCAGCCCGCTGAACTCGCCCGAGTTCACTAGAATCCCGTCCATGGTGGTAAAGGGCAGCGCCGGCTCCGCCATGGTTTCTTCCGGATCGCTGGACTGCGGCAGAATCACCAGGCGGATTTCCAGCTTGTACTTCTTCGCGAATTCATAATCGCGCTCATCGTGCGCCGGCACGCTCATGATCGCGCCCGTGCCGTAGTCCATCAAAATATAGTTCGCCACCCACACCGGCACCGCTTCTCCGTTATAGGGATTCTTAGCGTAGCGCCCGGTGAACACGCCATGCTTCTCGATAGCGCCGATATCTCCCGCTTCTTTCGCCCGGCGCTGCTCAGCGATCATCTCTTCCACTTGCGCGCGCAGTTCTGTGTTGCGCGCAACCATGTCGGCCACTATCGGATGCTCGGGCGCCAACTGCACCGACGTCGCGCCATAGATCGTGTCCACGCGCGTAGTGAACACCGTAATCGTCGATCCCGCCGGCCCCACCGTCCCGCCCAGATCGAAATCCACCAGCGTGCCTTCGCTGCGTCCAATCCAGTTCTGCTGCATGATGCGAACTTTTTCCGGCCACCCCTGCAGCTTCTCCAGATCGCGCAGCAACTCATCCGCGTACTTGGTGATTCGCAAGAACCATTGTTCCAGTTCGCGCTGCTCAACCGGAGTGTCCTCATGCCGCCAGCACATCCCGCCCACAACCTGCTCGTTCGCCAGCACCGTAGCGCACTCGGGACACCAGTTCACCTTGCTCTTCTTGCGATAGGCCAGGCCCGATTCGTAGAGCTTCAGAAAGAACCACTGATTCCAGCGGTAGTAATCCGGCAGGCAGGTCGTAACCTCGCGCGACCAGTCATAGGCGAACCCAAGGCGCTTCATCTGCACCTTCATGGCCGCGATATTCCCAAGCGTCCACTCCTTCGGCGGAGTGTTGTTCTTGATGGCCGCATTTTCCGCGGGCAGGCCGAAGGAATCCCATCCCATGGGATGAAGCACGTTGTAACCGTTCATCCACATGTAGCGGGCCAGGGCGTCGCCGATGGAATAATTGCGCACGTGTCCCATGTGCAGCGCGCCGGACGGGTAGGGAAGCATCTCGAGCACGTAAAACTTGGGCTGGGTCGAGTGAGCCTCGGCGGCATACAGCGTGGGATCGCTGTGCCAGCGCTCAGTCCACTTCTGCTCAATGCGCTGCGCATCGTAACGTTCTTCGCGCGCGGTGGCGATAGATTTGTCTTCCTGTGGCATAGAGGATGAGGATAGCCGCTTAATGCGTAATACTTGATTTTACAACGCCGGGCAGCCCTGGCCTCCGCAGGCACGCGCCGCGCCCGTCCAGCCGAACGGGGACGTCCATCTCGCCATTCTTGCTCGCTAGCTCTTGATGACGGGGAACGCCGCCGATCCTACTCGCGCAACGTGCTCCTCGGCGAACCGGGTGACGCGATCGAGCGCGGCCTGCAACTGCCGGTGAAACTCCGCCGTCTGCGCGTTCAATTCCGTACCGGCGGCTCCGGCGGGAACTCTTATCTTGGCGCTGAAGCGCACCAGAGCCTTCGAGAATGGTTTCGGGATCGTCAGCGCATCCCATGTGTTCAGCACCCAGGCATCGCTGAGCGCTACGTAGAACGCCGCCATCGGAAAGGCGCTGACGCGCGACAGCAGCACCGGGCCTGGCTTGGCGACGTATTTCGGGCCGCGCGGACCGTCAATCGAAAAGGCAACCAGATTGCCCTGTTCCAGCTGGCTTTTCAAGCCGAACAGCGCTTTCGCGCCACCGCGGCTGCTCGATCCTCGAACCGCGACGAAGCCAAGTCTTTCAATGGTCCGAGCCATGTATTCCCCGTCAAAGCTGCGGCTCGACATCACTGCGATCCCGGTCTTTCTCCATAACCAAGCGCTGGCAAATATTGCCCGGTGCCAGAAACAGTAGATCACCGGTTTTTCGTAAATCGCGTCCGGCGGGGAAGGCGGTTCTTCCCACGAGATTGAATAGCGGAGAGTCCGACCGATCAGTGAAATCGCCAGATAAGTTGCCCAGCTGATGAGCCACAAAAGAATCCTCTGCCACAGCGAGAATCGGCGGTTCTCGAAAAGCGCGGGCGGCTCAGGCGCAACTGCGGCCGAAGAAGAACTCACGCCGATATTGTAGCCGGGAAGGAGAAGTTTAACTGAAAGCTGAGGGCTGACAGCCGAGAGCGGGTTCGGCTACGCTTCCAGATAGGCCACGATCCACTCTTTCAGCCGTTGCCGCCGCTCGTCGGTAACGTCAAAGCGAATTCCGAAGCTCTTGTTCGGTTTCTTCCACGTGACGTGCCCGCGCACCCAGACGCGTGGCAGGGTCAGCAAAGAAAACGACACTTCCACCAGACTTCCCAGTTCGGGCACGTGATTGCTCTTGAGCGACATGCCCCCCGAGCTAATCTCCTGGCTGGTGGCGGTCACGCGGCCGCCGTCGGCGGTCACGATCGCAACCTCCGTCATCACCGGAATACGCACGTAGCGGCGAAATTCGTGCTGCACCAGCGTTCGCGTCGAACGCACCAGCTTCATCGCCGCTGAGCGCTCCAACGGTTCGTGAAACACCGCGTTGAGGCACAACTTTGAATAACGCATGGCATCCTGCGCCGTCCCGCCCAGGCCGTAAATGACGATCCGGCTGTTGGAAGCCGATCCCCGCGCCAGTTCGATGATGCTGCCGGCCGTTTCTTCCAGGGGCAAAACGCAGGCCTCGAACTTCTCCCGTTGCAGCCGGTCCGCGTGTTCGCGGGCGACCAAAACCGTTTCGATTCCAGACTGGCGGAAACACTCCGTTACCACCTGCGCAGACAACTCGGGCAGGTCAAAGAGCGCGACGCGCGCAGCGGTCTTTCTATGGACGGGGTGTGGGGTGAGAGCGGTACCGGTCGAAGTAGGCATGAGTTCCAGGGAATGAACTCCTCTAAAATGCCATTCTGACGGGAATTTCCCGGGTTGCATAGGTTTCGAAAGGGTCTAGCCCCTGCCCCAAAGGGCCATTACGGAAGTTGTACCTGAACCCGTTACTCCTGCTCCCTTCGTTTTCTCGGCGCAGCGGCTGCCGTTAGTGGAGACGGGGCTGCCCGCAGGCGGTTCTTCTCGGCGCCTCGGCGGTAGGATTCACTCAAACTGCTTCCGGAATCTCTCCAACTGGTCCTTCACTTCCGCGACCTCTCTCCGCAATGCAGCCACCTCTTCTTCCAACCGCGCGATGCGCTCCGCATCCGCCAGATTGCGGCCAACCGTTGCACCGGCCAGCGCTGGAACATCCGCTTCCACCACATCCCCGGCGAACAGATGCGCATATCGAGACTCTTTCGTTCCCGGCCGTCGTGGCAGCACTTTCGCCAGCGGCGGTTCGCGCTGCATCAGCTTCTGCAACGCCGCTTGCACGTCCTCCAGCGTTTCGAAGCGGTGCATGCGCTCGGCGCGTCCGCGCAGTTCGCCCGGCGTCTGCGGACCGCGCAGCAGCAGCACGCACAGTACCGCAATCTCCGCGCGCGTGAAGTTAAACACCTCCTGCAACCGCTGCTCGTATTTGGTTACGCGGCTGTCGGCGCCGCGTGCGGGTCCAGCCATGCGCTGCTCCGCGAGGCCTTCCAGCGCGTCGCGCACCGCATCTTCGTCCAACTGCATCGCCGGATCGCGATTCGACTTCTGGTTGCACGCATTCACCAGCGCGTTCAGCGACAGCGGATAGTACTCCGGCGTAGTGATATCCTTTTCGATCAGCGACCCCAGCACGCGGACTTCGTTTTCCGTCAGTTTGAATTGCATGGATTTCATCCATTGTACCGAGTCGCCAGAACAAAGGAGCGACGGGCGTCTCGCCCGTCCTTGCCGAGCAGGCTGCCGGGCGAGAGCCTGCCCTGAGCTTGTCGAAGGGACGCCCGGTTCTCCACCGGCTAGGCACGGTATACTCGATAGTTTGCCGGACGCATCCAACAGAACCAGTAGCCAGTAGCCAGTTTTGAAACGGGAGACAGTGTTCCCAGCCTACTAGACTGCGGGCTAAGGCAGAGGGCGGGTGGTTGCCGGACTGGCAACTGGGTACTGGCAACTGGCAACAACATTTCAAGGAGGATTCGTGAGGAAATACCTGGGAGTTTTGGCCGGCGTGGCGGCGCTGTGCGTGTTGTCGTGGGCGCAGGCCCCCACTACAACTCCACCTGCTGATCAAAGCCAAGCCCCGCCTACAGCCCCCGCGCCAACTCCGATTCCAACTCCAACTCCAACTCCAACTCCAACCGCCAACCCCGCGCGTGCGCCCCAGTTTCCGCGCGTCGAACTTTTTGGCGGCGGTTCCTACGCCGAGGCTGGACTCTTCAACGCCGGACACTGGGCGGGGTTGCACGGCTGGGACGCTTCTCTGGATTTGAACATCACCCGGTGGCTGGGGTTCGTGGCGGAAGGCGGCGAATACTTCGGAACGTCCAAGATTCCGACTGCTACGCCAGAGCCGTTCCCCAACTGCCCGAATGTCTTCTGCCCGGGCACTTCTCCGACTTTCAACGTGGAGACGCGCGAGTACAACATTCTCTTTGGCGCGCAATTCGCCCGCCGGAAATATGAGCGCTGGACGCCTATAGGCGAACTCCTGTTCGGACACCAGGGCACGCGAGGCAAGGCGACAGGAGGGGGAACTACCAACACGGAGGTCGGGACTGGCCGGGCGCTAGTGGCTGGCGGTGGCCTCGACTACAAAATAAGTCCACGTTTTGCGTTGCGGTTCAAAGCCGATTACTTGCAGACCAACTCTCAGTTCCCCACTTTTGCGAAGAAGAAGCAGGACAACTTCCGGTTCTCGGTGGGCATTGTCATCCGCAGTGTGCACAAAAAGAAGCGCACGCTAGAGGAAGAGACTCCGCCCGAACCGTAACCACGGAGCGTCACACGTTCGTGGAAAGTGGGCTTGCCAACGACTAACGACCATCGACTACCGGGCGAGAGCGAGACACGGGCAATGCGTTCGCAACCGGTGAGGATTCCGTCCGCGCGCCTGCCCGCAACTTACGGGCGGCGCAGCAAATCGCTCAGCGGCTTGGTCTTGGCCCGCAGTTCGTCGGCCAAGTCGCCGCCCTTCTCGACTACGTCCTCCAGGCGGCCTTTCGCTTCTTCCGTCCACTCGGAGGCGGTGTCCAGCGCATCGTCATAGGAGCGCCGCAGGTCCTTCCGCAGTTGTCGCCCCGTCTTCGGAGCGAGCAGCAGACCGAGGGCGGCGCCCACGCCAAGCCCGATCAGCAGAAAAGTAATTGCCGTGCCGACCGTACCCTCCGAACTCTCGTATTTCCCAATGCGCATATGAACCTCCTGACCAATCTCCATTCTAGACCGGAATAATGAATTGGTGATTTACGACTTGCAATTGGTAATTGAAAATCTGGCGATTCCCTATGTCTAAATTACCAATTACAAATTACCAATTACCAATTCCCCGCCGGTCCGGTTCCCAGAACCCTCTCCGCCTGTGTAAAATGAACTGTTAATTCCAAGTGCGGCGGAAGCCCCGGCGGCCTCCACCCCAGTAGGCCAAGAACGGGCCCGCCGGGAACCCCGGACCTGCCCCGCTGTCCAGATTCCTAGCAGAGCGAAGGAGATGTAAATCAGCAATGTCGATTCC
>Ga0074046_10005534_pt1 | contig 10085 bp, 8 predicted proteins | sample BogForMeECP23OM3_FD_94441 | JGI IMG/M metagenome (GOLD analysis project Ga0074046, IMG submission 94441) | Bog forest soil microbial communities from Calvert Island, British Columbia, Canada - Bog Forest MetaG ECP23OM3 | ecosystem: Environmental > Terrestrial > Soil > Wetlands ...
CGTGCAGTCTGCAGTCGTAGATCTTGTTCTTGCAGTCATCGGAATCTCCCTCTTGGTGCATCTTGGCTAGTGGGGAAAAGCAGGGTACACCACTGGAGTCCGGCTGGCATACGTTCCCCTTTTTATCCTGCCTTCGGCAATTGCCCTGCTGTCGCTGTCGGAAGGCATCCGCGTGACCGCACCCCTTGCCATCATTGCATTCGCAGCCCTGACGCTTGTCGTGGGGTTTGCGGAAGAGACCTGGTTCCGCGGCCTGATACTCACCACTCTTCTTCCGACAGGTACGATACGTGCGGTCATTATGAGCTCCTTTTTCTTTGCGGCACCTCACCTTCTCAATATGATCGGAGGCACATGGGATCCGGCCTTCACCGTTGTTGACAGTATCGCGGCATTCGGCCTCGGGATCACCTTTGCCGCAATTCGTTTACGGACGGGAAGTATCTGGCCCCTTGTCGGAATTCACGCCCTGTTTGATTTTACATCGCTTATTTCCCTGGGCGGGGTCAATGTCCCGGCGCAATCTCCCCGGGTTCTGCTCACGTCGGTGTTTATCGGCATTTTGTTTGTGGGATATGGCCTGTTCCTGCTCCGGAACGAAAGAAAGGGGGGAAATCGGTCACGAATGCCTATGCAGCGTGGCTGAACGGTTTAAATTCCGGCACCCCGGTCTTCTCTTTTAAACGTACGGGCCGAACGGGCCCGCCGGTCTGATATGCTGGGGATATACTGGACGGACACCCGGGAAAGTCCTCCCCCTCAGGAAAAATCCGAGCATCCACCACCAGCACGGGGACCTGCGACTGCGCCCGGCAAAAAAGGGGATCAGGGTTTTTTTATGAGGGCTTTTCCTGCAGTAAAGGCAGCGCCCGCGACACGGCCCAGCTTCCGGTACGAGCGGCCGGCAAGCACCAGCGGGTCGATCTTTTTGGGATCGGGAACCTTATCCGTCAGGCAGTCCTTGTCCACGTAATATTCGATAACGTCGCCGATGAATACATCGTTGTTGGGCAGCTCTACGGTCTTTGCCACTTTGCAGAGCGCATTTACCGGGCATTCGCGGATCATCGGGGCATGCTTCTTCTTCCCGTAGAATGCAGAAAAGACCACGGACTTGTCGGCATCGCGTCCCGAGACCAGGCCGCAGTAATCAGTCTTTTTGATGAGACCTGCGGAGGGCACATTGATACTGAAGTACCCGGACTTTCTGATACCGGCATTCGTGTAGTGACCCTTCATGGACGAGATATAGACAACCGGCGGCTGGATGGACATGACGCCGTATGCGCCGATGGTCAGGTAGTTCTCCTTTCCGTCGACAATCGCGCCGGCAATCACGATCGGGAGTGGCGCGGCGGGAGCCTGGTTTTGCAGCTGGATTTTTTCCATAATTAACCTCGTGTAGACGGGTAAGATCCGGAAACCACCGGTGTCCGGGCCCGGCCGCTTCAACTCTGGTACCCTGAGGTACGATGCGGCATATACCGGTACCGGAAGGAAGGTAAAGATTTTTTGGATTCGCACCCGGCAGGAGAGGTGCCGGACCGTTCAGGCTCCTGCCGGGATTTTCCCCCGGGCCCGGTGCCAGGCGAACAGGCTCCTGACGATAAATCCCAGAACTATAACCGGCACAGCCGCAGCGCCCGCGATCGTTACCCATTCTGTGGCGGTGAGCGGCACCGTGCCGAAGACCGCTCCACCATATTGGATGATGAGGATTTGTATGAACACGATCCCACCCATGACTAAAAAGAAGACCGGGTTGCCAGAAAAAAACGCCGGCATTTTCCCATCCATCGCCCTGCAGTTGAAGCCGTTCACCACGGCGGCGATGATAAAGGCGGCAAAGAATACCGAGGCGACTCCCGCTTCCGTCTGTCCACCCATAAAACCGGTACCGAGCTGGAGGAGACCGCCCATGACAAGAAGGGCCCCGGTGACCGCGATCGAGACCGCCATAAACGGCGTGATGATCCCGGCGTCACGCGGGACTGGCGGCCGGTCAAGCAGCCCGGGATGCGGTGCCTCCGAACAGAGTGCAAAGGCGGCGAGCGTGTCCATGATGATGTTTACCCAGAGGATCTCAATAATGGTAAACGGCTCCGGGTACCCGAGAAGGGGTGCAGCAAGGACGAGGATGCAGATGCTGAAGTTGATGGTGAGCTGGAAGATGAGGAAACGCTGGATATTCTCGTACAGCGACCGGCCCCACCATACTGCGCTCGTGATCGAGGCAAAGGCGTCGTCGAGCAGGATAATGTCGCCTGCCTCACGGGCCACGTCAGTGCCGGTGACACCCATCGCGAGCCCGACATCCGCACGCCGGAGCGCCGGGGCATCGTTTGTCCCGTCGCCAGTCACGGCCACGACTGCGCCGGTCTTCTGGAGCACCTCTACGAGCAGGAGCTTGTCCATGGGTTCGGCGCGGGCCATCACGTCGAGGTTTTGTGCGGCTGCAGCCTGCTCCCCTGCCGGGAGATCACGGAACTCTTTTCCGCTCATCACGGTCCCACCCGTGAGAATGCCAGCCTCGCGGGCCACTGCCACTGCCGTTGCCGGGTTGTCACCGGTGACCATCTGCACCCTGATGCCGGCGTTCTGGCAGCGTGCGACAGACTGCGCAATACCGTCCCGCAGGGGATCGCGGATGCCGACGTACCCGTCCCAGCAAAGATTGGTCTCATCCTCATCGTCCCCGTTGATCTCCCGGTGGGCAAACGCGAGTGTCCGCATCGCCCGGGAAGCAAATGCATCAACCCCGTGGAGATCGGGCGCCGGCGTGCAGAGGCCGGCGAGGATCTCCGGGGCGCCTTTGACGAGCAGGAACCACCGGCCAGAGAGAGCCACCACGGTCGACATGCGCTTGCGCTTCCCATCAAAGAGATGCTGCCGGGCCGCCGGGTGCTGCTCCCGCAGCAACCGGTAGTCGATCGCGTGGGACTGCAGCCACCGGAGGAGGGCCCCTTCGGTGGAGTTCCCGATCACTCTTGTCCTGCCGTCCTCCCGCTTTTCAAGGTGCGTGGTCCCGTTCACCGCAGCGTTGAGCGCAATCCATTCCGCCACACGTGCCGGCACCGGTCCCGGTACGGCAGGGGCAGCGACCGAGGCCCCGGCCACCTCCATCTGGTTTTTCGTGAGTGTCCCGGTCTTGTCGGTGCAGATGGTAGTCGCCGATCCGATGGTTTCACAGGCGACGAGGCGCCTGACAAGACAGTTGGCCCGGGTCATCTTGCGCATGGCAAGGGAGAGGGAGAGCGCGACGCTCATCGGCAGGCCCTCGGGCACGGCCGCAACGACTACCACGACCGCGAGCATGAAATACCGGAGCAGGCGGTCTGCGGTGGCAATATCAAATCCTGTCAGCTCGCCGACGAGGATGCCCCGGATGACCAGTGTGCTGCAGATGATGATTGCCATGGCGTAGCCGAATGCCGAGATGAGCCCGGCAAGACGGTCGAGCTTGGATTCAAGCGGGGTCTTTGTGGCATGATCGATCCCGAGCGCTGCGGCGATCCTGCCCATCCCGGTTGCGTCACCGACTGCGGCAGCGATCATCCGCCCTTTTCCTTCGGTTACAAAACTTCCCCGGAGAACGTTCTCACCGGTCTCCTTATGAGCTGGCTCGCTTTCGCCGGTGAAGGCAGATTCGTCGCAGGAAAAACCATCCGCTGCCAGCAGCCAGCCATCGGCCGGAATCGCGTCGCCTGCTTCAAGGAGGATAAGGTCGCCGGCGACAATCTCCCGCGAGGGAACCATGGTAGGGCGTGAGTCCCGGATCACCCTGACCGCCATATCGTCGCGCCGTTCGTTGAGGACTTCGAACTCCCGGCTGCTCCGGTACTCGTTGAAGAACGAGATCCCGGTGGCAAGCAGGATCGCGGCCAGGATCGCGAGGGTATCGAACAACCCGCTCCCTTCAGGGATTGCGACAATTGCAGAGACCACGACTGCAAAAAGGAGGATCCTGATGATGGGGCTGTCGAAATTTTTCAGGTACTGTTTCCAGAGCGGCGCCCGTTCCGGTGGCGTCAGTACATTCGTACCATACCGCTTCCGGCTCTCTCCTGCATTCAGGGACGAGAGCCCGTTCTCCCCGGCAAATTCCCTGATCTTGTCAAGCGCGAGCATGTCTCATGTCCCGGCCAGGGATACTGTTTTCCTGGATGCAAGTGACGTATTGGCGTCTGGGAAAGATAACACCATATTATTGTATTCTGTGCTGACCTGACGGATTTTGCCCATTGACCCCGCGGGCAATTTTCCGGTGCGATCCTGTACGCAGGGAGGAAGTTCAGTATCCCGTAGCGTAATACCAGCCGTTTTCGTTGTGGATATGCACCGGCACCGAGAAGAGCCGGCTGATGTTGTAATCGGTCAGCATGGCTGGTTTTTCCCCATCCCTGCAGGCCTGGCCATCCTTCATCAGAACAACCCGCGAGATCTCCGGGATGATATCATGGAGGTGGTGCGTCACGAGGATGATGCCGGTCCCTGACTGCGCGATCGTCCGCAGGGTTCTCCGGAACGTATAGAGCGCGGAAAGGTCAAGGCTGTTCGTGGGCTCGTCAAGGATAAGCGTGGCCGGATCGAACACGAGCGCCCTCCCGATCAGGAAACGCCGCGCCTCTCCCGACGACATCTCGTTCATGAGCCGGTCTTTCAGCCGTTCGATCCCGAGGAACCGGATGATATGAGCGGCCTTTTCTTCCATCGCCGGGGTGATCTCCCGGTTAAACAGGCCGATGCTCGAAAAAAAACCGGAGAGGATCACCTCCTTCCCGGTGATGCCCCGGATGAAAGTGTACTGGAGATCGTTTGACACGATCCCGAGATGCGACCGGAGATCGAAGATGTCCCAGTCATCTTTGCCCCGGAACCGGAACGTCACGGGCCCTCGGGAAAGAACCGGGTAATACTCGCGGGTGATAGTTTTTACAAGCGATGATTTCCCCGCGCCGTTGGGACCCAGGATAGCTACGTTCTCGCCTTCGCCAATCGATAGGGTGACAGCATCGAGCACTTTCTTATCGCCCCGGATCACGGAGACGTTTTTAAATTCGACAAGCGGGGGCAGGTTTTTCAGGTCAGGCGCAGGGTGTGCAGGCATGGGTTCGAAGAGTCCGTACAGAGTATTTCCCTTTACCGGCTGATATCCGTTTTCTTGTCGACAGCACCCCGTCACAGGGCAGTTTTTTCCTGTCTGTGGCATGTCATCAAAAGGACTATCTGGAGAGGGTCGGATAAGCGTACCATATGCCAGACAATACCCTGTCACCCGCTGGCGCCGGGCAGGAGTTCATGGAGCAGACGAAATACCGGAACCTGAAACGGTCGGACCAGGAAAAAGGTCTTGCCCAGCCGCTGCTTGAACTCCCGCCGGCGCCCGGCCTGCCGGTCATGGACCTCCCGAAACCCGCAACGCTTGCAATCCCACCCTTGGATCTCCGCATGGCAATCGAGCGCCGGCACAGCGTCCGGTCGTATGCAAAAAAGCCGCTCTCCGTTGACGAACTCTCGTTCCTGCTCTGGTGCACGCAGGGTGTAAAGAGCGAACACGGCACCCATGCCACCTTCCGCACCGTCCCCTCGGCCGGGGCGCGCCATGCATTCGAGACATACCTGCTCGTAAACGATGTGGACGGCCTCGCACCGGGGCTGTACCGTTACCTTGCCCTCACCCACCGGCTCTGTCAGGTCACAACCACCCCTACGCTCCACATCGACATCGCCCGTGCCTGTTTCGACCAGGACTTTATTATGAGGTGCGGCGTTGCATTCCTCTGGACGGCCGTCCTGTACCGGATGACGTGGCGGTATGGCGAGCGCGGGTACCGGGACCTGCACCTTGATGCCGGCCACGTCTGCCAGAACCTTTACCTCGCCGCAGAGGCGATCAGCTGCGGGGTCTGCGCCATCGCCGCATTCGATGACGACGCGATGGCAGAAATTCTGGGGATTGATGGGAAAGAGCAGTTTTTGATCTACCTTGCAACGGTCGGGAAGTGCGAAACAGGGCCGTGACTGAACGCGTACTCCGGGGGGTTAGAGCATCTCCTTACGGATCACGTTTTTGCGAATTGGGGCTCCGTTGAAAACCTTTTTATAAAAGACGAGGCTCCCCCTCTTGCGCCACCAGTCCCCGAGGGTGACGGGACGTAGCGTGATGCCCGGATATTACCTGTACAGAAAATCTCTACACTTTTGTGTACAGGCAATCCATCGCTATCGCAAACGGGGGATACCAGAGCGGCAGGAACGAAGGCCTAAATGCCGGAGCCCCCAGGAGCGTCACGATAAGGAATTAAATGAGTTCTACAGAGCCGAATTTTTGGCCGGGGGAACATTACGCAGCACGGTTCACCGCAATCGTATACCGGTGCCCGCCCGGCGTACACTCCCCGGAAAGTGAACCGCCGGCCCGCTCGCAGAGCCTGAGGAAAAATCCCCGGACCGTACTGGCAGGCCCGCCGCCATTTTTCCCGCCCGTCCCGGTGATCGTTACGGTAGCACAGGCCTGATCCGTTGTTACCCCCAGGGCAAGTTCTTCCGCGCCGGTACCCACGAGGTCTTCAAGGATGTAGGTGAGCAGGTCTGAAAACAGGTCCCGGTCGATGAGTACGCAGGGATCGTCGGTTCCCCGTGCAAACGAAACACGGATACCGTCGAGAAGCGGACGGGTGCCGATCCGGGCGAGCAGCAGTCGGGAAAAGGCGGCCTCGTCATCGGTGGAGGCAAGGATATCGTCATCTGAACATGACGGGCCCGAGAGACCGATGATCACCGACTCTATGACCGTGCAGAGTGCGCAGGCCTCGCGCTCCCTGGGCGGGGTGAACCCGCGCAGCATCGTGGAATAGGAAGAGAGCAGCCGTCCTGCGCGGGTCACGAGCGACACATCGATAATCCTGGCCACTTTGTCCTTCATAAACGACCGTTCCAGTTTCCCGATCACCTGCCCGGCCTTGAGCGCAAGGTGGATCGAGACATGGTCCTGTGCATGATGGGCCGCGGCAAATTCCCGGAAACTTTCCAGCAGCCCGTCGAGTACATCGCCGTCCATCAGGGTACCGGCCTGCACAGCCATATCCGTTTCACCCAGTTCGTCCATCACATGCGCCACGTAATAGAGACGCCCGGCAAGGATGGTGAAGAGTTCGTTGATCTCCTCCATGCAGTCTTCGGCAAACCGGGCGGTTTCTTCTGCCCTGTGACGATTGAGTTCCGCAATGTCCGTGAGTGCGCGTGCATCCGCGAGGACTCCTTCAAGCATCGTGCACGCGTGGTTTACCGTGATGATCCTGCCGTGCCCGGGGCAGACGATGTCAATTGTCCCACTCTTAAACATGGCAAGCATGCCTTCCAGCGACCGGATCAGGTCATCCTGATCCCACCCGCACAGCCCGGCGATCCCCGGGTTTGCGGCAAAGAGCAGGTCACCGATAAAGAGCGTGCGGCCCACCCGGATACAGCAGCTGTCCGGGCTGTGGCCGGGCGTGTGGTACAGCTCGATGCGGTGCCCTGAAGAAAACAGGAGACATTCGCGATCGATATATATCCCGGGTTCCGGGCTGAACCGGTCGCGGACACAGGATATCGTCACCTTGTGCGGGAGCCGGATTTCCTTAGTCCGGATTGTATCGCAACATTTACTGTCACCAAAGAGGTGGACGCCTACCGGCATGGCGGCAAACTCCCGCCCGAGAACTTCGCCCTGGGTAAGATTCGGATCGCGCCGTTCGATCGCCATCGCACCGGCATCGTGAACGGCAAGGATACTGTGTTCCGGATCGAAAAGGGCCGGGCATGCCTGCATCCCGATAAAATGATCCACGTGGGCATGAGTCAGCATCACCATGAGCGGCAGGCCGGTATCGTCACGACACCGTGTTACTGCTGTTGCAAGTATCTCCGCCTGAGACAACAGCCCGCCGGGATCTACAAGGAGCAGGAGGTCCGGTGTCTGGATCAGGTACGAGTTGGACGAGATCACATCGGCCTTGCGTATCTCCGCAAAAATCCGAGTATCCGCTGCTCCCGGGACGGTCTGCCAGGTCCGGGGCGTCAGCAGCTCGCCGCCGTTACCAGGCAGCAAGCGCTTCATCCTGGGATGCATAGATGGAAAAAATAGAGGTGAACCCGGCAAGTTTCATGACCTTGTGCACTTCGGGTGAAAGGCGACAGAGCGCATACCGGTCGCCATCGTTACGCAGTTTCTTTGCCGTCGCAAGCAGGACCCGCAGGCCACCGCTGGAGATATAGGTTACACCGCCAAAATCGAGGAGAAGTCTCCGGTTCCCTTCGGCAATGCGGCTGTTGATGGCCGATTCGAGATCCCCGGCCGTTGTGGTATCAACCCGTCCGTTCACGGCAAGCACCGTTGCCCCGCCATGCATCGTGGTTGTAATATCCATGGTTATTCCTCAAATAGCCATCCGTATCAGTTACTTTATAAATATCATCCCTGTGCCGAGATAATCCTTCTCCTTTTCCCGCTTACTGACTTATTTATGTACGTGCGTGTGCAAACCATAGCTGGAGTGTTTTCTGATGGCCACTCTGATCCGGATACCGCGTTCCCCCTTCATACGCCCGTCATGGAGGGCTGGTGCATCTGCCGGCTTTCCGGCCCGGGGCCCTGACAGGATGGTCCGGGTGCGGGGTGAACCAGCGGCATCTTTTCAGGTTTGCGGAGCGTGATTATGACCGGGTCTGCCAGTCTTGCTATTCCCGCCCTTCTTGATGAGGTCCCGGGAATCTCCGTTGAACTGGAGCGGTGCATGAGGTCGTCGGGTTTTTCCGATGAACAGATCCTCGATCTCCAGCTTGCCGTGGAGGAAGCAATCACCAATATTATCGTGCACGGCTATGCCGGTACCGCGGGCACCATTGTGATCCACTGCCGGGCAGGGGCGGATGAGGTGATCGTCGAGATTTTTGATGATGCGCCGGCATTTGACCCGCTCCAGGTACCGGCGCCGGATATTTCCGCAGATCTCGATGACCGGGAAATCGGGGGTCTTGGCATCTTTCTCGCCCGGCAGGTGACCGACGCGGTAACGTACCGGTACAAAGACGGGCAAAATATCCTTACATTAACGAAAAAAAAGCAAAAATGCAGGGCCTGAAACTATTGTTCAGGGTTCCCGGATGATATCCTGAACATAGGCCACACCAATCTTTGCCCGACGGAGCCGGGTGCTGTCCAGCAGGTGGCGCATATCCACAAACGTGGCATCGCTCACGATCTTTTTTACCCGTGAGTTCAGATCGAGCGAGGCGTCGTAGGGTACCCCCCGGAACACCACGCCATGGTTGTGGAGGGACATTGCCTTTGAGCCACCCTTGTTTGCCGGGTTTGCATAGTACAGGGCATCGAGGTTCTCCTGCCGGTAGCCTGAAAGATCGTGCGCAAGGTCGATCCCGATCCCAAAGCTCACCAGCGTGTCCCCCTTGTAGGACATGCTGGTATCAGAAGACATCCACGTGGCGGACTGCGCAGGATCCATGATTGTCGCGCCGCTGGGCAGTCCTGCACCGGCAACCGGCGCCTTTTTGATGCCTGAACTGGCGAGACCGGCGATCACACCCCAGATGGCGACCGCGACCACCCCCTTGTAACTCCTCACGCGGTTCGTGGCGCCCGAGAAGATCATGCGGTAGATATCTGCAATGCTGATCCCCTCGGGGTTCCCGGTATCGAGGGTCAGGTACTCGTTGAACGGCCCGTCCAGCGTGACATTAAAGCCCGTGTAGACCGGCAGATCGGTTTTTGCGTCAAGCGGGGTCAAGAAGTCCGGCGTGTTGTTCCCGTCAGTCGGCAGCCAGACCATGGAGCCGTACAGGGTGATCATCTCGCCCAGGAGCGGCATTGCCTCTTTTTTGTCGGCCCCGAGCGCGCCAAGGCCGAGCGAGTACGTGATCTCGGAGAATTTTTTTGTCCTGATATCCGATTCCGTCAGTTGTGCCCGCAGGATCTTGTGGAGATCGCCCGTGACCCGGAGAACCGGTGGGCTGGTCATCCAGCCCGGATCAATCGTCAGCGTGACGCCGTCCGCTTCGATCTTCTTATAGAATATTTCGTTAAA
>Ga0074046_10005535_pt1 | contig 10084 bp, 9 predicted proteins | sample BogForMeECP23OM3_FD_94441 | JGI IMG/M metagenome (GOLD analysis project Ga0074046, IMG submission 94441) | Bog forest soil microbial communities from Calvert Island, British Columbia, Canada - Bog Forest MetaG ECP23OM3 | ecosystem: Environmental > Terrestrial > Soil > Wetlands ...
CCAGATTTGAGGCATGATTCCCACTTTCCTCCGAGACTCATTAAAGTTGTCCAACCACTCAACGGTGTAATCGGGGTGAGCCCCGTCCAACTCTTCGAGCTGCCGATGAATGTTGAGCAGCTTTAGTTCTGTCTCCTTGATAAAGGTTCTCTTCCTCTCCAACTCCTCTCTGAGGTTGAGTTCTACCACCCTCTTCATTGTGTAAAAGTTGAGGGTGGTAGGATCACCGTCGATGGGCTTCTCATCGCGAAGTGTCTGGATCCTCTCCTCAAGCTCTGCACGCTTGGCCTCGTCTCCCTCCAGCTTTTCCATGGTGGTCATATTCTTCATATCCTCAATCACCAGTTCAGGTTTACCCTCTTCAACCCCCTGCATCTTTACATTGAGACGTTTCTGACAAAAACTATCATCCACAGTAATGGGACACCAGTACCCAACTTGAGCCACGTAGTTTTTGTCCACTGAGTTGATGTCCTTGATGTGCTGAGCCACCTCTCTTATTAAGAGGTTCTCTCCCCCAGCCACCATATTCACCTTTACCAACCCATACACTGGCGCGCCAGACTTGGTCTTGTGAGGTTCTTGTAATAATCTCAAAGAGATTGAACAGTAAGTCTGTCCCGGCACAGGGCGGTTGATATCACTTCTGATCACACGGGGGTACTTGATCAGATCCTGGACTGCTGTCTTCTTCTCCTCCTCAGTTAAAGATCGGTACAATGGGTCGTAGATGGGCTTATCCTTTTCTTCCATTTAGTCGATGGGTAATGTTATTAACTTGAGTTTATTCTTGATAACGTTATCAAGAATGTTTAGGACAAAAGTGGAGAAAGCTCCACTTTCGTCCGTCCTACCGAGGGAAGTTTCTTTGGAACTTCCCTCGGTAATGTTTGGGGAAATGTCTCGGAAAACGCTTTCTCAAACGTCACACCACATCTTAGTAATGCATCATCTCGTGATGACCTCCACCTCCGTACAACCACATTCCAAGACAGAATAAAACCGCTACACCAGAGATACCAAAAAGAACAGCACTAGCAGTGCTGTATTTGGAGGCTTTGTCGATGTCAGCTTTTTTGGCCTCTTGTGCCGCCATAGCAGAAAGCACCATCCCTGCAAAGGATACAAGGACTACTCCTCCCAAAATAATTTTGCACATCATCATGTTGTTTTCGTCTGCCTGGAAAAAAATTATGGCAAAAATCGCTGTGCTCGGGCGCGACTAACTCCGGTATCGGATTTTATCCAACCCTTCGTTAGAGACGGTTATAAATGGAGAAGGGTGAGGATGGCGGAGAGTCGCCTTCAGTCGACAATTTCCTGACATGGTACCCTGATCTCCAGAGTCCAGAGTTCTCTGAATTTGTGGTGTCATCAAGAGAGTTTGCCGAGTTTAATGTTCCCCAGTACGAGACACCCCCCAAGAAAGGAGAACTCCTCACTCACCAAAAACTTATTGGAAGGTTTTTGTCACCCAACACCCCCTACACGGGACTGCTACTGTTCGTTAAAGTTGGTGGAGGTAAAACCTGTGCCAGCGTCACAGTAGCAGAGCAGTTTAAAACCTCGATGGTGGAGGGACGCATCAGAGGTAGACCCTTGATTTTGGTCAAGAACGACGCGCTGATGAAGGTGTTTATCTGGCATATCTACGCAGTGTGTACCTCTGGCTTGTACGGTACTTTGTTGGTTGAGGAGTGGAGGAAACTGGGTTTAGACAAACACAAAATCGAGGCCCGTCTGCACAAAAAGGTGAGAAAAACCTATGAGATCGACACTTATGGCAAGTTCCTCAACCAACTGGCCAAAAAACCAAACGAGTGGATAGCGTTGGAGTACTCCAACCGAGTGATCATCTGCGACGAGATTCACAAGATCCGCGAACATGGAGACACTTTGGACAACTACACTGAGTTGATACGACTCTTCACCAATATCAAGAATAGCAGAATTATGCTGATGACCGGTACACCCATCTGGGAACAACCGTGGGAGGTGTCCTCTATCTTTAATCTGATGTTGCCGGAGGAAAAGAGGCTACCCTCGGGCAATGATTTTATGAAAAGATACTTTGATCGAAATGATCGTCTGATCAAAGAACAAGAGCTAGTGGAGGCGTGGAGAGGCAAGGTCTCATACCTCAAAGCACCACTAGGAGACACCAAAAGGATAGTGGAGGGTCAGACCAAACCTTGGTTTAAAAAGATCAAGGTGTATCCATCCCAGATGTCACCTTACCAAGCTTTTGTAGCTAATGCAGCAGAAACCGACGAACAGATCATCAAGGCCAAGACCAAGGGAAAGAAGGAGATAAAGGAGAAGAAGGTGGCAGGCGGTTCCTTCTTGAGGCAAGCCAGGGATGCGATGAACTTTGTCTACCCAGAGACTGATGGAATTAAATCTTACGGGAAGGAGGCGTTTGAGAAGTACGTAAAGGTGAAACACACCACAAGACCTGCACTCAAGGGTAAAGCAGGAGCGACGGCCAAAGAAAAGAGGTATGTACTTACACAAGAGTTTAAGAATGCCTTAAAACCAAAGAATACAGAGGACCCGATCAGTGACCTGGCACAGTTCTCCTGCAAGACAGCTACAATCTTGAGATTACTCCTCACCAACCCAAAAGAGTCTGCCTTTATTTATTGTGAACAAGTCACTGGAGGAGGCGCCATCCTCCTTGGTTTGGTGTTGAGTTTGTACGGATTTGACAAAGTCACACAGGGATTTACAATCGGGCCAAACACACCTAAAAGGAAACGGTACGTGATCTTTACCGATGATGACTCAACCATATCACCGAGCAGATACCCCATAACAGTTGCCGGTATCATAGATACTTTTAACAACCCTCTCAACCGCTTTGGCGAGTACATCCAGGTGATTATAGGAAGCGAAGTGGTATCAGAAGGATACACCTTTAAGAACGTTAGACAGACTCACCTGTTTATGCCACACTGGAATCAGTCGAGTCAAGAGCAGGCATTTGGTAGAACGCTGCGCTACGGTTCTCATGACGCGTTTAATAACCCAGAGGAGAGATATGTCAAGTACTACTCCCACGCAGCTGTATACTCAAGAACCAGTTCGGAGGATTTGTCAACTGATCTGCTAGTGTATAGATCCATGGAATCCAAAGAGATGAAGAATGCTCAGCTATACAGAGTGTTGAAGATCATTGCTTTTGACTGCGCGTTGACTTATCGCCGTAATGTGACCCCCCAAGATGAAGACGGCTCCAGAGACTGCGATTATGAGCAGTGCAACTATCAGTGTCTCGACTTGATTCCCAACACCTCGGAACGGATTTGGTCTTATGACTACCCCATCACTGACTGGACCAACTACAACATCCTCTATTACTATGACAACATCATCCCGTTGGTGGAAGACCTGAGAAAGGTGTTTAGGGTGAAACCGGTGCTGACGTTGACTCAACTGCAGATGGTGTTGTCATATAAACACCCTGGTCTTAATCTACACTCCCTAACCAACGTTTTGGACGTGGTGATGAACGCTCAGATCTCTATACCAGATTACCTGGGATTTGGGTGTGTGTTGAATGAGGACCACGGCAACTACTTTTTGGATGAGTACCGGGACCACCGAAGAGATACTCTTCACCAAACCTCTGCCTATGCTTTATCCACCTACACTTACAACCCAATTCTGTTGAGCACAGAGTCGTTTGCCGGAATAGTTGAATACATCACTCTAGCTGCGGGAGACCTCGGGGAGTCGCGGTTATGCAGGTATCTACGAGCTCCGACCTCAGCTGAGTTGTATAAGCTACCATATGCAGAGAAGGTGCTGTTAATAGAGCAAGCCTACGTCCACCAACACGATCACCCATCGCAACCCGTTCCCAAAGGGTTTTCTCTAGCTCTTGACTCAGCCAAGACATCAATCTATAGTTTGGCCAATGGTAAAGTTATTCATGTGATGTACCTCGATGAGTACACAGGTCAGTCCTACAACACCGTGGTAAAAAAGTATGAGGCCAAGGGTCAGACCAGAGTGTTTGTTCCATCCCCGAATGAGGGAGTGACTAGTTTCTGGGTTAATGAAGCTAATTTTGTATTGGAGAAGAGTTACATTGAACAGACCAAAAAGCTCAAAACTACTCAGATGGATGACCTGTTGGACAATGAGTATCACACATATGGGACCATCGGTCAAGACGGAAAGTTTAGAATCCGTATCACCAAGAAAGGTAAGGGAGAGACCAGAGGTAAAGTGTGTAGTAGTCACAAACCATCAGAAGTGTACGAGGTGTACAAAAATCTTGGGTATTGGCCAGAGAAGAAACGGCAGTATGAGGGTATGACAAAACCTCAACTCCTCAAAGTAATCCGAGGAGCCAAAAAGTTTAGCAAGATTAAAGCAGTGGCCAAGGAGGATACGTTGTCTCAAGACGACCTAGTCGGGTTGGCGAGTTACGTCACCTCCAAGCTCAAGGGGTATGATCTTTGTTTTGCTCTCCAACTCAAGATGGCTGAACTGGGCATCCTCTTTACCGTGGATGGTACCCCCATCGGACCAGAAGAGATCAGAACCTTAAACCTGGTTGAGGAGGAGAAGGCCAAGTCCGGTGTCCTTAAAAAGTCAAGGTCTGGTGTGGTTAAGAAAAAGGGTAAGTAAAATACCCTACTTCGATGCAGACCTCACCAGAGTTTTTTTCAGGGGTGAACATCCTCTCCAAGCAACCCACCGTACTGCTGTTCTATATGGATGGGTGTGGCCACTGTCAACATCTCAAACCAACCTGGAACAGGTTTGCACATGACTCACCAATTCCAGCAATCTCGTTCAACATTGGTATCGCACCCAAACAACTCAAGGATCGCCTGACCGCTCACCTCGTACATGGTGTTCCCACGATAGTTTTGTACCTTGATGGGAAACCATACCTCACGTATGAAGGTGGACGCACCTATGAGGGTCTGATGCAGTTTGCCAATGGAAGGGCCAACGTCAGAAGTAACTTTGAGAAGGTGGGTAAGTGACATCGGACACCCAAACCAACACGGGACACCTTTCCTATCTTTATAAATAGGAAACTTTACCAAGTCTGGCCTGGTCCTTTGACCAGTACACCATAAATGGAGGATATTGAAAAATTGATCTTTCTAATGGAAAGTGATGAGTACACCAATGATCACCAGGCACTCTCAACTGAGGATGCACAAGACGTTGCATTCTTCAAAGAGTCAATAAAACAAGAGGTTGAGGAGACCACTAAGAACGCTCAACACGAGAAGAGTAAGGAGGAGGAACGTACATTATCCAAGCAGGCCAGGAGGATGAGGCGTGGGACCAGGTCTCTGAGAGTCAGACAAAAGTTTGCTGACAAACAGATTTCACAGAAAAACAGTTTGTTACAACTCCGAGAAAAGATTAAAATGACAGAACAACTCGACAACACTAGGTGCTTAAAGGAAGGAACAACGTAGGGAACAACGTAGGGAACAACGTAGGGAACAACGTAGATAAAACGTTTTAGGAAACACACCACCCATACTAAATGTATGGTAAATCCAAGCCTGGTCCCAAGAAAAAGACTACTCCTCCCACAAAGACATACACTGAACGGAGAGGAAACTTCTTCTGGGGTCCAGCGTATTGGAAAACGATACACACAGCCTGTGCCTCTTACCGACCAGACAATAGAGAATCATTTCTGTTGTGGATCTACTCCTTCCCTGATCAGATTCCCTGTGGCATCTGCTCCGCACACATGGTGAAAAACCTCAAGACATTCCCTCCAGATGACTGGACCGGTTCAAGGGACACCCTATTTATTTGGAGTTACCGTTTTCATGATATAGTGAACAGGTCAAAAGATCCTCCCGGAGTGTCACCACCCTTTGGGCAGGTAAAAAAGTTTTACTATGAGAGTATCTTTAGCTGTGCCAAGTGTGCCGCATCAGAGGAGTAACTAATGGTTTAGGACGAAAGTGGAGCTTGCTCCACTTTCGTCCGTCCTAGAAAAGATTGTGCTAACACAATCTTTTCTAATGTTTCGTTTGTAGTAAACGAAACTAATAAGTATTGATACGTTACTCCGATCCAAGCTCTCTAAACGTCAAGGCGATCCTTCCATCTATGCATCTGGTTCTCTTTGGGATGGAGTGCACCCACAACTCCTGAGTCCTACCAGACATAAAACATAGATCGCCTGAGTGTAGAGGTACCTTTAGGGTTTTTCCCTTTCGGTTTTTTCTCTTGAAAAGAATGTCTCGTGTAGCACCCAAACTGATCGTAACGACAAAGTGCTCAGGAGCAGTTGTCTCTTTATCGGAATGCACTCCTATCACATCGTTCCCGTTTCTGTAGTAGTTGATCAAACAGGAGTTGGATGCAAACCCAATCTCATCCTCTATCTTGTTGCGAATCTTTTTGATGGGCTTGATCCATTGTTTCACCTCTCTAGCTGTACCAGTGTACTTGTGCATCAGACCATCGTTTCCCATTGGGTACGTGAGGCGCGGTTCCAAAAACTCCTTCCCATAAATCTTGAGGGTCTGTTGGTCCCACTCCAACTCCTTCACTAGACGTTGATATATTTTGTTGGCCTTGGCCTGATCAAGCCATCCTCTCATCACAGATACAGTACAACCATCCTCATCGACTATTTTTTCTGTGTTTGATTCCATTATAGTGTTAAGGACTAAGGGTATAAAGGTGACTCAATTTTTTTACAAATGGACCGTCTCGACTTTAAGCTGATGGTTCACATCGCTGTGGAGAGTTTGGTGGTGGCAGGTCTGGCCTACTGGTTTCATAGACAAAACCTAGCGTTGATGACCAAGGTGGAGGAGTTGTCGAGGGAAGTAGCGATACATAGCCAGCTAATACAACAGATCATCACTAGAATAGGTGGACACCAGGAGTCTGAAAATCGACGCCTACCAGGAAAAAGTCGCGGACACCAAAAACCCAACCGTTCTGGTCGGACTCAGGTCACTCCCGTTGATGAAGAGGATGACGATCCAGAGGGAGACACTCCCGATTCTCAGGATGACGATGAACTGACAAGAGAGTTGAATGAGGTGGAGAAGAGGAGAACGGATCGAACCAAAAACATGGAAAAAAAACAGGACTAAACTCACCATCTGATGAGAGTTGGTTGGTAGTCAACCCCTATTGCCCCTTCGGCGAACTAAACTCTGGTCTGTTTGGTAACCTACCTGCCTCTCCTCAAGTTGGTGAGTTTGAGGGATTTATCAGAGAGGGGGTACAGCATGTCTTATCGTCTAATTGGGAAGAGGCATTCTCATCTTTGGATAAGAGTATTGAGGCAATCTTTGCTACCCCCACTATGGCAAACCAGCTCCCTATTAAACAACTCCTCAAACAGATGGTGGACGTTGGATCAAAGGTGTCCATGATGACTGAGGAGGAGTTTGTTGCGATAGGTGTAGTCCTCCACCCAGATACGAGTTACTCTTTTGCTCCAGAGCATGGATTGCTTAAGAGCGATGTGGTTGGGGAACAACTTTTCCAACAAAGTCCTTCGGAACAAGTTCCGAAGGAACGCAAGTCAAACCTCGGTTTACCGAGGTTTGAAGAGCTGGTAGATGACTCCTCTCAAGGTATTCCTCAATTACAGAGTAGTCAAAATTGATCTTCTCTCTGGTGTTGGGATCATAACACACCATCTCTAAAGACTCAATCACATCCTTGGTGAGGTATGGTGTTTTTAGATGCTCGACCTTAGTGATCAAGCCTTTCCCCTTTAACAAAATAAGGGTTTTCGCAAGAGCAGAGATCGACTGATTAGAGATCTGCTGCTTAATTCCTATGCCAGCAATCAAGTAGTTGGTGGAGATCCTCAACACTTTCTCGAGGTTTGAGAGGTTATTTTCTACTATATATCTTTTAATAACCCCCTTCGTTCCTTCGATTCCAAACACTTGATCATTACCGGTAGTGATCATCTTGAGGTAGTAAGAAAGAAAAAACGGTAAAGCATAAGCAGGATTGACTAGCAACACCCCAAACAATTTTTTCAACCCAGGCACCGATCCAAACAGTACCATCATCCACGAAGAGAACCCATCTCGATCCAAGATCATCGACAAATGTAAGGTTGCTTGAAGGAATGTAATGGTGATGTCCTGATCTGGGAACGTAAAGAACCTTCTCCAACTGGACATAAACGCAGAATGGAAGATCCTTCGTGCGGTGTTGTATGTGATTAAATCGTTAGTATAGAGGGCATGTCTACTGACTGTATTGATAAACCTCGAGACCTCCTCCACATTCGGAGAGAGGTACTGTACTAGAGAGACACAACTCATCTCCTCCATTTAGTATAAGACCCTTTCATCTCTGAGAAATGGGAATTGATGCAACGGGCAAAAAGCCCGAGCACATTCGGTTGCAGCAGTGTACCTGGTGTTTGGGGAAGATGTGACGCTTGCGTCACATCTTCCCGTCCTAGAGATAGTGACCTGAGACTCGACAAGTTTGTGGTACATTCTCACTCAAGACTCCAGGTAAGGCGTTCTTCTATCTGAGCAAGTACAGATCCTGAGTTGGTAAAAGCATTCATGGAGGAGATGGATTAAGATGGGATTTGGCATCCAACAACCACAATGAACTATGGTGGGGTATGTTGGGTAAAGGAGTTTCTACTTGGTAAGTAGAAACAGGAGCAAAATGAGTCTTAGGAGGCACAAAAAGCGTCTCCCGAGACGCTTTCTCTAGGACGGAAAGATGTGCATCTTTCCCAAACTTTACCGGATAAAGAACAAGCGTAAATCAGGTCTGATCTCAATCAATCATATTGGTTGTAACCAGGAAACAAAGGTCTTATATTATGAGGAAACCAATATTCATCCTCTTCTTGTTTTCGTTTCTTTGCGTACCATGAATCAGGAGCTAGTCCGGGTTGAGGAGCAAAGATTCCTTTCCCAACCATATTTTCACCTACAATATACCTCCCGTTATGATTGGCCAAGCAATAGTTGTTGGCGCAACCTCCGGTTTGATCGTTATATCCAAACCTAGAGAAATGATCAGGCAAATTGTGACTACCATTCTGTCTCATGTTATTCATATTGCTGGGGTTGGCTGTTCTTGCTGGATCTACAGTCAGAGTGGTCATCGGTCTAAACACCTCGGTCGAGGAGGTGAGTTTGGAGCAGTTACCCTGAGTGCCGTAGTGAGCATTAAAGGGGTTGGTGAAGCAGTCATCGTATAGTGGTTGTGAATTGGCGTTGTACAAACCCCTCCCCTCAAAGGGAGACATTCTGGTGTAGGTGCTTGCTGTCGCATTGGGGAGTGAGAGTTTGGATGCCAGGGACTTGATCTCATTCAAATTGAGATTTCTACGGTCAATCTCCGAGCTGTAGTCTAGGTACCCAGTGTTGTGCTTGGAGTCATAGTTTAAGAATGACATTTAATAATGCGAGATACTTGTGACTCATTCTACTCCCATTTGCTGGTTGGTTCTGAAAAAAACACCAGCGCCACAAGAGGAATAGCAAATGTGGGATCATAGCAGGGAGTGTCACTATGGTCGAGTAACTCCATTATTTTGAAAGAAACACTCTATACTAAATGGCTAATACCGGAGAGGATATAGCAGAACAGGTGTATGGAGGAGCTGCTACCTTTGGCCACTACTACTCTATCGCTTACTTTGTAATGTCAGGAGTGATTGCCCTGGTGGCATTGGGTGTTGGGGTTTACTTTACTTTTTTCAAGACTGAATCAGTTTGGAACAAAACTCGCGCCAAGGTTCTTGAAGCTGAGTGTTCACAAACTCCTGGCGCTGGTGGACAGTACAGTTGTAGATTAGGAATCTCATTTGGAACAATACCCGTCAATGGGGTAAGTCAATTGATCAACGTATTGGTGGATGCTCCCACCAGCATTAGACCATACCAGGTGGGAGACGAGGTTTCTGTGTTTTATGAAGCTTCAAACCCAAGTAATGTGTCGTTTTCATATCAGTACATCAACTACAAAGTGATCGGCATTATGGCTCTGATAGCCAGTCTGGCGATTTTTACCTGGGGATGGTTTCAGTACTTTATCGCTTCTACCTCAAAGGTGGGGTCTGCTGCTGTGGGTGCAA